>Ga0137314_1000130_pt1 | contig 23816 bp, 28 predicted proteins | sample EasRivERMZT199_2_FD_102289 | JGI IMG/M metagenome (GOLD analysis project Ga0137314, IMG submission 102289) | Soil microbial communities from meander-bound floodplain in the East River, Colorado, USA - East River MetaG ERMZT199_2 | ecosystem: Environmental > Terrestrial > Soil > Floodplain ... | reverse complement strand
ATCTACAGCTGCGGTTGCTGTGATCGTGCCATCGTTGGTAGCATCTCCACCAGTGGTTGCGATGACCATATCATTAATCATGGTATAGCTATTCACGGTTGGTACATTTGTCGTCCCATTTAAAATAACTGTTTCTGATTGCACGGCATAACTAGCATCTAAACCAGTAATTAATACTGTACGTGCGCCGCTACCTGCTGCGGTATCATTGGCATTCGTGGATTTAATATTATGTAAGCGTGCAGCCGTTGGAGCAACCCATGTTGCACCGGCACTCCAAATATCTTGCGATGAAATATTCACATTTGCATTGCGACCAAATTTCATTGCGCTATTTACATTTGAAATCATTCTGCGTGCGACATTAAAGAAAAAATCATTAGTCTTTTCGATCGTTGACATTATACATCTCCTATTGGGGTTGCTTCTGCGTTTTTAATAGCGGCTGAATCCGTTTCTAACTGGTCAACATAATCAGAAAATTCCAATGTTGGATTGGTTTTCTTTTCAATATTGAATGATGCCACCAATGACAAGTCATTAGCTTTTTCAGTATTGCGTTGTTGTTTTATTTTCAATTGCAACTTTTGCTGCATTTTTAAAACATCAACATTTTTAATTTCCTGCTCAGTTGGGCATGAATTTAAATTTGATTTATCCCAGTCAATGCACCAGTTATCAATCACAATAACAAATTCAACACCTTTTTTACTGCCATCATCATCACTGCCGTCTTTTGGCCAAAAACTAAATTTTGCATTCGGCACAAGATATAAAAGTCTAAAATATAAATCTTCTCTTGATAACATGCTTATCCCCTTTTATCGTACGCGTCGTGCGCTAATAGTTCCGCAGCCCGTGGATGTACCACTTGCAAAATCAGTACGGCAACTTAAATAAATAGTTGTAGTACCTGACAATGACATTCTAACAACTGGACAATCCAAACCAATTGAAACCAGAACGTTAGTACCTTCTCCAACACCTGATATTAAAGATGTATCCGGTAGTGTCGCTGATGTACTGCTAATCCATACAAAACCCTGCGTGCATCCTACATTTTGAGATAAGAAACCATTTCCCCAAACATCCCAATCACCAGCGGTCAATGAGATAGATGTAATATTTCTTTCTGTCGCAGTCGTAATAGAAACAGCAGAAGCCAATGCAATATTGGAAGTAATAAATTCACCAACTTTGCCTGCTGCGGCAGAATCATTAGTCGTCGTGCCGGGTAACTGACCGACTGCTGCCGTACCATTAGTAGTGACTCCTAGCTGCGTCAATACCTGCGCCACGGTTAAATCTATTGGGTCACTTGCACCACCCGTATTATTACCCTTGAGTGTCAGTGTCGCCATCTGTGCCATTTTTGCATTTGTTACTGCATTATTGGCAATCGTTGCCGCAAATGAACCTGTACCGGAACCCGTGACATTACCCGTCAAGGTAATCGTCTGATCACCCGTATTTGTGCCACTCGATGTACCAGAGAATGTACCAGATTGCGTGGCGAGTGTGCCTAATGCTAACAAAGTACGACCTGCTGCTGCATCAGCCGCAGCCATCATTGAGCGACCAAAGGCACTGCTATCAGCCTCAGCCCATGTATCAATACCGGTGGTATAGATCATCTTATTTGCCGCAGTGCCTAATGCTGCAATGCTTTGTAGGGTTGCATCTTGAGCCTGTACGTTTGTGCCAATCACTAAACCAAGATTTGTTCTAGCCGTTGCCGCACTTGGTAAATCAGAAAGATTATTCGCTTTCAGCAATGAACCTTGACCTGCTAACTGCGTAAAGGTTAATGCAGTCGTGCCGACGGTGATTGCGCCAGTTTGTGCAAACATCCATTGTGATGCACCGTATAACGTACCGGACACCACCGAGAATATATCACCAGCATTCATTTCTGCCGCTTCATCCCAGTCAGTCGCACGCGTCAGAACGGTTGGGGTACCACCGGTACCCTGAACAATCGTGTATGCTCCTTGCCATGCGGGATTGGTCGTCTGGAACAGCACCAAAATTCGTTGACCATCAGTCGGTACAATGCTGGTATCAAATGTCGTCGCACCATTGATAGGCGCAGTTAATGTTGCACCAACACCAAGCGTGCCGTTGTTATATGTCCACGTCGGCATATCTGTCGTAGTCGCCACCACACAAGCAAGTTGCTCGTTTAATATCACCGCATTAAGTTGCGATAAACTAACTGCCTGATTGCCTGTGGTAGCTGGTCCATTGAGTATTAAATTACCAGTCATGGTGCCGCCAGCTAATGGCAGTGAGCCAATCGTAGTATTCATTGCTGCCTGAGTAGCATCCGCCAGCAAAGTACGCGCCAAAGCTGTAATTGCGCCTTCTGCCCAGGTATCAACGCCTGTTGTATAAGCATACTTATCGGCAGCGGTTCCCAGTGCCGCTAAACTTTGCAGGGTGGCATCTTGTGCTTGTACATCAGTGCCAATCACTAAACCCAAGTTGGTGCGCATGGTAGCTGGCACACCTTCGGATAAGTTATTGGCAATTGCAAATGAAGCACCACCACCGCCGGGGATTCCTAATGCTAACTGCCATGCAGCCAAATCAACACCGGTTAGCAATCCGCGTGAGTAAGTCGTTAATACGGCTTCTGCCCAGGTATCAACACCTGTCGTGTAAAGCATCCTGTTTGCAGCCGTACCTAATGCAGAAATAGACTGCAATGTCGCATCGTAGGCTTGAACATTGGTACCAATAACCAATCCCAAATTAGTGCGCATCGTTGCCGCATTACCTTCGGATAGGTTGTTAGCGACAAGGAAAGCTTCGCCTGTGGATGGCACACCTAATGTGGTACGTGCTGCGGCAGCCGTTGTATCGTCTAATAATGTACGCGCAAAGGCAGTTAAACCAGTCAGCGAATAGACATTGGAACCACTGGAATACATCATTTGATCGGCAGACGAATTTAGTGCATCCATCGATGTTAAAGAATTACTAATCGATAATACGCCAGTACCCGTGGCATTTTTTAAAATACCAGTCGTCAATGCGCCAAGTGCTTGCCCACTAGGTGCAGCAGCATTAGCCGTTTGCAAAATGAATGGCGCATTTGCTAAATCCTGCACGGTGCCAGTTGGATTTAAACCAATTAATGATGCACCAAGCCCCACTGCATGTGATGCTAAATCTGCGGCAGATAATAATACCGAAGCAATAAATGCAGTATTGGTACTATTCATTTGCCAAACTTGGTTTGCGCCAAGTACTGGCATTGCTAAATCTTTTGCGCCGATAACAGCATTATTTTGATAATGCGGTATCTGCGTACGCAGAATACTTAATCCCTGCTGCGCGAGTAATACTTGAAAATCAAATTCAGTATTTAAGTTAGCCGCTTGTATCACGCCGCCCGGTGTAAAAGATGTCGTGCGTTCGGCAGGATAATTAGAAACAATCGTAATGATATCGCCAGTCGTAGCACCGGTATTTAAAATAACCGTACCACCATTATTATTTCCAATACCCGTCAGCGTAAAATCAGTCGTATAAATTAATTGCTGTGTCGCATCATCAGGTGTGCTACCGGCTGCACGCTGATAAACAGCGATATCTGCTGCGGCGGGAATCTCAAAGGTGTAACTAAAAATAGTCTGCAAGTTAGTAGCAGTGTATTGGTTACGGTCTATATGATTTACAACAGTCATGGTCAAATCCTTTTAAAATAATGGCGTGACGCCTTGGTTTTGCTCTAAATTCCGTAAATACCTTTCTCGCGTACCCGGACTTGCCATGTCTTCAAATTCAGACATCATTAAATTATTCAGCACATACGCTGAAAACGGATATTTTGGCACTGATGATTTAATAAGCTGGTAAGCACTTTTAGATGTTTGGTTGAAATTATCATTCGTGAAAACATCATCCCTAACACTTTTTACTAGCCTACCAACCTTGGCAATATCACCGCCTACAGGACCAAGTAGTAATTTACCAACAGAACCGGTTAAATCACCCAAATCCAAATCAGCCGCCATCCCATAAACACCTGCCCCTTCTGTCAACATTTTAATCCATGTGTCAGATTTGCTCAATGAGGGTGGTGACATTCCTTGAACTAAATTTGTTGCGGTCATGGAAACATACTTCATCGCCATCATATAAGCCGTTAGCTTCGCCATACCGCGAATATCACCTTTTCCGCCTAGCGTTGCCTCGCGGAAATCAGTCGCCCCTTTACCGTACAAAACGGCTGCCAAAGGCACCCTAGCATAGTTGACGGCATACATCTTAAATTGTGATAACATTTTGAACAACTCACCCGTCAAGCCGCCAGTTGGAATGCCATAGCCAAATGTGAGTGCATCCTTATCTAAAACCCCAGGACGCAAGATAACGTGCGCTTGTCGGTCTTCATAATACTCTAAAAGTTTTTTAGCGGTTTCTTCGCGGAAATCTTTAATCTGCGATTTGCTCAGCTCACCGCCGCCATGACGTTTCATGATGTTAGCGACCGCTTCATCTGACATCGAGGTGACACTATCCGGCGTAATATATTCTTTGCCGTCAGCAATTTTAATGTGACTCTTACGGATCATGTCCCATTCCGGCGCATCAATTTCATAGAGCGATAAAATGGATTTATCATCAGCCGTCATGCTTTCCCAATCCAATTTTCTTGTCTGGGCAAAACGCCTGGATAAAATAACAAGCGTTTGGCTGCGCATACGACCATCCCAAGGCTCTAGGAAGTTAAGCTTGTTACTGGCACGCATGCCAATGGCAGCAACCTTGCCAGACTTTGGGTCATCCATATCGTATTTTAATATGCTGCCGATTTCATGCGTATAAGAGACATCAATCAAATCCTTAAAAAGCTCGCGTTCTTCGGGGTGCAAATTAAAAAAGGCGGTCTTAACGGCTTGCCCGATTGCCTCAAATCCGTTCATGCCAGAACGTGACGCTTCCATCGCCAACAATCCCAAATCAGGAATACTGCGTAAAGTAACCAAACCAAGCTTTGTGATATTTTCAAATGCTCGAGCATTACGCATGAAGTCACCTAGCATGCCGCCATAATTTTCGTTATTGCCTGACAATGATGACAGCAAACTTTTTAAGCGTTTGGCTTCTTTGGATTTATTAAAACGATCTTTTAATTCTGGGTCTAAATCAGCAAGTTTTAGCGTGGTTTCCAGTGTGTTCTGCGGATTAACACCCCAGTCTTTCATGAATTCAAGACGGGAAAACCCATTTGATAGCTCATGCACAATGGCATCTTGTATCGCGCCGCTGCCGTATTGTTCATTATATTTAATGAGTGATTCAGCATCTTTCCAATGCAACACACGTGGCTTTGCTAAACGATTAGCAATGTTGGATTTTTCCTGCGTAACTTTGCCTTTATTCACTAATTCATCAAAAACTTTATCCATGAATTCGGTAGCTTGTTTTGCATCATTTAAATCAACACCCGTTTGTTTCATAATACGTTCGTTATCCAATAATGGCAGTGTGTTATTCTTCCATCTATCACGCATGAATCGATAATCACTTTGCTTACTGTCTTTCAATGCGGATTTTTCTTTAATGGTCATATGTGTCATGCGTGTTACATCATGTGTATTTGGCGCAACACGATCATCCAGTTCCCGTATATCTACACCTTGCGCACGCATGCCGCCGGTATACATATCTTGATATTCAATAACCGCATCAGCAATTTTATTAAATGTCGCATCTTCAACAGGCTGACCATTACGTTTGCGCATGATGGCATCTACAATTTCAACTTGATGCTGTTTAGAAGTCCAGACGGGTAGCGTGCCATCACCATGTAATCGATTAGCAAAATCACGCATAAATTTAGATCTGGCAGTTGCCATTTTTAATTGCGTGCTGCGTCTTGCTCTAGCAATCCTAACCGGTGAGCCACCGATCTTTGCGAGTATAGAACGTACCAACGGATTTTTTACGCCAGCTTCTTGCCATTGTTTGATACGCAATAAATTATCAACGGTTGCCTGCATAGAAAATAAATTCTGAACTTGCTGCGCTTTGATCGATCGTTCACGATTATCGACTTCAATTTCAGCACGATTTTGTAATTCTTCGGCAAGGTTTTTACCAGTGCGCATGGCATTATCTTTCGTGCGCTGCAACGCATCATGAATAGATTCAATTTCATCATTGGCAACGATCTTGCCGAATGCTTCTTTTGCTTTAGTTAAGCAATCCGTCATGCGCCTAGTCCTTTCATAATACAATCAGTCAATGACTTTGCCATGGACTTGTAGGTACCCTGCTGTTTCATTAAATCAGCAAGCTCGTTCCATTCATCGGCTAACTGCGGTTTTTCAATCATTTCAGTTAAGTTTTTCACATAGCTATCACTAAACTTTTCTAATGCCGCATCTATCTGCGCATCAGCATCAGGTAGCGTAAAATCAATATCATCCAAACCAGAACTTTTTAAATGCTCAAAGTACGCCTTACGATCAGCCTGCGTCACAGGTTCATGCGTACCATCTACATGACGCTGCATGGAATCTGCCATGTGCCATTGATCGTATAACGCATTAATTCTGGCATTCTGCATACGCTCTGCCATTTTCTTCACAATACCTGGACTGCGTAAGTGTGATTCAATCAGCATATTTCTAGCTAAATGGCTGCCTTTCGCTAATTCCTGCAAGCGTTTATAACCAGCAGTTCGGCGAAAGTTTTTAATGGGCGTGCCATCCGGCATAATCTCTTTGCGAATATCTTCCAATTCTTCGGTTGGCGAGCGCATCTCCGGTAAATTTTCATTAAGTTTTTGCGCATATTTTGCTGCTTTCTTACGCTTTGTGGGATGCTCGCTTTCATCGGCTGCAATCTCTTGCAGCTCTTTTACATGGCGTTCTAGCTTTAGTCTGCGCTGTACATTTTCAGGTGGTTCAACGGCTGAATCACCAGTCTTTTTAATATCTGCATAAATCTGGCCTTCGGTGACGCGTCGTCCTTTTTCACTACCAGCACGTTCGGGTACAAAGTCACTGATGGATGTATATAAATGTTCGGCTTCGGCATCACTTAAGTTTAATTTTTTCTTGAATTCTTCGATGACCATACGAGGGTCGTGTTCTAACTCTGGATTTTCACGCAGTATGTCGGCGGTTGCACCAGCAAATTCTCGTAGTGGTTCTTCAAATACATTTCCTTTATTTACCGTATTTATTTCAGTCGCAATATTATTTTTTGATTCTTCTAATTGCGCAGAAAATTCTGGCAGGTCAACACCATCTTGGCGCAATGCTTCACGAAATTTTGCGCCTTGTTCAATCGCACCTAAATTAATAATGTCACCAACCTTTGGCATCTTTCCATCAACCATTTGCGCTGTTGCATCAACACGTGCTGTCTCTGCGGCATCCTGCGTCCATGATCGATAATACTTATCAGCTTTTGCCTTAGTCGCATCTGAAATATTATTAAAATGCTTTGAACCTAATGCCAATGCGCCCGTTTCTAAGATGGCACCAAACACCAAACCAGCACCAAATGATTGACCGATATTTAATACTGCTTGCTGATACTGCGGTGTCTGACCACGATTAGCCATGCTAATGCCTTCGCCCACTTCTTGGAATGAAGTGAACCCAGCAAAAGTTGCGCCCACTGGTACGGATGATGTTGCTATCTGCGTACCTAAACGTGCTGCACCAGCACCGGCAAAATTTTTAGTCGCAAGTGTTTCCATCCATCTCACAGCGGATGGCATTACTAATTTCTTTACGCCTGCACCAATTGCGCCACCACCGGCTGCCGCAACAGGGTCAGTAACTAACGGGGCTATAAATCCGGTGGTATAACCCGTCAATGTGGCTGCCGTTCCAGCGGGTTGCTGCGCTTGAAAAGACCAATAATTTCTGTTATCAACCCCATCCACAATCGCCTTCAATGTATCTTGCGAAACACCTTCTGGAATATCGATACCTGGTCGATCTTTCTTTGCTTCGGTAACTTGATCAATCGATGCAGGTTGCGGAAACAATATGGCTCGCGCTTCATCATGTGTTAAACGTCCACCTTTCTTTGCGGATGCTTGTATTAAATTATCCAATGATGGACTGGAATTAAAATTACGCATCATCATACGCGTGACACTGCTTTGTAATGCTAAATTAAAGTTAGCAAGCAATGTATCTAATGCACCGTATTTAACGCCGACTAAATTAGTATTAACATTATCAGGGTCAGCATAAACAGGGGTCGGCCCAAATCCAGACATTATTTACTCCCCTTAATAGCTTCGCGTACTTCTGGACTTAATTTCAAATTAGCTTTTTTTCCAGCACGCACAATTTTGTCATACTTTTGCTGTTCATCTGCTGACATGACATTAGGATTCGTTATCTTTGCCGGTGCCTTTGGTGCTTCGGGTGCAGGTGGCACAGCACTCGTTGGAATATTTTGATCAATCGTATTCGGCGAATAATCTTTCGGTGTATTGCCCATCAAAGCATTATTCATAATATCCTGATTTTCCAGCACGCTATTACCGGTATAACCTTCGGCATCAGAATATAAAAACTGTAATGGCTGACCATTTTTATCAGTTGGCACTTCACCATTTGGCGATGACCAAACAAGACCAGTCATCATGTCATTCGTTGCCCAGTGACCATTACGAATAACTTTTAAATAATCTTCACTGATACGCTCACGGTTTTTGCTGCCAGCCAGCAATCCTTGATTCATGACATGCTGCGGCACTGCGAATGGATATTGCCTAACCGCTGTACGCTCTTGCTTCTGCGCATAACTATACACATTAGACATCGTTACACCTTGTGGCGCACGGATAGTCTGACCGCCTAGCGAACCAAACTGCATACCATGTGTCACACGATCAGAAGCCCATTCATAGGCTTTTTCAGGTGTTGAAGCAATGCCACTTGTCATTGCGTAGTAAGTTAAATGCTGCATCGAACTATCAACCTGTACGGCAAACTGTCCGGCATCAGTTGTTTGCAGCGCACGTATACTATCAAAGTAACTAGCCATACGCGGCGTATTAATATAACTGTGATAAAGGCTAGTATTCTTGCCTTTCAAGATTAAATCATCGACTTTTTTAATGGCATCATTCGATAATAATTTCTTTTGGTCTTCAACTTTAATACCAATGGCTGCAACGACCTTGCGTGCTTCTGGGTCGTTCATATCATAATTAACCAATGTTGAATAATCCGCATCCATTCCGTTTTCTACTAACTGCTTGAATGCCAATTTATATTTAACATCAGTTGGGTAATCTGCGCGTAATTGATTAAATAACCCTATTTTTCCAGCGTCATCTGAAAGCTGAAATGCAGATACCATTTCTTTTGCTTTATCATTCAGCATAACTTTCTGTTTGTTTAATGGAATACCTTTCACTGTCTGCCAATTCATAATGGCATCGGTTGCATTCGGCGAATGAATATTAAACGGCGTACCCTGAAAGTTTGTACCGGTTGTTTGTGTATTTTTATTCTGTTGCTCATTAGCAGCAGCCGCTAATACGGTCGGGTCTTTCTGCGCAAAAGCAACGGGGTCATCACGAATCGCTTTTTCTTGGCTTAATACGGCAGCCTTAGTTGCTTCGTAAGATTCTTTTTTATCGACATACAATGGGTCATTCGGGTCAGTTGGTTTTAATGCTTCAACTTTTTCTGACACCTGAGACGGTGACATGTATAACGTATCTTTTTTAGTCGCATAGTTTTCATGTGCGCCCAATACTTTCTGCTGATATGAATCATATTCTTCTGGAAATAATGTCAGTACATCATCAGCGACTTTATCATTAGGGGTTCCACCATCGGTGACACTCTTAATGTTACGAGCCATCTGTCTGCGTACTTCTGCTTTGTTATTACCGGCTTGTGTTTTAAATTGACGTTCGACGCCTTTTAAAATATTACCAGTAATCTCTAATTGTTTTTCACTTGGCGCTGGCAGACCTGCTGCTTCAAGTTGTGCAGAGTACGTGCCGTCATTAAAATCTTTCCAAAAGTCAGAACCTTTACCAGCCATTAAATGATCTTTGAATGATTTAATAGCAATACCTTGCATCAAATTATCATAGCCTTGTTTCTTTGATGCTTCGTATTCTTTCGGCGTAATTGTACCGTTTAAAAAACCCTGATAACGGTTTTTCTGTTGTTCTTTATAAAAAGCAATGGCAGGCGTGAACTGCATATTAACACCTGTTTTTTCATCAGGTGCATAACTTGATTTTGATATAGCGTCATTAATATTCTGCGTTTGTGAATCATCGTACATTGCAAAATCACCTTGCAGCATACGCTTGTTAGCAGCTAACGAATTCTTAAAGATTGGCTCACGATGAATCTGACCAAAATAATCTGTCAGGCTTTCGACATAATCTTTATTAAAATACCCAGTTTGTTTTAGCAATTGCTGATTATATGATTTAACACTCTGATCATAATTCACTAATGCTTTATTGGGGTCTGGTTCATTTAATGCAGCATCAGCAAATTGGCTGTAGGTCGTCGATATATTATGCTGCAATATCGAACGTTGCTGTATCTGCCCTTGCTTGCTAACTTCGGATGAAATTTCAGATACCGCTGACGAAAACCGCTGAAATGCACCGATCATCATATTGAATGTGCCGCCGACATCAGGCTGCGCCGTGACTTCTACAGGTACTGATCTTTCATACTTTGGTATGTTTCGTCCGTCAGCCATATATTACCTATTCAAATTAAATTGATTATCAAAGGCACTATTAGCACCGTATGTTCCACCTGCATTCGTATAACCACCGCCTGTTGGCTTACCACTTGGCATACCCATTGAACCGGCTGCACCCATCACCGTATTCGCACCTTCTTTCAGCAATCCAGTATAAGCACCGAATACCTGTGCTTTGCGTTGCATCTCGACTAACTGCCGCTGCTGTGCAAGCGCACCTACTTTTGCACGCGCGTTCAAATGACTAATATTTTCATCTGAATTAAAATCATGAATGTTCTGCGTCACAATACCAAAGATAGTGCCAGACCCCGGTGCAATGCCACGCGCGCCGAATGTCACCTCCTCGGTGGCAAGCACCGACTGCAATTTCTTTTGCCGCTCAATGGTCGCTTCATTTTCCTGCAAGCGCACCTGTACTTGTTGTTCGCGTATTTGATCAGCTTGTATTTCTGCGGATTGATTAGCTAACTGCACCTGTGAGTAGGCACTCACACCTGATGCAATCAGCGATGTTGTTGCAGCGGCAATAATGGCTATTTCTATTCCTGACATGCTCGCTCCCTAAACGCTTACCACAAATCCAATACCGATCAATGTAAGCGGCAATGGTTGTGATTGTGTAAATACTATTTCAGCACTTGGATTCCACCCAGACATTGTTTCAATCTGCACAAAGTCAGTTTTAGGTGATGCACCATTATTATAGGTATCTTGATTAATCCTGAATGGCGGTATTAATTCACCATTCACTTCAATACCCAATGACTGATAAAAATCAACGAATATTTTTTTAATCGATTTCGGCATATAAAGATTATTACCTTGCGGCATCGGTATGTTAAGTGGCAATGGCACAATCTCCGGCGTCCACAATAAACCGACTTCATAATCTGTCACCGGTGATTCAAGCGTGATTGAACCACCGGTGACGACGGCTGTTACGGCGACAACAGCCTGTTCTGTTGCCGTCGCAACTAATCCACGCGCATGCACTGTTTCACCTTCCAGATAACTTAATCCGGTAATCGTAGCACTCAATGCCTGCGTTCCAATCTTACTACAATCCATATACGCATCGAATGATAATTGCTCGATGAATAAACGGGTATTGCCATTAACTTTTCGCTCCACAATAAAATAAACTTCTTCTTCATCTGAAACAACGTGCCTAAATGATGCAGCCTGCGCAGTATTAGGTGCGCTAGTCGCAAGCGACCATGCCGTAATTTCCTGCTCTGGTACAGACTGATACACGGATAATTGGCCTTCCCTGACCCCGCCGCTATTCACCATGAATAACCAGCTTCCGTCCTTGATACCTGAATTTTCAAACACGCCTGCTGAATACGGCGTATCTACTAAATGAGGTGCTAATACCGAGATTACTTTTGACTCATAGTGCTGTGTTGTTGCATAAACATTTACGTTCTTAACCTTCTTTCCGCCCTTATCAAAAAATACGACATCATTGTCAAATACCAAAGGCGTCACACTATTTGCAGCATCAGAAGTTTGTAAATTTAAAAAAGAGATATTGCTAGGTGTTAATGGCAAATCAATTAATAACGGTGTGGAATATAATCCACTAGTGGTAAATACTAACAGCGTTTTAAACGCCATCATGTGTTGAATCAATGTTGCTTTCGTACCTTGAACAACAGTTGATATTGAATTAGTGTCCAGTGCTTCGGAGTCATCAAAGTTAAAACTAAAATAAGTGTAACCATTATAGTTTGAACCCCAAATGCCACCACCAAGACTTGATGTTCTAGCAAAGAATATTCTATTTTGGAAAAAGCTTACCTTCTGCGGATAACCACGATTAGCACTGAATGCTTTTTCAGTTAATACCGCATCTTCACCAAGAATCGCTTTTGCTGCGGTAAACAATCCAGATTGTGTTTCAAATATGGTAATGATACGACCGGTCATAGTTTTGGTTGTGAGATAACCATCAAGTCGTATAACACCACCTTCACCAAAGAATAAACCACCCACATGGTCAGCAGAAAATACATCACCATTACAAATGAGTGTCACACCCGTACCTAGCAAGTTGGTTGCCGTTGTTAATGCAGCAGCCGTTGCCGTCACATTCACTGAAAACTGATAAGGGTTGTAATCCTGCCTAAAATCAAACGTGGGATAGTTCACAAATGCAGGGCTTGCATTCAACGTTAATACGACAGGACCAGTACCCGTTCTACGTAAGGTTGCAGGAATATGGGAACCGTGCGCGATAAATACAATATTCGCCGACTGCGAAATAGATAATGACGCAATTTCACCGCTGGAATAAGTGGTTACGGTTGTCGATTGATAAACACCATTGAGATAAACATCGACCGCCAATGGTCTGAATATTAATAAATACCGGTCGCCATCTTCGTAATCAAAGATGTACGGCTTTACCTGCGTATAATTGGTAAGGTAGACGGGGCTTCCGGCATGGTCATTAATTTGGTCAACATAAGTCGTGCCAAAACGCCTCTCAGAACCGCCCTGCGGAATAACCAGCATATTGCGAAGACGCTTAACGGAACGATAATAAATCGGGGAATCGATACGCGCATGTAATAACTCCGACACTTCGCCGAATTGAAAACTTGATTGAATCATGCTTACTGACATAGCAGTCCTTATGGATAGTTGGCAGGCGGTCTATCATAATCCCACCACCCATTGTAACGAGCTTGCACCATGGGATTTAAACCCATCGCATCAATCGGATGGCTTTGACTATCAGTAAACAATGCTTCACCTAATTGGTTCATCGCATCATTCATTAATTTCTTTGAAAGGTTGTCATCTTCGGCAACTGCATCAGCAAACCATGCAGCCATTAATATTGCCAAATAATGAATGAAGTAAACCGGACAATGCGTAATATCAGGCATAAAGCGATATTCTAAATCCACGATATTATTATTCGCATACATTTTATCTTGGAATATCTGAAACCCCATCGCAGGATAGGTTCTTACTGCGGCAAGATAATCAGACGGCAATTGCAATACGTAAGACCAACGCGCAATTGGCGGTGGTGATACTAATACTGATAACTGCTGAATCTTTGTGGCAAAACGCCACGATTTACCGGAAATAGCAGAGGGAAATAACAAATCAAAAGCACGGCTAGCTGAATCCGCAAATTCACCAGAATTTACTAAATCATCAACTGAATTCTTATTTAAAATATTAAATGTGAGATTGCAAACATCTAGTTTTGACCAAGGCATCTGTTACCCCTTAATTTTACAAATGGCGTTAACTGTAATTAACGCCATCCATAATTTCACTTTACACAGTCGGAACAACACGGTACCAGAGATGACCCACGAAAGTGCTGTCACCAGTTGTAAACGCACCGGTAACGTTCGAGAGATACAAGCCCTTGTTCACGCAAGTGCTGAATGTCTCTGCTACGACGCCGCGATTAAAGTTAAAGCCAGTGCTTGCAGCAGCTTGGAATGTTGCAGCCGATAAGGTTGTGGAAGCAATCACGCCAGCACCATTGACGGTACTATCGTATTGAACCGCAGCCACACCACCCGCAGCATAGTTTGCAGATACATAAGTCATCAGCAATTGTAATTGCTCAAATACGATCAAGGTGTTTGCACCCTGCGCGGCTAAGAGTAATTTAGGTGCTGCATACATACCGTTAAACTCAGCAGCCGTAATTGCAACCGACGCGTATTTCAGCATCAATGGCGAAGTCTTTGCAGAAGTCACCGCGTTGTTTGCAATGGTTAAGGCACCAGAAGCAATAATTGTCGCATCGCCAGACATAACAACTGATGTAGCAACACCACCAGCAGAACCGACAAGCACATTACCGCTAGCAAGTATGGCCAACTTACTGAACGCAATTGCGGCAGCAGTATTGATATCTGCGTTAACGATTGAGTTAGCTGGCACAGCAGCGAATGTTGCAACGGTCACACTGGTTGAACTAACAGCGGTAACACGGTAAATGTCTACGCCATCAGAACCCGTTACATAGATCTGATCGCCAACAGCCAAAGACGCATAAACAGGCAGAAAGTAATCTGCTGCGACGATGGTTGCTGACGTATCACCGATATTGTAATAAGCGAACATGCGGCGCACATTCGTGTTGCCTTCCGCGCTTAGTTTATCCCAATTTGCATATGAGAAAGCCATGGTATTAATCCCCTATAATTTGTTAGACAGATTCATCAATTGCGATGGAAACAATACCCACTGCATCCACTGCAACAGCGTTAGCAAATATCTTGCCAAGCACTTGCCATGAATCCAAATGCGGTACACGTTCAATCTGCGTACTGAAGTTTCTGCCAAGCCCCATACCCATTGCCATTTTATGCCATGCAAAACAGGTACGGATATTACCAGTCTTAGGTAAGCCACCCTCGGTCATGGTTGGAATTACTTTCCAGTTCATGCCCATAGCAAAGTTACCGTTCAAGCCACCATTCTTAATCGCATGTAAATCGATGTAGAAAGAACTGGTGAACTGGTCTTCGGCAAGTAAATCTGATTGCGCAGCAGCAGAAATTGCAATCACGCGCTGCTCAGGTGGGACAGCTAGATCATCAAAGTATTGGACAACCTGTCTGACCTTGGCAAACGTCATACCTGTACCGCCGTTAGCGATAGTATTTGCGGTGCCTGATGCAGCGAGTGCATCGATGATCAACTGGTCAGAACGACGACCGAGTGCCATAGCGATTAACTGTGCATCTTCTTGGCGTTCGTCGAAGTTAAACAGAAAACGTTCAACATCATCAATCAAGGTAGGTGCGCGGTATGGGTTTAAGGTGACGTTTACTTTGTTGTAGTTCGGGTCTTGATATACAACAGCAGATTGGAAGCCGTACTGTTCGGCGGTCACACTGCCAACTTTACGGAAAGAAACAATCGTGCCTTCAACGTTATCACGCATACGCACGTAATCACGGAGAATAAAACCTTTGGATTGGTACGCTTTTTTGACTTCTGCGTCAAATAGCGTCTGATCAACGTTACTTAAAGATAATGACATGATGCCATCTCCTAATAGGGTTAATAGACAAATTCAAAACAATTAAATCCAGTTAATCGTTTATCAGGTGTCGCCTATAGGGCGGCTGAAAACATTAACGCACACTAAGAACGCGGGCGCTGATTCGTTGGCAGGTATCCCTAGCGGGGCTGCTAACTTTGTGATAGCGGTATCCACTAGGGTAAATGATACTCTGTTTACTTATTGAACGTCAACTAGTGACCTTTTCACCCGTCGCATGCGCTAATCTACGGCGTACCTCTGCACGAAACTCTGGGTCAGTCTGGTATCTAGGGTCATTCAACGATTGCAATACCTGCTCTTTGGTTTCGCGTTGTACGTGCGGCTGTCCGGGTGGTGCGACATCCGAGCGGGTTGATATCTGCCTAACCTTATCAAAGAATCGGATAGAGTCAGCAGTGGTGGTCATACGTTTGAAGACTTCAAATTCTTCCGGCGTAAAGTTAGCACTTGCCCACTGACCGAGTATTTGCAGGTCTTGATTAGCATTTGGTCCAAGCTTTGCTATTTCTGCGGTAGGGTCAGGAATTCCAGCAGTAATGGCTTGTGCATACACATTCAATAACTCGCTGACGTACTCTTGCGATACGCCATTCTTTTTAGCACCTTCGATGAATCCTTTTAACATGGGGTCTTCTTCACTGAATTTCAATTCAGGATAATCCGTCAATGTTAAATCGTATTTATCAGGTGCGCCTTTGAATGCGCCTAGCTTCTTTTCAACTTCAACGTAGGCTTTTGCTTGTTCGGCTGCGGTCTTGTATTTATCTTTCAACCATTCAGGACGTGCGCCGTCGCCTTTGATATTGTCATCGTAGTACCATGAACCATCGACAACAGGTTCAACAGGTGGTGTACCTTCGGCTGGCGGTGTAGCGGTTGGTGTCGCGGCTGCGGCTGGCGGTGTTCCGGCAGGTGTCGCAGGTGTCGCGTTATCCAGTAAACTCATTTGATCTGCTCCTTGGTTTTATTATCAACTTCTACCTTCTGCAAATATTCATTCCCTAAAATACCAAAGGAAGTCATCAATGCAGCTTGACCATCACGCCATGCAGACCACGCCAACGCGCCACCATGTGCTGCGATGAATTCAGGTGGTTGCGGAAAGGTTTTTTTCTGCATGTGAGATAACTTAATCAAACGTAAAAACTCTGCACCGTTTGGATTTGCTACAAATAACTCATGGGCTAAAAACTGAATCCTATTTAATAATCTGACTTCATCCATTGCTTGGTGCCACTCCTGCTGTTTGCGCATTAGCGCGTCTGGCTAAATTGCTATTAGGGCTTTCGATGCCTTGTGTTGGCTGCGGTGGATTGGCTGCCTGCATAGCTTGCTGCAATAATTCCTCAACCTGACCCGGCGATTTAATTAACGATTCGTCAACATCAAGTTTGTCACTCAACCATTGCGGCAGCAGCGGCAAGTTAATTGTACCGAGTGTTAATTCTTGCCCTAGTATTGGCTGCATAATAGAAACGTAATTTTGTAAGTTTTGTATTTTCTGATTCGATGCACTGCGCACCAACGGTGACTTGTAACGTATATTAACGTTCTTGCCATCAATGCGTAATTCAGGCGGTAAAAAGCCTTTTTTCTGCAAAATATAAACCACACGATTAATAATCTTCGGCAATAACTCTACAGATAATCGACCAAATGCGGGTCCGATTTCTTCCATAAATTGCTGCTGCCTTACCATGATTTCTGTAGCCGTTGGCACAGGTGAATTCACTGGCTGCAATGGATTATCAAAGAGTGCATCTTTGATTTGTATGCGCAAGTCGTTCACTTCAAGATTGCCCATGTTTACATCGCCAGCAACATCTAAACGACGCAAAGGTAAATCGCCCATGGATTGACGGCTAATCGGGATGACCTTATTAGGAGCAATCTGGAATAGGTAGGGATTGAACACACCATCACTCGCAGCCATCCATGGTGGACTGGTAGACAGCGCCACGTTTCTCATGATTTCCTCAACCAATGCGTTGAGCGAGCGAATTGTGGGGAGTGCTTCAATCACCGGACCACGTCCACCAACTTCGTTGGAACACTTCGACCAGCGCGCCACAATCCATGGACTAGACTTGGCATCAACATCTAAAATATATTCACAAGTATCTTGCAGCATCACAACAACACGATAACTTTCACTCTCTGGATAATACACAACACCCTCAACCAATTGGAATTTAGCGAGCGGGTCTTGTTCTAGCTTCTGACTCATTGCAACAGTTAACTTTGCACGCGGCCACATGCGAGTAATATCACGGCCATAAATATTATTAAAATCACGCCATACCGTATTTAAATCATCGTATACGTCAGCTTCGGGATAGATCACGTCAACGGCAACAGACTTGCATTTGATAGGGCATTTACGATCGTTACTTTCAAGTATCATCATGCCGCCTGTACCGATGGTCAGGTCTTGCAGCATTTCATTAATCGCTAAATCAAAATTGCTATCATTCAACACACCAAAAATAATATCAGTGAACGCTTGCAGATACATATTCAATTGTTTTTTAGCATTCGGGTCTTTGATATTGTCGCCCGCTTCCAGCAAGAACCATTGTTCCCCAGGTGGAACTAATGAACTATGCAAGCGTGATACTAAACGCCTTGTACTGTTAACAGCGGTAATGTCATATACCTGAATATTCTTACGGCGACCTTCAACGGTGTCTTGTGGCCATGGGTCACGATCAGGAATGGCGAAGGCATACGCTTCATCATAAATACAGCGCCAGTTATCCCAATTGCTTTTTGCATCAGCATAACGCTTGAATAACTGTCTGCCGTCCATTCTTTCCATGATTAGTTCCCTGTGATTGCGGAGAATAGACTACCGGCTGATTGTGACGTGCCTTGCATTCCGGCACCGCCGCCCGTGCTTCCTCCGCCACCTCCTGACGCACCAAAACGCGAGCGCAGCATGGCAATTTGTTGGGCGTTTAATTTCTTACGGCGTTGTTCAATCTCACGCTTTTGTTGTTCGGCTAATTCTTTTTGATCTTTCGCTAGTTCCCGAGCGGTTTTCATGTCTTCTTTCTGCTGACCTGATGGGTCTTTGTTCCATGGCATTGCGTGTCCAGTCATATTTGCACCTGCTCAATTGAGATGATTCCGTGACGTTCCATTTCCGATTGGTTAAAGTTTAACAGCCTTTGATACATTCTCCAAGGTGTCAAGCTATTTATACGCAATCCTAGTATATACTTTGACCATGTTACACAGTTCAATAATCCAACACACCCAAACTGCTGCGTATCATTACGCTGTTTGAATTTGATACGTAAAACCGAATCGCCTTTCTGCGTAATGATTGCCAAAGGCGGCTTGTCAATCGGTGACGCTGGAATCACTACCTGCAAATATAATCTGGTTGGATTTAATATCATCCAGTTGTAATCATCTTTCGTCATTAAAATAATATGTGAAAAACTTTTGCGTAACCAACGTGTAATCCAATGCGTTACACCTTGTGTGAACACAATATAATATTCATTACGAACAATATTTAAATTTGGTTCGATCATGTGACAAGGTTACAAAATATATCAATGGAATTAATTTCTGCTTGCGCTTCTTCTGTTTCTGTTTCTGGATATGGTTCCAATTTGGTATCGTATAATCGAAAATGAAATACTGGTTTTGGCACGCAATATTCGTAATGCAAATCTTTAACTCTGCTGCGCATGTCATCGTCCTTGTTTCCGTGCAACTTCTATTTCTTCCAGCATTTTACGCAGTTCGGTGACTTCTTCTATCTTTGCACCCTTACCGATAATATCTGTTAATGTATTCGCTTCTTTCGGCGTTAAACGATTATCACCGAATGCACGAATCACACACGTTGCCATTTCTGCAAATGTTTTGCAGTCTTTTAATTCTGGCAAAGAAACAGTACGCTCGTCGGTATTCTGTCCGTCGTAACGCATCATCATCGACCATGCGACTGCGTTAAATGTATTGTCCTTACTACCGAACAATCCTGCTTTGCCTTGCTCAAGCAACCAAGCAGCACGAAAACCTTGCGCGCGTTTATAAGCACTGAAAAACTCTGGGTGTGCATGACACCAATTCGTCACCGTATCAGCATCAACGTTCCACGCTTTCGCCATCTCAACTTTGAAATATCCAAGATGCCCAAGACGCTCACACTCTGCGGGATGAAACTCTGGGTCATAAAGGGTTGGCCGTCCACCTGCCATGATAATCACTCCTGCTTAAATTATATCCATTGTAATGCCCATAACACAATTTTACAAGTTTGTCACAGGTACGAAATTAGCAACTATTATACCTATTCAATAAACGATGGTAAAAATATAGTTGACTTACCAATTTAAACGATGATATTATCGCTTGCATAATATCAACACAACCGGAGTAACAAACATGCGAATCAAATTAACCAAGACCAATTTTAAAACCTTCCTGCGCAAAAACGTGCAAGACCTATACCTGCGTAAAAAAACCACCTTTGACGGCATGGTTGATGGCTGCGTAGATGTAGATAAAGGTTTTATCAAAGCTGAACGCTGCCAAGAATTTCATGAACACAACTACGGCTATAAAGGCATATGGTTAGTGGGTGGCGGTCGTGATTATTTTGAAAAATACAGTGATGCAGGCTTTGACGGCATACGCGTCGACAATTGCTGCGGTAGTTTTATCGTTGCAATCAAGGTGGCTGCCTAATGGATACCATCGCTTGTGGATTAGTTTTTTTATTCATGGTCAGTGCCTATTTCAACCCAATAGGCACGATCGTACAAATAGCATTAATTTATTTAGTATTAATTATCGATAGGAAATACCGCAATGAGCAAGATAGGCCAGAGTGATTGCCCAACGTGTAAAAAATGGATTGCTGAATGCACCTGCAATCAAGCAGCCCAATGTTGGTTTAGCAATGTACCTTATGAAGAAGACGGAATAATTGTTAATGAAGGCGACAAGATAGACGCCATTATGCGGGAACTAACCGAAGAACAGCAGCAAGCCATGGAAAAAGAAATGCCTTTCTAGCTAGTCTCGCCATAAGTCTGCGTATCTTGCGCAGTACTATCGCTAAACATCTCAAATACGATCGTGCGCACCTTATCCGGCAAGTCATCATCGCTCGGGTCAGGTGTGGCCGACACATAAACTTTTGCGGCGTAGTAGAGTGCCAAGCCCAGGACGAGCAAGTAACGCTTCTGCGGTATTTGTGGTTTGGGAAATATTGCCTTTAACGTATCCAATAGGCTCATGGGCTACCCCTTAATTCAAAATGCACTAAATCCTTGAAGTTTTCATTTGATAAGATTGTATCACTATTCCAATCTCCACCCCATCGCACTTTGTATTTCATGGCACCGGTTGCGTATAATCTTTCGGCGACACCCAGTACATAACCGGCAAAGAAATTAAACCTAGCAATGTCTTTCCAGTCCAGCGGGTACGGCGCAACATCAGCAGCCATTGACGGCATGGCATTGTGACGACCTTTGGGATATTTCAATTTACTATTGCCCATCTCATACGCTTTGTTTTGGTCGTGTTCGTCGCGATGACCTTCAATAACCACACAATTGAATGTTTTAATCACCGTATCAAACAGCAATTGTAATTCAGGATGGCAGGTATCTAACTGATTACGGGATTTATCACTGAATATCGGCATCGTCTGGCTCTCCAAGAGTATGTATATCGGTCGGCAGCTTGCAGGTTCCACAAATGTAATAGCTGCACTCGGTACCGGTTTCTACAAAGATATCCCCATGACAACATTTTGACACGATCATTTGAAATAATCCTCCAGCACCGCAATGGCAGCATCATAACCCTTGCAGATTTCAGCCCTATAACCCTGACTGCGTAATACATCAATCCAGTATTGCTGTTCTGGTGAGACTACACCACCCCGTAGCCGTTTAAGCTCAATATAAAGCCCGTGGTGAGGCGCACGTGGCATGGGTATACAAAGATCGGGTACGCCAGCCTTTAAGCCCGTAGCGTGTGCCCTAAGAGCCATACCGTGACTGCGCTTACCATCATTGGGAACGGCAAAGTATAAAAGCTCACGCTCGGTCATCCATTTGCATAAACGCGCTTGGTCAACGCGCTCAAAAGGATTATCAGCTTTTGGCTTCTTTATTTTCGGGGTAGTTTTGAATAGTTTCGGATGTTGTCGGTGCATCTGGCGTTTCCTTACGCTTAACGCCCTTTGGGTCACTGCCGGGCTTTGGGTTTTCATCGGTCACGGTATACAGCGTTTTTAACGCCTCAAGTGATTTGGCTCGATACGTGCTGCCACGCTTGTACCATGTCTTGCTACTTTCTAATTCGTTCATGCTTTTTCCCTAATGCTAATGCCTGCGCTTTTAAATCTTCGAAACAGATTACCGCAGATTGTAAATCATTTTTCCATGTGAATAAAACTTCTGCAATATAATCATCCATAAATTGCTCACTATCATTTCCCCACAAGCTTGAGACATCCCGGATTAAGGGAACTAACTTTCTCACATAATAATTTTGCTTTTGCTGATAATCCGTTATCTGCTTGGTCATTTTACCTGCTCATAAAAATCAAAGGCCGCCTCTTTGGCAGCATCGATGGTATGGAAATAATGACTATAACTTATACTACGAATAATAATACCGTAATGACCAATTCTGGTTTTATAGATCGTGATATACGTACCTTTGAATCTCAAGCAGGGATTTCCATTCTTCGAGATAAACCATTCCTGTTGTCGCCATGTCTGCCTGCGCTTAGCACGATTGCGTAAAGCACGCTCTCGATTCCTTGGCTCCACATAATCGCCCGACATCTTTTCTGCACAAATACAACCCACTTCTAGAAAGGGATGCTCAGCATGTTTCATGTAATGCAGGAAGCGTACCGTTTCATTGCCACACATCTGACAGGATTTATATTCCTCATATCCTAAATCCACTACATCGAAGCAAGTCCATCCCTTATGAGGTACTTCTGGTTGGTTCCAACGATTCATTTTACCCTCACTTTTTGAAAATAAATTTTGTACAGCTAAACACGTAAATACTAAAACAGGACGGGAATACGGGAATGGCCTGTCTTTGTAAAAAAAAATATATATATATTATATATTTATACCCATTCCCGCGTTCCCGTGGCATGACGGGAATGACGGGAATGACGGGAATGGTGTCCAGTATATGCGCATTCCATTCCCGCGTTCCCGTCCCATTCCCGTGGCATGACGGGAATGGGGAATGCAGTATCCATGCGGGTTGTAAGGCTAATTCCTTCCCGTTCCCGTCATTCCCGTCCTATTTCAGGTTTTTTATTCTCGGGAATGGGATTGTACGTTTCTGGATCACACAGGATTATCATATTTACCTTCTGTACACGCCCTTCCAGACCCTCACGAATAATGCCATCGGCAGTCATCTTGGCTTTGGTGGTGTAGTAAGTATTGCGGGCATGGCCGGCTTCAATAGCTTGTTTATATAAGTCAGCTGATGAATACATGCCGCCATTGTTAGGTTGCTTGTAGCATTCCAAGAGGAAGTTAATTATCCATTGTCTGATTTCTAATTCCTTTGGCGGTATCTTTTCAGTGTTGAGTGCAGCGTCGGCGTCTATGTCTTCTAATTTGTCTTGCCAGATAAGGCGGGTGGTTTGGATATATCGGGAATCATCTGCTGGGTCTTTTATATAAGTTTCTTCAATGGTATAAGCTGGGGATTGCGTAGCTTTCTTGCGAAGGTTGCCTTTCAGATCGGCAAATATGATGACATCTTTAGTGGGGTGGCGTTGTATCAACCAGCAAGAACGGGGTGAAGTCGTCCAGGCAGCACTGCCTGACACAGAATCCGTGGCGTTTGATGCGCCATCACCCCCGCCTTTTTTTCTAAGATGTCGATTCATAATCAAAGCTAAATTATATTTTCTTGCTAGATCATTTAGCGCACCAATAAACTGACACACATTTGCATTAATATGATCTTTCATTTCACCCGGAAAATATTGCACGGGGTCAATGAT
>Ga0137314_1000129_pt1 | contig 23854 bp, 11 predicted proteins | sample EasRivERMZT199_2_FD_102289 | JGI IMG/M metagenome (GOLD analysis project Ga0137314, IMG submission 102289) | Soil microbial communities from meander-bound floodplain in the East River, Colorado, USA - East River MetaG ERMZT199_2 | ecosystem: Environmental > Terrestrial > Soil > Floodplain ... | reverse complement strand
CTCCTCGATGCGCCCGTCGGGCCATGCCACGCGCAGCCGCCATGCGCCCGGCGGCAGGTCGGCCAGCACCGTGGGCTCGCCGGCACGCAGCCTGAACCCGGGCTCAGGAAAGAACGTGCTGAAGTGCACAGCCCGCCCGGCTTCGTCCACCAGCGCGGCCATAGCCGTCTGCCCCGGCTCGAGCGACGCGGCCCGGACCTCCAGAACGCCGCCTTTCTCCAGCGTGAAGGTCGCGGCTGACGCGGGGACTTCGACGTCATGGAACGTCTTCGTCGCGAGCCCCTCGCCGCCCAGGACCATCCGGTACCTCCCCGGTTGCAGCGAATCGAGGTGGAAGATGCCCGACGCATCGGCCGACCACCGTCCCGACAGGACGGGGTTGCTCCCCGATCCGCCGGGAGACAGCGGGTCTCCTCCTCCCACGAGCACGAGCCCCGTGAGGGAACGCAGCGGCATCCCCGAGGCGGCGTCGATGGCCGTGAAGCTGAGCCCTTCCGTCGGGCCGAGCACGAAGGAGATCTCCGGGGGCTCCACGCCGGGGATGATCGAGGCCTGCTGCGTCTCGTATCCGAAGCCTGGATGGCTGGCCGTGAGCGCGTAGGTGCCGGCGTCGAGCCCCTCGAGCGCGTAGGTGCCAGTGGCGTCCGTGCTGGCGCCGCGCTGGAGCAGCATCCCCATGCGGCTGGAGGTGGCTTCGCCGTCGAGCTTGCGGATAGCGATCTGCGCGCTGTCGATCGGCTTACCCGTCGTCGTGTCGGTGACCCTTCCCGAGATCCTCGCCAGCGGCAGCTCGATGTCGAAGCGCTTGTCGCCGCTCACCGCGACGCTGGTGGTGTGCGAGGTGCCGCTGCGGAATTGCATGACCGTCACGTCGTACTGGCCGTCCTCCACGTCCGATGCGACGTAGCTGCCGGCCTGGTCGGTGCGCACGGTCTGCGAGGCGCGCGACGCCACGTTGATGAAGATCACGCTGGCCCCATCGACGGGCTCGCCGCCGCGCGTGACCGTCCCCTCCACGACGCTGCCGCGCGGGAAGTCGATGGTGGTCTCGAACGTAGATGCGTTCTCGGGAATCTCGACCGTCCGGCTCAGCGAGCGGCCACCGAGGATCCCCGAGCGCGCGATGAGCGTGGTGGGCCCCGGCGAGAGGCCTCCCATCTCGAAGCGTCCTGATGCGTCAACGGCGGCCGTGATGCCGAACCCGCCGCCGGGGCGCACCGAGCTGACGCTGAACCGCGGCAAGTCCTGAGGATCGATCCCGGTGATCGTTCCCGTGAGCGACACCCCGCCGCCCATGCGCAGCTCGACGAGAGCCGGCTGCACCCCTGCGGCGATCACCACGTCGTCGGCGGTGGCAGGTCTCAGCCCCTTCGCCTCGGCGCGCAACATGTAGCGGCCGGGAGAGAGAGCCTCGAGCGAGAAGGCGCCATCGGGGCCCGTCTTCGCGCTCACCGCCTGGCCCATGCGGCTCGCCCCCGCGGCCACCGCCGTGACGGCCGCGCCCGCGACCGGGGCGCCGTCGTCCTCGTGGATCACCATCCCGGCCAAGTCGGTGCCGCGCGACAGGGTCACCTTCAGGTTCTTCACGTCCTGGGTCGTGTCGATGTCGGCCTGCGCGTCCTCGAACTCGGGGTGCGTGAAGCTGAGAGTCATCGGCCCGCGCTCCAGGCCGCTCAACATGAAGCGCCCATCGCCATCGGTGGTCGTGCCGCCGCTGGCTCGCGGACGCATCATCATCCCCTGGGTCGCCTGTTTGCGCGCCACCTCCACGTTCGGAAGCGGCCGGCCGCGATCGTCGAGGACCGTCCCCGACACGGTGGCGGCGCGCGGCATCAGAATCCTGATACCGTCGAGGTCGGCCCCCTCGGGGACCTTCAACTCGTCGAGCCGCGTCTCCTTGTACCCCGGCGCGGTCGCGTGCACCGTGATGGACCCGGGATCAACTCCTTCGAGCGCGAAGGTGCCATCGTCGGTCTGGAACTGACGCTCCGGTCCCGCACTCAGCATGTTGAACTGCATCCCGCCGCCCCCCACGGCGCGCGTGCGCGACACCGCGATGCCGAAATCGCGGATCGGCTCGCGCGACTCCTCGTCGATCACCTCGCCGCGGATCGTCGAGGAGGGGAGCATGACGATGCTCATCGGTTCGGACGGGACGGCCAGGCCGCTCTTCTCGAGGGTCGCGTACCCCTCGGCCTGAACGGTCAGATCGAAGACGTCGCCGGGAGCCATGTCCTCGGTGGTGAAGCTTCCGTCCGACCCGGCGGTGAACTCCGACAGCACCGCGAAGCGCTCGCGCAGGACTCCGCGCGCGAAGGGGATGGCGCTCCCGGCGGCGTTGGTGACCTGTCCGGTCAGGACGACCCCCGGCTCGAGGACGATGTCCCCCGCATCGAGTCCCGCGCCCGCAGCCTCCAGCTTGAGACCGCCGATGTCTTTCGGGGCGAAGCCCTTCGCCTTGATCTTCAGCGTCCAGATCCCCGACTTCAGACCACGGACGCGGAACGCGCCGGTCCCGTCCGATGCCGTCGGCGGTGACGCATCGCGCGCCAGCGGCCCCCCCGCGCCCATCCGCCTGCCGCGGTCGCCGACGATCATCATCATCTCCGAGCCGCTCCCTTCGCGCTGCTTCTCGGCGCTCACCGCGGCCCCTTCGATGGGGTTCCCTTCCCGATCCAGCAGCCGCCCCGCGACGATGGCGCCGAGATCGAGCAACACCTCCATCCCTTCCCGGCGCTCTCCCGGGCGCAGCTTCAGGCCTGACATCTCCCAGGGAATGTACCCCTCGAAGGTGACCGAAACCTGAAGGTCAGTCCTGGGCGGGAGCTTCTCGAGACGGAACATCCCGGCCGCGTCGGTGCTCGTGGGGGGCACGCCGATGGGGAAGTAGACCACCATCGGCATGGGAGCCGCGAAGGGGGGCGGGGCGGCGACAGTGACGGTGGCGCCAGCCACCGGGCGTCCTTCGGCATCGCGCACCGTCCCCGCGAGGGCCGCGGCGCGACGCAGAGCAATGCTCAACGAGCGGCTCTCGCCGGCCGCGAGGTTCACGGTCGCGGCATCCTCCGTGAGATAGCCGGCCGCGTCTCCGCGCGCCTCGAGGCTCCCCGCGGAGACTCCCGTGAAGGTGGCGCCCCCGGACGGCCCCGAGGTGGCCGGACGTGGCACCGAATCTCCCGGCTCCTCCAGCACGAGCAGCGAACCCGCCACCGGCTCACGCGTCTCGACATCGATCGTATGGATCTTCACGATCCCACCCGGCCTCAGCTTGAGCCTGGCGGGCGCAGCGCCGGATGGGAGCGGGAGCTTGGTCGCAAATGCCGACGATGGCGCCCAGTGGGCGGATGCCGGCAGGTCATCCGGCGTCCCGGCGATGACCGTGGCGAGAGTCGCCGTGAGGCTGGTCCCTCCCGAGCGCAGGTTCTTCAGCGTGAACGCGCCTTTCGCATCGGCGCGCGCCAGCCCATCCGCGCCTTCTTCCCCCTCGGGCCCGACGAGCACCCAGGCGTTCGCGGCCGGCGTGCTCCCATCGGGGGCGACGACCGTGCCGCTGAGGGAATGGCCTTGCTCCATCGACAGCATGTTCCCGGCGTTGGCTCGGACGTCCCGCTTCACGGCGGGAGCCAGCCCTGTGGCATGAGCGCGCAGCGTCACGGCATCCTCGGTGACGCCGTTCAACGTGAAGAAACCATCGGGGCCGGTGAGGGCCGTGACAGGGAAGAAGGGGGCGGCAGCCACTGCCGCGAATCTCCTGGCGAACCTGCCGCCGGAACGCGCCCGCATTCCCTCGCGCGGGCTCAGCGCGATCACCGTCGCACCGGGGATCGGCTTGCCGGCGGCGTCCACGACCGTGCCCGCGACACTCCGTCCGTTCGCGAGCGTGAGACGCCCGACGTCGCGCACCTCGCCGGGAGGTCCGACCAGAAAGGCGCCGCGGTACCGCGCGCGGGCGTGCCCCGGGGCGGACACTGCGATCAGGACGCGCTGCTGCGATGGGACCGAGACCCGGAACGCCCCCGCGGCATCGGTGGTCGCCGCTCCGAGCGGCTCCGGCACCAGCTCGCCCGCGAGCCGGCGGGCGCGCGCCGCGTCGGGGTCGTGCCAGGGGAGCACCTCGACGATGGCGCCGGCGAGCGGCTGGTCGTCTTTCTCGGAGGCGATCGTCCCGGCCAGGACGGGTTGGGGCGGAGCGGGGGGCTGGGATGGAGCGGGGGGTGTTTCCTCCCGCGCGGCTGTCGGCGGCGGGACCGTTCCCAGGATCAGGGCGAGCAGGAGCATTGCGTGACTGGCGCGGCGTCGTCTCACAGGTTTCGTGCCCTCCGTCGGTGACGATGCCACCATCTACGACGTCACCCGATCGCTGGACGCAAAAATGTCCTCGGCGGAGGCGATTCTACAACTGAAGGGACTGCCGGGACGGGCCGGAGAAGGCCCAGCGCAATCGTCCGGGATGCCCGATCCGTCCCTGACTTGGGCCCCCTCGGTCCGGGAAAACCGGCTCGCAGCCGCCGACTCAAGCTTTTTTCAACCCCCTGGCCGGAGACTCCCGCGCAGAGACCCAACTCGTCGCAACGCGGCCGGTCGTTTGCCGGGCGCAGGGAGGACGTCATGAGCCACCGGCACTGGAGTATCACTCTCACCGCATCCATCATGGGAACCCTCTTGCTGGGATCGGCCGTCTCGCGCGCGGGGAACGGCTTTCTCACGGGACCATCCTCACAGGAGCCTCTGGAGATCACCAGGAGCTACCTTCAGGCCAACCACGCCGCTCTGTATCTGACCGCGGACGACGTGGCCGAATGGTCCGTCAGCGATCGCTACATGACCGCGCACAATGGCGTGACGCACATCTATCTGCGACAGACGCTCGGCGGCATCGAAGTCTTCAACGGTGTCATCACCGCGAATGTCGCGCGCGACGGAAGCCTGATCAGTCTGGGCAGCCGTTTCGCCGCCGATCTGAGCCGCACGGTGAACACCAGCGTCCCGGCGCTGTCGGCAGCCGATGCGCTGCAGCGCGCCGCGGAGAACCTCGGCTTGGCAGCGATGGCGGCACCGTCAGTCCAGTCGCTCCTGAATGGACCATCGATGCACACCATCTTCGAGAGGGGCGCCCTCTCGCGCGACCCGATCCCGGCGCGCCTGCTCTATCTGCCGATGAGCTCGGGTGCGGTGCGCCTGGTCTGGGATCTGAGGATCCGGCCCGACGACGAGCACGCATGGCAGATGGAGGTGGACGCGGTCACGGGCGAGGTGCTCCAGAAGATCGATCTCGTGAAGCGTGACAGCTACAAGGTCTACGCCCTCCCGGCAGAGAGCCCGAACCATGTCGCGGCGCCCCTCCCCCTTCCACCGGCGGACGGCCGCGTGACCGTGAGCGACTTCGCAGCCGATCCGACGGCGTCTCCCTTCGGATGGCACGACCTCAACGGACTCCTGGGCGCCGACACCATCAACACGACGGGTAACAACGTCTTCGCCCAGACCGATCTGGACATGAACGACGCCTTCACGCCGCTCACGGATGTCCAGCCGACCAGCCTGACCCGGAGCTTCGATTACCCGGTCGATTTCTCGAATGAACCGACGACCTACCTGGAGGCGCTGGTCACCAACCTCTTCTACTGGAACAACGTCAGCCATGACATCCACTACCTGTACGGCTTCGACGAGGTCAGCGGGAACTTCCAGACGAACACGTACGGACGCGGGGGACTCGGCGGCGACGGAGTGCAGGCTGACGCGCAGGACGGCTCGGGGACCAACAACGCGAACTTCCTGACCCTTCCCGACGGCGCGCCTCCACGGATGCAGATGTATGCCTGGATCGCTCCGCCATCGGTGGTGGTGAATGCCCCCGCCTCGATCGCGGGGGAGTATGCGTCGCTGGCCGCCGCGTTCGGACCGACGCTGAACCCGGCAGGGGTCACCGCGGATCTCGAGATGGTGGACGATGGAACTCCTGACGGTGGACAGGGATGCGGCACGCTGACCGGGTTCACTGCCGGTCGCATCGCGCTCATCGCGCGGGGAACGTGTGAGTTCGGGCTCAAGGCGCTCAACGCGCAGAACGCCGGCGCCGTGGCAGCCATCATCTACAACAACCAGGGCGACGAGGCGGTCGGGATGGCGCCCGGGCAAAGCGGAGCCTCGGTGACTATTCCGGTCCTCTCCATGGGGCAGTCGGACGGGGAGTCCTTCCGTGCCACGCTGATGACCGATACGGTCAACGTCACCATGAAAAAGGTCCGACCGGACCGGGACAGCGACTTCGACAACGCCGTCATCCTGCACGAGTACGGACACGGCGTGTCCACCCGCCTCACCGGCGGCCCGCAGGCGCTGACGTGCCTCTCCAACGATCAGCAGGGGGGCGAGGGGTGGAGCGACTGGTGGGGGCTCGCGCTCACGGCCCGTGCGTCACACACTGCGGCCCTGCCGCGCGGGATCGGCACCTACCTCACCTTCCAGGATCCCCCCGGCTTCGGTGACGGGATCCGTCCGTTCCCTTACAGCACCGATCTGGCCGTCAACCCTCAGACCTACGGCGACCTCGCAACGGGAAACCTCCCCGTTCCCCACGGCGTCGGGTCGGTCTGGGCCACGACACTGTGGGAGATGTACTGGGCCATCGTGAATGGGGTGCCGTCGCTGGGTCTTCCCGGCCAGGGGTTCCGGCAGAATCTCCGTGATCTGTCGGAGCCACTCGCAGGAAACCAGATCGCGCTTCAGCTCGTCATGGACGGCCTGAAGATGCAGCCGTGCAACCCCAGCTTCGTGGACGCGCGCGACGCCATCCTCGCGGCTGACCAGGTCAACAATGCCGGCGTGTACCAGTGCCACCTCTGGTACGCGTTCGCCAAGCGCGGGCTGGGGATCAATGCCCTCGACGACAATGGCGGGCTGGACGTGACTCCGAGCTTCTTCATGCCGCAGTCCTGCACCACGGGAGCTTGCGTGACGCCGCCCGCGTTCGCTGGGGCCGAAAGGGTCGTGGCCGCCGCCTCCGAAAGCTGCCAGCTCGAGGTGCAGTGGTCGCCCGCCGACAACAACTGCGGCAGCGAGGCGGTCACGTATGACGTCTATCGCTCGACCAACCCGAAGTTCCTCCCAGCTCCCGCGCGTCTGGTGGCCTCGGACCTCACGACGACGAGCTACACCGACACGGCGGTCGAGGGGGGCACGAGGTACTACTACATCGTGAAGGCCGCGGATCACCTGGGCAACGTCGATGAGAATCTCTTCCGTCGCAGCGAGGCCCCTGTCGGGAGCCTGACGCCGGGGGGGAGCATGCTGGAGGACGCCGGCGACACGGCTCCAGTGCGCTTCACGCCGGGCCCCACGGCGCTCAATTCATGGAGCATCCGACCCACTGAGGGGGTGGGAGGCACCGCAGTTCACGCGACAACCGCCGCGGGCAACTACGCCGATCGGCGCTGCATGTCGCTCGCGAGCGACACGATCTACCTGGGGGCGAACCCGACGCTGACCTTCCAGACCCGCTACGACAACGAGGCCACCTTTGACGGCGGCATCGTCGAAGTGGCTACTGCCGCGACGGGGTTCACCCATTGGACCAAGCTCGGCAGCATCGCCTATCCGGGACTGATGGCGGGGCCTCTCAGCGATCCCTCCTGCTCGAACCCGGGACTGCGCGATGGAGAGCCCGCGTTCACTGGGACCACCGGCGGGGAGTACGTCCCGATCTCGGGGTCGCTCGCGGACTACGCGAACCAGGCGGTGCGGATCCGCTTCGTCTTCGCATCGGACGGCGGCACGAACGACCTCGGTTGGTTCATCGACGATATTGCGATCGATGACGTCCAGGAGGTTGGCGCTTGCGCGGTTGCGATTGCCGGTGCTGGAGACGTCATCGGCACCCTGCGCGTCAACCACGCACCAGGAGGGGACATCGCTCTGTCGTGGGGGCCCTCCTGCGCGGCGACCGACGACGACTACGCGGTCTACGAAGGAACGCTGGGGACCTTCGACGGCCATGTGCCGCGCGTCTGCACGACGGAAGGGGCGACGACGTTCACCCTGACGCCGCAGACAGCAGGGAGCTACTACCTGGTGGTTCCGAGGAACCTGATGCGTGAGGGATCCCACGGCCTGATGAGCGACGGAACGCAGCGCTCGCCTGGCCCGTCTGCGTGTGTCCCGCAGGAGATCGTGGCGACCTGCCCGTAGGGGAGTGCACCTCGGACCGAGCCCGGTTGCCGCCTAGGGGGCGGCAGGGCGAGGGAGAGTCAAGGGTTGCGCGTTGCCCGGGGCAACGCGCAACCCCGTCCCCGAGGGGGGAGACTCTCACCGCGAGGGAGATTACTCCGTCGGGCGAAGGACCACGTCGCCGCTTCCGGTGTCCACGTCGATGCGCGTGCGCCCGTCACCGCGGCGGTAGCCGACGACCTCGCGCTTCTGCACGATCGCCTGGGCGTCGGGATAGCGGCTGACGATGTCGCCGCTGCCGATGGAGGCGTGCGCCTCGAACGAGGCTTCCGGACCAAGCACCAGGGTGACGTCGCCCGAGCCGGTGTCGGCATCGACGCGCTCGATGCGGGCGTCGCTCACCAGATCGATGTCGCCCGAGCCCGTGTCCGCCTGGAACTCCACCGTCTCGGCTTCCACGCGGATGTCGCCGGAACCCGTGTCGGTCATGATCCGGTTCGCCTTCGACGCATCGATCCTGATGTCGCCGCTCCCCGTGTCGCAGTCGATCCCCTCCCCTTCGAACTTCGCGAGGGTGATGTCACCGCTCCCCGTGTCGCCGCTGAAGTCCCCGTCGATGTCCTCGGCGATGATGTTGCCCGAGCCCGTGTCGGCACTGATCGAGCCCGACAGGCCGGTCATCATGATCTCGCCGCTGCCGGTGTCGAACGCGAGCTTCCCGCTCACCTTTTCCGCCGTCATCTTCCCCACGACGTTCCTGAATTGCGCGTCGGCGCCCGAGGGGAGCTGGATCTCGACGTCGGCATAGAGCAGCACGCCGGTGGTGTCGCTGACCCGCACGCGCTCGCCGGCGTATTTCGTGTTCGTGTTGGAGCCCCCGCCGAACATGCCGAAGAACTTGGAGCCGCCGGTGGGATACCGGAACGTGCCGTATTCCTCGATGGGATAGATGACGCGCATCGTGGGGGTGCCGTTCTCTCCCGAGACCTGCTCGAAGCTGATCTTGCGCAGGACGTCTTCGCTCTCGGCGTGGATCGTCGCGACGGCGACGACCTGGTCGGAGCTTCCCGGGACGATCGTCATCGTGCCGGCCAGATTCTCGACGGCGAAATGACCCGAGGGACGCATTTGAAGCCGCAGGGTGGTGGTGCTGTCGGCCGTCGTTGCGGAAACGGCGGCGACGAGGGCACAGGCAAGAACGAAGGTCGATCGAGACAGGCGCATGAGTATCCCTCCTTCAGGATGTCGGAATAGAAACGCGCGTGGGGGGGCGGGGGTTTCCTCGAAGTGTCGGGGAGGGGGGGAGGGGGCCGCCATGGCGGCCAATCCTCTGCCGCAGAGGGTGGGAGGGCGGGCTCTGCGTCGCGGCCAATTCTCCCGAGGAGCCCTGAAAACGCCCGTCAGTCCTTGGATTCAGGCTCGGGAGGGTCGCCCCCCGGATCGGCTTCATCCGTCTGCTCGGTCTTCGCCTTGCGCAGGGCCTCGGCCCGCTCCGGGGCCAGGACCTCCTGAAGGGCGTGCATGGCGTTGCCGATCATGGAGGTCTTCCCCTTCAGTTCCTCGTACTCGTCCACGCTGATCTTCCGGGGGCGCGACAGCGCCACGAGCCCCGCCACAACCAACGCCAGGACAGCGAGATAGATGAGGGCCACAGTCATGCGCGAGGCGCTCCTCACGGAGCGCTGATGATAGCATCGGGCCAATCGACTCAGGAGATGGTCTTGCCTCAGGAGCCTGCCCGAGCGTTGCAAGCTGCAACCGTCCTGGCCTCCATCCTCGCAGGATTTGCGCTGCCCGCGACGGCAGTCCCCGATGCCACACGACCCGCCGGAAGCATCGCCGGATATCCGAGCCTCGAGGCATTGCTCGAGGCGGCGCGGCGCGTCCAGAAGAGCGACCTGGAATCGTGGTCGCGCTACCGGTTCAAACGGCAGGCTGTGCGCGCCAAGCTCCATTCCACCGGCGAGATCTCCAGCCGCACCGATCTGGTATCCCTCGTGACTCCGCTCGCCGCCGCAACCGCGGCGCCGCCGCGCTTCGACGAGACGCTGGTGCTCGTGGACGGAGTCGCGCCCACCCCCGGGCAGGTGAAACAGCATCGTCACGACGCGCCTTTCACCCGCCACTACGCCACGACCATCGCCGACCAGGGGGCCCAGGAAGAGGAGGGGTACTCTCTTTCGTTTTTGCTCACAATGTCGTCCTACAGGCACGACGGGGAGGAGTCCGTCGGGGGGACACCGTGCCATCGCATCCGATTCGAAGCGGACGAGGAGGCCCCGGGAAACGATCTCCCCGCGCGATTCGCGCGCGCCGTGGCGGGGATTCTCTGGATCACCGTGGATGGCGCGCACCTGGCCCGGGCGTCCGTGCATTCGATCCGGCCCGTGGACATCACCTTCGGCGTCGTGCGGCTCAGCGAGCTGCAGATCGAGATGTCGTCGGAGCCCGTCGCCGCGGGCTCCTGGGTGCCGCGCACGATCGAGACGCGCAGCACGGTCCGGATCCTCGGCGTTCCCATGAGAAGACTGAACCGCTACAGTTACAGTGAATTCGTCCCCGTCTCCCCGGCGGCCCCGGCTGGAGCCGCCGGACGGTGACACTCAGGAGGCAACCATGCGCGTCAGGAGCCTTCTCACCATCATCATCGCGGCGCTCGCCGGTTTCGTCGCCGCGCTTTGGCTGCGTCTGCCGCCGATGGAGCAGCTGACCTTCGCGGCGTCATCCCCCGCGGAGTCGGTGGCGCAGGCTGCGCAGGAATCAGGCGCGCCGATCCCCGACGACCTCTCCGCCTGGGAACGTCGCAACATCGAGGTGTTCCGCGAGGCCTCGGCCTCGGTGGCCTTCGTGACGAACATCGCGGTGCGGCGCAGCTCATTCTCCCTCGACATGTTCCAGATTCCCCAGGGGGCCGGGAGCGCCTTCGTCTGGGATCGCGAGGGGCACATCGTCACCAACTTCCACGTCATCGAAGGGGCCGACGCCCTGTCTGTCACCCTGTCTGACGGCTCGGAATGCGAAGCGCAACTCACCGGGGTCGCGCCGGACAAGGATCTCGCCGTGCTGACGGTTGCGGGCTGTCCCGCCGGTCGGCTCGATCCGTTGCCGCTGGGCCATTCCAGCACGCTGGCGGTCGGCCAGACCGTGCTCGCGGTGGGGAATCCCTTCGGGCTGGACCACTCGCTCACGGTCGGCGTCGTCAGCGCGCTGGGGCGCGAGCTGCGCTCCCCGAGCGGACGGATCATCCGCGACGTGATCCAGACCGACGCGGCGATCAACCCCGGCAATTCCGGTGGACCGTTGCTCGATTCGTCGGGCCGGCTGATAGGAATCAACAGCGCCATTTACAGCCCCAGCGGCGCCTCGGCGGGCATCGGCTTCGCCGTCCCGGTGGACACGGTCCGGCGGATGGTGCCGCAGATCATCGCGCATGGCAGGCCGATCCAGCCCGGCATCGGCGTGAGCCTGCTGGCCGAGCACCTGGCCCGGAGGCTCGGAGCCGAAGGAGCCGTCATCTACGAAGTTGTGGCGGGGGGTCCCGCCGCGCGCGCCGGGCTCACGGGGCTCCGCGAGAGCCGATCCGGCCGCGTGATGGTGGGCGACGTCGTCGTGGGGGTGGAAGGCAAGCCTGTCCAATCCAACGAGGATCTCGCCCAGGCGCTCGAGGACGCCGGAGTCGGAACCCGGGTCACGCTGACCGTGGAGCGCGACGGGGTGAAGCGCGATGTCACGGTGACCCTCGTCGCACTCGGGCAATGATGTCGAAGAGCGCGGCCGCCGGAGATCTCACCGTCGCCGTGGTGGGGGGAGGCCCGGCAGGCGCATCGGCATCCCGCCTCCTGGCTTCGCGCGGCGCCCGCGTCACTCTCTTCGAAGCGGCGCCTGACGGTGAGAAGCCGTGTGGCGGCGGCATCCCCTCGGCCGCGGTCGACGCCTTCCCGGATCTCCTGGGTTCGAACCTGCGACGGCGCGTGGTGCGCGAGGTTCTGATCATCTCGCCGTCGAACCACCGTGCCACCGTTCCGCTCGCGGGAGGCATCCACATTTTCAGCCGTCATGACCTGGATGGCTTCCTCAGAGGGCAGGCGGTCGCTGCGGGCGCATCCCTCGTGTGCGAGCACGTCCGCGGGATCGCGCGTGTTGGCGCAGGGTGGGAGGTGCGAACGGATGCAGGGACCCGCGGTCCTTTCGACTTTCTCGTCGGCGCCGACGGAGTTCGCAGCGTCGTGCGCAGGGCCGTGGGATATTCCTGGCCCGACAGCGATTTGACACTCGCCCTCTATGCTTACGTGCAGGGGGTGTCGCGCCCGGAGATGGTCCTCAAGTTCCTTCCAGACATCGATGGATACATCTGGGTCTTCCCGCGCGCCGATCACGTGTCCGTCGGTATCTGCGCACGCTCCCGCAGCGTCACGCACCACCGGCTTCGCGACGAGCTGCGGCGCTTCGTGGAGACCCAGTATCCCGAGGGACGCTTCCCCGAGTGCGACTTGAAGGGGTACTTCATCCCCGCGAGCCTGCATCCTCCATCACCGGGGCGCGCCATCGCGAGCCGATGGGCTCTCATCGGCGATGCCGCCGGCTTCGTCGATCCTCTCACGCGTGAAGGGATCGCCCACGCCCTGCGCTCGGCGGAGTCGATGGCCGGGATGCTGTCGGCTAGCGGGCGCATCAGCACCCCGCCGCTTCCAGCCAACCTGGCATGGGCGCACCTGCACGGGAGGACCTTCTACAGGAAGTCTTTCCTGGAGGCGATGACCCTCCTGGCGGGCCGGTCCGCCTCGATCCGCAGGGTCCTCGCGGACCTGCTCGCAGGGCGGCAGGGATACAGGGGTCTGAAGTTACGGCTCCTCATGAACGTAATTTCATGCGGAAGGGAGGCCGGGCTGTCCGAGCTGTTCGCCGCGGCCCGCGGGGCCTGGCGGCCATGACCCCGCCCCTTGGCCCACCGGGCGGGGTTTTTCAGCCTCTCGTCATTGACAGCCTTTGCCGTCGGGCGTATTTTGTGCATGTTCTCTCTCCCTCTCCCACACGGGCGAATCCGTCTGCGCATGTGTTGCCATATCTGGCCCATGTGATGTGCCCATGAGAAGCCGCGGCTGGGTTCCGGCGGTGACGATTGTCCTCTGCCTCGGCTCGAGCGCCCCATCGGGACAGCCGGGGAGCAGGCAGGTTGCCGCGGTGGGTGCGGAACGGGCCGTGGCGGTGCGGGAGGCCATGCTCGGCCTCTACGTCCACGGCGTCACAGAGGATCTCGCGCGCGCGATCCTGACCCGTGATGATGTCCCGCTCCTGATCGATTTGCTGAGAGATCCGTCATTCCCGCGCCGGGACAATGTGGCCGCGTTCCTCGCCATGCTGGACGAAGGGAGCGCGACCGCGGATCTCCTGTCATTCCTCGTCGCGCCACCGGTGGACGTGGATGTCCCCGAGGAGCTGCGGGCGATGCTCGTCGCTCCGCAGGCGCTTGGACGCATCGCGGCGCGCGGCGACATGCGGGCGCTCGACGCGCTGCTGGCGATCACGCGCGACGGAAGCGAAGGAGGGCCCTTCCTCGCCGGCGCGCAGCGCAGCGGTCAGGTTGGAAGGGCCGATGACGTCCTCGAGAGCGCGCTGCGAGGGCTCGCTCTCTCCGGCGCGGACGAGGGACGGCGGCGCCTCGAAGAGATCGCGCGGGGGAGCGTCAGGCCGCGCTCGCACGGACGCGATATGGGTTCGGCCGCGAGCCGCGAGCTGGATTACTTCGAAACGCTGCACCCGCGGCGCGGGCGCCCCGGCCCGCGGGCCGGCAGGGTCACGGGTTCCGACCCGGGATCCTCCATCGCGGCCACGGCGCCCCCTGCGACCGGCAACGTGATGGACACCTCCAGCGTGACCAACGGCGCCGCGTTGACCTATGCGAATCACACCGCGGTTCCCAACAAGATGAACGACGCCAGGCTCGACTTGGTGCTCCGGGAGTCGGAGCTGCGGGCCGGGCGCGAGGACTTCGCCGCCGACGCGATGTGCTGCATCACCGTGGATCGCTCCGGCACGGCGCAGACGCTCACGGGCGCGGGCCTGGATGTGATCGACACCGATTCTGAGCTGAACGCGGTCCTCAACAACGGCATCTCGCGGGTCAAGGTCGTCAATGCAATCAATTGGTGCAACGGTGCCGGCACGAACATCCTCGGGTGCGCGTGGATTGGCGCCACCGGGATGTCCCTGGTGCGGATGACCTCGATTAACGACGAAGCGGTCCTCTGGCTGCACGAATACGGTCACAATGTCGGTCTCATTCACTCCGGTTCGGCCGAGTACATCATGTATGCGTTTCTTTCGAGCGGCGCGAACGGGATCACGCCGACGCAGTGCGACTTTTATCACAGCCCTAATGACGGTTCCTCACCCCCCGTGACGGGAACTTGCGCCGACAGCGACGGAGACAAGATCCACGATCTCGCCGACAACTGCCGCTTCCTGGCCAATCCGACGCAGGTAGACACGGACTTCGACGGCCAGGGGGATCCCTGCGATGGAGACGCCGACAGCGATGGCGTGGCCGACGCGTCCGATTGCCTGCCGCTCGATCTGAATGTCTGGGGGGTCCCGGGAGAGGCCACGGGTCTGATGCTCACGCATGGCCTCATGGGGACGATTCTCGGATGGAACCCGCCGGCGGCTCCCGGGGGAACGCCGTCTTCGCCGCGCTACGACGTGCTGCGCGCGGTCGGCGCGCTGTCGTTCAACGCCAATCCGTTGTGCCTGGAATCGGACGGGGGGCCCGACACCGTGGCCACCACGTCGCTCCCTCCCACGACCCTCTGGTCCGCCGAGGGGGCGGGATTTAACTTCCGTTACGGCGCCTCGGTCTCCACCGCCGGCAACATCAACAACGACGCCTACGACGACATCATCGTGGGGTCTCCCGGCTTCAACAATGGAACCGATCTGGAAGGGCGCATCGAAGTGCGCTTCGGGTCGGCAGGGGGGCCGGGGAGTTTGTGGTCTTACGATCCCGATGTGGATTTCGCGACGCTCGGCACCTCCGTGTCGGGGGGCGGAGACTTCGACAACGACGGATTCGACGACATCATCGCCGGAGCCCCTACCTTCGAGGTCGACCCCCTGTTGGGCGGGGCGGCGTTCGCCTTCTATGGCTCGGCCTCCGGCCTGCCGTCGTCGCCCGATTGGAGCGCTGGCGGGGGAGCCTCGAGCATGAGTTTCGGCAGCGCAGTGGCTGTGGCGGGGGACGTGGACAACGACAACTACGATGACGTCATCGTAGGCGCGCCGAACCGCACGGTCGGCTTCACGGGGGAAGGGGGCGCTTTCCTCTACCGCGGTTCTGCGTCAGGGCTTCTGGCGACCCCCGCGTCGTGGATGCCCGTTGGAGGCGCGTCGGGAGTGAAGTTCGGTGCTTCGGTCGCCTCCGCCGGCGATGTCAACAACGACGGGTTCGATGACGTGATCGTCGGCGCTCCGAATGCCGCGAGCGGTCAGGCGACCGAGGGTCTCGCATACGTGTACCACGGGTCTCCAACCGGGCTCAGCACCTCGCCGGATCAGACGCTCCAGGTGGATCAGATCGGCGCCGCATTCGGATGGTCCGTGGCCTCGGCCGGCGACATCAATAACGACGGCTACAACGACGTGATCGTCGGAGCCAAGGAATACGACGTGGATCAGCTCAACGAGGGCGCCGCGTTCATCTTCTATGGCTCCGCCGCCGGGATCAATCCCGCGATCGGCGCGCCCCTGCACGGAGACAAGGGGAACGCCGACTACGGGATCTCCGTCTCGTCCACGGGTGACTACAACGGCGATGGCTACGACGACGTCGTCGTCGGAGCGAGCACCACGAACAACGGACTGACGAGAGCCGGCCGCGTCTATCTCTACCTCGGCTCACACTCTGGCCTGGTGCCGTTCCAGGTCATCGAGGGAGCACAGGCCGATGCGGAGCTCGGGTCGGCGGTCGCGAGGGGCGGGGACACCGACGGCGATGATCTGGACGACTTCGTGGTGGCTTCACCTCTCTTCGACAACGGTCTGAGCAACAAGGGGCTCGCCAGGGTGAACGCGGGGACGCCGGGCCCCGATCCTCCCCTCGGTTCGATCCACTACTTCCTGGTCAGGCCGCAGAACGCCTGCGGCACGGGGCCAGTCGGCTTCACCTCATCGGGGTCGGCGATCAGCGCGCCGGACTGCACGCCGGCGGAGTGACGTCAGGGACGCGCGGCGATCCCGTCCTTGACGATCGCGCCCGCCTTCATCACGAATCCCACCTGCTCCAGAAGGGCGATCGTCTCGAGCGGGTCGCCGGCCACCGCCACGATGTCGGCCATCCGGCCCGGCTGGATCGAGCCGATCTCGGCGGAAAGCCCAAGCAGCTCCGCCGCGCCAGAAGTCCCCGCGACGATGGCCGCCATCGGCTTCAGCCCGTTCTGGACCATCAACGTCAGCTCGTGACCGTTGGTGCCGTGAGGGAACACTCCCGCGTCGGTCCCCAGGGCGATCTTCACCCCCGCTTTGGCCGCCATCGCGAAGGAGCGGCGGCCGATCGGCGCGATGTGCAGCGCTTTCTCCGCGCGCAGCCCCGTCAGGACGCCGGTTTTTGCCTGGCGCTCCACGGCCTCCTGCGCCATGAGCGTCGGGACGAGAAACGTCCCCTGACGCTTCATGAGAGCGATGGCTTCCTCGTCGAGCGTCGAGCCATGCTCGATGGAGTCCACGCCGGCGCGCACCGCGACTTTGATCCCTTCGTTGCCGTGTGCGTGCGCGGCGACCTTGCGCTCCGCCATGTGCGACGCGGCGACGATGGCCGTCATCTCCGCGAGCGAGTATTGCTGCACGCCGACGGCGTCTCCCTCGGACAAGACGCCCCCTGTGGCGCAGAACTTGATGACGTCGGCGCCGTGCTTGATCTGGTAGCGGACGCTTGCCGTGACCTGCTCGATCCCGTCGGCCACCCCCTGACGGATGTCCGGATCGAACAGGCCGGGCCGGTATCCGTTGGTGTCGCAATGGCCTCCCGTGATGCCGAGGGAATGTCCCGCGGCCAGGATGCGTGGCCCAGGCACGACCCCGGCGGCGATCATGTCGCGCAGGGCGACGTCGGAGAAGTCCGAGGCGCCGACGTTGCGCACGGTGGTGAAGCCTGCCTCCAGGGTGAGGCGCGCATTGCGCACGCCGCGGATCGCATCCGCCTGGGGGAGGTCGCGGACCGAGGAATCCTCCCAGTTCTCCCCCTCGCCGATGTGACGCCCGGTGAGATGGATGTGCGCATCGATGAGACCCGGCAGCACGGTCGCCGATGAGAGATCGACGACCCGTGTTCCGCCCGGGATCGCCACGTCGGCCCCCACCCTGGCGATCCGGCCGTTCTCGATCAGGATCACGACGTTGCGCGCCGGCGCGGAACCGGTGCCGTCGATGAGACGTCCCGCTCTGATCGCCAGGGCGGGCGGCGCCGCCTCACCCATCGCGGGGCGGGATGATGCCAGGAGCAGAAGGCTGAAGGCGATGACGCCGGTGGGGCCGGCCAGACGACGCAGGTGTCTCACGGGACCTCCGATGGATGCGATGATCGGTTGGGGGTTGAGCGGGGGATTCTGCCATGAAGAGGCCCCGGCGCGCGAGGCCCCGGCGGGGCGGCACCGAGGTTGGGTCATGCGGGGATGTGCGGACAGGCGGGATGCGGGCCGCTGGCGTAGAATGATGCCCAGCCGCGGCACACTCGCGAGTCGGAGGTCCTCATGAAAGGCACAGCGACCGTGCTCCTGATCACCCCCCTGTTCCTGGTCGCCTTCGGCGCCCCGTCGCGCGCCGATGACTATGAGGCGTCTATCCAGACGTGGCGGCAGAATCGGGAGGCACGCCTCAAGGGCGATGAGGGGTGGCTCACGGTGGCGGGGCTCTACTGGCTGAAGGAGGGGGACAACTCGATGGGGACCGACCCGTCGAGCGCCATCGTCCTGCCCGAGGGGTCGGCCCCGGCAAAGGTCGGGGTCATCACCTACCGCGGGGGCGCAGCGACTTTTGCGGCGGCGCCGGACGTCACCGTCACCTCCGATGGCAAGCCGGTGAAGGAGATGCCGCTGCGCGACGACACCGCGGAGACGACGGACGTCCTCTCGATCGCGGATCTGCGCTTCTTCGTCATCGCGAGGGACGGGCGGCACGCCGTGCGCCTGCGCGATCTGAACAGCCCGTTGCGGAAAGGGTTCACCGGGCTCTCCTGGTATCCCATCGACGCCTCATGGAAGGTCGAGGCCGCCTTCGTCCCCTACGACCCGCCGAGGACGCTCAAGGTTCCCAACATCCTCGGGTACGTGGAGGAGCAGCCTTGTCCCGGGTATGCCGTCTGGAAGCGCGGGGATCAGGAGCTGCGGCTCGAGCCTGTCCTTTCGGAGGACGGCAAGGAGCTGTTCTTCATCTTCAAGGACGCCACGAGCGGCAAGGAAACCTACCCCGCAGGCCGCTTCCTCTACGCGGCCATGCCTTCGGACGGCAAGGTGGTCCTCGATTTCAACAAGGCCTACACGCCGCCGTGCGCCTTCACGCCGCACGCGACCTGCCCGCTCCCGCCGGAGAACAACAGGCTCACCGCGCGGATCGATGCCGGCGAGCTGAACTACGGCCATCACTGATCCCGCTCGAGCTGGCCGGGAGTTCGCTACTTCGGCTCCAGCCCCGTGAGACCGTCGGCGAGCATCAGGCTGTCGACCTGATCGCCCGTGGAATAGACCAGCCGCGACCCGTCCGGAGAGATGCCGAAGGACTCCAGATCGACACCGGGGTCGAAGCCGGCGAAGGGTCTGCGCGTTGATGAGGTGTCCTCACCGGGGGAGAAATCCTGGACGAAGACACCCGTGGCTCCCGTGTCATCGCGTCCCGTGAAGAGGAACGCCCTGCCATCAGGCCTCCACCGCGGCCTGCCGGAGAGGGCTCCCGGCTGCTCGATGGGAAGGCCCACGATTGCGCCGTCCTCGACCCGGGCGATCATCACGGTGCGTGGCTCCGTGCCCGTGCGGAAGACGACATGCAGGCCATCGGGCGACACGTCCGGTGTGCTCCAGGTGCCCGGCACGATCCTCGTCGCCCCTGTTCCGTCTGGATGGATCTTCCAGATGCCGGGCGCGGCCGGGTTGGTGGAGTTGTAGACGATCCACCGTCCATCGGGAGTCGCCGTGGGATTCTCGGCGTCCACGCCATCGTTGGTGAGCTGCCGCGCTCCAGTTCCGTCCGCGTCGCAGATCCAGATCTCGAAGTAGCCCGCGCGGCTGGAGCTCCAGAGGATCCGGGCGCCGTCCGGCGTGAAGGCCGGGTCCCAGTCGTCGGCGGCATCTTCCGTGATGCGCCGCAGGGCGCCAGTCGCCGTCGACAGCTTCCAGAGATCGAGGTTGCCGCCTCTGTCCGACGAGAAGAGCACCCACTGGCCGTCGGGAGAGAAGGTCGGCTGGCGGTCGATGCTGTTTCCACGCGTCAGCCACCGGCCGCCCGCCACGGTGGACGCGGGCAGTGGGATCTCCTGAATGTTCTGACTCCGCATGGTGGCGCCCATCACGATCCTCTCCCGGCCAAGGATGTCGATCACCGAAGCCATGGCGGGAATCCACATGAGCGTGCGGGCACGACTGGTGCCAACGTTCTGGGCAACGATCCGGCCGGTGCCTCCCTGCGCTCCGGTCACGAAGCTCACTGCCTGGGCGTAGAAGAGCGAGTCGCCTGCCCAGACCACCGAGGAGATCAGCCCCGAGGGCGGGGGCGGATTGAGGATCCGCGGCTCCCCGCCCGAGGCGGGCACCAGCAGGATTGTGTTGGGAGCGTTCTCCGAGACCGAACGGCTGATGGCGATTGTGGAGCCGTCCGGCGACCAGCGCGGGAAGTTCAGGTTCACCTGCCCCGCGGAGTGAATCTCCTCCGCTCCGTCGCCGCTCACGTCGACGACGCCGATGATGACGGAGGGGATCTCGTTCACACGCCGTTGCCGGAGAAAGACGACCCGCCGGCCGTCCGGCGACCAGTCCCCATCGTAGGCATCATGCACGACCTTGCGCGGTTCTCCACCGAGCACGGGGATCTTGTAGAGCGAACGATCAGCGCTCTCCTGGCGCACGAAGAGCACCTGCGATCCGTCAGGCGAGATCCGCGGACGCTCGTCGACGGAACCGGAAGTCAGCGCGACCTCGTCGCCCCCCGGAAACTGCATGAGCCAGATCTGACCCTGCCCCTCGCGCAGCGACCGATGGGCGATGAGACGACCGTCCCGTGAGGCCGAAGGCTCGTTATCGCGCCCCGAGTAGCTCAGGTATCTCAGGGTGGGGGGTTCGATCGGGGGTTGTGGTGCCAGCCACAGAGCGAGCGCAGCTCCGATCGCGAGGCCGGCGACCAGACCCGCTATCAGGGCTGGGACGAGACGCCCCGGGCGTCCTGTCCTGATGCGCTGGATGTCTCCGGTCTCCGCCGCCGTTGCGGCGCCGCCGGTGAGCGATCCGCTGGAGATCGCCTCCAGGTTGAAGGCGAGATCCCGCGCCGACTGGAAGCGCTCGGCGGGGTTCTTCTCCAGACAATGGCGGACGATCCGGTTCAATTCCGCCCCTGCTCCGGCGCTCGACTGCGTCAGCTCCGCCGGATCTTCCCTGAGGATGGCGCTGGTGGTGTCTGCCGCCGTCTCCCTGCGGAACGCCTGCCTTCCCGAAAGCATCTCGTAGAGGATCGCTCCGAAGGCAAAGATGTCCGTCCGGTGGTCCACGGCGTGGCCGCGTACCTGCTCGGGGGACATGTAGGCCATCGTCCCCATGACCGTTCCCGGTTTCGTGCCGCCGTCGAGGGTGGGCAGCGCGGTGGCGTCGCCGCCGGCCGGGGAGCCGACCTTCGCCAGGCCGAAGTCCAGGATCTTCACCCGGCCGTCCTCGGTGATGAAGACGTTCTCGGGCTTCAGGTCCCGGTGCACGATCCCCCGATCGTGGGCGGCCGCGAGCCCCATCGCGATCTGCAGCGCGATCTCCACTGCCTTGCGCTGCGGAAGGGGAGACCCGCCGATCCGCTGCCTGAGGGTCTCTCCCACCAGCATCTCGGTGACGGAGTAGGCGGTGCTCCCTTCCACGCCGTAGTCATGGATGGCGAGGATGTTGGGGTGCGAGAGGGCCGCCACCGCCTTCGCCTCGCGCGCGAATCGCGCCAGGGCTTCCGGGTCGGCGGCCATGTGTTCCGGGAGCACTTTGATGGCGACCTCGCGGTCGAGCCGTGTGTCGCGCGCGCGGTAGACCTCCCCCATGCCCCCCGCACCGAGCGTCGCGAGGATCTCGTAGGGGCCGAGCCGCGTTCCGGGCTGATGCGTCATGGGCGCCGGATTCTATCATCCGATGGCGCGATCGAGCGCCTCGTCGAACGACTCGAGGATCGTGACGTCGCCGCGCGCCAGCCAGCCGGCCTTCCGGAAGGCGTGCATCGGCTGGGTGCGAACCCCGCCAAGGATGACTTCGATCCCCGCGTCGCGCAGCCGGCCGACCGCTGAGTGGAGGTTGACCAGCCCCGTGGCGTCGATCGCAGGGACGGAGCGCAGGTCGATGAGCACGGCGCGCACGCCGTGCCCGGGTGTCTGCCGCAGGGCGCGCATGGCCCGCTGCGCCGCGCCGAAGAACAGCGGCCCCATGATCTCGTAGACCAGCACGTCGTGCGGGACCGGGCGCTTCAGCACGCGGTGCGGCTCGGCCACCAGCGTCGTCCCCGTGACCTCGGCCATGCGGTTCATGAAGAGGAAGGCCGCCAGCAGCATCCCGCCGGTCACCGCCGCCACCATGTCGAAGACCACGGTGAGGCCGAAGCAGGTCACGAGGACCAGAAGGTCGTGGCGCGGCGCGCTGCGGATCGTGTCGACCACGTGCCGCGCCTCGCTCATGTTCCAGGCGACGATGAGGAGCAGCGCCGCCAGGGACGCCATCGGCAGGGTCCCGAGAATCGGCGCGAGCAGCAGCACAGCCAGCAGCACGAACACGGCGTGGAACACCGCCGCGAACGGAGAGCGGGCGCCGCTGCGGATGTTGGTGGCGGTGCGCGCGATCGCCCCCGTGGCGGCGATGCCGCCGAAGAACGGCGCGATGACGTTGCCCGTCCCCTGGGCGAGGAGCTCCGCGTTGGGGTCGTGCTTCCGGCGGATCATGCCGTCGGCGACCACGGCCGAGAGGAGCGACTCGATCGCCCCGAGCATGGCGATCGCGAACGCCGGCGGAAGGATCTGGCGCAGCGTCTCCACCGACAGGCCGATTGGCGCCCCCGACGGTCCGGGCTGCGCCCACGGCAGCGCCGGCAACGGTGGCAGGCGCGGGATGTCGCCGAAGCGCGATGCGATGGTGGCGACTTCGAAGCCGGGGACGATTGCGCGCAGCGCCGCGCACGCCCCGGCCGCAGTCGCCAGCCCGAGCAGGGGACCGGGGATCCAGGTCCATCCGAAGCGCGACCAGAGGATGAGGATCGCCAGCGTCCCGCTCCCCACCGCAAGATCCTGCCAGCGCGCCGTGGGGAGGGCGCGCACCAGCTCGACGACCTTCTCGGGGAAGTGCTCCGGCATCTGGGGAACTGTCAGACCCAGGAAGTCGCGGAGCTGCAGCACAGCGATGACCACCGCGATCCCGGCGGTGAAGCCGGTGGTCACCGGGTAGGGGACGAACTCGATCAGCCGTCCCAGGCGCAGGACGCCCATGAGCATCAGGAAGACGCCGGCCAGCAGGCTCGCGAGCATGAGCCCGCCGAGTCCGTGGCGCGTGACGATCGGGGCCAGGATGACCACGAAGGCCGCCGTGGGCCCCGAGACCTGCACGCGCGATCCCCCCAGGATCGCGATGACCGCCCCGGCCACGATGGCGGTGTACAGGCCATGCTGCGGGGCGACGCCGCAGGCGATCGCCAGCGCCATGGAGAGAGGGAGGGCCACGATGCCGACGACGGTGCCCGCGAGGAGATCGGCGCGCAGGTCCGGCGCGCCGTATCCGTCGCGGAAAGTCTTGCGCAGCGCGGAGAAGGGGACCGGCCCGGGAGATGGGACCTCGTCGATCGAGAAGGCTTCCCCGCCCGGGTCGCTCATCGGGACGGAGTCCCCCGGCCCCCTGCGTGATGAGATCGGGCCGCCGCCCCGATCAGGAGCGGCGCACCGGGCACGACGTCCTCACTTGATCGCAACGATGACCTTGTCGATCGTGCCGGTGAAGGCGTTGTCTCCCTCTTTGTAATCGGCCGTCACTGGCGTCTCGTTGTCCCTTCCGACGTCCACCCCTTCGTCGCCGGAGAGGAAGAACGGCAGCGTCTTCGGGACGCGCACCTCGCCGGCCGCCTTTCCGTCGATGCTCAAGCGGCTCATCCCGCCCGAGCCGGGTTTCCCCCCGTCGTAGGCGAACTCGTAGAGGACCGTGTGCCGTCCGGGGGCCAGTGCCTGGGACGAAGAGACCTTCGAATTCTCCAGACCGCCGAAGTTGTAGACATGGTGCACGCGGCCGTCCTTCATGAACAGGCTCCAGCCGCCGAAGCGCCCGGCCTGGGCGATGACCACGCCGTTCGCGCCGCCCGAGGGAATCTGAAGCTCGACGGTGATCGTGAAGGACTTCCCCTTGAGATTGATGAAGGCGTTCTCGGCGATCCCCGTCATCCCCTCGTAGAGCGTCAAGGACGTCCGTTTGCCGATGAGATCCGGCCGCCCGGCGAT
>Ga0137314_1000126_pt1 | contig 24301 bp, 21 predicted proteins | sample EasRivERMZT199_2_FD_102289 | JGI IMG/M metagenome (GOLD analysis project Ga0137314, IMG submission 102289) | Soil microbial communities from meander-bound floodplain in the East River, Colorado, USA - East River MetaG ERMZT199_2 | ecosystem: Environmental > Terrestrial > Soil > Floodplain ... | reverse complement strand
CAGTTCAGCGAGATCTTCACGCAGGACCTGAACACCGAGCAGAGGGATGTGCTCGATCAGCTGGTTCAGGAGGAGAAGGACATCTCTTACAAGTCTCTCCTCCAGAAGATCATCGCCGACCGGGACGCCATCCGGGCTCTGCAGGAGAGAGTGATGCACCTCGAGCAGACACTTCCGGACACGTTCGTGGTGGCCCAGCGGGGAGACTCGCACGAGAAGCTCGCCATGAACTACCTGACCGGCGAGGCCCATCTGGACGAGGCCAGGGCGAAGGAGCATCTGAAGCAGGTCGACCAGACCGACGAGCTTCTGCCCGGCAACCAGGTCTGGTTCTTCTACGATCCCCAGAAGGACATCTTCAGGACCTACGTGACCATGGGCGATGCCCGTCAGACGCCGGTCGCAGTGCGTCGGGCGAAAACGCGCGAGCTGGTCAAGGAACGGGACACATTCAAGACGGAGCGCGACACCGCGCAAGTGCAGGTCGCGTCCCTGGAGGAGGACAAGACCCATCTCCAGGACGAGATCGTCACAATGGAGAACAGCCTCTACTATCACGCGGAAAGCGCTCAGAGCCTGAAAGAGCAGGGCATCCTGACCTCCGTGCTGAAGCGCCTCCGCGACGTGAAGAGCATCAGCTACGACCAGTCAGTGAATCTCGCACAGGAGACCAGCATCACCCTGCACCCGGGTGTCTATGGCCTCGAGGAGATCCGCTCGGTGCGGGTGTTGCCGGAGATCTACGAGGAAGGCAGAGACTTCTCCGTCGAGATCGCGGAAGACCGCAGCAGCGCGCGCATCATCATCCTCGACCCGGACGTCTTCAAGGGGAAGGAAGTTCTCCTGGCAGTTCACGGCCAGGCGCCTCCGACTCCCCGAGGCTGAGATGGCCACCGGCATTTGAGCACCACCGTGCCGGTGTTTTGCGGGTCAGCGGGCTGTTTTTCCCGCTGACCCGCCGTTGTCTGAGGCCGCCCACTGCTGCTCGAAGACGTCGTGCAGGCTGGTGTAGAGAGCGCTCGTGACGCCCAGCTTGATCAACGTCTCGCTGGCCCCTCCAGGGTTGGCGAGACGCAGGTGCAGCACCTCGGGGAGGAAGATCATCCGGAAGCGCCACAGAGGCGCGGCCGGCGAGACGCGCACGGAGAATCGCTCGCGCGCTTCCTTCGGCAGCGCGGAGACGATATCGACCGCGTGCGCGAGCGTCGCGCGGATCCTGTCGCGCAGGCCCCCCAGCACCGGAGCCTCCTCGCGCTCGAGTCGCTCCAGGCGCGCTGCGGCTGCCGCGTCGGGATCCAGAAGCAGGACGCGCACACGCGGCGCGTCGCCCTCTTCCGAGGGCTCGTTCTGCAGGACCCGCGCCACCATCGAGCGGAACTCCGGGTTCCCGAAGAACGACTCCAGCGACGGAGACATCATGTCGATCGTGCGCGGACGGATACGGACGATCTCCAGCAGCTCCTGCGTCAGACCTCCGGCGCGCTCGGCGGTGGTGGCGTAGAAGCTCACGCCGGAGAGCCTGCGCACCTCGAAGAATTCCTGGAGGGAGTAGGCGGGGCGCGAGGCGTCCTCGGCGTGGATGCGCACCCGGAACATCTCCTCGAGCACCGCGGGGTCGCGAGCGAGGAAGAAGAAGGTGCCGAGCTTCGTGTTGATCGCCTCGATGGCCTGGGCGATGGCCTTGCGTCGGGCCGGGTCGTCCTGTCTGGCGCTGCGGACGACCCCATGGTGCCGCAGCCATTGGTGGATCTCGTCGAAGGAGACGGGGTGTCCGGCCTCCCACAGGCAACGCAGGATCTCCACCTGCCGGGCAGGCTCGCCCCGGAACTGGCGCCCGGCCGGCCTGATGACGGCCTGCTGGAGGACACGCTCGAACGCCTCCTGCGAGATCGTCGCGGCTGATTGTCCTTCCGGCATGGCCGATCTCCTTGTGTGCTCCCGTTCGCGGCCGCTCGAGCCCCGACGCTCGGATGGCGTGCGACGCCAGCGGCGCACCAGCGTCCGCGAACGTCGCCGAATGTTCCGGCACGCCTCTCCTCGACCGCTTCAAATCACTGTTGGGCAAGGCGATGCGGGTTGCGGCCCTCGCGCAGCGATTCTAGCGGGCATGCCGTCGATACACAACTGACATTCGGAATTAGAGAGGATGATAACTGGATGACAAATGGACATAACAGATAAGTCTTTTAGGATGATGAAGTTGCCTTGCCTGCTGACCAGCTATCGACTAGAATTACCAAGCCGTGAGAGCCGATCCCGTCCAGACGCTCAGCCCGCTCAAGAGCCACTACTACGTCGAGCACACGGCGGCGCTGCGCGCGCGGCTGGCGCTGGCCATCCCGCGCGATGAGCTGAAGCGTCTGCACCGTCGCAGGCCGTGGCGGCACTTCCTCGTCACGCTGCGGCAGCTCGCGCTTCTGGCAGTGTCGAGCTGGGTTCTCGCGACGCAGGCGAACCCGCTGATCTGGATTCCTTTCGCATTCCTGCAGGGGTTCACAATCTTCAACTTCACGGTCCTGCTGCACGAGGTGGTTCACGACACGGTCGTGAACAGGATGAATCCCCGCCTGACGCGCGCGCTCGGTCTGTGTTACGCGTTCCCGTCGGGCATCTCGCATCTTCAGTTCACGCGCTGGCATCTGGACCATCACGACAACCTGGGCAGCAACACCGAGGACCCCAAGCGCTTCCACCTCTCGCCGAAGCGCAACGCGCGGTGGTACAAGCTCCTCTATTTCTCCCCGGCGCTGTTTCCCATCTACTTCCGCGCGGCGCGCGCGGAGGCGGCGACCTACCCCGCGACGCTCCAGCGCCGCATCAGCCGGGAGCGCAACGCCACGATCCTGGGGCACCTCGTCATCATGACCGCCCTCAGCCTGACGCTGGGAGCCGGCCCCATGCTGCGCATCTACGTCGTGCCCTACTTCCTGATCTTCCCCATCGCGTTCGCGCTGAACCGGCTCGGCCAGCATTACTATGTCGATCCGACGAATCCGGCCCAATGGAGCACGCTGGTGCGGTCGTCGCCGTTCTGGAATTTCACCTTCCTCTGGTCGAACTTCCATCTCGAGCATCATTACTTTCCGCGCGTGCCGTTCTACAACCTCGCGCGCGTGCACCGCCTGCTGCGTCCCTTCTATCTTCGCGAAGGGATGAAACCGGTCGGCTACGGAAGGCTCCTCTACGGCTGGCTGGTCAGGAACGGCGCTCCGCACACGAACTGGGATCTGGCGTGACCGACGCCACCGCGCTCGCGGCGGCAGCGATGCTCGCCGCGCTGCGCGCCGTGGCGCCGCGAACGGTGGGCGATCGCGCGTCCTTGAGCTGCCACTCCATCAACGGGCTGCTGGAGGAGGCGGGGGTCGAGGGATTTGCAGACGGACTCGGGGACCTCGCCCGGTTCGAGTCGGCGCTCCCGGCGGATGAGGTGCGAGGCCTGCCCGGCCGGCTCGATGAGGAAGGCCCCGGCCCGCTCGGCGACCTCTACATGAGGATGAAGCCGCGCGCCAGGCGCCATGCGGCGGGCGAGTACTACACCCCCGGCTGGCTCGTGGAGCACGTCCTCGACAGAGCCGGGTTCGGACCTTCCACAAGTCTCATCGATCCGATGTGCGGCGCAGGGGTATTTCTTGCGGCCGCGGTGCGAAGACTGAGGCGTGACCGCCCCGCGATGCCGGCGGCGGAGATCGCCGATCGCATTCAGGGGTGCGACATCAATCCCCTCGCCGTGCTCCTGGCCCGCGCCGAGTATCTGGTTGCGCTGGGTCCGCCGGGTCGAGGCAGCAGGATCCGGATTCCCATCACCTGCGCCGACGCGCTCTCGCTCCCCGGCGCGCGGGAGCCATTCGACATTGTGGCGGGGAACCCGCCATGGGTCGGGTGGGAGAACCTCGATCCGGAGACCCGCGAGAGGACGAAACTTCGCTGGTCGTATCACGGCCTCTTCACGCCACGCGGCGCCCGTCGAACCGGGGAGTCGGGGATGGAGGCGTTGCTCGGAGCCGGAAAGAAGGACCTCTGCATGCTCGCCACCTACGCGGCGGCGGAGTCGCTGCTGAAGACAGGAGGGCGACTCTCCTTCGTGATCGCGCAGAGCGTGTTCAAGACCGCCAGCGGAGCCGGCTTCAGGCGGTTCGCGCTGGGGGATGGCACGCCGCTGCGCGTGATCTCGGTGGACGACTTCACGCGACGCGCGGTGTTCCCTGGCACGGGGGCGCAGGCCTGCGTGATGACGCTGGAGAAGGGGAGACCCACGACCTACCCGATCGCGTGGCGCGTCTATCCGCGCGGCGAATCCGGGCCCGTCGAGCAGCGCGCCGAGCCCGCCGATGCGACCGACGCCACCTCGGCGTGGGTCACCGGAGATGCGGAGTCGATCCGCCGGGTCAGGAGCATCGCGGGAGCGTCAGCCTGGCGCGCGCGGGCGGGAGCCTACACGGGTGGCGCGAACGGCGTCTTCTGGGTGGAGATCCTGGAGCGCAGCTCCGACGGAGAATGTCTCGTGAGAAACCTCCCCGATGCCGGGCTCAGGGCGGTCCCGCAGGTGACCGCGCGCATCGAAGAGGGGCTGCTTTTCCCGCTGCTGCGCGCGCGCGACGTCGGCCGGTTCCGCGCAGCACCTTCAGCGCACATCCTCATGACGCAGGACCCGGCGGCCCGGCGCGGGATCGATCACGCCGAGATGGCGTCACGCTACCCGCTCACTCTGGACTACCTCGAGCGGTTCCGCGAGCCGCTGGCTGCACGGCGCGACCGCGGGACGCGCAGCCTCATCGCGGCGGGCGCTCCTTTCTGGAGCATCTTCTCCGTGTCGCTCGAGACGCTCGTGGAGTGGAAGGTTGTCTGGCGCCGCATCGCCTCCAGCGTGGAGGCGGCAGTTTGCGGGCCGGTTGCAGTGGCAGGGGTGAAGAGCCGACCCGCGATCCCGCAGGAGACGTGCACGTTCGTCGCGTGCGCCTCGGAGCAGGAAGCCCACTTTCTCGCGGGGCTGCTCAACGCGAGCTGCTTCAACGAGGCGGCGCGTGCGCTGGGGCAGATCGGCGGGAAGGGTTTTGCGCCACCGCACCTGCTGCGGCGCATCGCCGTGCCGCGCTTCGACCCGTCTCTCGCGGCGCACCGGGTTCTGGCGGATCGAACGAAGCAACACGGACCGGATCTGTCGCAGGGCGATCTCGACGCGCTGGTGGCGGCCGCCTGGTCGGGGCGGCAGCGACTCTTCGCCGGCTCTTCATGACGAGGCTGGCGGGAAGAGCCGCGCCCGCCGTCACAGCGAGTCGAGGAAGTCCAGGAGGGCCTTTCGATCCGCGTCGGACAGCGCCCCGAATCTCTGCGCAGCGGCGGAAGCCTCGCCACCGTGCAACCGGATCGCCTCCGAAATCGTCTCCGCCCTGCCGTCGTGGAGGAACGTCTCCGAGAGTCTGAGGCCCATGAGCGGCTCGGTGCGGAACTCGGATGGGGAAGCGGAGCCGAGGCAGATGTCCGCCAGATCCGGTCCCATCTCGTGCAGGAGAAGATCGGTGTAGGCGTACACAACCTTGTGCCGCAGCGCCTTCACGGGATGGTCACCGGTCCTCAGCGACGGCACGTGACACGCGATGCACCCGATGCGGGAGAAGACGTTGCTCCCCCGCTTCGCGCTTGCGGTGAGCTTCGTCCGGGCCGGGGGCGCGCTGAAGCGCACGAAAGCATCGGTCAGCGCGACCGCCTCCTCGTTCACCTCGGGCTCCGGGAGGGGGTCGACCCCCTCCGGTATGGCGGCTCCGCCGATCGTCTCCTCGATGGGGATCCCCGGTGTCGTGATGCCCTGCTCGACCGGGAAGGCCCCTTCGTTGAACTCGCGCAGCGTCGGGACCAGCGCCTTGCGGCCGAACCGCCCGAGCCTGCCGTCGAAGAAGCGATTGGGGCGCCCCGAGATCCCGTCCCCATTGCGATCATCGGGGTCGGCGAGCGCCAGGATCGACGCATCGGACACCGCGTCGAGGAGCCCGAATCCGAGAACGTCCGGCGACGATCGGCCCGCACGCGCCGCCACCGCCGGGACCGGCTCGCCATCGATCCCGAGCGCCTCTTTCAGGGCTGGGGTCGCCGCCTGCTGGATCACGGGCCCGCCCTTCTCGATGAGCGGATCGCAGAGTCCGGTCTGCGGGTCGAAGACGGCCACGTGCACCTCCACCTCGTCGCCCGCTCCGCCGGCCACGGGATCCTCGTGGCACTCTGCACAGGCGTCGGCGTTGAACAGCGGTCCCAGGCCGCTCTCGGGTATGAAGACCGTCTCGAACGCGACGCGCCCCCGCTCGAAGAGATCCCGCTGCTCTCGCGTCAATCCTGCGAGCGGCTCGCCGGGCTCGATCGGTTTGGCACACGCCACGGGGAGCAGGAGGATCGCGCATCCAACCATTGCCGCCAGCACGATGCCCGCGCCTCTCATCGCGCGACTCCATCCTGTTTCGGTGCCGCATCGATCGCGTCGGCCTCGTAGAGGGATGCGATCCTCCGGTATTGCACGGCCACGATCGCCCCGCGCGGCACGTCGCGCAGATCGGCTTGCCTACCAGCGACCACGATCCGGCATCCCTCGCCGGCGTGAAAGACGATCAGGCGCAGCGAGTGGCCGACGCCGGTGATCACGCGCACCTCGCGGGCCAGCGTGTCGACCGTCTGGACCATTCCGGTCATCTGGTCGGCGGCGGGTGGGGAGACCTGCAGAGATCGGGCGAAGGTCACGGCCGCGCCGGAGAGGAGAGTCAGCGCAAGAACAACGGCCAGCGTCGGTGTCTTCAATGGCGGGGATGTCGTGTGTTTATGCATCACAATGCGCCTCCCACGCGGGGCCAATGGCACCCTAGCGAACGAGACACTCTGCCGCAAGGTGGCTCGCAGGTGGAGTCTTCATGCCGGTGATCACGCGCGGTCGATCGACTCAATCCTCGGAGGGCTGGCGGATACCACGGGCGAGCGACGTGATGATGAGGGGTGTGGCGGCGCCGATGTTGAACGCCAGGATTCTTCCGTCGATGTCGTAGCCGACTGCGAGAGCGCCGGCGAGTGATGCGAGGATCAGCCGCGTGACCCAGAATCCGATCTTGCGATAGCGGTCCGGGAGCTGCGGCCTGTTCTTGTAATAGAAGCCGAGCAGCGTGACAACTTCGACCGCCGCGCTTCCGGAGAAGCCCCACAGGAATGTTTCGATGGCAGACATTTGATGATCTTGTCCGGGATTCGCCTCAATGCTCAGCCCACCCGCTCCGGTTCGATGGCCCGCAAGGATTTCCTGATCTCCTCCACGGACTTTTCCCACTCGTGTGACGGAACGCCTCGCCTGGCCATGTCGTTCACGATCCTGTCCATGAGGATCCGCGCCTGGTGGTTACGGCGCCTGTCCATGTCGACGTCGACGTTTCCAACGTACTCGAGAAAGAACCTCAACAGACTCCTTCCAGACCAACCATCCCTCGGTGAGGGCATGTCCGTTCTCCTCTCGAATCGACACGCTCAGAGGATCCACCCCGGATCGATTATGGCTGCTCGGAATCGCGCTGGCAATTGAGATGATGAAAAGATGCCGGCGCGGAAGCCATAGGATCGAGACAAAGCCGAGGATCGAAGATCAGCTGGACCTACGAGAGTCGAGCGCGCCCAGCATCTCGAGGATCACCTGGACCCCGAGGAATCCGGTCACGTCGTTGACGTCAAGCGGCGGAGCGATCTCCGTGAGGTCCATCCCTTTCATGGGAAGCTCCTCGAAGAGACGCTCCAGCAGGCAGAAGAAGCTCTCCGCGTCGATCCCTCCGGGCATCGGATAACCCGTTCCTGGCGCGCACGACGCGTCGAAGCCGTCGATGTCGACGGCGAAGTAGACGGCAGGGGAGCCCGCAAGACGTCGCACGATCCTCTCCGCGACGGCGTCAGAGGAAGAGTCGAGCCACTCGGACGCCGTCACCATCTCGATGCCGTTGTCGGCGATGAACGCCAGCTCCTCGCGCGCGAGCGAGCGCGTGGAGAGCAGCACCGCGCGCGAAGGGGAGATCCCCGAGAGAGCCATGCCGCGCCGCAGCGCGCAGGCGTGGGAGTCGGGGTTGCCGTCGTAGGCCTCGAACAGATCGGCGTGGGCATCGAACCAGATCACGCCCGCGTCGTTTCCGTGGCGGCGGGCGAAGGAGGTCATCCCCGGGATGCTGACGGCGTTGTCGCCCCCCAGAAGCAGCGTGAAGGTTTCCGCGGGAAGCGACTCGAGCTTCGCCAGCACGCGCTCGGCGTACTGCTTCCAGGCGAGCGGGCCGCCGCCGGGCTCCTCGGCGGGGACGTCGCCGTAGTCGCGCAGACGCAGCGTCTCAACCAGTCGGCCTCTACGTCCGATCGGATCCGAGGTGGTGGATAGATCCCGCAGCTTGCCCGGAGCGAGCGCCGCCCCCGAACGCCGGTTCGAAGCCCCGACCCAGGGGAGCCCGAGGACGGCGACGTCGGGGCTCGCGAGGGCATCGTCGTTCAGCCCGAACCAGTGACGTCGTTTCGGCACGGCTCCCCTCCACGATCGCGTGCGATTCCGCGGCCTGCACGATCCCGGAAGCCCATCATATGTATTATCTCGCCCCGGTGCGAAGGCACAGGATCAAGGGCACGGGCGGCCCCATGATTGCCCGAAACTCCAGCAGGTGCTACATTTACGTCCTCACGTCCACAATCCGCAAACACTCCAGAGATGGGGGCGAAACGGGTTCGACGGGAATCTTGAAGCCGGGGTTGCATGCCGAGGTCCCAGCACCACCTCGTTAATCAGGCTGGAAAAACACAACTGACAACAGTCAGCTACAACTCGCTGCTTAATAAGCAGTGACGTCCTGGGGTCGGCCCTGCCGGTGGCAGGCCCCGAGGACGCCGAGTAACCGGCTGGTCTCCTCCGACCGCCCTCTGAGGGGAGACGAGATCAAGGGGGCTGGCTGGATGCGCCGTCTGCTCCATCTGAGGCCTCCGGCGAGAGCACTCCAGATGAAGCTAAGCATGTAGATGCCCTTGGTGGATGACTTCCGGACGCGGGTTCGACTCCCGCCGCCTCCACCAGCCCTCTAACCGAAAACAAAGGATGAGATCTCGGACGCGGGAACTCTCCCCAGCGTCTCCACGATGCCACAGCGACAGGCTCTGGTGGCACCGCCATCCTGCTTTCCTGCTGCAAGCCGATATGAATTGACATGCCTCTCTTTGTGGCGAATAACAATGAAACACTTTCTCGCCACGTTCGATCGCGAAGCAGGCAGGGCAGGGGATGCGCCTTCAAGCCGGAGTTGCGGGGGGAGATTCGACGGAATGTAACGGATGCGGCGGATCCCGCTCACACCGAACTGGCCGCCCACGTCTGTTGCCGCAGGTGCCGATTCGCAGTCCGGCCATCCGTAGTTCCTCCCCGCCGCTCCGAAGTCCACCTCCTCGTAGGCGGTGTCGTCGTTGTTGCCCCCCACGTCCGCGACCTAGAGCCGGCCGGTCTCTCCGCCCCCGGCGATCATGTCCAATGGGGGGAACGGGGGAGAACTTACCGCTTGCTCGTCTCGCGCGAATTGGGTAACTTCATCACAATACCCACCAGGTCGGCACGCGTTGGTGTGGGGTTGCTGGGGCGTTAGCTCGTATGGGGAGCTAACGGGCGGTCAATGGTCATTTCGAATCTCAGACGAATCCTCTCGGTCGGGCTCCTGATCGCCGGTGTCTGCGCCCCGGTCAAGCCGGAGGCGGTGGCGCTCGGCAACAACAGGATCGATGACGCCTGCGGTGAACCGGTCCCCCCCGGCCCGGTTGCCGGCGTGACGATGAACAACGGCGAGCCGGCCGTGGAATGGCCCTCGATTGCGTCGGCTCTGGCGTACGACGTCGTCTACGGCGATTTGGGGCTGTTGCACTCGAGCGGCGGCGATTTCACAGCCGCCACGCAGGGTTGCATGGCTTATCAGACCTCATTGACTTCGGCGAGGTTCGATCCAATTCCGGGGTTGGGGCAGGGCTACTGGCTGCTGGTTCGCGGCGACAACTGCGCGGGCGCGGGAACCTACGACTCGGGGGATCCTGCTCAACTGGGCTCCCGCGACGCGGAGATCGAAGCGTCAGGACATTCCTGCACGCAATCTGTGTGCGGCGATGGGATCTGCAACTTCGGGGAAACGACCAGCAGCTGCCCCGGGGACTGCCCACCCGTTTGCGGGGATGGCACCTGCGACGGCACCGAGACGTGCAGCAGCTGCACGGTCGATTGCGGGGTCTGTCCGCCTGTGTGCGGCGACGGCCTCTGCAACGGCACCGAGACGCCCGCCAGCTGCCCCGGGGACTGCCCGCCCTAACTTGCGAGCACGAGAACCTGGGAAGTCCGTCGGCGACGAAGACGCATTCAAGTTCGTGAACCCGATCAGCACGGCCAAGTACGAGCAGTGCGTGGCCGGATCGGCGAACGTCGTTGCGTTGACCAAGAAGTACAAGGTCAAGAGCGCCTTCGGCACCGATCCAAGCCGAAGGTGCGGTACACACCGTTCGAGGCCCTCAAGATGGCCACTCACGACAAAGCTCACCTGCTCAAGCTATCGGGACCTCGCGATCCGTATCCGGGGGACCTGGGTGTCGTCAAGGAGGGAGCGCTCGCCGACCTGATCCTCGTGGACGGCAACCCGCTGGAGCACACGACCTCGTCGCCGCCGCGGCAAAGAACCTCGTGATGATCATGAAGGACATCAAGATCTACAAGAACACGGTCAAGTGAACGTCGTAGGGGCTGGCTTTATCAAGGATGGAAGCCATCCGGAGTCGACCGTCTCCAACATGTCTCCAAGACAGGGGAGCACTCCAGAGCACAACGAATCTCCCGGAAGGCAACGAATTTCCAGCGTGTTACGACGAAAGTCGCGCGCCATCAGCCAGTTAGCGTTTCGCGGCGGCGCGGGTTCGACTCCCGCCGCCTCCACCATCTATCCTGCTGAAAACAAAGGATGAGATCTTGGACGCGGGAACCATCCTCGCCGTCTCCATGGGGAAGTGTGTACGCTTGGCGCCCGGAGGAAGTGACTCCGCTACCTCAATCGCAGGGGCTCGCCTCTGCGGCGTGTGGTGGTACGGGGCCGGGGACCGTGTGGCGGTGATCCCTCGTTGCGCTGGCGCTCCGCGGAGGGCTGGCTGCTCTATGCGTGCTCTTCCTGTTGACGCTCACCGAGAAGTGATCGTATCGTCGCTTCCGGGGCGCGGCCTTCGTGCATGACCGTACGCCGCGGCTTCGTCACTCGAAGCCGCGTGCACGGCCGGTTGACGGAGCCTCCTTTGCCGGAAGCACAATTCCTCCCGCTTGGAGTTCCTGGCGCGGCTGAGATCCCTCACCCGCTGGAAGCAACTCGCTTGAGCGCGGCCACCGCCGGACGATGATAGCCAGCCCGTTGACTCTTGGCTCCCTCGATGCCGCTTGCCGCCGGTACTGACCTGGGTCCTTACCGTATCCGACGTCTGCTCGGCGCCGGCGGAATGGGCGAGGTGTATGAAGGCCTCGACACGACCGTGCCGTCGCGATCAAGGTGCTGCCGGAAGGGTCGACCGATGCCAGTTCGCGCCAGCGGTTCCAGCACGAGGCGCGGGCGGTCGCGGCGCTGAACCACCCACATATCTGCACGCTGTTCGACGTCGGCCGCCAGGGTGACATCGATTACCTGGTCATGGAGTACATCGAGGGCGTGACGCTGGCCGAACGACTGGCGAGAGGCCCGCTGCCGGTGGCCGAGGCGCTGCGCCACGGGATCGAGTTCGCAGACGCCTTGGATCGGGCGCACCGCGCGGGCATCGTGCACCGTGACCTCAAGCCCGGCAACGTCATGCTGACGCCCGAGGGCGTCAAACTCCTCGACTTCGGCCTCGCCAAGCTGCGCCGACCGGTGGCGCCGGTCGAAGGTAAGTCCGCGGCCAAGACGCTCACCCAGCCGCTCACCGAGCGCGGCGCCATCCCCGGCACACTGCAGTACATGGCCCCGGAGCAGTTGGAGGGGAAAGAAGCCGATCCGAGGACGGACGTCTTCGCCTTCGGCGTTACATTCTACGAGATGCTCACCGCCAGGAAGGCCTTCGCGGGGACGACGCAGGCCGAGGTCGCCGGCCAGATCCTGCACGTCGAGGCGCCGGCCCTGCCGGTGGGGGAAGGAGGCGCCGGCGAGCGTCTGGAGCACATCCTGCGGCGCTGCCTCGCCAAGGATCCCGACGAACGATGGCAGAGCGCGCGCGACTTGTTGCTCGAGCTGAACTGGGCGGCAGAATCGCGGCAAGGCGCCGAGGCGCGGTCCGAGACCCCGCGCGCCGCCGGTGGACCGCGGCAGGTGCCGCTCCGCTGGGCGCTGGCCGCGGTGCTGCTGCTCGCCGTCCTCGCCGCCGTGCCGTGGTTGCGCTCCGCCCGGGGCATCGGCGCCGGGTCAGCGCCTTTGCCCGATCCGCCTGTGATCGTCCTGATGGATACGCCGCTCGCGGACCGTGTCTACGATCCGAGGACCCTCGCCAGCGGGGGCACGAACGCCGACGACATCACGGACATCCTGCGCGACCTCGACGTGGAGCTCCACAAGGAGACGACGAGCCCGGCCTGGCATCGGGAGGAGCAGGTGCTCAAGCAACGGCCGCGTCTGGTCGTCGCGCATCTGTCCTGCCTCCGCGACGACCGGGGAGAGGAGGGATCCCCGATGCATGACCTCTTACGCGACCAAGCGTGGGATCGGTTACGGGCTTTGATGGCTTACTGGGGGAGCGTCGAGCCGCAGACGCGCTTCCTGCTCTACAGCCGCGGCTTCCCGACCCAGCCCGAGCGCGATCGATTCGTGAGCGACCTCGTACAGCGCTTCCCGGCGCTGCGGAGTCGCGTGCTCATGATGCACGTGCCAGGCAACGAGCGCGCCTCCTTCCGCGACCCCGCCACCGCAGCGGCGCTGAAGCAGCAGGTCGTGGCGATGCTCCGTGAGGAGTGGCGGGGAGGGAACTAGCCCAGGTTCCTCAGCGGCGATGCTTTCGAAGTCCTGCTGTCTCACGAACTCGGGCCGGTATTAACGGCGCCGCTAAGGATAACCTGATGTGAGAAGAGGACGTCTCCAACATGTCTCCAAGACTGGGGAGCACTCCTGAGATGGGTTCTAATCAACCGGACGCGTGAACTGTTCCCGCGCCCAAAAACGCGGAGGGGAAATGCCATGGCCTTGGAATATCGAGCAGTCCATTTCGGCTTGGGGCCGACGACGAAGAAGGAGATGGTTGCCGTCCACCCCCTGGATTTCGGGAGGCCCGTGAACCGTGCCGAAGTGGTTCTGTCGGGATTTCTCTCGCGGTTCGACGGTGACGACCACGAGTTGTACGTCCACAGGATCCAGACGTACATCGACCGGATCGAGGGCTCCAAGGTCTATGTGAAGATCATCTACATGCTGCGAGACCACTCGGGCAACATCGACGACAGCTTCAGCGGTGTCGTTGACGTGCTGGTGTTTGCGGATGTGGCGTCCCAAATTCGGCCACCCGCGTTCTTCGGCAAGGCGAGTGCCAGGACACGAGGCGGAGCAAAGAGGCGAGCACGAGCCCGGTGAGGCGAGACGCGGCCGCGCTCACGACCCACGAAGGCCGGGTTCCGCGCGTCGTCATGAAATAGAAGGCTCGATCGTTCCGCGCAGCCGTGCCTCCACCAAAGCCTGCCTGCTTGAGTTTATAACAGATTATGTTATATTCTCAGGCATTATGATGGGTGAAGAACTCAAGAATGCCCGACACGAGGCTGGATGGACCCAGGAACGCCTGGCGAAGCGGTTGGGCATGACACAAGCGTACTTATCCCTCATGGAGGGAGGGAAGCGTCGTGTGCCCGATCGTGTCAAGCGGCATGTGACCGCTCTATTTGGTTTGCCGCCTACCTATCTGCCACTCTCTGCGCCTCCACGAGCCACCGATCCGACAAAGGCCGACGTTGAGCTTGAGCAGGGGCTCGCGAGACTGGGCTATCCGGGGTTGGCATACAGAAGGAGGCGAGGACCACGCCGGAATCCAGCGGATCTTCTCCTGGCGGCGCTTTCCCTTGATGACCTGGATCCACGCCTCGCGGAAGGTCTTCCTTGGTTGTTGCTCAGGTTCAACGGTCACGACACCGAGCACCTCGTCTCGCGGGCGAAGAGCCTCGACCTGCAGAATCGACTTGGGTTCACCGTCGCGCTGGCGCGTCGAGTCGCCGAGCGAAACCCAGCATTTCGGAACAGATTGGAGGAACTGAAGCGTCTGGAACTGCAACTGGAACGGTCGCGACTGGCCCGTGAAGATACGTACGGACGAAAGGAAAACAGCGAACGAATGCGCGCATGGGTGCGAGAAAACCGGACGCAGGAAGCAAGACACTGGAACCTGCTCTCGGACCTGAAAGCGGAGCATCTGCCCTATGCCGGACCGAATCCCGGAACCATGGCTCAGTTTCCTGCGGGACCTTGATCAGGCCCTGAAGGAAACTGTCGAAGTCCACTGTCTCGGTGGATTCGTGCTGAGTGTGCTGTCGGGACTTCCACGACCGACCGGGGACGTCGACTTTATTGAGGTCAGGCCTCTTGCTGCCGGAGAGGCCCTTCTGCGCCTGGCAGGCGAAGGCACTGCTCTGGCGAAGAAACACGATCTCCACGTCCAGCATGTGACCGTGGCGGAGTATCCCGAAGGATATGAAGGTCGATTGATTGACATCACACCCGCAGGTTTTCGTCGCTTGAAACTCAGGGCGCTCGAGATTCACGATGTCGTTCTGGCCAAGCTCTCACGCAACAGTCCGCGGGATCGGGCGGATGTCGAATACCTTGCCAGGAAGGGAGTCTTGGACCGTCGTCGGCTCGAAGAGCGGTTCGAGGCGGAACTGCGCCCATATCTCCTCAACGAGAAGCGCGGAATGCTCACCCTCGAGCTTTGGTTGGCCGAGTTCTTCGGAAAGGAGGAGCGGTGAGCGGGCAAGGCGGCGCGAGTTCGACTCCCGCCGCCTCCACCAGTTCTTTTCTCTTCCTCCTCATCGACCAATAGATGTTCCGCCGGCGTCTTCGAACCACGCCGGTCTGAGCGACGAAGGTTTACAACCCCCGCCTGGGCCCGCGAATCAGCGAGTCGAGCCTCAGGGTCTCCTGACCTCCGCCTCGCCGACTCGCCCCGACTCGTACCTCACGACCGCGAACCCCCGCGCCTCGTAGTCCCGCAGCCTCGCGTCGTACCGTTCGTCCTCCCGGCTCAGCACGGCGACCCGCTGTCCGAAGAAGGTCATCGACGCCAGCGTCACCGCGTGCCCCGTCCGCGCCGAAGCGAGGCCGACGACCAGGACGTCCTCCGCCTCGGTGCGATCGTGGATCTCGGCGGAGAGGCGGAAGAGCGGGTCGTTCTCCAGGCGCGTGAAAGGGAGGATCCCGTCGACGAACCCCGCGACGACGATGGAGAGCGCGAGCGCCGCGCTCCCCGCGAGCGCCCACCGCCTCAGGGGGATGCCGATCCGCGCGTGGATCGACGTGACGAGGAGCAGGAGCGGCGCGATGAGCGCGATCTTGTGCTCGGTATTCTCCGGATCCCACTGGCTGAGGAGGGCGCCCGTGATCGCCACGTGGACGACGAGCCCGCCGATCCAGAGATCTCCCGCGAGCCGTCGGCGCTCCCTCACGGCGTGCGCGATGAAGATCGCCGCCGGGATCGCGAGCCACATCCCGAAGCGGTCGACGACGGCCTCCCCCAGGCTCAGGGCCGCCGCGGAGAAGTTCGCGAAGAGATCGGGCGTCAGGTACGTCCCCGTCTTGCCGGAGTAATTGAAGAAGTACGCGAAGGCCGACGGCAGGTCGATCGAGCGCGCGCGGGCGATCCCGGAGATCACGAGGAGGATTACCGCGCCCACCGCCAGCCCGAAGAGCAGGGCGTGCCACAGGCCCCGCCGGGGATCGCGCAGGAGCAGGACGACGCCCACGGCCGGGACCAGAAGAACGTTCGTGAGGTGCGCCGCAATCGCGAGCCCGCAGAGAAGCGTGATCAGCAGGAGGTCACGCGCTCCCTGCCGCTCCGGCGCTCCGGAGAGGATGCGCCGAGCCGCCGTGTAGAGCGCCACGAGGACGAGCGTGTTCAGCGCGTAAACTTCCACCGACAGGAAATTCTCGAGGCACGCCTGGCTGAAGGCGAAGACGAGCGTCGCCCAGGCCGCCGCCGTGACGCCCGCGATCGATCTGACCAGCTTGGCGAAGGAGGCGATCGCGGCGAGGGCGAGGAGGATGTTCACGAGCCGCAGGATGTACAGCGACGCCTCCGGCGTCGCCGGGCGGCAGACGGCGAGGACCGCGGTCGTCAGAAGGTGCCAGAGAAGATGCGTGGGGACCGCCTCGTCGCGGAGCAGGACGCCGGGATCGTGGACCGACATGATGCCGAGCAGGTTGTAGTGGAGGGCGTCGGCGTTGAAGCGGTTCGAGGGAAAGATGAGGTAGACGGCGGCTACGGCGAGGACGACGAGGTACAGCTTCGACTGCCATAGTCCCCCGCTCGCCAACCCGGGGGACTTCCGATGCGACTCGCCGCCGCGCTCCACGATCTCGCCCTCGCGTTCCTCACCGGCGGCCTCGGCGTCTTCGTCGCGGTGAACCTGCTCTTCGAGCGCGCGCCGAGCCGCGAGATCGCGGGGCAGGTTGGAAACGCCATCTTCGGCCGGATCGGGCCTGCGTCCCTGGCGCTCGCGGTCATTGTACTTGGCGCGAAGATCGCTCTGCACAGCGCCGGGCGGCCGGGTGGCCTGGCCCGACTCTTGCAATTGTCCCACGCTCGGGGGGTGAACCGTGAGGGACCGATCGATGGCGACGCGCACTCTCGGCCTCGATTCCGCCGTGGCCCTGGTGGTGGGGGAGGTGATCGGCGTGGGCATCTTCCTCACGCCGACCGAGATGACCAAGGCCCTGGGCTCTCCGTTCTGGTTGCTGATGGTGTGGCTAGTGGTGGGGGCGGCGGCGCTGTGCGGCTCCCTCTGCTACGGCGAGCTGGCCGCGCGATATCCGGAAGCCGGCGGCGGCTATGTCTACCTGCGCGAGGCCTGGGGCCCCGGCGTAGCGTTTCTCTACGGGTGGAAGAGCTTTCTCGTCATGGATCCAGGCCTCACGGCGGCCCTCGCCACCGGGCTCGCCGGCTACGCAGCGACGCTCGTGCCGCTTGGGGAAATGGGTCAGAAGGGGGTCGCGATCGCGGCGATCCTCCATCTCGCAGTGATCAACGCCATGGGCGTGCGGCTTGGTGGGCGCGTGGTGAAGTCGCTCACCGTGCTGAAGCTGCTTCTCCTCGGAGCGATCATCGCGTGGGGCTTCGCCTCGGGGCGCGGCGCATGGTCGAACTTCCTGCCGTTCATCGAGCCGCGCCCCGGCTCGGCGCCGCTGGTCGCCGGGCTTGCCGGGGCAATCATCGGAGCGTTCTTCGCGTTCGGCGGCTTCTGGGACGTGGCGAAGATCGGGGGTGACGTGCGGGATCCGTCGCGGACCCTTCCGCGCGCCCTGGCGCTCGGCGTCGGCGCGGCGACGCTGGTCTATGTCCTCACGAGCGCTGTCTTCATCTACCTGGTGCCGATCGCAATGGTGGACTCCGGGCCCGCGTTCGCCGCACAGGCCGGCGCCGCGCTGTTCGGCGCGGCCGGCGGGCCGGTGCTCGCGGCGGTCGTCCTCATCACGATCTGGGGGAGCCTGGCGGCGGTTGTGATGACGGCACCACGCGTCTACTACGCCATGGCCCGGGACGGACTCTTCACGCGCTCTGTGGGCCGGCTTCACCCCCGCACCGGCACTCCGGTCAGGGGTATCGCTCTGCAGGCCGCGCTCGCCTGCCTCGTGGTGGCCGTGTCGACCTTCGATGCGATCATCGCCTATTTCATTTTCGTGACGGTGGCGTTCGTGGCCCTCACCGTCGCCGGGATCTACCGGCTGCCGCGGCCCACTGGCAGTACGTTCCGCGTTCCTGGTTACCCGGTGACACCCCTCGCGTTTCTCGCGCTGCTCGTCACGCTCCTGGCGCTGCTCGCCGCGGGGCGGCCCTTCGAGGCCGCGCTCGGGACGAGCGTGGTCGCGCTGGGGTATCCCGTCTACCGATTCGCAGTGGGACCGCGCGGGCCTTCAATGGAGGAAAGCTGATGGCATGGATCAAGACGATTCCGCTCACCCAGGCCGACGAGGCGCTGCGGGCGGCCCTCGAGGCACAACACAAACTCTATCCGAAGGAGTACGCGCGGGATCCGAACGACGATGGCGCGACGAGCATCGTAGCGACACACACGCTGATCCCCGAGGCGCTGCATCATGCCTTCGCGACGTTCGGCGCTCTGATGTCACCCGACCTGCCTCTGACACGACGCCAGCACGAGATGATTACGACCGTCGTCTCCGCGACGAACCGGTGCCACTACTGACTGGATTCCCACGCAGAGTTTCTGCGTCGCGTGACGATGGACGAGGGTTTGGTGGAGGCGATCCGGAAGGACTTCCGGACCGCCGCGATCTCCGAGCAGGATCGCGTGATGCTGGAGTATGTCGAGACGCTCACCAAGGACGCGACGCGCATTGGCAAGGGCGATCACGACAAGCTGCGCGCCGCCGGGTTCGACGACAGGGGCATCCTGCAGATCACGCTGATCGCTTCGTGGTTCAACTACATCAATCGTGTCGCCGACGCGCTCGGCGTGGGACGGGACTGACGGGCCTCGAGGCGCCGCGGATACGTACGTGCGGCGACCCGGACGCATGAAATCTATGCGTTCCCCGTCCTCTCCTCGTCATCATCCTGCCCGCCGGCGACGACCCGGCCTGGCACGCGCGTTGCTGTAGCAACCGCGACAACGCCTGCAGTCCATCCGGAATCAAACGCTTCGAGATCCTCCGTGGAGGCTCGGCATGGTATCCCCGCGCAAGTCGCTCCTGCCCGCCGTCGCACTCATCGGGTCATTGTTCTTCGCGCCGGCGCTGGCCCAGAACGCGGAGGCAACATTGAAGGGCGTCGTGCGCGGCGCCCAGAACGCTCCGGTCGCCGGCGCCACGGTCACCGCGATCAATAAGGCGACGAAGGCCGCGCTGACTGCCACGACGGGGGCCGACGGGAGCTACTCGCTTTCCCTGCCGCCCGGCTCCTACAGCGTCACGGCGACGGCGTCCGGGTACTATGCGCCGACCGTCGCGGTTGAGGTCGTGGCCGGCCGCGACAACAAGGCCGATCTCTCGCTCAGCGCGCGTCCGACCGAGGTCGTCACCGTCACGGCGACCAAGCGCGAGATGGATCCGATCGACGTGCCGATCTCGATGGTGGCGCTCGGGGAGCAGGACATGCGCGATCGCGGCGCCGAGGACATCGAAGACATCGCGGCGAACGTGGGCTCCTTCACCGTTCAGAGCCTGGGCCCCGGCCAGAGCCAGGTCGCGATGCGCGGCGTCTCGGCCGGACAGATCGCCCGCGACCAACCGGGCGTGAAGGAGCAGGTCGGCATCTACCTGGACGAATCGCCCATCGCCATGTCGCTGTTCACGCCGGATCTGGATCTGGTGGACATGAACCGCGTGGAAGTGCTGCGTGGTCCGCAGGGAACCCTCTACGGCGCGGGCTCGGTCACGGGGACGGTGCGCTACGTCACCAACCAGCCCGCGCTGGAAGTCAACGAGGGGTTCGTCGAATTCGGAGGCGGCTCCGTCAGCGACGGCGACAGCATCGGCAGCCTGAAGGCGGGGATCAATGTTCCTTTCGGAGAGAAGACGGCGGGCCGCTTCGTCGGGTACTACAGCGGGCTGGCCGGATACATCGATGCGATCCAGCCCGACCTCAGCACGGACGAGGACGTCAATGACGGCTCGCGCTCGGGTGCGCGCGTCGCTTTCACGTTCGCCCCGAGCGATGAATGGACGATCACGCCGCGCGTGGTCTACCAGGAAGCCCAGTCGGACGGCTGGAACCTCTTCGACGAGTACAACATCCTCGCCAATCCCTTCACCACGACGCGCCCGAACGTGGACGTGGACCAGAATGAGGAATTCACGCAGCTTGGCGAATCGTTCGAGGACGACTTCCTGCTGGTCGACCTGAACGTGACGTACAAGTTCGACAACATGACCCTCACGTCGATCTCCAGCTACATCGATCGTGAGATCCGCATCGTCCGCGACACCACCGCGCTGAGCGCCAGCTTCACCGGTTCCTCCGGGGGATTCCCCGAGCCGGTCTACACGCTCGACTCGCCACTGTTCGACAACACCGACCTGACGATGTTCGCGCAGGAGATCCGTCTCTCGGGCGAGCAGGAGCGCTTCCAGTGGCTGGGAGGGGTCTTCTACAGCGACGGGGAGCGCCTGTACGGACAGGATGTCAAGATCCTCGGGTTCCAGGACGCCACGGGCATCCCGACCGACATAGGTGTTCTGGCCCCCAAGGACAGCATCTTTTTCAGCAAGTTCGATTACGATCAGAAGCAGATCGCCGTGTTCGCGGAGGCGACCTTCGACGTGAAGGAATGGCTCAAGATCACGGGAGGCCTCCGCTACTACGATTATGACGAAGAGAAAGAGCAGCTCGTCGACGGCGTGTTCGGCAACCCCCTTTATCCCGCCGCCGTGCAGGAGCTCCCCGGTGAGGTCGACGCCACCGGCGTGGCGCCGAAGCTGATCTTCAGCTTCAAGGTGTCCGACGACGCCTACATCAACGCGCAGGCCTCGAAGGGGTTCCGCCTGGGCGGCATCAACGACCCGCTCAACACGCCGGTGTGCAGCCCGGCGGATCTCGTCACATTCTCCGGTCACGAGACGTGGGAGGATGAGACCGTCTGGAACTACGAGGTGGGCTACAAGTCGCGGCTGATGGGGGGGAACGCCTCGTTCAACATCGCGGCTTTCTACATCGACATCACCGACCTTCAGACCACCGTCACCGCGGGCACATGCACCTCGCGTCTGATCTTCAACGTCCCGGAAGCGCACAGCCAGGGGGTCGAGGTCGAGTTCGAGGCGGCGCTGACGCGCAACTTCGACTTCGCCGTCTCAGCGAGCTACATCGACTCGGAGCTCGGCTCGACGCTCACCTCGACCGATCCGAATGGCGTCGTCACCATCGTGTCGGGCATCGAGGACGGGCGGCGGCTGCCGACCGTTCCTCAGGTCCAGGCCGCCGCCACCGGCATCTATCAGTGGGCGGTGGGGTCGACCTCGCAGATGTACGTTTCGGGCACATGGCAGCACATCGGATCGCGCTTCACGCAGGTGGGCGACGAAGACCTCGGCACGCTGGACATGACCCAGGTCCCGCCGCTCTTCAACACGATCGGCGGGCCCCTGACTCAGACGACGTTCCATTACGACCCGGAGCTGCCCGCCTACGATATCGTGAACATGCGTGTGGGCTGGCGGCGCGCCGATTGGGATATTGCGGCGTACGTGAACAACCTGACGGACGAGCTGGCGTACCTGGCGCTGGAGCGCGAGCGCGGCACGCTCGCCCGCGTCGGTTACCTGACCAACCAGCCCCGCACCATCGGCATCGCGGCCCGCTTCAACTTCTGACGCTCGCCGGCCGTCGGCCAGCGAGCGTGCGGACGCATTTCAGCGATACAAAGCCGCGTCTCCAGCACGGACGAGCCCCTGTCGCGGCACCCTGGTCCTTATCGATTGCCAATATACTACTTGACGCTATTCGATAAATAGTGTATTGATATTCGATATACCAGAAGGAGGTGAGAATCATGTCAACGCCATCCTCGTCATCCGCCGCGCTGCCGATCGCGTACGTCGTGCTGCGGATCCTCATCGTCTTGAACTGGCTGATCGGCGCCGCCATCCTCGTTCTGCTGGTCGCCATGCCCACCAGGCAATGGATCATGAGCGCGCTCGAACTTTCGCCTTCGCCTGAGGCAGAGCGGCTGATCATGGGCTTGCGCGCGATCGCCGTGATCGGTCTCGTCGCGACCCCCTTGAACCATGTCGTCCTCAAGCGGCTGTTCGCGATCGTTGAGACGGTTCGCGCAGGCGACCCGTTCGTCGTCGCGAACGCGCGCCGTTTGCAGGCGATCGCCTGGGCGCTCCTCACGCTGCAGCTTCTCAGCATCGTCATCGGCGCGATCGCCAAAGCCGTTTCGACTCCCGCGCATCCGCTCGATCTCGATGCCGGTTTTTCGATCAACGGCTGGCTCGCCGTCCTCTTCACGTTCCTGCTCGCCCGTGTGTTCGCGGAAGGCGCGCTCATGCGCGAAGATCTCGAAGGGACGGTGTGACGTGGCGATCGCCGTCAAGCTCGACGACCTGCTCCACGATCGGCGGATGACGCTGACCGAGCTGGCGGAACAGATCGGAATGGCGCTGGCCAACCTCTCGATCCTCAAGACCGGCAAGGCGCGCGCGATCCGCTTCTCGACGCTCGATGCGATCTGCGAGGCGCTCTCGTGTCAGCCTGGCGACATTCTCCGGTTCGAGCCGGAGCATGCAGGACGCGAGCGACCGACCGCGGCGAGCAAACCGAGCGCAAACCGATGAACGCCCTGCTGAACGCGCACGCATTCACGTGGCATGAGGCACACACAACAAGGATGACCCCAATGAAACCTAACGTCATGCTGACCATCGCGTCTTTTCTCTCGGTCCTCTTTTTGACGCTTCACCTGGCGGCCGACATCGTGTACGGGTTTGAACCGGGAGGGCTCTCAAATCTGGTGGGAGCGGTGCTCATCTCCGTCGTCTGGCTGTACGGAACGCTGATGCTCGCCGAACGGCGATCGGGGTATATCATCATGCTCTTCGGGTCGCTCCTTTCGTTGGTCGTCCCCGTCATCCACATGAAGGGGAAGGGTGTCGGCGTCACCAGCAGGATGGCCAATTCCAGCGGACACTTCTTTTTCGTCTGGACGCTGATCGCGCTCGGCGTGATCGGGCTCTTCTCCGCCATCCTCTCAGCGCGCGGACTTTGGAGCCTGCCATGGCGCCGGTCCCGGTAGTCCGACGAAAATGGAAAGTCCCGTCCCACGTCTTCCCTCACTGAAGCATCACTTCCTGCTCAGAAAGCGCTCAGGACTTCACCTTGCTGTCGGTGGAGATTAGGGTGGTGCGGTTGCACTGGCGCAATCCGCTACCGATGGAGGAAAGCCGGTCATGACGAGAGCCATCATGGCCTACGGGGCGTTCGCCATCGTGCTCGTCCTCCTCGCCGGAGTCGCCGTCCACTGGACCCTGCGCGCGCGCGCGGAGCAGAACGTCGACCCCGTCGCGGAGGCCGCGCCCGCGATCAACCCCTCGACCGCGGCGCCTGCGGATGAGGGTCACCGGGGCTTCATCTACGGTCGCATCACCACCAACGACGGCGCCACCTACGAGGGGCGGCTGCGCTTCGGGGGCAACGAGGAGGCGTTCTGGGGCGACTACTTCAACGGCTTCAAGGACGAGAACCCCTGGGTCACCCACGCGCCGCTCGAGCAGGTCAAGGAGCGCCGCTCGCTCGAGATCTTCGGGGTCGAGATCGCCCAATGGGAGGACCAGACCGACCTCGGCCGGCCTTTCATGGCGCGCTTCGGCGACCTCACGCGCATCGAGCCGCATGGCAGTGACCTGCAGGTAACTCTCAAGAGCGGGACCGTGTTCCATCTCGACCGCTTCGGCGCCGACGATCTCGCCGACGGCGTGAGAGTGTGGGACGGCAGGCGCGGCGTCGTGGACCTCGACGAGTGGCGGATCCGCACCATCGAGCTCCTCCCGACCGCCCGGCTGAGCGCCGTCCCCGAACGGCTGCACGGCACAGTGCGCACGCCGCAGGGCGACTTCACCGGCTTCGTCCAGTGGAATCGGCTGGAGTGCGTCGGCTCCGACGAGCTCGACGGTCGCACCGCCGACGGTGAGCTCAGCCTGCGTTTCGACACCATCCGCTCCATCACGCGCCGCTCGAGCGACAGCTCCCTGGTGACGCTCCGCGACGGCCGCGAGATCGTGCTCTCCGGTGCCCACGAAGTCGGCGACGGCAACCGCCGCGGGATCTACGTCGACGACCCGCGCTACGGCCGGGTGCTGATCTCCTGGGACGCCTTCGAGCGCCTCGACTTCAGCCCCGTCGACAGCGGCCCCGCCTACGGCGACTTCCCGCCGGGGCGCCCGCTCACCGGCAGCGTCACTGCACGCGACGGCCGCCGCCTCGCCGGCCGGCTGGTCTACGACCTCGACGAGAGCGAGACCACCGAGACGCTCGACGCCCCATCGCAGGGAGTGGACTACACCATCCCCTTCGGCCTGATCGCCTCGATCGTGCCCCTTGGCCGCGAAGAGCGCGGCGCCCGGCGCGCCGTGGTCACCCT
>Ga0137314_1000122_pt1 | contig 24977 bp, 19 predicted proteins | sample EasRivERMZT199_2_FD_102289 | JGI IMG/M metagenome (GOLD analysis project Ga0137314, IMG submission 102289) | Soil microbial communities from meander-bound floodplain in the East River, Colorado, USA - East River MetaG ERMZT199_2 | ecosystem: Environmental > Terrestrial > Soil > Floodplain ... | reverse complement strand
CTGGTTCCCGCGCCATACGAAGACGAAGGGATTGTTTCCGTTCGGGTCGAAGTACGCGCCCGACGCGGCTCCGTCGATGTCTGCACCCGCATACTGGCAGAAGCTGCAGAGACTCCCGTCGCCACCGAGCGAGGGGCCGCCGCCACAGAGTCCGAAGCCGCCGTCGACGATGTCGTAGTCGCCGCTGATCAGCTCGAGGTCCAGGTCGTTCTGGAGCAGCTCGCCAGGCGCATCCGCCCACGCGAGCGAGGCGCGGAACTGGTCCTGACCGTCACGACGGTAGATGTCGAAGGACACCGACTGGCCCACCTGGACCACGCCGATTCCCGTCGTGCTGCCATCACTCGCCGAGCCGCGCGCGCCGCCGTCGAAGTATTCGTCAACGACGAGGAGCTTCGCAGGGACGTTCGGCACCGGAGCAACGCTGGTGCGGTCGTTCGCCCTGCGCTCGACCCTGTAGGTCGTCAGCGGGAGCGAGTTGGCCAGCTCGACCTCACCGTAGCCACGCTCGTTGCAGAAGCGGCCGAGGCACTCCGCCACCGGGTTCAACGCCGGGAAGTCCGTGCTGTTGATCAGCAGGGCCTTCACGAGCTGTCCCGAGATGTCCATCTTCCGATTGGGCGTGGTGCGCTCCGCCGTCGGGTAGAAGCCCTGGGCGAAGTAGTCGCGGATCTGAGCGCCGGCACCGGCAATCTTCGAGGCCGAGACCGAAGTCCCCGCCGTGTTCTCGACCAGGATCTGCTCGACCTCGTTGCCCGCGTCCGCGTCGTTCTCATTATCGAACGACACGATGGTGGCCATCGAGATGTAGACCGGGTCGGAGAAGCGGCCCGTGCGGCTTCCGAATCCACCGTCCGTGTCCACGCCTGACGCCAGGACTATTGGAGCGATACGGCCCCCGCCGCCAGTAGACCCAGGGTTGCCAATCAAAAGAGAATCGGAGGTCGCGGGGCCCTTGCTCGTGAAGTTACCCATCGACTCCGTGGGATCCGTGGTGGCGCGGAAATTGTCCACCAGCGTCGAGCCGACGGTGACGCCGTTCTTGATAGTCGCAAGGTCGGCAATCTGGATGCTCTGCGGCCCGAAGTTCGGATCGGCCTCCGGGCTGACCGGAGCGCCATTCGCCGGGTTCGCACCGTCGTTCCCGACCGCCTGAACGTGCAGAATGCGCCGGTTGGCATACAGGAACGCGTCGACGCCGTCCGCGCCAACGGTGTAGTCGCCCTGGCCGTTGGTCAGGTCGTCATCGAAGTTGACGGGGTTGCCGAAGGAGAAGAGCGTGACCTTCGCCCCCCTGGCGTTCAGAGCCGTCGCGCCCGGAGCAATGTCGCGACGGAATGCCATGTCCATGAGTCTGGACGCGGGAATGGCGCCAGCGTCCACGTTGCCGAGGAAGTTGACCGCGCAGGCCGGCGGAGCTGACACGGGAGTCAGCGCGATGTCGGAGAAGACGATGCGCGCACCGGGAGCCTGGCCATCCAGCGAGAGGTTCTGCTCGAAGGAGTCGTTGAAGAACGCCACGAACAGGTCGAGGGAATCGATGTCATTGCTCAGGATCCCCAGACCGATGTCGTTGCCCACGGGGGACGAAGGAGTGCCTGCGGGAGCGCCCGCGGCGCCACCCGCCATCAGCGATCCGTGAGTCGAGCCGCCAACGGCCATGGAGTCGCAGGTCGTGAAGTCGCCGGTCGACGTCGGATCATCGGCGCCACCAGAGTTGTCGACGTCGCTCCCCTTCGTGTAGACCTCGATCTTGCGGTGAGTCACGCCTGCCGCACTCACGATGGCCCCGCAAGCACCGACGCAGGGGTTCTTCCTGTCGTGAGAGAACGAAGGCGAATCCAGGGTCAGCCCGTCATCGGCGATCCCGATGTACTGCGGGGGAACCTGGAAGTTCGCGTGGTTCGAGTTGTACACAATCGGAACGCCGGCCGAGCCGGGAACCTTGAAGTTCACGTCCGCAGGTGACGCCGGGGTGACGAGACCGCCGCCGTCGATTCCCGCGTCGCGGAACGGGAGCATCCACTGGCCGAACTCGCGGATATCGAGGAAACGGCCGACCTCGACCGTCGCGCTCGTGGTGAGGTTCAGCCTCTCGTTTTCGGGCGCCTCGTCCAGCGAATAGATCTCGGGGCTCGTGCGCAGGAGATCGTAGACGCGAGTGTTGTGGAGCGTGAAGGCGATGTACTGCCTGTTCCACACGGTCTCGCGAAGCTGAACGGTGCCGCCCAGCTCGACGATGCGCTGCTCGAAGGACTTGGAGTCCTGGCCGGGCATCATGCGGGCAACCAGCTCGAACTGATCCGAGGCCGCCCTCTCCGGGTTCAGCATCGGCGTCGTTCCGAGGTCGGGGTTGATCCTGTCCGCGGGGCCGTAGGGGGTCGTGTACTCGAACTCCGCGTCATGGAGCTTGCTGATGCTCCCCTCGGGGACACGCACGAGGAAGGAGTTCACCGGCACGTACTCGATGACCTCGAAGCCCTTGCCCTGGAGCAACTCGCGGGCGCCACTTCCGGCCTGGTTGGCCTGGAGCTTCACGATGTGGTACTGGCTGTCCACGGCCTCACCACGGCGTCCCACGTAGCTTGCGAGCTCACGTGGCACATTGCTGCGACGTGAGTCCCTGCTCGTCAGGAAGGAGCCCCTATTGTTCGGCATGACGACCAGCTGCGGGCGGTTGAACTCTTCCCGGCTGACGTTGCCGATGCCGCGAAGGCCGGCGCGATCCGGCTGAGGCCACCACGTGGCTTCAGGCCGCGCAAACATTTCGCGCTGATTCTTTTTCAGGAACCTCAGCTCGTTCTCGCGGGTGCCCGGCGTCCGGTAGTCAGGAGCCGTGCGGTCGATCTCCGTGACGTCAGAGACGTCCTGGATTTCCTTGTCCGCGCCGATGAGGAGCGTGAACGGCAGCACGAGCAGGCAGACAAACGCTACCCACGCGAGACCTGCCAGGCTCCTCCGGGACACGAGGTGACTGGAACGCTTAAGCATGTGCTTCCCCCCCACAGTTGAAAAACACCCACCCGCCTGTGACGGCGGGTCGCTTGGAGTCAATGAAACTCATGAGGAATGTGAACGACAATGTCATTAGTTGCCGACGCCTCCCGCATTGATGGTCTTGAATGGACGAGAGCCGCGCGGGAGTCCCCCCCTGCGGCCAAAACGGCTTTGGCTTTGTTTTCTGGCTGAAAAAACCAAGAAACTACTGGACAAAGCCCCCCCTCTTCGAAGCGGTCCAGTATGCCTGTCTTGCGGAGAGTAACGACTGCGCGCTTAGATACGGTGGGTTGGGATTGGCGTCAAGGATAAAGTTTCCTAAAACATGTGCTAACAACCGTTAGCTGTATCCATCGCAGGAGCAGGGCCCGAATCGCCCCGCAGCCCCTAAAGTCCCCGGTCATCGGGTCAAGTCGTATTGACTCATAGGGTTCCAGCATTGGAGTTATGTCGAGGAGGGATAGACCGGGGCTGGCTCCACGCCTCGCAACCTCCCGGGGAGGCCCCGGATTGATCCGGGGGGGTGTTTGGGACAAGATTCCCCCCGTGATCACCGGATACAACACCGACATCACCCACGACGAACGGGTTTTCCATGTCCAGACAGAGGACAGGGGCGTGGATAACCCCATCATCGAATCCCTCGTCTACACCGGGGGGAAGATCGTCCACAGGCAGGACCAGGACTATGGCTGGCTCCTGAGAGAAGGCTACAACGAGAAGGCGGTCCAGGAGCTGGTCGACGGGCAGCACCGCAAGATGATCCGCGACATCCAGGGGGGAAAGCTCGATCCTGATGGGCCACGCCCCTTCGGGGCGGGCATCATCAGCGATCGGGACTTCGACGAGCTGGTGCTGGATTTCGTCAAGGAGCTGGTGGCGGTCGAGGGGATCGAGATGGTCGCCGATGGGCAGACGCCCGTCCCCAAGGCCGGCGACCTGCTCGTCGTGAGCCTGCTGGTGCGGACCGATGTACGCTGCAAGCCGGTCGATGAGGCCCGCATCGTCATCAGGGCCCGCAGGGCGGGACACAAGAAATTCCTGACGCTCTTCGACGGCAAGACCGATGACGTGGGCCGGGTTCGCGCCGGCATGGAAATCCCCGCCGACTACGCGGGGGGGACGGTCGTCGTCGAAGCCACCTGCAGCCGCGGAAAGGATCGCGCCGAATGGGAGATCCAGGGGGCGTGATCCGGCTCCTCGTGAACGGAGAGGAGCATCGCGCGCAGGCCGGACTCACCCTCGCACAGCTCCTCACCAGGCTCGAGCTCCCCGCGAGCCGGCTGGCTGTGGAGCGAAACCTCCGTGTCGTCCCCCGCGAGCGCTATGATGCCGAGCAGCTCGAGGATGGCGATCGTCTGGAGATCGTGACGCTCGTCGGCGGGGGATGATTCCGGGGCGGGATTCGGGTCGGGGGGAAGATGCGCTCTTCACTGCTCACCATCGCGGGGCAAGCTTTGGGTTCCCGCCTCATCGCCGGCACAGGCAAGTACCCGTCGCTGGAAGTCATGCGCCAAGCCCTCGAGGCCTCGGGGGCGACGATGGTCACCGTGGCGGTGCGGCGGGTGGATCTGTCGCGCCGCGGGGAGGGGTCCATCCTCGAGGTCCTCACAGCCGGACGCTACACGCTGCTCCCCAACACCGCGGGGTGCTACACCGCCGACGAGGCGGTGCGCACGGCGCGGCTGGGGCGCGAGGCCGGGCTCTCCGAGCTGGTCAAGCTGGAAGTGATCGGCGACGAGAAGACCCTCTTCCCCGATACGGCGGGGCTCCTCGAGGCGACGAAGACCCTGGTTGCCGAAGGGTTCGTCGTGCTCCCCTACACCAACGACGACGTGGTGATGGCGCGCAAGCTGCGCGACGCGGGCGCCGCGGCCGTGATGCCGCTGGGGGCGCCGATCGGCTCGGGCCTGGGGATCCGCAATCTCGTGAACTTGAGACTCATCCTGGAGGAGATCACCGACATCCCGGTGATCGTCGATGCCGGGGTGGGGACCGCATCCGACGCGACCATCGCGATGGAGATGGGCTGCGACGGCGTTCTGATGAACACGGCGATCGCCGGGGCCGGAGATCCCGTGGCGATGGCGCGCGCCATGAAGCTCGCCATCGAAGCTGGCCGTCTGGCCTTCGAGGCGGGCCGCATCCCCCGCAAGCTGCACGCCACCGCCTCCAGCCCGGTCGAGGGAATGATCTAGCTTCTCTTCCCGCGCATCGCCGCGCGGGTTTCCCGTTCCACTTCCCGCTCCTTGATCGCCGCGCGCTTGTCGTGGAGCTGCTTGCCTCTGGCCAGGGCGATCTCGACTTTGATGTGATTGTCCTTCGCGTAGACCCGCAGAGGGATGATCGTCGCGCCGCCGATCTGCTCGCGCTCGAGCTTGAGGATCTGGCTCCGCTTCAGCAGCAGCTTGCGCGGCCTGAGGGGCTCATGGTTCTCGCGATTGCCATGCTCGTAGGGGCTGATGTGGCAGTTCATCAGCCAGATCTCCCCGTCCTGGCAGCGCGCATAGGATTCCTTCAGGTTGCACCGTCCCAGGCGCAGCGACTTCACTTCCGTCCCCTGCAGGACGATGCCGGCCTCGAGCGTGTCGAGGATGTGGTAGGCGAACCGCGCGTAGCGGTTCGTCGCGAACACCTTCGTCCAGCTCATAGACTCTCCGGATTTCCGAGGGGGCCGGCAACTATACCATCGGACCCCGCGCAGCCCCTTTCTTGAAACTCCCGATGGCCCGGTGCCATACTCTCCGTGTCGTCACCATCGGTCTGTTCCGACGACATCGCGCGCGCGGGGCGTTTTCCCCGGCACGGCGATACGACGGGCCGTTCATATAGAAGAGAGAGGCTTGGCCATGGGGTGCAACAGCGCCTGCGGGCTGAGCGGTTCGTGCGGCACCTCGGGAGGCGGCTGTGGGTCAGGCAGCTCCTGCGGTGCTGGAGGGTGCGGTTCCGGCGGCGCCTGGGATGGCACGCTGAAGGAGGTCGCCGGCGTCACCTTCAACAACACCGCGAAGACCTACTACTACGACTCCTCGGGGCTCAGCCTCGCGATGACCGAGAAGGTCATCGTGGACGGCGATCACGGAGAGCAGTTCGCCACGGTGGTCCAACCCACCGGCGCTTCCCGCAAATTCGCCTCGGTTTCCGGATTGAAGAAGGTCCTGCGGCGCGCATCGCCCCGCGACATCGCCACCGATCGGGAGAACCGGCGCCGCGAGAAAAACTCCCTCGAATTCTGCCAGAACCGCATCAAGCAGCGAAAGCTCGACATGAAGCTCGTCTACACCGAGGAAACCTTCGACCGGAAGAAACTGACCTTCTACTTCACGTCGGAAGGGCGGGTCGATTTCCGGGAGCTCGTGAAGGAGCTGGCGCAGCAGTTCCGAAGCCGGATCGAGATGCGGCAGATCGGGCCGCGCGATGAGGCGAAGGCCCTGGGAGGCTACGGCGATTGCGGCCGGCCCCTCTGCTGCACGACGTTCCTGAAGGAGTTCGCCCCCATCTCGATCAGGATGGCCCGGCGCCAGGGACTGTCGCTCAACCCTTCCAAGATTTCCGGGCGGTGCGGCCGCCTCAAATGCTGTCTCAAGTACGAGGACACAGGAGAGGACCTCCCCGGACGTCCCCTGCGCGACGACGCTCCCGACGCTGCCGCGGGGGCCGAGGCGGGCGACCGGGCCTGATCCCGAGGGTCATTCCCCGTCGGCCGGCCGGCCCTTCGCCGACGCGCCGGGGCCGCGCAGCAGCGCATAGATCTCCCCCCGCGGCCTGCCGCACTCCTTCACCACGGTGCGGAAGGCCTCCTTCCTGTCCATCCCCTGCGCGATCAGATCCCCGTGGCGCGCGAGGATCGCCTCGTCGTCGAGCTGTGGTGCGGGAGCGGCCGACGCCGCCCCGGCAAGCACCAGCGTGTACTCGCCGCGCCCGGGCCGGCCGCGCAGGCTCTCGGCGAGCGCGGAAAGCGAAGTCCTGACGACCTCTTCGTGCACCTTCGTCGCCTCCCTCAGGAGAGTCATCGCCCGATCTCCGAGCGCCTCCAGCAGATCGGATGCCGTCGAGGCGATGCGGTGCGGCGCCTCGAGCAGGACGATGGGGCGCGTCTCGCCGCGCAGCGCCTCGATCGCGCGGCGGCGCTCGCCCCCCCGCGCGGGGAGGAATCCCGCGAAGAGATACCCCGTCGCCGCGAACCCGCAGACCGAAATGGCGGCGGCCACGGTGGAGGGGCCCGGCACCGGGCTGACGGGAAGCCCCGCCTCGAAGGCTGCCTGCACCACCAGCGCCCCGGGATCGGAGACCCCGGGCGTTCCGCCATCGCTCACGAGGGCGACGTCCTCGCCGCGCAGCAGCACCTGGAGGATCCCGCGCGTCTGGCGCTTCTCGTTGAAGCGGTGACAGGAGATGACGCGCGGCGGGCGGATTCCGAAGTGATCCAGGAGCTTGCGCGTGCGCCGCGTGTCCTCGCACGCGACCATGCTGACCGCGCCAAGGATCCTGACCCCCCTTGCCGTGATGTCCTCGAGGTTCCCCAGAGGTGTCGCGACGACGTGCAGCGTTCCCTTGCGCGCCGCGGGCTCGCGTGTGGGTCCCTTGATCACTAGGTCCCCCAGTCCCTCGGGTAGCGGAAGTCGATGCCGACGGTGCGGGCGGAGACCTTGGCAACCAGAGGTACCCTGCGCTTGAACTGCGAGCCCCTCACCCGGGCCAGGACGCGATCCACCATCGCGGCCAGCCAGCCTCCACGGATCGTCTCGGCCCGGGTCCAGCGCTCGTCGATGAGCCGATGGAGGACCTGGTCGAGGTCGACGTACGTCATGCCGAGGTCCTTCTCGTCGGTCTGATCGGGCCAGAGGTCCGCCGTGGGGACTTTCCGCTGGATGGCCGCCGGGATGCGCAGGTGCCGCGCCAGCTCGAAGATCTGCGTCTTGTAGAGATCTCCCAGAGGGTTGATCGACGATGCCATGTCGCCGTGGATCGTCCCGTATCCCAGGAGCAGCTCGGTCTTGTTGCTCGTCCCCAGCACCAGCGCCTCGTGAACGACCGAGCGGTCGTAGAGGATGCTCATGCGCTCGCGGGCCATCTTGTTGCCGCGCCTCACGCGTCCCGCCTTCGGGTCGCCGGCGAAATAGCCGTCGATGGCGGCGGTGATGTCGTGCTCCTCGCACCGGATGCTCAGCCTGCGCGCCAGAGCCCGCGCATCCTTCATGCTCGAGGGATGACTGAGCCGGTACGGCATCAGGATGGCGACGACGCCGCGCGCCCCCAGCGCCCGGCGGGCGAGGCTGGCGGCCACCGCCGAGTCGATGCCGCCCGAGAGACCCACGACGACCCTCCGGCGCCCCACGCGCCGCGTCTCCTCGCCTATGAACCCGGTCAGGACCGATTCCACCAGCTTCGGATCGATCGCAAGGTCGGAACGCTCGCGGCGGAGAGCCAACGGCTTCACTCCTGCTTGTAGCGGGAGGAGACGATGCGCCCCAGCTCCCGGCGCACCAGGTCGAGCTTCTCGTCGCGCAGGAGCGGCGAGGTGGTGCGCGCCTGACGCAACGGACCCGGCGGAAGCGCGACAGCGAGCCGGTCGGCGCGCAGCTGCCTGGCCTCCCCGATGAGCTTTCCGCTGGGAGCGACCGCGAACGAGCCCCCTGCGAAGGTCCATCCTTCCTCGCCGCCGGCCCGGTTCACGCAGACCACGTAGCAGGTCAGGAACTGCGCGACCACCTGCCCGAGCCTGGACCATGCTGCCTGGCCTGTCGGTGCGCCCGCCGCTTTGATCTCCTTGACGGGGCTGTTGGTCGCGACGACCAGCAGCTCCATCCCCTCCTGCGCGAGCAGCCACGACGAGGAGAGGTGCCAGAAGTCCTCGCAGATCAGGATCCCCGTGCGCCCCCAGGGGGCCTCGAACGTGCGGAAGACGTCACCCTGGGCGAAGTAGCGCCCCTCGTCGAACATCCCGTACGTCGGCAGGTAGACCTTGCGATGCAGATGCGCCAGCTTCCCCTTCACGAAGCACGCGGCCGCGTTGTAGAACGAGATGCCGGGCCCCTGCTCCACGAAGCCCGCCACGACGGCAACGCGGGCGCTGGCCTTCTCGAGGCGGCGCAGCAGCGGGCTCGTCTTCGGCTCCATGGCGCACTCGGCCACCAGATCCTGGAGCAGGTATCCCGTCAGGCTCAGCTCGGGGAACACGATGAGATCGGCGCCGGCGCGCTCCGCGCGGCGGATCTCCTCCAGATGTATCTTCAGGTTTCGCTCCGCGTCGCCAAGCGAAGGAGCGATCTGGGCCAGGATGACTTTCAAGGGATATCACTCACGCTAGGGCGCGAATCCTATCACGCACGCGCCCGGGGACGCTTTCTCAGCGCGGGGTGTCGCCCCCCGGCTCCGCCATCCGCTCGCGCATGATCTTCTCGTGGATCTGTTCGTGCCGTTGCAACGCCTTGCGCGCCTCCTCGAGGCGCCCCACCTTCCTCAGCGACTGGCCCATCAGGAACCACGCCTTGACGTGCTCCGGATTGTCGGCGACGACCGCCTCGAGGGTCGCGATCGCCGCGGCGTCCTGCCCCGATTGCGCCTGGGCCATCGCCAGCGCGATGCGCGTCGGGATCGAGGAGCGGTCCATCGCGACCGACCGCGACAGCAGCTCCACGGCGCGTGGAAGATCGCCCCGTAGCTGGCAGAGCGACCCCGCGTTGGAGAGGCCCGCGGCGTCGAGGGTGCCGGCCGCGATGAGGATCTCATACTCCGACCAGGCTTCGTCGAGCCGCGAGGATTGCATCAGCGCCGAGGCCAGCTCCGCGCGCACGTCGTTCTTCCCCGGGTCGGCTGCGAGCGCCGCGCGGTAGGGCACGATGGCGTCGACCGGACGTCCCAGCAGCACGTAGATCCTCGCCGCGCGCACGCGCGCCGCAACCAGGCGGGCAGGGTCGGCGGCGACGGCGATGAAGCGCTCCCACACCTCGACCGCTTCTTCGAATCTCTCGGACCGATCGAGGAGTCGCGCGAGATTGTAGAGAACGCTCTCGGCGGCGCCGTCCAGCGCGGCCGCGCGACGCAGCACATCCTCGGCACGCTCGAGCTTCTCCTGCACCAGGAGCACCTGGGCCAGCCGCGCCATGCAGGAAGGATCGGGGTGGATGGCGACGGAGGTCTCGTACGACGCCTCGGCGTCCTGGAGCCGGGAGGCGGCGGCCAGGATCTGTCCCAGCGCGCAATGGCTGCGCCAGTGACGCGGATCGCTCGCAATGGCCTCGCGCAACCGGGCAGCCGCCTCCTCGGAGCGTCCCGAAGACAGCAGCAGCTCCGCCTCGGCGTAGAGGGCGTCCGCCTGTTGCTGATCGCCCTGCGCCTCATCGGCGACCTCTGACGCGATCAGCGCGGCCATCGCCATGGCGGACAGAAGCGTCGCAACCCTCGCCCGCGTTCGCATTCTGGAAGTCATCGGGGCACGCCGGGACGCGACGCGCGCAGCTCCTCCCCCTCCACCAGCACGTAGGACGCGCGGGCCTTGACGCCGCGGAATGTCTGCTTCGTCCCGCCGGGCCACACCACTTCCAGGTCCGCCGTGCTCTCGCCGGCCAGCCCGAAATGGACCCACGGATCGCACGACCAGAGAAACGACCCGCCTCCTCCCGATTGCCTCACCTGCCGGCGCCCAGCCGCCGTCGCCGCAATCCTCACTCCCACGCCGGAGCGGTTGGCGCGCCTGCCGACGGGGCGCACGTCGAGCCACGCGTTTCCCGTCGCCGCGTCATTGCGAAGCAGGACAGGCGCTGCGTCCATGACGGTGAGGATGAGATCGATGTCACCGTCCCGGTCCAGGTCGAAGGGGCCGCCGCCGCGGGAGCTGCGCGCCGCGCCGAAGCCAGGGCCCGCCGCGGCCCCGACATCCACGAAGACGCGCCCGGCTCCCGAAGGCGCGGGATCGTTGCGCAGCAGCTGGTTGCGCTGAAGGTAGGTGGTCCCGATCTGCATCGCGTCCACGCCCGGGTAGACGTGCCCATTGGCGAAGAAGAGATCCAGATCGCCGTCGTTGTCGACGTCGAAGAAGTCGGTCGCCCATCCGAGCGAGAGATACGTCGCTTCCGCCACCCCCGTGGCGTAGGTGACGTCCTCGAAGAACCCGTCCCCCGCGGATCGATAGATCTGGAAGGACTGGTGCGAGAAGTTCGTCACCACGATGTCGAGCCGCCCGTCGCCGTCGTAATCGCCGAAGGCGGTGCCCATCGAGCCCTGCTCGGTCCCGTCCACGCCGTACGCGACGCCGCTCATCGCGCCCACCTCCTCGAAGCTGCCGTCGCCGCGGTTCCTGTAGAGCTGGTTGGGTGTGGCGTCGTTGGCCACGTAGATGTCCGCGTCGCCGTCCTCGTCGTAGTCCGCCACCGCGACGCCGAGTCCGAACATGCCGACGTCCGTCCGGACACCGGCGCTCTGCGTCGCGTCGGTGAAGGTGCCGTCACCGTTGTTGCGGTAGAGGATGTCCACCTCCGACTGCAGCCCCGTCGGTCCGCACATCACCATGGCCCCGCGGTAGTAGCAGGGGTGCTCGGGGTCGGCGCGGCGCGGGACGGTCTTCGTGTCGAAGTCCACGTAGTTCGCGATGAACAGATCGAGCATGCCGTCGTTGTTGAAATCCGCGAACGCCACGGAGGCGCCCCACCGGTCGTCGCGCACGCCGGCCGCTTCGGAGACGTCGGCGAAGGTGCCGTCGCCGCGATTGCGGAACAGCTTGTCGGGCCCCCACGCCGAGACGTAGAGATCCGTCATCCCGTCGTTGTCGTAGTCGCCGGTGGCGACACCATGCCCCCAGAAGTGCAGCGCCAGCCCCGAGCGCGCCGTCACGTCCTCGAAGGTGCCGTCCCCCTTGTTCCGGAAGAGCTTCTGCACCGGCTCATCGCCGGGGGGAAAGCCCTCGAGGCGGGAGCCGTTCACGAAGAACAAGTCCTGCCAGCCGTCGTTGTCGTAGTCGAACGCAGCAACGCCCGTGCCGATCGTCTCGAGGATGTAGTCTTTCGCCGCGGAGCCGCTCACGGTGCGAGCCCCCGAGAGGCCGGCCGGCCCGGTCACGTCGGAGAAGAACCCTGCGGCGGGGGCGGTGGCGGTCATGGCGAGCAGGAAAAAGGTCCAGGCGATCACGGCATCATTATAGGAGCCCTCCGCGGGAGGGCCGGGCCGGACGCGCTTTCCGGCGGCGGCGCCGGCGCACGGGGGCTGTTTGCGGAGCGCGGAGGGGGTTGGTACGATTCGCAGTCCGTGCCGTCTCCACCGAGGACACCTTGATCCGGGAGCCCGTTTTCGCGGGGCAGTTCTACCCTGACGACCCGATGCAGCTCAGGGCGGAGGTCGCCCGGTGCCTGGCATCGGAGGCGGAGGGCGATGAGGCGGCCGGTGAAGCGGTCGCGGTCGTGGTTCCCCACGCCGCCTACATGTACTCGGGAAGGATCGCGGGGGCCGTCTACGCGACGGCGCGCCTCCCGGAGCGGCTGGTGATCCTCTGCCCCAACCACACGGGGCGCGGGAAGCCCGTGGCGATCATGAGCCGCGGGGGGTGGCGGACCCCACTCGGGGTCGCGCCGATCGATGAGACGCTGGCGGATCGAATCCTTTCGAGGTGCCCGATGGCGAGGGTTGATGACGAGGCTCACCTGCGCGAGCACTCTCTGGAAGTTCAGCTCCCCTTCCTGCAGGTGATCCGCCAGGAGCCGCGCTTCGTTCCGATCTGCGTCGGCACCACGAGCCTCCCCGATCTCGTCGCGCTCGGGCTCGGGCTCGCGGCTGCGATCGCCGATCCCGAAGGGCGCGCCGGGGTCATCATCTCCACGGACATGAGCCACCACCTGACGGCGGACGCGGCGCGCGCGCAGGACATGGCAGCCCTGGAACGGATCGAGGCGATCGACCCGGAGGGGCTGCATCGCGTCGTGCGCGAGCGCGCCATCTCGATGTGCGGCATCGCACCCGCGGTCGCCGGGCTGGTGGCGGCGAAGAGCGGCGGGGCCCTTGCCGCCCGCCTCATCGCCTACGGCACCTCCGGCGACGCGAACGGAGACTACGCTTCGGTCGTCGCCTACGCGGGGCTCGCCATCTCATGAAGCGCGCGGTCATCACACTGGCCGCGGCGATGCTCCTCGGGCCCGGGGTCTTGTTCGCGGATCCCGAGCCCGAGCCCCCGGCCGCCTCGGAGGACCGTCCCCACATGTCGGCCGATCGCTTCGAGCAGATCGCCGAGGGGGAGATGCAGATGACGGGCAACGTGGATCTCTGGTACGGCGATCTGAGGATCCTCGCCGACCGCATCCATTACGACGATGCGCGGCGCATCGCGACGGCCGAGGGGAACGTCGTCCTGATGTTCGGCAACAGCCAGATCAGCGGGGATCGCCTCGAGGCCAACCTCGACACCCAGTTTGCGACGATCTGGAACGCGCACGGCCAGATGGAGCCCGACGTGATCTTCCACGCGGAGAAGCTGGAGCGCATCGCCGAGGACAAGATCGTGATCACCAACGGAACCGTGACGACCTGCACCCAGCCGACCCCCTACTGGTCGTTCCACGTCGCCAGCGCGACGCTCCAGAAGGACCGTTACGCGCACATGAGGCACGTGGCGTTCCGCGTCAGCAAGGTGCCGGTCTTCTACACGCCGTACCTCGCCTGGCCTCTCAAGGAGGATCGCTCCTCGGGTCTGCTGCTCCCCAACCTGGGCTACTCGCGCCGGCGCGGCTCGTTCATCGGCAACGCGCTCTACCTGGTGATGGGACGCAGCCAGGACATGACGCTCTACTTCGACCTCTACGGGCAGAGCGGCACCGGGTACGGATTCGAGTACCGGTTCGTCCCCGCGCAGCACGCCCAGGGGGCCCTCACCGGCTACTTCCTCGACGACACCGTGGACGACCCGTCCACGCCCGACGCCGACGAGAGCCGCCAGCGTTACCGCTTCAACCTCCGTCACGCGCAGAGATTCGACAGCGGCTACCGCCTGATCGCCGACCTCAACGCGGTGAGCGACCTGGACTATTACCTCGACTTCGAGCGCGACATCAGGCAGACGACGAGCCCGACCGTCTATTCCCGGATCGATCTCACGCGCAACTGGAGCCACTACGCCCTCAACGCGCGGCTCGACCGGCAGGAGCAGTTCATCTCGACGGACGAGGAGCTCACGCTCCAGCGCATCCCCGAGCTGGAGATGAGGGCTCACGGCATCCGCATCGGCGATTCGCGCCTCTACCTCTCGTTCGTCTCCTCGACGGGCCTCTACAACAAGAAGCAGGTGAAATCCGACGATCCGAACACCCCCTTCATCCATCTCGACACCACCTACGCGCGCTACGACCTGTTCCCGACGATCGCGGCGTCGTTCTCGCCCACCCCCTGGCTGGACGTCTCCCCCTCCGTCGCGGCGCGCGGCACTCTCTACTCCAGGAGCCTCTTCGACCCGAACATGCCTCTGGCGCTCTCCAGCGGCGAGGACATCCTGCGCGGCTTCGCGTCGTTCAACCTCAACGTGGTCGGCCCGCGCATTTTCCGTCTCTACGGCGGAGAGGAGGCCGGCGCGACGCGCTACAAGCACACGTTCGAGCCGGGGGTCAGCTATTCCTACATCCCCGAGGTGCGGGGGGACGACGAGAACATCATCCGTTTCGACGAAGTGGATACGCTCGCCGGCGACCTGCACCGGGCGACCTACTCCCTCACGAGCCGGCTGTTCGCGAAGCGCCCGCCGAAGCTGCCGTCACCCACCGGGCCCGAGGACGCAACGACGCCTGCGTCGGACGTGACCGGTCCGACCCAGATGACCGCGCCCCTGCTGGACGAAAAGGATCTTCCCGACGAGGTGCGGCGCGCGATCGAGGATCGGACGCGGGCGCCCGGGGTCGGCTCGGTGGAGATCGCCTCCTTCTCGGTGAGCCAGATCTTCTCGTACGACGAGGACCAGCCCTTCATGGCGAGCCTGGTGGACCGGGACGGGACCGTCGAGCCGCTGGATTCGCCCGCCGGACCGATCGTCGCGAACGCGCGCTACAACCCGACCTTCGCCGCGAGCCTCGACGCGACAGTCCGGTACGAGCCGTTCTTCGACGACATCGACACGGTGAGCTTCTCCACCAACCTGCGCAGTCTCAAGTTCGGATACGTGAGGCTCTCGTACTTCCTCGACCGGGATCTGCAGGGACGCTTCGTCGACGAGAACGGGGTCAGCCTTCCGCCGGGCGATCCTCTGGGTGAGCTCACCTTCTTCGACGCGAGCCAGGTGCGCCTGCTCGGGGGGACCTCCTTCCTGAGAAGGAAGATCACGCTCGACCTGGAGGGGTCGTACGATATCGAGAACGGGAGCCTCCAGGACCAGCGCTACCGGGTCGGCTACAACTCCCAGTGCTGCGGGATCCTCGTGGAGATGGCCCGCCGCGACTTCGACACCATCGACGAGATCGAATACCGGTTCACGTTGAACCTGCGCGGCGTCGGAACGTTCCTCGATCTCCAGGGGAGGCCCTAGTGTCCCGTCCCCGAAATCCTGTTACATTCGGACGCCGATGCATCTCGGCTGGCTGCGTCGCTCATCGGTTACATGTAAAAGACATGCGCCCTCTTCGCTCCTTGCCATCCGAGCGCCTCGGCGTCCTCGGTGTCAACACGATTTCGGGGACGGGACACTAGCCCCATGACGCACCTGCCCTTGATCACCGGCAGCGGGGGGCGCCTGGGCCGCGCGCTCACGCAGGTCATCGAGGAGGAGCATGCCCCCGAGTTTCCCGGAGCCGTCTTCGCCACGCGCGACGAGATCGACGTGACGGACTATTTCCGGATGCGCTCCGAGATGGAGCGCATCGAACCGACGGTCGTGGTGAACTGCGCCGCGATGACCGCCGTCGACCTGTGCGAGGACGAGCCGGCGCGCGCGGCGGCGATCAACGTCGAGGGGGCGCGCCTCGTGGCGCGCGCGGCGCGTGTCACGGGCGCGCGCGTCATCCACATCTCCACCGACCAGGTGTTCGACGGGCGCCAGGCGGGCGCGCCGCGCCCCTACCGTGAGGACGACCCCACCCGTCCGCTCTCGGTCTACGCGACCTCCAAGCTCCAGGGTGAGGCGGCGGTCGCGTCGGAAAACCCCGACCACGCCATCCTCCGCAGCGCGTGGTTCTTCGGGCCGCACCCCGCGGAGGCCTTCCCCGAGCGCTATCTCTCGGCGCTGGCGGCGGGCGAGACGATCCGGATCGTCTCGGACCGCATCGGCTCACCGACCTATCTCAAGGACCTCGCGCGGGCGATCGTGGCCCTGATCCGCGCCCCCTTCACCGGCGTGATGCATTTCGGCAGCGCCGGGGAGCCCACGTCCCGCTACCACGTCGTGCGGGAGCTGGCGCTGCGCCTCGGGATGGATACGCAGCGCCTGGTCGCGATCCCCTCGAGCGATTGGAGCGGGGATCGCGCGACACGCCCTCTCTATTCGGCGCTCGATTGCGGACTCTACGCGCGCGTCACGGGCCGGTCCCCTCGCACCTGGCTCGCGTGCCTCGACGAATACATCGCCGAGCGGAACGGGTGACGACGCATCGATGAGAATCCTCCTGACGGGCGGGACCGGGTTCCTGGGTGGGCGCATCGCCGCGCGCCTGGCCCAAGCGGGGCATCAGGTGCGGGCGCTGGTGCGGCCGCGCCCGCGGCCGGCGCCGATGCCGGCGGGGGTCGAGACGGTCGCGGGAGACGTGACGGACCGCGACAGCATGCGACGTGCGGCCGAGGGGGTCGATGCCATCGTGCACGGCGCGGCGCTGGTCAGGATGTGGGTGCGGGATCCCGCGGCCTTCGACCTCATCAACATCGGCGGGCTGCGCAACGCCATCGAGATCGCGCGGCGCGCTCCCGGGTGCCGGCTCCTCTACATCTCCTCGTTCATTGCTTTGGGCCCCACCGACGGGACGGTCGGAGACGAGAGCCTGACGCATCCCGGCGAAGCCCGCAACGACTACGAGCGCACCAAGGCGGCCGCCGATCGGGTGGCGCGCCGGGCGGCGGCGGACGGCGTGCCGATCGCCATGGTGTACCCGGGGGCGATCTACGGGGGCGGCACGCTCACCGACGGGAGCATCATCACGAAGCTGATCCGCGACTTCATGAACAGGCGCGCCCGGTATCTGGGAGAGGGGCGCCAGCGCGTCTGCTATGCGTTCATCGACGACGTGGTGGAGGGGCTCGTCATGGCGCTGGAGCGGGGCGCCGCGGGACGCGGCTACATCCTCGGCGGGGAGAACGCCGATTACCGTTCGTTGTTCTCGCTGCTCGCGCGACTGACGCAGGTTCCCGAGCCACGCAGGAGCGTGCCGTTCTGGCTGGCGGAGACGATGGGGCGGGTGCTGCGCTGGCGCGCGCGGCTCACGGGGCTGGCGCCGGTCATCACCGACGAAGTGGTGCGCATCTACCGGCACGACTGGGCCTACTCCTCGGACCGCGCAGTCGCCGAGCTGGGCTACAGGATCACCCCCCTCGAGGAGGGGTTGGAGCGGACCATCGCCTGGCTGAAGGAGCAGAAAGCTTGAGCGCGCGCGCCGGGCTGAGCGCGGGGGAGATCGCGCGCAAGGCGCTGCACGTCGGGGCCGGCCTCCTGGCGTTGACCCTCCCCTGGTTGACGCGATGGCAGGCGCTGGCGATCTGCATCGGGGCCTTCTTCATGAACGCCTGGCTCCTGCCGCGCATCACCCGGCATCTCCTGGAGCGCGAGGACGACCGGCGGCGGGGCTACGCCGCCGGCATCATCTATTATCCCCTCGCCGTGGGGGCTCTTCTGCTGCTGTTCGGATCGCGCATGGATGCCGTGGCCGCCGCCTGGGGGATCCTCGCCTTCGGCGACGGCTTCGCCACGATCGCCGGAAGGCTCGCCGGCGGCCCGTCCCCTTCCTGGAACCCGGGCAAGACCTGGACCGGGATCCTCGCCTTCGTCGTCGCGGGGGGAGCCGCGGCCGTGGCGCTGGCGACGTGGATGGCGCGGCACGACCCCGGGCCAGATCCATCGCTGCTCTTCCTGGCGGCGGCCTGCGGCGCGGCGGCCCTGGTGTGCGCGCTGGTGGAGAGCTACCCCACCGGCTTCAACGACAACATCACCGTGCCGCTGATGGCGGGAGGGATCCTGGCGGGGCTCTTCCGCGTCGACGCGACGATCCTGAAAGAGAGCGTCCCCTCCATGCTCGCCGCGCTGCCGGCGGCGGTGATCGTCAACCTTCTCGCGACCACGGCCGCCTTCGCCGCAGGGACGGTGGGTGTCTCGGGCGCGGTCGTCGGGATGATCCTCGGCGTCGCCCTGTGGGTGTTCGGCGGGTGGCAGGCCTTCGTCATCCTGTTTCTCTTCTTCGTCCTGGGAAGCGGCACGACGAAAGTCGGCTACGCCGGGAAGGCCGCGCGCGGGATCGCGCAGGAGCGCGGCGGGCGGCGCGGGGCGCGCCACGCCATCGCCAACGCTGCCGTGCCCGTCTTTCTCGCCTTCCTCGCCCTGTCCACGCCTCGCGGGGATCTCTTCCGGATGGCGATGGTGGCCGCGCTGGCGACGGCCGCCTTCGACACCGTGTCGTCGGAGATCGGCCAGGTCTGGGGCCGGCGCCCCTTCCTCCCCACGACGCTGCGCCGCGTCCCGCCGGGGACCGAAGGGGCGATCAGCGTCGAGGGGACGCTCGCGGGGGTTGCGGCGGCGGCCGTCATCGCGGGCGCCGCCGGCTTGCTGGGTCTGACCGGGGGGGGCGGCCTCATCGCGGCGGCGGTGATCGTGGCCGCGGCGTTCTTCGGGGCGACGCTCGAGTCCTATCTCGGCGCGTCAGGAGCGGCACTCGACAACGAGGCGATGAATCTCGCCAACACGGCGGCCGGGGCGTTGTTCGCGATCGGGGCCACGTCCTTCATGGTGCCGGGCCGGTGAGCGCAACCATGAGCCGGCCCGCAGCGGGCCAGGGCACGCGCCTCGCGACGTGGATCGACGTCACCCGCCCCTTCACCCTGCTGCCGCCGACGCTCGGGGTGATCAGCGGCGCCGTGACCGCCTTCGGCTCGGCCCACAACCCCGACCCGTCGCGGAGCGTCACCCTCGCGGTGATCCTGACGGTGGCGCTCGGCTCGGTCTGCGCCGCGATCCTCAACGCCGCCTCCAACGTCATCAACCAGTACTACGACATCGACATCGACCGCCGCAACAAGCCCAACCGCCACCTCGTCACCGGGGCGATCTCGATGCGCGGCGCCTTCGTCTACGCCATGATCCTCTACGTCGTCGCCATCCTCCCCACGTGGCTGGTGGTGATCCACCCGTACAGCGGGTTGCGCGCGCGCCTGACCGCGCCCCTCGCGATGCACGAATGCGCCACCATCTATCTGCTGGGGACCTTCTTCACCTTCGTCTACTCGGCGCCGCTCTTCGGCCGGACCAAGCGGCACGGCATGTGGGCCAACCTCACCATCGCCATCCCCCGCGGCATGCTGCTGAAGGTCGCGGGCTGGTCGATGGTGGCGTCGGTCTGCCACCTCGAGCCGTGGTTCATCGGTCTCATCTTCATGCTGTTCCTGCTGGGCGCGAGCACGACGAAGGACTTCTCCGACATGGAGGGGGATCGCGCCGGCGGGTGCAGGACGCTGCCGATCAAGTACGGCGTGCGCCGCAGCGCGTGGATGATCGCGCCATTTTTCGTGTTCCCCTGGCTGCTCATGCCGGTGGGGGCTCTGGTGCAGAACCCGCTGGAGCCCGGCACGACGATCCTGACCGGCAACCCCGTCGTGCTGAGCGCGCTGGGGATCGCGCTCTGTCTGTGGGGCATCTACGTCTGCCGGCTCATCCTGAAGCGGCCCGAGGAGCTGGCCATCGTAGAGAACCACGTCTCCTGGAAGCACATGTACCTCATGATGATGGCCGCCCAGATCGGCTTCGCAGCCGCATACCTCATGTGAAGAAACGGCTCGCGGTCGGCATCTCCATCCCGGTCGTCATCATCTTCGTCGGCATCATCGTCTCGATGATGCTCCCCTCGAGCGTCTTCGTCCTGACCGAGTCGCTCGATGGCTTCGGGCTGCTGGGAGGGCGCCACAGGATCAGCGGGCTGGCTGCGCCACCAGGATCCGACGCCGTCCAGCCCTTGTGGCTGGTCAACGGACGGCTCTGGGATGCCCTGCAGGGCGCGCGGGCGAACCCCGGCCTCGGGGTCGAGAACGGGCGTCTCACGTTGCGGCGGCCTGCGGGGGCGCGGATCATCGACCTCGCAGGGCATACGGTTCTCCCCGGGCTGATCGACATGCACGTTCACGCGCTGGGAGGACGCTTCGACGGGGAGATGATGATCGGCGCGGGGATCACCACGGCGCGGGACGTCGGGTCGTACCTCCCCGGCGCGCTGGAGCACCGCGAGGAGGCTGCTGCGGGGACGCGCGTCGGGCCGCGGCTCTTCGTCACCGGGCCCTACATCGTCCACGGCGCCGCCCTGACCGATCAGGAGATCGGCGCCGACGGCCCCGAGGCCGTCACGGGCGTGGTCGCGACGCTCGCCGCGGCGGGGGTGGACGGCATCAAGCTCCACCGCGGCATCGACGTCGCCATGCTGCGCAACGCGACCCAGGCCGCGCACCGGCGCGGGCTGTGGGTCGCCGTCCATCTCGACGGCGTCACGGCGTCCGAGGCGGCGGAGGAAGGTGCAGACACGATCGAGCACGACTTCGGGCCCGAGAAGGAGGACGTTGCGATCGCCGCCATGCTCCGGGCGGGGACGGCGTTCGTGCCGACGCTCACCGTCGCGCAGAACGCATGGCGGATCCCCGACCTGGCGCGCCAGGACAACCCCGATCTCGCCCCCTACCCTTCGCTCTTCCGGCGCGCCTGGATCCGCGGGCAGATGCGCAACGCGCGCGCGCATGGGATGACCGCGCAGGAGATCGCCCTGCGGCAATCGACCGAGATGCGCCTGCGGGACTTCGTGCGCCACTTTCATGCCGCCGGCGGACGGGTGCTTGCGGGGAGCGACGCCCCCGCCTTCCTCGTGCCTCCCGGCAGGGGGCTCCACCGCGAGCTCGAGCTGCTCGTCGCGTCGGGACTGACGCCGGCCGAAGCTCTGGCCGCGGCGACGATCGAGGCGGCGCGCGCGCTGCGGCGTGAGGCGGAGATGGGCGCTCTCGCGGAAGGGATGCTCGCCGACCTTCTCGTGGTGCGCGGGGAGGCCGCTCCCGACGCGGCGGTCATCGCGGCCTTCCGTAATCCCGCGCTGGTCGTGAAGGATGGGAGGATTCTTCTCGAAAGGTTGACAGGGCGGTGACCAACTCCCGCAGGCCACGCAGCCGGGCCCACACGAGCCGAAGCGTTTAATTGACAACGCGTTCGCGGCTCCATTAGATTTGAGCGCATGAAGAAGATCATCTTCGCCTTCATCGTCCTGCTCGCGTTCCTCGCGGCCGTCGTCGTGATGTGGAGCTCCATCGACAAGGTCATCAGGGGAAACCAGCCGCCACGAGGCGCCGTGGCCACACCCACGACGGAGACGCGCGCTGCGCTGGAAAGCGCGACCGGAGCATGCCCCGCGGCCCCCGCGACCGACACCTCGCTGCGCGGATCGATCGCCGCATCCTGACGCCGCGGCCACCGGGCCCGGCCGGCCGCGCCTCGCGCGGCTCATATCCACCGTCGCTCGCATCGTTCCCCCGGCTCCCGTCGTTCCCATCTTTCCCGTCTGTCAGATGACGACCAAGTCCCGCAGGGCATTCCAGAAACTCCGGAACGCCCTGAACTACAAGCGCGTCAAGAAGCGGGCGCTCAAGCTGGCCGGACGCATCGACCCGCTTCACAGCCCCGAAGCCTCCTACGCCATCCTCATCGTCACGGTGGGTCTGATCGGCGGACTGACGGGTGTCATCTACCGCGGCGTGCTGCGCCTCTACCAGGGGATCATCTTCGCCTCGCAGGACGACATCCTCACGATCGCCCAGCGCCTTCCGTGGCAGCAGCGGCTCCTCTATCCCGCGGCCGGCGCGCTGCTCGCCGCCATCGTCCTGCGTTACGGCCTGAAGGGGGGACCCAGCGAAGGGCTGACGGAGATCATGGAAGCGGTCGTGCTGAAGGAGAAGGCGCTGCGCTTCCGGCAATCCGTGTGGAAGGGGGTCTCCTCGCTCGTGGCGATCGGCTCGGGGATGTCGCTCGGCCGCGAGGGGCCCATGGCGCAGATCACGGCGGCCGCCGCCGGGCGCATCTCGGAGATCCTGCACATCTCGACCCACAAACGACGCATCCTCATCGGCTGCGGGGTGGCGGCCGGGATGTCCGCGGCGTACAACGCGCCGATCGGCGCCTCGCTGTTCGTGATGGAAGTGATCGCAGGCAACTTCGCGATGGACATCTTCGGGCCGCTGGTCATCGCGTCGGTGGTCTCGACACTTCTGACCTACGGCATCCTCGGCAGCGCCATCTACGAGACTCCCGGCTTCGAGCTGGTCTCCACGTGGGAGTTCGTCTTCTTCGTCATCCTCGGGATCGCCTGCGCCCTCGTGGGGCGCATCTTCATCTCGACACTGTTCGGCGTGGCCCGCCTGCCGGCGAAAATCCCCGCGCCCCCCTGGGCGATTGCCGTCCTCGGCGGGCTGGGGGTCGGCGCCATCGCCATCTACGTGCCGCACATCCTGGGGAACGGCTACGAAGGGGTCGACCAGATGCTGAAAGGCTCGATCGGGATCGAGCTGCTCGCCTGGATGATGGCCGGGAAGATCCTCGCGACGGCCTTCTCGCTGGGCTCGGGATCACCCGGCGGCGTCTTCACGCCGACGATTTTCACCGGGGCGGCACTGGGGGGCCTGATGGGCGGCGCCGCGCACACACTGTGGCCGGCGCACACGGCGCCCCCCGGTGCCTACGCGCTGGTGGGGATGGCCGGCCTGCTCGCCGCCACGACGCACGCGCCGATCATGTCCACCCTGATCGTCTTCGAGATGTCGCTCAACTACAAGCTGATCCTGCCCGTCATGGTGTGCGCCGGAGTGGCGGCGCTGATCTCGCGCAGCATCCGCAAGGATTCGATCTACACCGAGCGGCTGCGCCGCCGCGGCGTGGACATCGACCTGGCGATCGAGGAGACGGCGCTCCAGTCGATCAAAGTCGAGGACGTCATGTGGGCCGACCCTCCCACCGCGAAGCCGAACACGTCCCTGCGCGCGCTGATGGATCAGTTCCTCCACATGCGGGGCGGCGGGCCGATCCACGTGGTGGACGGCGACCGGCACTACGTCGGGCTCATCGACGTGCACGACCTGCTCGCGGCCGCCGATCAGAAAGAGGTCGGCGATCTCCTGATCGCGGGCGACCTGGCGCGGATGGTCCCCTACGTCAGCCCGGGAGAGCCCGTCTCACGCATCATGGAGAAGTTCTGGTTCCAGGAGTACGGGCAGCTCCCCGTCCTGAGCAGCGGGACGCCGCCGCTGTTTCACGGCATCGTCACGCGCCGCGACGTGCTGCGCGCCTTCGACCGCGAAGTGCTGCAGCGCAAACTCCTCACGGTACGTTACGACCCCGAGGATGGGGCGCAGAGGGGGCGCGGCAGGACGGTCGATCTTCCCGAGGAGTTCGCCATCCAGGAGCTTCCCGTCCCCCCGTCGCTCCAGGGACGCACGCTGATCGATCTCGATCTCCCGCACCGCTTCCTGCTGACGGCGCTGTCGCTGAAGTCCACCGACGGCCAGCAGCGCGAGATCATCCCTCCACCCGCCGACAAAAAGCTGGTCGACGGCGACCGCCTCGTGCTTGTGGGGCGCCGGCAGGACCTCGCCCGCTTCTCGAACGCGTGATTCCGTCGCAATGATGGATAGAGAAGGGCCGTCAGGAACAGCGCGAATCAAAGAAGAAACAACCCGGCAGTGAGGCTGTCCGATCTCATGCGCCACATTTTCCTCGAAAGACGGCCCTGATCAGGGGTTTCCTCGTGTATCATCTCCGTCTTTACATGCGCAATTCCGGAAGTCGCGAGTGCGGGGGGGATCTTGCGGCGCTTCATCTTACTTGCTTCACTGATCGTCGGCAGCACGATGCACGCCGATGCCACCGTGCGTTACGTCCGAACGGACGGCGCAAGTGTCTGCACCGGTCTCGTCGACGCCCCATGGGAAAAGCACTGCCCTTCTGATTGTCCTTGCGCCAAGGGCACTATCGAGCAGGGCCGGCTCGACCTGGTGGCGGGAGACACCCTCATGATCCGGGGAGGCGGTGGCGACTACGACGAACAGATCGTGTGGGCGGCGACGTACGACCAGGTGACCACGATCAGAGGCTACGGCCTGGAGAGACCCGTCATCGGAAGAATCACCACAATTACGGACTCTCATTGGACGCTTCATGATGCGGCGACGAGAACCTATCGCCGCGCCTGGGACGGTGGAAGGATCGGCACGGCGTACATCGTTCCGTACACCGCCTACGAGAACGGACGTGTTGGGCTGGTGCTCTACGAGAGCCTGAAGTGGCTCATGGCAGCTCCGCTCGATCCGAGCCTCGCTTACGATCCGAACAACCCCGAGTACTACATCGGGCCCGGCGTCTGGGCCGACACCGCAAACGACCAGCTCTACATCCGGCTCCAGGAGGACACCGACCCCGACCCGGCCATGCTGGGGCCCCTGGACGACTACCAGAAGGCGTACATCAATCTGGGAATCGGCACCGACCCCGGCGAGAGCGAAGACCCGGGGACGTTCATCATCAAGATCTCCGACGACGACTTCACTCTCCGTATCAATGGCTCGCACTACACCTTCGACAACCTCGTGATCGAGGGGACGGTGGAGCTCTGCTCGGACGGAGCGGACGTTCACCACATCACGTTGAGCAACAATACGATCTGGTCCTCGCGGCGCGGCGGGATCCGAACCTTTACAGAGGACGACCCGGCAAGCCCGATGAGCTGCTCGAGCGAGGACATCACGATCCGCGACAACGAGATCCTCTGGGACATCCCCTACTGGGTGAGCTGGTCGGACGTCAAGGGCAG
>Ga0137314_1000119_pt1 | contig 25416 bp, 10 predicted proteins | sample EasRivERMZT199_2_FD_102289 | JGI IMG/M metagenome (GOLD analysis project Ga0137314, IMG submission 102289) | Soil microbial communities from meander-bound floodplain in the East River, Colorado, USA - East River MetaG ERMZT199_2 | ecosystem: Environmental > Terrestrial > Soil > Floodplain ... | reverse complement strand
GTCCGCAGGCCGGTGTAGAGGACGTCGCTCTCGTCGAACTCGAGGACGTTGTCGGTCTGGCCCGAGGCGATCGGGACCGATGACACGATCGTCCCGGTCGCCCGGTTGATGACGTTGAGCGAGATGCTGGACTTCATGTAGAGGGTCCCGGTGGAATCGAAGGCGAGCCCTGTGTTGTTCGTGGAGCAGGCGCAGTTGCCGACGACTGTGGCCTGCCCGGTGGTTGTATCGATCCGCACCAGATCGTCGCCGTTCTCGCTCCAGCCGTAGAGGGTTCCGTCGGGAGCGAAGGAGATGTCCGGGATCTGGACGAATGTGCTCCCGACGACAGTCCCCATCCCCGTCACCGGGTCGATGGTGATCAGCCGGTCCGGGTTGTTGGTCACGCCGTAGAGGATTCCTGTCACGGGATGGATGTCGATGCCCGTGACGTGATACAGGCCGGTCGGACCGATCGTCTCGACCAGTGCCCCGGTGGTGCGATCGAGAAGGTGGAGGCTCGCCGCGTGCCCCGACGCCCCGTCAACGACGTAACTCACCGGCGACTCGCCAGGGTTGGGGGTGGAGGGACAGTTGTCACAGGCATCGCCGAACCCGTCGCCATCGACGTCGGCCTGGTCGGGGTTCGCCGCGCGCGGGCAGTTGTCGGTGAGATCGCAGGGGCCATCCCCGTCGGTATCGAATACGCCGGGTCCAGCGCAGCCATCGCAGGCATCGCCGAACCCGTCGCCATCGCCGTCGACCTGATCGGGATTCGACGCGAGCGGGCAGTTGTCGCAGGCGTCACCCAATCCGTCTCCGTCGGCGTTCAGCTGGCTGGCGTTGGCCGCCAGCGGGCAGTTGTCGCAGACATCCCCGTCGCCGTCTCCGTCGGTGTCGGTCTGGTCGGGGGAGGCGAAGCTGGGGCAGTTGTCGCAGGCGTCGCCGTATCCGTCCCCGTCGGCATCCGTCTGGCTGGCGTTGGCCGCCAGCGGGCAGTTGTCGCAGACATCCCCGTCGCCGTCGCCGTCGGTGTCGGTCTGATCGGGGGAGGCGAAGTTGGGGCAGTTGTCCACGTCGCCGCAGAGGCCGTCGCCGTCGGCGTCGTTCTGCAGGTCGAGCGGGCAGGGATCGCAGGCGTCCCCGAGACCGTCGGCATCGGCATCGGCCTGGATCCTCGGCAGGGACGCAACCCCGGAGAGGAACGCCAGGGCGTTCGATCCGACGCTCGTGATCTGCCCGGTCGGCGGGTCGAGCCTCATGAGCGCGAAGCCGTCGCCGGTCCGCTGCCCGGTGTAGAGAATGTCGTGCTCGTCGAACTCGAGCACGTTGGCGGTCTCGTGAACGGGGATGGGGATCGAGCTCAAGATCGCCCCTGTCGTCCTGCTGATGACATTGAGGGTGTCGGCGTTCTTCATGTAGATCGTGCCGTCGGAATCGACGGCCAGCCCCGTGTTCCGCGTGATGCATCCGCATTCGCCGACGACAGACGCGAAGCCTGTGGTGAGGTCGATCCTCACCAGGTCGTCGCTGCTCTCACTCCAGCCGTAGAGAGTCCCGTCGGGGGCGAAGGAGATGTCCGGGATCGCGACCCGCGTGTTTCCAACCACGGTTCCCACGCCCGTCAGCGGATCGATGGTGATCAACTGGTCCGGGATGTTCTTCGCACCGTAGAGGACCCCGGTGATCGGATGGATATCGATGCCCGTGACGTGGTTGAGGCCGGTCGGCCCGATCGTCTCGATCAGCGCGCCGGTGCTTCGGTCGATGAGATGGAAGCTCGCCGCGTGCCCTGATGCGCCGTCAACGGCATACATCGCAGGCGGTACGCCGTTGGGCTCGGCCGCACAGTTGTCGCAGGCGTCGCCCAGGCCGTCGCCGTCGGCATCCTCCTGGCCGGGGTTGGGGGCGCCGGGGCAGTTGTCCGAGAAGTCGCAGGAGCCGTCCCCGTCGGTGTCGTCGGTCGGATCGAGGGGACACGCATCGCAGGCGTCCCCCTCGCCGTCGTTGTCGGCATCGTCCTGGAGGGGATTCGGGGTGGTGGGACAGTTGTCGCAGGCGTCGCCCACGCCTTCGCCGTCGGCATCCTCCTGGCCGGGGTTGAAGACCGCGGGGCAGTTGTCGGCCAGCTCGCAGTCGCCGTCCCCGTCGCTATCTGCGGGGCCCGGCCCCGCGCAGACGTCACAGGCATCGCCGTAGCCGTCGCCGTCGGCGTCCTCCTGGCCAGGGTTGAAGACCCCGGTGCAGTTGTCGGCCAGCTCGCAGTCGCCGTCCCCGTCGCTATCCGCGGGGCCCGGCCCAGTGCACGTGTCGCAGGCGTCGCCGAAACCATCTGCGTCCGCGTCGTCCTGATCCGGGTTGTAGACCGTGGCGCAGTTGTCCGCGCCGGTGCAGACGTCATCCACGTCTGGATCCTGGAAGGGAGGGCATTCCTGGCAGGCATCGCCGATTGAGTTCAGGTCGGCGTCGAACTGGCCGGGATTCATGGCGTCAGGACAGTTGTCGCAGACGTCTCCTGCGCCGTCGGCATCGGCGTCGGCCTGGCCGGCGTTGGCGCTGAAGGGGCAATTGTCCTCGCCGTCGCAGAGCTGGTCGGCGTCGGCGTCCGCGCCCCCGTCGCCGGCGCACTGATCGCAGGCGTCTCCGAAGGAATCGCCGTCGCCGTCCTGCTGTCCCGGATTCGACGCCAGGTCGCAGTTGTCCGCGAGGTCGCACAGGCCATCGCCGTCCCGGTCGGATAATCCCGCCCCCTCGCAGAGATCGCAGGCATCGCCGAATCCGTCGCCGTCCGCGTCAGAGCCGGGGAGATTCGGCCTGAAGGGGCAGTCGTCCCGCTCGTCGCATGTTTCGTCGGCGTCGTTGTCGATCGAGCCGGGCCCAGGGCACGCATCGCAGGCATTGCCGATACCGTCTCCGTCGGCATCGGCCTGGCCGGGGGTTGCGCTCAGATCGCAGTTGTCCACTTCGTCGCAAAGCCCATCGTCGTCGCGGTCGATCGAGCCGGGCCCGGGACACGCGTCGCAGACATCGCCGAATCCGTCGCCATCGGTGTCCGTCTGATCCTGGTTGAACCCGTTGAGGCACGTATCACAGCCGTGGCCGATCCCGCCGGCGATGCCATCGCCGTCCGGGTCGGCTCCCCCCGCGGAATCGACTCCTGCGCTTGGCTGGTCGCAGATGTTCCGGGCGTCGCAGGTGAGCTGTGTTCCCTCGGCCATGGCGTCGAGCAGGCAGAGGCGGGTCGGGCCGTCAGGATGGTTCACCGTGACGCTCGCGTAACCGAGCGCGATGTCCAGGCTGCTGGGCACGACCTCGAAGGTGTTGCATCCGTCGGGGTCGAACGTATCCAGCGTGGCGCTGTCGGTGAAGGTCACGACCAGCGGCGAGGCATTGCACCCGCAATGCTGTGTCGTGGGGACCGTGGCCAGCAAGGTCCCGTTCATGAAGAGATCGAAGGATTGAGAGCCGACGCCGCAGTCGGCGTGGAGGATCGTGAAGGTGACCGACGCCGGCGCAATATGGCTGCCCCAGGTCGGCAGGATCGAGCCGGAGGCGACTGCCAGGATTGCAAGGCCGGCTGCACCGGCACACAGCAACGCACGATAACGCATCCTCACCCCCCTTGAGCAAGCGGTGGCCAAGTGCACTACCGAAGTCCGCGTGAAGGACGACTCGATCGAGGCCCGACGCTACTCCGGTCGTGCGGGCATTGTCAATCAAGAAAAAAAGGCGAGTGCGGTGAAGCCGGTTACCGGAAGATGAGATGGGCCACGGTGGCTTCGAGGTCCCAGTAGATGATGAAGACAGCGACCACGTCGAACGCGGCGTGCGCGATGATCAGCATCCATAGCCTGCCCGTCCTGGCGAAGATCGTCCCGTACACGAGCCCCACGATGAATGCCTGCTGTGCGCCGGGGAGTCCCTGGCCAGGGTAGTGAACGAGGCCGAACCAGGACGACGTGAGCAGCACAATGGCGGTCGTGGCAGCCGTGCCCCGACCCAACAGCCTGCCGAGACGCTCGAAGAGAAAGCCCCGGAAGACGGTCTCCTCGCCGAAGCCCGCGCCGACCGTGACGGCGAGCATCATGGCCGGCAGCGCCGCCGTGTTCCCGACCAGATGGTGGAAGGCCCAATTGATCGGGTCGGCGCCCAGCAGCGGCATCACGATGGCCTTCATGGCGATCTTGAACGCGCCGCCGAACAGGATGCCAATCGCCAGAGTCGCGAGCCAGCTGCGGGGTCGAACGAAGCCGACAGCGGCCCACGGCGTGCGCGAGCGGTGTGCCCAGGCGAGCACGAGCAGGGCAGCCACCGGCTCGAGGACGGGACCGAGCGCCGCAATGACGAGCATCGCGAGGACGCCGAGCGGGCCGAAGCCACGCAACTTGATGGCGAGGGCATCCACCGGCGCGGTTGATTCGGCCGCAGGCTCGGTGGCGCGTTGTTCCGAGGATGTCGAGCCGGCGGTCGTCATGATGGGATCATACGCGCTTTTGAATCAGCCCTGGATGACGGCCGTGGAGGCGCTGACAGGCTCCGCGCGCTCCCGGCGGCCGGGTGCCGGCGCCGCCATTGACACGGCGGCAGCGCCCGGGTAAGGTCAGCGCCCGAGATGAGTCCTGCGTCAAGGTCGGTCCATTGGGCCCTGCTCGCCGCCTCGATCGCGGCCTACTTGATCCTCTTCGCGGTCTACTACCCGCCGACGCACGGCATCGAGGACGAGGTCGGCTTCCTGAACCAGGCGCTCGCCCTGTCCCGCGGTGCCATCACCCCGCAAGGGGCCGGGTTCGAAGCGCTCGCCGATTTCCGCGAGTTCAACGGACGCTTCGTGGGCATCCGCAACCCGGGCCGGCCGCTGATCACCGCCCCCTTCGTAGCGCTTGGGGGTCTTCCGTCCGCGTTTGCCTCCGGCGCGCTCCTCCATGTCGCGCTCGCGGGCATCGCGGCGCTGCTCTTCTGCCGCATCGGGATGTCGCCGCTCTGGGCCGCGCTGGTCCTCTTCCATCCCACGCTCGCGCTCTACAGCCGCACCGTCATGGGAGACGCGGCCTCGGGGACCATGCTCCTGGCGGTCATCGTCGCGACGACGTCACGGCGGCATTCCGGTCTCAAGGCCGGCCTCGCCATCGGAGCGGCCGCGCTGATGCGCTACCAGGCGGGACTGGTGGCTCCATTCGTGGGTCTTGCGATCCTCCTGGATCGTGAGAGACCGGATGCGCGCCGGCAGGCCGCCGCGTGCGTGCTCACCGCGGCTGCCGCCGGAGCGGCGATCGTCGCCATGAACTACTGGCTCTACGGCAGCGCGACCGGCATCGTGAAGGGAGTGTTTGGGCTGGAGTACCTGGCGGGGAACGCGCTCTTCTACGGCGCAGCCCTGAACGCGCTATGGCCCCTGATGCTCCTGATGGCCCTTTTCGGAGCCTCCCGCATCCGCGCCGCCGCGGCCGCGGTGTGGGCCCCCGTTCTCGCCTTCTTCCTCTTCTATTACTTCTTCGACGTCGGGACCGGCCCGGCCGAGACGCTCGTTCTCGGACAAAGACTTCTGCAGATTGCGCTCCCCGCGTTGATCGCCTCCTATGCTGCCGCGTTGGATGCGCGCTTTGCGCCGATCCTGAACAGGAAGCTCCCGGCGGCGGTGACCGGTCTTGCCGTTCTGGCGTTCCTGACAGCCATGGCAGGCGCAACCGGCGTCATGTTCTCGCGCCACCAGGAGCATCTGATGACTCTTCTGCGCACGCGTCAGGCGATCGTCGACGCCGTCCCCCCAGGCGCGACGCTGTTCACCAATACCGTGGCGGAGAAGCTGGTTGGCGTTCCCTATGAAGGGGTGCCCGCGTACCGGCTGCGGGTCTTCGAGACGCAGGCCGTCAGGGAGCACAGGGCGGCCCACGGCGGGGAGTGGTACGTCGGGCTTCTGGAGAAACCGGGCTTGCTGCAGATCGATCCGGGGATCCTGGAGTTCCTGGAGAAGGAGTCCGAATGCCGATCGATCCCCGCAGCATCAGACGGCTTGTTCCTCTTTCGCTGCGGGGCGCCCTAAAGGGACACGCCGTGCCGGTCGCACCACGTCGCCAGCACGAAGACCGCCCAGACCGCTGCCCAGGGAACCCGCGCGGGATCGTGGCGGTGTTCGTGCCAGAGCGCCCGGACGGCCCCGGGGCTCAGCCCGATCGAGGCGATGGCCTTCGCGTCCTCCAGGACGTCGCCGATCCTCGCTTTCCCCTGGTCTGACGACAGCCACGACGTGAAGGGCATCACGAAGCCCTGCTTGCCGCGCGGCTGCCACGCCCCCTCGAGGAAGGGCCCAAGCAGCTCCTGCTCGTAGGGCTTGTCCGGCGGGTTCGCGCACCGCTTCCGGCCGGGGACCCTCAGCATCCTCTCGACGAACTTGTGATCGGTGAATGGCGCGCGGACCTCGAGGGAGACCCCCATGCTCATCGAATCCACGTCGCGCAGGCACCGCTCGCCGAGGAAGAGTCTCCAGGCCAGCAGGGAGAAAGCATCCGCGTCGGCGCGTTCCCCGAGCTGCGCCTGCAGGAATTGCACGAACCCCTCGGGAAGCCCGTACCGGACCGGGAACTCGCCGGCATTCCCTCCCGCTCCATCGGCGAGCAGCGCGAGGCGGCTCCACGACGGGAAAAGGGCCTGCGTGAGCTGGTAGAACGCGATCATGAAGCGCGCGCGCCCGTCTGCGCTCCAGCGACGCCCCAGGAGATCCGCCAGCCGCCAGAGAGGCTTGGTCCGGTGAGGGTCGAGATGCGGGACGGAACCATTGCCCCGGCCCGCCATCGCAAACAGCGAGGGGAAGCGCATCGCCGTCTTCCCGAGGAAGCTCATCAGCGGGATCGACTTGAAGGCCGGATAGCCGCCGAAGATCTCGTCCGCACCGAGTCCCGAGAGGACGACCTTCAGTCCCGCGTCGTGGGCCGCCTTGGCGACGAAGAAGGAGTTGATGCCGTCATAGGTGGGCTGGTCCATGGCGTTGAGCGCCAGTGGCAGCCATCCGTAGAACTCCTGCTCGCCGATCTGCAGCTCGGTGTGCGATGTCTTCCAGTGAGCCGCCACGCGGCGCGCGTGCGGCGTCTCGTCGAGGGGCGATGACGGGAACCCGAGACTGAAGGTCCGGATCTGCTCGTGCGAGCCCTGCAAAGCCCCCACGATCGCGGAAGAGTCCAGCCCGCCCGACAGGAAGATCCCGACCGGAACGTCGCTGACGAGGCGCATCTTGACGGCGTCTTCGAACGCGCGGCGGCCGGCATCCATCGGCTCCGCATCGGCTCCTGCCTCGTGCGGGACTTGCGGGGTCCACCAGCAGCGCGTCTCGCGGATCGTTCCATCGGCGGCGACGCGCATCCAGTGACCGGGGAGCAGGCTGAAGACATTCTCGAGGATCGTGGCGGGGGAGACCATGAATCCGTTGGCGAGGTACTGTCGCACCGCCGCGGGATTCAGACGGGGCGCCACGAGTCCGCTGGCCAGAAGCGTCCGGATCTCGGAAGCGAAGAGGAACCGCCCACGATCCGCGGTGTAGTAGAGAGGCTTCTTTCCCGCCCGATCGCGCGCCAGGAACAGCTCCTGTTTCGCGATGTCCCAGAGGGCGAAGGCGAACATCCCCTGCAGCCTGTTGAGGAAGTCCGGCCCCTCCCGGTGATAGAGCCTGAGAACGACCTCGGTGTCGCCGCGCGATGCGAACCGCTCGCCTCGAGAGACGAGCGTCTCCCGCAAGTCGTTGAAGTTGTAGACCTCGCCGTTGTAGGTGATCCAGTTCCCGGTCACGATGTCCTGCATGGGCATGTGCCCGGCCGGCGACAGGTCCAGGATGGCGAGGCGCCTGTTGCCCAGCCAGCACGCGCCTGCGCCGACGGCCAGCGCCGAAGCCCCCGAGTCATCCGGGCCGCGCAGCCGCATGGCCTCGACCATCCGCTCGAGGGGGGTCGCGTCATTCCCCAGGTCGCCGATGCCTCCCGCGATGCCGCACATCAGTTGAGCTCTCCCAGGATGTTCCTGAGGTTGTCGCGGAACCTGTCGTGCGTGTAGGTCGTGCTGAGCCGCTGCCAGCCCGCTGCGCCCATGGCCCTGCGCCTCTCCGGATCGGCGAGCAGCGCGCCGATGGCTTCGCCGATCCTGTCGGGCTCCGGATCGACGCAGAACCCGTCCACGCCGTCGCGGATCACTTCACTCGCGGCGTCCCTGTTGCTGGCGATGCAGGGGAGGCCGAAGCTCCAGGCCTCGAGGAACACGATCCCGAAGCCCTCGCCCGTCGACGGGAGGACGAAGACGTCCGCCGCGGAATAGACCGCGTCGCGTTGCGCTTCATCCACCGTTCCGTGGAAATGGACCTTGTCCGCAACCCCGGTCTCCCGCGCGAGCCGCTCGAGATCGGGTTTCCATGGGCCGTCGCCGACGATGTCGTAGTGCGTCTCCGGGAAAGCCGTCAGCACCCGCGGCAACGCGAGGATCACCTTGTCGATGTTCTTGTACCGGTTGTCGAGACTCAGGCGCGTCACCGAGATCAGCCGGTGACCGCCGCCGGAAGCATGGCGTCTCTCACGAGGCCTGGCTTCGACGTCGAGACCGTTGGGGAAGACGCGGAAGCGCTCGGGGCTCATCCCGAAGAAGCCGGTCATCTGTCTGATGGTGAAGTCGCTCACTGACAGAATGGAATCCACGCAATGCCGCGTCGCCCAGCCGCGCACCGGTGTGGGTTTCCGCCAGACCTCCACGCCGTGCACGACGAGCAGGTGCGCCGCGCCGGGGTTGAGCACTTTCAGCAGCGGGGCGAGCGGGACGAATCCCACGTAGCCATGGATGACAACATGGGGCTGGTTCCTCAGCGCGAGCCAGAGGAACTGGAGCACGGCCTTCACGCGGCTTCCCCCCGCCCCGGTCATCCGGACTGTCGTCGGGGCAGCGGCGCGATCGGATGTCGCGTCGGAAAGGGCGACGACGTCAACGGCGCTGACGACACCCTCGGACTTCAGCTCACCGAGGGCGCGGACCATCCGCCGGTTGAACCGCTCCAGGCCGCCTTCCAGCCCGTAGATTGCCGTGGCGAGGAACAGCACCTTCATCCCCACCACCTGCGCCGACGTGTCTGTCTCACGGGTGCCCGGATTGTATCAGGGTGCGGGAGCGGCCGGCGGATTGCGCTCTCACGACACGGGAGAGCTAGTTCCAGTCGATGTGCAGCAGGGGGGCGTTCGCGGCGCTTCCTTCGATCGCGGTGGCGGTTCTGACCCCGGTCCCCGTGATGATCAGTACCAGCGCCTGGCCGCCGGACCAGCCCGGCTGGTTGACGATCTCCTGGATGACGGCGGCGATGTTCGGCGTCCGCTGCGAGGGGCCTCTCTCCCCCGCGAAGCCCCAGGGTTCGGGGTTCCATGAGGTCGAAGCCGTCGTTCGCGCCCGTGCGCTGACGTTGTATCTGGTGGTCGAGAAGGCGGGCGCGTTGTAGGCCGCCTGACCCTGGATGAGGAGCGACGTCGCGCCGGTTCTGGGCTCATCCGCCATGAACTGCACGTAGGCGTTGACGATCGTGGCGCCCTTCGGGATGGTCACGTTGGTGAAGCGCAGCCCGACCTTCTGGTTGGTCGTTTCCTGCGCCATCTCCAGATCGGTGCTGTTGAGGACGATGCTGCCGTTGGCCTTCTCCTCCACGTCGTCCTTCATGGTGGACACCTTGCGCTCCAAAGCGGCGACCACGGGAAGCGCGTTCTCCACCACGACAGCCATCGAGTCGTTCACCACCGTCTCGCCATCGTTCGCGAGGAGCTGCAGCTCGTACCTCCCCACGGTCGAGAAGGTCGCCGTCGTGTCGATGGCCTCGGGGTCGGCGAAGGTCACCTGGCCCGGGCCGCTCTCCTTCACCCAGAGCAGCGTCACGCTTCCGGGCGGGCTCGGCAGGCCATCATCCTCGACCGCGCCGTTCAGAATGGCCGCTTCATTCAGCCTGATCGTCCTGTCGGGCCCCGCCTGGACCGTCGGCTCCTGGTTGACCATCTCCTCGACACCCAGATCCAGATGGAGCAGCGGTGCGATGGGTGGCCACCCCTCATAGGAATCCGCGACCCGTTCTCCGGAGCCCGTGACGAGAATGGCGATGGCGTTGCCCGGAGTCCATCCGGGGCGATCCACGATCTCCTGGATGATCGACTTGAGATTGGGGGAGCGCTGCGCCGGGCCGATCTCGTTGAGGATCGCCCATGGCTGCGGCGACCACCACACGACAGCCGACGTTCTGGCCCGCGCCGAGAGGTTCCCCGGCTGCACGACGAAGGTGGGCGCGTCGTCCACATCATGCCCCTGGAAGCGGAGCTGCGCCGGCGTGATGTCGGTCTCGTCGGCCCGGAACTGGATCCACGCATTGAGGATCGGGGTGCCCTGGGCGAGCGGGAGGTTCAGGAAACGCATTCCCACGATCTGGCTGAAGGGGGTGTCGAACGCCATCTCGAGGTCACCACCACCGTCGACGCTCACCGTGGAATCGGCGAGTGACTCCTCGGCATCGTCGCTGCCGGCGGCGACCCGGATCTCGACCGGGATCCCCGGCGCGGCGGTGTCGCTGACGTGCACGTTGACTCCGTCGTAGTTGACGAGATCGCCGTCGTCGGCCGTCAGGCGAAGGAGATAGGTTCCCGAGACCGTGAAGCTCGCCGTCGTGTCCATGGCGCTCGGATCGGCGAAGCTCACGGGCCCCGGCCCGCTCACGACGCTCCACGACGTCGTAACGGCGCCAGGCGAGGCCGGCAGGCCGTCGTCGGACACCGTGCCGTCGAGCGGCGCGGTGTTGGGTAGGAGGAGCGTGTGCGTCGCTCCAGCATCAACGCTCGGCCGGCGGTTGCCCACGATCGCGCCCCCGAGCTTGACCCATTGCGCCACCGAAGGAACGCCGCTGCCGTTGAGGATGAACATCATGTAGTAGCCGGGCGGGGCGATGTTGGGCTCGTCGGGGGACACCACGCTCAGGGTCGTCGCGCTGGAGGCGGAGAAGTTCAGCGGCACGTAGCGCTGCTCCATGTTGAGCGAGTGTGTCGAGGACCCCGGTCTCATGAAGACCACCGAGGTGATGCCCGAGGCGCCAGCGGTCGTCACCGTGAACTGCTCGCCGTACTGGACGAGATTGGGGGCCGTGTCGATGACGGGGCGGGGTCCATTGAACAAGTAGGGGGGGCTGTACACCTCGGCGGTATGGTTCCCGTTGCTGCCGCCCATGACGACGCGACCGTCGGGGAGCAGCACCATGGAGGAGTGGTAGCCGCGCTTGGTCGTGAGGGGGGCCACCTCCGTCCAGATCATGGTCGCGGGGTCGAGGATTTCCGCCGGGTAGACGGGAGTGATGTCCTCGTCACTGGTGCCGCCGGCCACCAGAACCTTCCCGTCGGGCAGAATGGCCGTGTTCGCGTGCATGCGCCGGTGGTGCATGGGCGGGCCGTTGACCCAGGCGTGGTCAGAATGCGTCAGGTCGAGAATCTCGGTCGTGCTGGTGGCGAGCGGATCGGGGAGGCTCCTGTTGTGCCCTCCCAGAATCATGATGCGCGTGTGGTCCGGGGGGAGCATCAGCGACGTTCCGTGCGTCCTGCTGCCGTAGATGTTGCCGGCGAGGTTGGTCCAGGTCTGGGTCGTAGGGTCGAGCTGGCGGGTCGTGGAGTCGGGCCCCACGGCAACGACGTTCCCCTGGATCGTCAGATGCATGCGCGGGTAGTAGCTCATGGCTTTCGAGGCGCCGACGAGATTCTGCCACAGGTCCGTTCCTCCCGGCCCCCCGCCCACGACGTAGGCCTCGACGAGATCGTTGGTGGCTCCGGTCTCGTCGGTACCCGAGAGAACCAGCGTCCGGCCGTCGCCCAGGACGATGTTGGTCGGGTAGTACCGCCCGCGGAGCATGTCTCCCACGCGGTTCCACTGCATTGTCTCGGGATCGAAGATGAAGGTCCACGCGGGACCGGTCGTGAGTCCGGCAGCGAGCGCGCCCCCCGTGGAGAGCACCCTTCCATCGGGGAGGAAGCTGTGGCCGCCGCAAAAGACGAACTGGTCGACCGCGTGGGGGAGGATCTCGTTGGTGGCGGGATTCCACGTGTAGGTCGTCGCCGGGGGTTGGTCGCCGCGGTAGAAGAGCACCTGACCCGTGTAGAGCGGCAACATGTGCACGGCATCGTCCGGCCACGAAAGCGGGGGCGCCCAGGCCCCGACGTCAGCCGGAAGACCGGCGGGCACGTTGTCCTGCCGCACCATCACGCTGGGGGAATGGACCATGAGGTTCGGGAATTCCTCGTCCTCATACGCGCCGACCGACTTGACGCTCTCCGAGGCCCCGCGGGCGGACTGCGGCGCGAGGGCCGCGACGACAGCCGCGAACGCCAGGAGCAGCGCCAGGACAGTGGAATTCCGGATGAGCCTCACCATGACGAAACCTCGCCCGGTGTCGCGGCGGTTATGCCGACACCAGGAAAAACACTGAACAACGATAGAAATGAACCAATGCGATGGCGCAGGTGGCGTCCCGCGCTCGGAACAGGGATGTATCCACACAAATACGCCTAGAAGCCGATCGCTGTCAAGCGGAAAAACCGTTTACTTCCACTCGACGTGGAGAAGTGGGGCTACCGCCGGCCCGCCCTCGTATGAAGTCGCCGTTCTGACCCCGGTTCCGGTGATGATGAGGGCCAGTGCGTTACCGTTGATCCATCCGGTCCTGTTGACGATTTGCTGGATGACGGGTGAGAGATCGGGCGTCTGCTGAGCGACGCCTATCTCTCCCGTGACATTCCAGGCAGCCGGGTTCCACTGGACGAACGAAGTAGTACGCGCCCTGCTGCTCACGTTGAGGTTCGTCGTCGTGAAGACCGCGGCATTGTCGGCGGCCTGCCCCTCGATGCGCAGCGACGTTGCTCCCGTTCTCACCGAGTGGGCCCTGAACTGCACGTAGGCCCGGAGAATTGTCGCTCCTTGCGGGATGTTCATGGTCGAGAACCGGAGGCCGACCGTCTGGATCGAGCCATCGGTGACCAGCTCGAGGTCGGTGCTGTTGAGCGTGATCTTCCCGTTGGCCCTCTGCTCCGAGTCACCGTTCCCCGCGGAAATGCGGCGATCGAGTGTGCCTGTTGGAATGTCGTAGACCGTCACGGCCATGGTGTCGTTCACGGCGATGGCGCTGTCGTTCGCGGTGAGCCGCAGCTGGTAACTGCCGATCACGGAGAATTGCGCGGTCGTGTCGACAGCGTTGGGGTTGGCGAAGGTCACGGTTCCCGGACCGCTCACCTTCTCCCACAGCGCCGTCACCGTCCCAGGGGGGCTCGGAATGCCGTCATCGCTCACCGTGCCATCCAGCACCGCTGACTGGTTCAGCGCGATCCACCTGTCCGGTCCGGCGTTGACGCTCGGCGCCTGGTTGACGACCGTCACGGCCATGGTGTCGTTCCCGGCGAGGGCGCCGTCGTTCGCGGTGAGCCGCAGCTGGTAACTGCCGGTCACGGAGAATTGCGCGGTCGTGTCGACAGCGTTGGGGTTGGCGAAGGTCACGGTTCCCGGACCGCTCACCTTCTCCCACAGCGTCGTCACTGTCCCAGGGGGGCTCGGAATGCCGTCATCGGTCACCGTGCCATCCAGCACCGCTGGCTGGCCCAGCGCGATCGTCCTGTCCGGTCCGGCGTTGACGGTCGGCGCCACGTTGACGACGTCGTTGACTGTCACGTTCATGGTGTCGTTCTGGCCGAGGGCGCCGTCGTTCGCGGTGAGCCGCAGCTGGTAAATGCCGATCACGGAGAATTGAGCCGTCGTGTCGACGGCGTTGGGGTTGGCGAAGGTCACGGTTCCCGGACCGCTCGCCATCTCCCATAGCGTCGTCACCATCCCAGGGGGGCTCGGAAGGCCGTCATCGGTCACCGTGCCATCCAGCGCAGCCGACTGGTTGATCGTGATCGTCCTGTCCGGTCCGGCGTTGACGGTCGGCGCCACGTTGACGACCTCGTTGACGTTCACGGCCATGGTGTCGTTCACGACGAATTCGCCGTCGTTCGCGATGATCTGCAGCTCATAACGGCCAATGACCGAGAACTGCGCGGTCGTATCGATGGCGTTGGGGTTGGCGAAGGTCACGATTCCCGGACCACTCTCCTTCACCCAGAGCGTCGTCACCGCCCCAGGGGGGGCCGGAAGGCCGTCATCGCCCACCGTCGCATCCAGCGCAGCCGACTGGTTCAACATGATCGTCCTGTCCGGTCCGGCGTTGACGGTCGGCTCGTGGTTGACCGCGGGAGGCGGTGGCGCCGAAGAGCCGATGTCCACGTGCAGGAGCGGCGCGATGACCGGCCACCCTTCGTATGAGTCCACCACCCGCTTGCCCGAGCCGGTGACGATGATCGCGAGGGAGTTGCCCGGGTTCCATCCCGCGCGGTTCACCACCTCCTGGATAAGGGTCTTGAGGTTCGGCGTGCGCTGTCCCGGCCCGATTTCGTCCTGAATCAGCCAGGGGGCGGGCTGCCAGTTGACGGATGCGGACGTCCTCGCCCGCGACGAGATGTTCCCCAGGACCGCGGCGAAAGTCGGCGCGTTGTCGACGTTCTGCGCCTGGAGCGTCAGCGACGTGAAGACAGAGGTGATTTCGTCGGCCCTGAACTGGATCCACGCGTTCTGGATCGGCGCGCCGCGCGGGATGTCCAGGAGGTTGAATCGCATCCCCACGAGCTGGATGACCCCATCGTCGTCCACCATCTCCAGGTCGCCCGCGCCGTCAAGGTTGACGACCCGCGAAGCCACGGCCTCTTCCGCGTCATCGCTCGCGGCATTCACTCGGCGCTCGATCGAAGCGGCCGGTGACGAAGTGTCCGAGACGCTGATGATCACGGCATCGGCCGCGACGAGCGCGCCGTCATCGACCTCGAGGCGCAGGATGTAGTCGCCGATGATCGAGAAGGTCGCCGTCGTATCGACGGCGTGCTCGTTCCCGAAGATCACGGGCCCGGGACCGCTCAGGACGCTCCAGGTGGTGGTGAGCGCGGCGGGGGGATCGGGCAGGTTGTCGTCGGTGACCGTGCCGTCGAGGGATGCCACGGCAGGGAGGATGATGGCCTGTGTCGGGCCCGCGTCCACGCTCGGCCGGCGGTTGCCGAGGATCGTGCCTCCGATCTGGACCCAGCGCGCTACGGAGGGGACGCCGTTCGCATTGACGATGAACATCATGTAGTAGCCGGGAGGCGCGGTGTTGGGCTCGACGGGGGAGGTGACGTTGAGCGTCGTCGGGCCGGATTGCGAGAAGGTCAGCGGCACGTACCGCTGCTCCATGTTGATGGTGTGGGTCGAAGCGCCGGGTCTCATGAAGACGACGGAGCTGATGTTCGGAGCGCTCGATGTCGTGATGGTGAAGCTCTGGCCGTACTGGACGAACAGCGGCCAGTTGTCGATGGTGGGCCGTGTTCCGCGGAACAGGTAGGGGGGGCTGTACACCTCGGCGGTTGGATTCCCGTTGCTGCCTGCCATCACGACGCGCCCGTCAGGGAGCAGCACCATGGAGGAGTGGTAGCCGCGGCGGGTCCTGAGCGGGGCCATCTCGGTCCAGGTGTTGGTCTGCGGGTCGAACATCTCGGCCGGATAGACCGGAGTGATGTCCTCATCGCTGGTGCCGCCGGCGACCAGGACCTTCCCGTCCGGGAGGATCGCGGTGTTGAGGTGCATGCGCTTGTAGCGCATGGACGGCCCGCTGACCCACGTCGGGGTCGCAGCAGCCATGTTGATGATCTCGGTGGTGTTGGTCGCGAGCGGATCGGGAAGGCCCCTGTTGTGCCCACCCAGGATCATGATGCGCTCGAAGCCCGGCGGGAGCGCTACGGAGGTCCCGTGCGTCCTGCTGCCGTAGATGTTCCCATCCCCGTTGCGCCATGTCTGCGCCAGGGGATCCAGCACCCTGAGTGTCGCGTCGGGACCGACGAGCGCCACCTCACCCGAGGGGAGCAGGTGCATGCGCGGGTAGTAGCTGAACGCCTTGGTGGCGCCGGCGAGCAGATCGATGAGGTCCGTGCCACCCGGCCCCCCGCCCACCACGTAGGCCTCGACGAGATCGTTGGTCCCCCCATTATCGTCGGTGCCCGCGAAAATAAGCGTCCTGCCGTCACCCAGCACCAGGTTCGTCGGGTAGTAGCGGCCCCGACGCATGTCCGCCATGCGCGTCCACAACGACGTCTGGGGATCGAAGATTTGGATCGTCTTGGGGCCCAGGCTCCCGGCAGGTGTCTGCGACCCACCCGTCTGCAGCACCCTTCCGTCGGGGAGGAAGCTGTTGCCGCCGCACCAGATGATCTTGGGAGCCGACTGCGACAGGATCTGATTCGTCACCGGGTCCCACGTATAGGATGTCGGGGAGACTTCATCGCCGCGGAAGAAGAGCACCTGCCCCGTGTAGAGCGACATCATGTGCACGGCGTCGGCGGGCCAGGAGATGGGGAGCTGCCACTCACCCACGTCGGCCGGCAATCCCGCGGGCGTGTCGCTGTAGACGACGCTGTCGGGGTGGAGCATGAGGTTCGGGAATTCCTCGTCCTGCCAGTCGCCGACGTTGCTGATCGGCTCGCCGCCGGCTCCCGCAAGCGCAGGGATCAGAAAGGCGGCAACAGCGAGGATTGCGAGAAACAACGGGTAGGCAAAGACCCGGCGCACGAACCCCATGACAATGTCCCCCGTCGGTGTCCCCAGGACACCCTCAGTTGTGAGTTGACGTCCCCAATCGCTTGAGCCCGATGCGGTGGCGCACCGCCCCGGAAGCGGAGTTGCACTGATGAATTACCCGAAACGGCCCGAACTGTCAAGGCCGAAATCAATAGAAAGGGGACGAGAGGCAATTCGATTGAACGGCAGGAAAAAGGTCCCTAGATTTCGCATGTTACGATGCTGCGCCGATCGGCTCCTGGCGCCCGGAGGGTCCCCCTGAGCATCCCCGCAATCCGGCCTGTCCTGCTCCCATCCTTCCGGGTCTCTTCCACATTGGCGCTGCTGATCCTCCTGTCGCTGCTCCATTGCGCCGAAGCGCCGGTTGGGACCTTCCGCTGCCCCATGCATCCCGACGTCCTGACCCAGGCCCCCGGGGAGTGCAGTGTCTGCGGTATGGCGCTCGTCGAGGTGGTATCGGTGGAGGCCGCCGGCGACGCGGATGTCGTGGTTCTTGCTCCGGAGGCGATACGCCTGGCGGGCATCCGGTCCGAAGCGGCGGTCGCGGGGGGGTTGAGCCGGAACCTTCGCGTGCAGGGGTTCGTGGTCCCCGATCCCTCGCGCCAGCGGCACGTCGTGTCGCGGATAGGCGGCTGGCTCGAGGAAGTGCACGTCAAAGCATCGGGCGTCCGGGTGCGGAGCGGGGATCCTCTCTACACGATCCTGGCGCCCGATCTATTGCCGCTTCAGGAGCAGTACGTCCTGCTGCTGCGCTCGCGCGACGAACAGCCGCAGGAAGGCCAGGCGCCTGCCCGGAACCCGGGAGGGGAGTGGGACGCGCGCCTCGAAGTCGTGCGGAAGCGCATGAGGATCTACGACCTTCCCGACACTCTCACGGCGGACCTGGAGCGAGGCGGCAGGCCACGCAGCTCCATTGTTTTCCCCGCGCCTGCGAGTGGATTCGTCAGGCTGGAGAACCTTTTCGCGGGAAGACAGATCGAGCCGAACACGGAGATGATGACGATCACCGATCTGTCGGCGGTCTGGGTCGAGGCGGAGCTCTTCGAGGCCGACATCCCGGGAGTGGGCGCAGGGCAGGAGGCCGTCGTCACCGTCGCTTCGAATCCCGGATGGCGGGGGGCGTGCCGGATCGCGGCGATCGCGCCATCCCTCGACGCGGTGAAGGGGACGCTGAAGGCGTGGGTCGGATGCCCCAATGACGCCATGGTCCTCAAGCCGGGAATGACCGCGCTGATCGAGACGCCGATGCACGCTGCGCAGGGAGTGCTGGTCCCCTCGTCGTCCGTCCTCAGCGAGGGAGCCACCAGGGTCGTCTACGTGGAGGGGGAGCCTGGACGGTTCGCGCGTCGCGAAGTCAAGACAGGGCTTCGCGACGGCGAGAAGATTCAGATCCTGTCCGGCGTCGCGGCGGGGGACATGGTCGTTGCGCGCGGGGCTTTTCTCCTCGATGCCGAGAGGCGCCTGCGGGCGCGCGCGCGCAGCGCCGCCGCGGGCACGGCGGTGGACGGCGATGCGACGGCGTCGCCCGAGCCCGCGGTGATCGAAGCGGTCCATGACAGTCTCGATGTTCCGCTGCAGGCCGCCGGAAGCGTCACGGCGATCCCCGACCGCATCCATCATGTCGTCATTCGCACGATGGGATGGGTGAGGACCCTCGACGTGAGGGTCCCCGGGACCCGCGTTCGCGCCGGCGAGGTGCTCTTCTCGCTCGATGCGCCCGACCTCGTGCCGCTGCAGGAGGAGTACATCCTCGCCATCACGGGAGCCACGCAGAAGCCGGCGGCAGGGTCGGGGCAGGGGACGGGGGTCGAAGGAGCGCTCGGCCGGCTGAGGCGGCACGGGGTCCAGGAGCCGTTCATCCAGGACCTCGAAAAGAAGCGCATCGCGCGGCAGGTGATCCCCTTCGTCGCGCCCATCGCGGGATACGTCACGCTCGACATGGTGTACGAGGGGCAGCGCGTCGAGCCCGGGATGGAGCTGATGGTGGTCACTGATCTATCGACGGTCTGGGTGGAGGCGGACCTGCGCGCCGCCGGATTCCCTGACGTGATCGAAGGGCGCAAGGCCACCGTCTCGCTTCTGTACGATCCGGGGGTCCGGCATGCATGCGAAGTGATCGGCTACGACCCCTTCCTGGATCCCGCGGCGCGAACGATGACGCTGAGAGTCCTCTGCGCCAACGGGAGCATGGCTCTGCGACCGGGAATGTCCGCCCTCGTGGATCTCGGCGCGGAGCAGGTTGAGGGGGTGATCGTGCCCCTTGCGGCGGTCGTGGACACGGGCATGCGGCAGGTGGCCTTCGTGCAGGACGCGCAGGGAGTGTTCCAGCCGCGCAACGTGACGGTCGGCGCCCGCGCCGGGGGCAGGGCGCAGATCCTCTCCGGCCTGAAGGCCGGAGAGCGCGTCGCCGTCTCGGGGAGCTTCCTGCTGGATCCGGACGCGCGCGTGCCGGCCGACGCGGCGGGAAGCGCGCGGTGATCGGCCGTATCATCGCGTTCTCGGCGAAGCATTCCCTCTTCGTCGTGCTGGCCGCGACAGCCGCGGCGATCCTGGCCTGGACCCTGCTGGGGAGCATCCGTCTGGACGCTCTCCCCGATCTCTCCGACACGCAGGTCATCGTCCTCACGCGCTGGGATCGCTCCCCGGACATCATCGAAGACCAGGTCACCTACCCGGTCGTCACGGCCCTGATGGGCGCGCCGCGCGTGGAGGCGGTGCGCGGGATGACCGACTTCGGCTTCTCGTTCGTCACCGTGATCTTCGAGGACGGTGTGGACCTGTACTGGGCGCGCTCGCGCGTGACCGAGTATCTCGCGGGGATCCGCGCGAGGCTCCCGGCCGGCGTGGTCCCCGAGATCGGCCCCGATGCCACGGGGGTCGGCTGGGTCTTTCAATACGCGCTCGTGGATCGCACCGGGAGAAACACGCCGGAGTCGCTCCGCTCGATCCAGGACTGGACGCTCCGCTACGCGCTGCAGGCGGTTGCCGGGGTGGCCGAGGTTGCCAGCGTCGGCGGCTTCGTGCGCCAGTACCAGATCACCGTCGATCCGGTCCGCATGCAGGCCAGCGGCATCACCCTCGACGAGATCGCGGCGAAGGTGCGCGTCTCCAACGACGAGGTGGGGGGCCGGCTGATCGAGATGGGGGGCGTCGAGATCATGGTGCGGGGGCGGGGCTACGCGACGGACCCGGCGGACTTCGAGCGCATCGTCCTGAGAGGCGATGGATCGCGGCCTCTGCTGCTGGGGGACGTCGCGACGGTGACGATCGGTCCGGAGATGCGGCGCGGCGTGGCCGATCTGGATGGCGGCGGGGACGCGGTCGGGGGGATCGTCGTCATGCGGCACGGCGAGAACGCGCTCCAGGTGATCCGCCGGGTGAAGACGGTGCTCGCGGACCTCGAGGCCGGGCTCCCCGAGGGGGTCTCGATCGTGACGGCCTACGACCGATCCGACCTGATCGAGCGCGCGCTGAAGACACTGCGCCACGAGATCACGCTGCAGATCGTCATCGTCTCCCTGGTGATCATCTTCTTTCTCTGGCATCTCCCTTCGGCGTTCGTCCCCATCCTGTCGATCCCGGTCTCGGTCCTGCTGGCCTTCATCCCTCTTTACCTTCTGGGAGTGACGGTCAACATCATGTCGCTCGCGGGGATCGCCATCTCGATCGGCGTCCTGGTGGACGGCGCGATTGTCGAAGTGGAGAACGTGCACAACAGGATCCATCTGTGGCGCGCGTCGGGCGGGCGCGGTGACGCTTCCGCCGTGCGGCTGCAGGCTCTCCAGGAAGTCGGTCCGCCGGTCTTCTTCTCGCTCCTGATCATCGCGGTCGCCTTCACGCCGATCTTCGCGCTCGAAGGGCAGGAGGGGCGGCTTTTCCGCCCCCTGGCCCACTCCAAGAACATGACGATGCTGGTCGCGGCGCTGCTGGCCATCACCCTCGTGCCGGCCTTGCGCTCGCTGCTCACGCGCACGGAGCCGTACACGTTCCGTCCCGCGCCGCTGTCCCGTCTCGCGTCGCTCGTGATGGTGGGGAGCTACAGGGGGGAGGACCGGCATCCCGCCAGCCGCGCCATCGCGTCGGTCTACCTGCCGGTCTGCCGCTTCGTCCTGCGCCGTCCCGGCGCCGTCGTCGCGGTGGCCGCGGCGCTGGTCGTCGCCGCCCTGCCGATCTACTTCGCGCTGGGGAGCGAGTTCATGCCCGACCTGGAAGAGGGGACCATCCTCTACATGCCCACGACCTTGCCGGGGATCTCCGTCAGCCAGGCGCAGGAGCTGCTCGCGACGCAGGACCGCGTCCTCATGGAGTTCCCCGAAGTGGAGCGCGTCTTCGGCAAGGCGGGGCGCGCGGACACGGCCACCGATCCCGCCCCTCTCTCGATGATCGAGACCACGATCGTGCTGAAGCCCGTTTCGGAGTGGCGCACGCGGGAACGGTGGTATTCCTCCTGGGTTCCCGGGTTCGCGCAGGCCGCGCTGAGGCCGTTCTGGCCCGACAGGATCTCCAGGCGCGAGCTGACGGACTTGATGGATCGCGCGCTGCGGATCCCCGGAGTCAGCAATGCGTGGACCATGCCGATCCGGGGGCGCATCGACATGCTGAAGACCGGGATCCCCACCCCGGTGGGGATCAAGGTGCTCGGCCCCGACCCGGCCGCCATCGAGCGCATCGGCGCGCGCGTCGAGGAGACGCTGCTCGGGATCCCCGGCGTCAGGTCGGCCTACGCGGAGCGCACCGCCGGGGGCTACTTCCTCGACGTCGAGCCGAAGCGGGACGTGATGGCGCGCCTCGGAGTGAGCATCGAGCAGGTGCAGTCGGCGGTGATGAGCGCCATCGGCGGGGAGAACATCACCTGGACGATCGAAGGGCGCGAGCGCTATCCGGTGAATCTCCGCTACCCGCGGGAGCTGCGTGACGATCCCGATCGCCTGGAGCGCGTGCTCGTGGCCACGGAGCGGGGGACGCAGATCCCGCTGGGGCACGTGGCGGATCTGCGCCTGGTGGAAGGCCCGGCGATGCTGCGCGACGAGAGCGGCTTTCTGGCCGGCTACGTCTACGTGAACGTGGAGGGGCGCGATCTGGGAGGTTTCGTCGAGGAGGCGCGCGCGGCCGTCGAGGAGAGCGTGAAGATGCCTCCCGGTTATCGCCTCGTCTGGAGCGGCCATTTCGAAGCGCTGCAGAGTTTCCGGAGCCGCCTCCGCCTGCTGATCCCGCTGACGCTCGGGCTGATCTTCATCCTGCTGCTGGCGTGCACGCGCTCCCCCTTCAAGGCGTCTCTGGTCATGCTCGCCGTTCCCTTCTCGGCCATCGGCGCGCTCCTGCTCTTCTTCATCCTGGGATACGAAGTCTCTGCCGCCGCGTGGGTGGGGGTCATCGCCCTGCTGGGGCTGGACGTGGAGACAGGGATCTTCATGCTGCTGTTCCTCGATCTCTCCTGCGACCGCGCCAGGGCCGAAGGGAGGCTCGCCAACGAGGCTGACCTGGACGCGGCGCTGGTCGCCGGCGCCGTGAAGCGCGTCAGGCCCAAGCTGATGACCGTCTCCGCGGCCCTGATGGGGCTCCTCCCGATCATGTGGTCCACCTCTGCGGGGGCGGACATCATGCGCATGATCGCAGCGCCGATGATCGGTGGTCTTGTGACGTCCTTCCTGCTGGAGCTGACCGTCTATCCGGCCGCCTACAAGCTGCGCGCGATGCGCTCCCGCGATTTCACCGTCGCGTAGGGCGGCTCATTGGCCTGCTACCATGAGGCCATGGCCGGCGGAGACTGGATCCAGACGTTGCGCGAGACCCTGGCCGTACGGCGTCGCGGCACGATCGAGCGCGAGGCGCGGGCGGCCGTGCTGGTGCCGATCGTCGACGACGGCGGCCCCCTGAGGCTCATCCTCACGCGGCGCACGCAGGAGCTGCCGACGCACCAGGGGCAGGTGGCGTTCCCGGGGGGGCACGCGCACGCCGAGGATTCGGACGTCGTGCGGACAGCGCTGCGCGAGGCCGAAGAAGAGATCGGGTTGCCGGCGGATCGGGTGGAGGTGATCGGGCTGCTGGACGATCTCCTCACCCGCGACGAGACCGTGGCCGTGACGCCGATCGTCGGCCGCGTGACGGATCTCCCCGTCCTGCGCCCCCGCCCCGAAGAGGTGGCCCGCGTCTTCACGATCCCGGTCGCCGCCCTTGCGAATCCTGTCCTCTGGCGCATGGACACGATGATGAAGGGCCCGGGTGCCGTTCAGCATCGCGTCTTCCATCACGACGGCGAAGTCCTCTGGGGGCTTTCGGCGCGCGTGGTGGCTCATCTTCTGGAGTTGACGTCGCTTCCGCGGTGAAGGGCTTCTACTGCGGACAGGTCGCGCCGGCGAGATGCGCGATCGCGGAGCACGCGTCTATGTAGCCCGTCCCCATCTCGGGGGCGAGGCCCACCTGCGGCTGCGCGGTGGAACGCAGGAGCAGGCCAATCTCCGCCGGGGAGATCTTCGGAGCGCGCTCCTTGATCAGGGCGACCACGCCGGCGACGTGAGCGGCCGACAGCGAGTCTCCTTTGAGGTAGTCCCAGGTCCCCGGCGGGACGGTGGTCAGGATGCCGATGCCGGGGCTTCCGAGGGGAGCCTTGTCGGGATCCCGGGGGGGAACGATGGAGCCGCCGGGCGCGGGTTCCTGCGCGGCCAGCACCCCGGGGAGCGACGCGAGCCCAGCGTCCACCGGGTCGCGCCAGTTGCTCGCCGCCACGACGACGGAACCATTGGCGATGGCCGCGTCGACGAGCCGGGCGAGAAGGGGGTCCGCGGGGCCGTCCAGGCTGACGACGATCACGTCGGCGTTCTGCTGGATGGCGGCATCGAGCGCCTTGGCCAGTGCGACCGTATCGCACTGAGCGGCCGCGGTGCCGGGCTGGGCCGGACGGCATGCTCCCAGCGCGAGCAGGCGCGCGGCGGGGGCCACCCCCGCGATCCCCACGCCGTTGCGCCTCGCCGCGATGATCCCCGCCATCGCAGTGCCGTGGCGCACGGCCCATGTGTCGGCCGGTGGAGGGACGAAGAGTCGCTGCTGGGCGACCTGCCCCTTCAGATCGGGATGATCCACCGCGATTGGAGTGTCCACGAGCGCCACGCGCACCCCCTTGCCCGTCGCCCAGTGATGCGCCAGCTCGGCGCGCACGATGTTGTAGCCCTTCTGAAGGTGCTGGTAGCGATCGGCCTCTGCGCGCGGGAGCGCGTTCGCTGGAGGGAGCGCGGGAGAATCCTCCTGCGTCTCGGTCTCGGGTTGATCGGGGTCCTCCTCGGCGCGCGTCCTGAAGGTGTGCACGCGCTGGGCGGATGAGACACGCGGATCCGAGGCGAGCCGGGAGAGCGCGGCTTCGGTATCGGCGCCCTCGGGGATCCCGAGCACAGCGCAGACAAGGCCCAAAGACCGAAGGCGGAACTGCGCCGACGCCTGCAGGCCGTGGAGCGCCTGCATGTCATTCAGGAAGTCGTCGGGATCGCGCCGGGCGTCACCCTGAAGCGTCACGACGACACGATCCGCCCCTGCGATCTCAGGCTGGGCTGCCGCGGCCGCACTGGCGCCCTGCATGCCGGGGGCGCACCCGGGAGTCAGCGTCGCGACGAAGCCGAGCCCCGCGCTCAGGATCGCCGCCACACGGCGTCGTGTCATCGCTCCTCCTTGGTTCCGAGGAGCAACACGTTAGCACGCCGCCGTGAGGCAGCCCTTACGGACACCCAGGATGCGTGTCGCGCCGCGTGGTGCCGAAGGTCCCGCCGCCGCAGACATTCCGGGACTTGACCATGTAGTAGAAGATCCGCCTGAGCGCCGGGACGGCGGCGTCCTCGGCCTGATTGGTCACGGACACGCCGAGGCAGACCCCCGCCGGGAACGAAGTGCTGTTGCCCGGTTGCGTGAGGGTCCCTTTGGCAACGACGTACTCAGTCCCGGAGCCCAGGTCCTGCGCCGTCCACGTAAGCTGCGTGGTCGCCGCCGCCGAGACCGCGAGGTCCTGGACCTCCACCGGAACGCCGAAGGCCGAGTCATCCAGGGGCGCGCAGTCCGTCGGATCCGCCACTCCGTCGTTGTCGTCGTCCGGATCGACGCAGTCGCTCAGGCCGTCGAGATCCGTGTTGGGGAACCCGTCATCGGCCGCGCCGTCGCAGTCGTTGTCCAGCCCGTCGCAGGTCTCCGGAGCGGACTGGTCGGCCGAGCCGCCGGGATCGGTGGAGCAGATCGCTGCGCCGGAGCCGTCGCATTCCCTGACACCGGCGCCGCACTCGCCGGAGCCGTCGCAGGCCGCGCCGAGGTCAAAGCCGTTGTCGGCTGTCCCATCGCAGTCGTTGTCGAGAGAATCGCAGGTCTCGGCCGAGGGCGCAAGAGGGGTGCAGCTCTGAGGAACGCCAGCGACACAGTTCATGATGGTCACCTCGCACTGGCCGATGCCGCAGGTCGTCAGGCCGAGGCCGTTGTCGGCGGTTCCGTCGCAGTCGTTGTCGAGGGCATCGCAGGTCTCCTGCGCGGACTGGTCGGCCGAGCCCCCCGGGTCCGTGGAGCAGAGCGCTGCGCCAAAGCCGTCACACTCTCTGACGCCGGCGCCGCACTCGCCCGTGCCGTCGCAGGCCGCGCCGATGCCGAAGCCGTCATCGGCCACACCGTCGCAGTCGTTGTCCAGCGTGTCGCAGGTCTCCGGCACGGACTGGTCGGCCGAGCCTCCGACGTCGGTGGAGCAGCGTGCTTCGCCAATGCCATCGCATTCCCTGACGCCGGCGCCGCACTCTCCGGCGCCATCGCAGGCGGCCC
>Ga0137314_1000118_pt1 | contig 25502 bp, 28 predicted proteins | sample EasRivERMZT199_2_FD_102289 | JGI IMG/M metagenome (GOLD analysis project Ga0137314, IMG submission 102289) | Soil microbial communities from meander-bound floodplain in the East River, Colorado, USA - East River MetaG ERMZT199_2 | ecosystem: Environmental > Terrestrial > Soil > Floodplain ... | reverse complement strand
TCGATTGGGGGCTGCGTTCGCTCCAGGACGACCCCAACTCCCTCACCTGGGGACGCGAGAACGTGTACGACATCTACACCACGAGCGAGGGGACCGGCCTGGACGGCACCCCTTACAACAGTTGGTGATCGGCATCGCATGGTGACAATGATGACGCGGCGAAAAAAGAGACAGCGCGGATTCACGCTGATCGAGCTCATGATCGTGGTCGCCATCCTCGGGATCCTGACGGCGGTCGCGATCCCGCGGTTCCAGAACGCGCCGACCAAGGCCAAAGAGGCGGTGCTGAAGACGAACCTGCACACGATGCGCGAGGCGTTCGATCAGTATTTCGCGGACAAGGCGGCCTACCCGGAGAGTCTCGAGGTCCTGGTGGAGGAGGGGTACCTGAGGGAGGTCCCGGTCGATCCCCTCACGGGCTCCAGCTCGACCTGGGTGCTGATCTACGCCGAGGAGCAGCAGACCGACACGGGCCTCGATGATATCAGCGGTATCTCGGGCGGTCCCGGGATCTGGGACGTCAAGAGCGGCGCGACCCACACGGCCCTCGACGGATCGAATGTTTCGGATTGGTGATTGAGCATGGCGAACGGTCGTACCAGGTCTCTATTATCGAGAGGAGGTGAGTGGGCGATGGGGTGTCGTGGAGAATCATCGCGGGTCCGCGGGTCCGCGGCGTTTGAGCCGGGCGCTTCCCGGCGGCTTCTGGCCGGCTTGGCCATGATGGCATTCGTGCTGGCGCTGGCAGGGTGCGAGAGCGGCGACCCCACGGCGCCGGCGGATTCGACGATCAGAGTGAGTGCAAGCCCTCAGACGGTCATCGTCGATCCCAACGGCCCACCGGGTGCCTCGAGAATCACGGCGACACTGCGCTCGAAGAACGGGACAAGGCTCGAGGATCAGGAGATCAGTTTCGAAACGACCGCCGGCACCCTGTTCGAAGTAGTCGGCAACGACCTGGTTCCGCTGGTGAGCCGGCCACTTACGACAGACGATCTGGGGATCGCGGAGTGCGTCCTTACGACCCGCCAGTCGGCAACGGTGACAGCTCTCTCCGGCAACATCTCGGGAACGACACAGGTCCAGACGGCTTCGGGAGAGATTTCTTCGATCACTCTTACCCTTTCCGCCACCGAGATCTTTGACTGCGGCGAGGACATCGAACTCACCGCCACGGTCACGACAAGCACGGGTGATCCGGTATCGGGAGTGTCGGTTCAGTTCTTCAGCCCGGATCCTCCCGCCACACACCTCGGGGGTTTCTTCCCGGCTTCTGATGTCTCCGACGCTCTCGGCGTGGCGACCACAACCTGGAGACCGGGTTCGACATGCGCGGACGACTGCTCCGAGTCAAATGGGATGGGCCCGTGCGTCCTCGCGTTCCAGGCAGAAGACCAGACGGGCATTCAATCGTTCGTGGAGCAGGTGGACGATCAGATTCCGTGATGTAGGATAGGTAAGGGACAAGAGGGTGAAGAAAGAGATGATTGAAGGTCCTTCGATCCCGGCACGCGGGCGCTGCCACGAGCGCGGCCACCTCCTCGTGGGCCTGATGGTCCTGCTGGCCTGCATGCTCATCATGCTGACGGCCGCCGCGCAGAGTTGGACCTTCCTGGTCCGCAGGGACCGCGAAGCGGAGCTGATCCAGCGGGGGGAGGAATACGCCAAGGCCATCGCCTTCTATCAGAAGGAGGTCGGCGCCTATCCCCTGAAGCTCGACCTGCTGGCGGAGAAGGGGCCGCACGGACACCGGTTCATCCGCAAGCTCTACAAGGATCCCCTCGCCGATGATGGCGAATGGGGCCTCCTCTTTCTCTCTCCCACCGGACAGGGCTTCATCAACCCCTACGCCACGCAGCTCGGCGAGGGCTTCATCGGCGGCGATCTGCCGCAGGACCCCTCGTTCGGCCAAGGCGGCATTGTCGCGGGGCGGGGCGGCGTTAGCACCGGGGGAGGCGGCTTCGGCAATACGGGAGGGTTCGGCAACAAGAAGAAGGGCTTCGGCAGGAGCAACAGGGACGATACGCAGGCGCCGGGCTACTCCGAGCTGGACCCGGCGTCCCTCAAGGCTCTCGAAGGGGCCGTCATGCCGATCGTCGGCGTGGTCCACAAGAAGGGAGAATGGGGGGTCAAGAACTACAAGGGACAGGCGACGCTGAATGATTGGGCGTTCACCTTGATAGACGAAGGAGGGCAGCACCAGGCCGGCGGCAAGCGGCAGGCGCCCATGCCGAAGACCGGCCCGCGCTTCGGCATCGGCGATTCGCATCAGCCGATCTTTCTCCCCGGCAGCGGTCCTGCCCCCAAGCCCAGGGGGAAGAACCTCAAAGACCAGATGAAGGAGAATCTCGACCGCTACCAGGAGGAGCAGGAGAGGAAGCAGCGGTTACTCGAGGGCGATTTTGGGGAGGACGAGGAGACCGGCGACGAGGAAGGGGTCGAAGAGGATGAGGAAGGGGAGGGGGGATCCGACGCTGATCCCAACGGCGGCAGCGAGGACGCCGATCCGAACGGCAGCGAGGACGCCGATCCGAACGGAGGCGATGACGACGAAGGCGAAGACAAGGATCCCAACGGCAACGGTGGGACGTAACCCACGGTCCGATTTCGACTTGCAGTCGCCGCGCCCGCGGTGATATAGTTCCGCTCTTCCGGTGGATGGAAGGACCCGCACCTCTCACCTTCGTTTTTCCCGATTCGGCGGCTCTCGGCGACGATGCACCAGAAGGAGACCCTTCCCAACGGCCTCACCGTCCTCACCGAGGAGATGCCCAACATCCGGTCGGTCTCCATCGGTGTCTGGCTCAAGCAGGGGTCGCGTCACGAGGAGCCGGTCGAGAACGGCATCTCGCACTTCATCGAGCATCTCCTGTTCAAGGGGACCGAGACGCGCAGCGCCGCGGACATCGCGCGCATCATCGACTCGGTCGGCGGTCAGTGCGACGCCTTCACCTCGAAAGAGAACACCTGCTTCTACGCCCGCGTGCTCGACGAGCACGTGCCGGTGGCCATTGATCTGCTCGCCGACATCGTCCTGCGCCCCCGCTTCGACGCCGAGAACATCGAGAAGGAGCGCAAGGTCGTCTACGAGGAGATCAAGATGGTCGAGGACACCCCCGACGACCTGATCTTCGACCTCTTCTCGGGGTCCTTCTGGAAGACGCACCCGCTCGGTCGTCCCATCGCGGGCACCGTCGAATCGGTCGCGGAGATGGACCAGGAGACGCTGATGTCCTTCTTCCGGAGCGCCTACTTCCCCGGCAACGTCGTCATCGCGGCCGCGGGGAACCTCAAGACGCGCAGCTTCGTCGACGCTGTTGCCAACGCCTTCGGCCCGATGCCCAACGGCGGGAGCGCCCGTTCCATTCAGCCGCCGCGCACGCACGGCGGGATCGTCACGCGCGAGAAGAAAGACCTCGAGCAGCTCCACCTCTGCATGGGGGTCGAGGCCTACCCGCACCACCACGCCGACCGCTACGCCGGCTACGTGCTCAACACGCTCCTGGGCGGGACGATGTCGTCGCGCCTTTTCCAGCAGATCCGCGAGGAGCGCGGCCTCGCCTACACCGTCTTCTCCTCCATCAACACCTTCGTCGACACGGGCTATCTCGTGGTGTATGCCGCCACCCGTCCCGGCGGCGCGAGCGAGGTTCTGGAGCGCGTCTGCGCCGAGCTGGCCCGCCTCAAGGAGATCCCCTTCCCCGAGGCGGAGCTTCAGGCCGGGAAGAACCACCTGAAGGGGAGCCTGATGCTCTCTCTGGAATCATCCTCCAGCCGGATGAGCAACCTCGCGCGGCAGGACATCTACTTCGGCAGGCAGCTCACGCTCGACGAGCTCATCGCGGAGATCGACGCGGTCACGAGCGAGCAGGTGCAGAACCTGGCCCGCCGGCTGCTCGTCTCCAACGGGTGCACGGTCGCGGTTCTGGGGAACCTCTCGCAGCTCGGGCTCACACCGGACCATATCCGCTTCTGACGGGGGAAAGGCGCGCCTATCATGTCCTCGGGCCTTCGTGTTCTCATCAGGCGTCTCGCCGGCAACGATCTCCCCGTGCCCCGGCGCGCCACCGCGGGCAGCTCGGGGATGGACCTCGCGGCCTGCGTCGCGGAGCCGGTGACGCTCCCCCCCGGGGGGAGGAGCCTCATCCCCACCGGCTTCTCCATCGCGCTTCCGGAAGGCTACGAAGCGCAGGTGCGTCCCCGCAGCGGTCTGGCGCTTTCGTGTGGCGTGACCATGCTGAACACGCCGGGGACCATCGACGCAGACTACCGCGGCGAGATCGGCGTCATCGCGATCAACCTGGGTGATGCCCCTGTGACCATCCGCCGCGGCGACCGGATCGCCCAGATGGTCATCCAGAAGGTCGAGCATGCGGAGCTGGTGGAGGTGGAGGAGCTTCCTGCGTCGCAGCGGGGAGCGGGAGGCTTCGGCTCGAGTGGAAAGGGCATGGAGGGGGCGCGATGATCGACCGTTACACCCTCCCCGAGATGGGGCGCATCTGGAGCGAAGAGAGCCGGCTGGCACACTGGCTGAAGGTCGAGCTGGCGGTCTGCGAGGCGATGGCCGAGGCCGGCACGATCCCGAAAGAGGCGCTGGCGGTGATCCGCAGGAAGGCCAGCGTGGATCCGGCCCGCGTGCGCGCCATCGAAGAGAAGGTCCGGCACGACGTCATCGCGTTCCTGACGGCGGTGGGCGAGGCGGTCGGCCCCGAGGCGCGGTTCATCCATCTCGGGCTCACCTCATCAGATGTCCTGGACACGGCCACCGCCATGCAGATGGCGCAGTCGGCCGACCTCATCGTCGCGAAGGTCGAGACGCTGCGCGCGGCGCTGAAGACCCGCGCCGCGGAGCATCGCCGCACGCCGATGATCGGCCGCACGCACGGCATTCATGCCGAGCCCACCACCTTCGGCCTCAAGATGGCCCTCTGGTACGACGAGATGGGGCGCGCGCTCGCCCGGATGAAGACGGCGCGGCAGGCGGCGGCCGTCGGGAAGATCTCGGGGGCCGTCGGCACATTCGCTCACCTGTCGCCGGCCATCGAGGAGAGCGTGTGCCGTTCGCTGGGCCTCACGGCAGCTCCGATCTCGACCCAGGTCGTGCAGCGCGATCATCACGCGGAGTTCCTGTTCGCGCTGGCGATGATCGCCGCGTCGCTCGAAAAGTTCGCCACGGAGATCAGGCACCTGCAGCGGACCGAGGTGCGCGAGGTGGAGGAACCTTTCGGCAGCGGGCAGAAGGGCTCCTCGGCCATGCCGCACAAGCGCAATCCGGTCACCTGCGAGCAGGTGTGCGGTCTGGCGCGCGTCGTGAGAGGCAACCTCCTCGCGGCGCTGGAGAACATCGCGCTGTGGCACGAGCGGGACATCTCGCACTCGTCCGTGGAGCGGGTCATCCTCCCGGACAGCGCGATCCTGGTGCACTACATGCTCGACCGCTTCACCTGGGTGGTCGAGGGGATGCGCGTCGATCCGGCCAGGATGAAGGCCAACCTGGAGGCCTCCCACGGGCTGGTCTTCTCGGGGACGCTGCTCCTGGCGCTCACGAAGCGCTCCGCCTCCCGCGACGAGGCCTACGCGGCCGTGCAGGAGGCCGCGATGAAGTGCTGGGAAACGGGGCAGCCCTACAAGGACCTGCTCCTCGCCGATCGGCGCATCGCCGCCGCGCTGGACCGAAAGACGATCGACGAGGCCTTCGATCTGGAACGGCACCTGCGTCATGTCGACGCGATCTTCGAGAGGGTCTTTGCATGAAGGGGATGAAGGCGCTGGTCTACGTCACGCTCAAGCCGTCGGTCCTCGATCCGCAGGGGAAGGCCGTGCTGCACGCGCTGCACTCCCTCGGCTACGAGGAGGTGGCGGACGTCAGGGTGGGGAAGATGATCGAGATCGCCCTGACGGGGAAAGACAAAGACAGCGCCGGGAAGCGCGTGGCGGCGATGTGCGAGACACTGCTCGCCAACACCGTCATCGAGGCTTATCGCTTCGAGATCGTGGAGGAGCGATGAGCGCGCGGGAGCATGCCGGCGGCGCCATGCGCGCCGCGGTGGTGGTCTTTCCGGGCTCGAACTCCGACCACGAGGCCTGGCACGTCGTGCACAACGTCCTGGGTCAGCCGGCCGAGCTGGTCTGGCACAAGGAGACGACCCTCGACGGGTTCGACGTCGTCATCCTGCCAGGGGGCTTCGCGCACGGCGACTACCTCAGGGCCGGGGCGATCGCGCGCTTCTCACCGATCATGGCCGCCGTGGAGAGGCACGCCGCCCGCGGCGGCGTGGTGCTGGGGATCTGCAACGGATTCCAGGTGCTGACCGAGGCGGGGCTCCTCCCCGGCGTCCTGATGCGCAACAAGGACATCTCCTTCATCAGCCGAGATGCCTGGGTGCGAGTGGAGAACGAAACGACGCGTCTCACCATGGCGTGCCGGAAAGGAGAGGTCCTCAGGATTCCCATCGCGCACGGCGAGGGGCGTTACGTGGCGGATTCTCCTCTGCTCGACCGCCTCGAGAAGGAAGGGCGGATCCTCTTGCGTTACTGCGGGCCGCGCGGAGAGATCGACGACCGGTTCAACGTGAACGGCTCGGAGCGCGCGATCGCGGGGATCATGAACGAGCGCGGCAATGTCTTCGGGCTCATGCCGCATCCCGAGCGCGACGCGGAGCCCATCGTCGGCCTGGGGCAGGGACGGCAGCTCTTCGCGTCCCTGCTCGAGTCGTTCCGGAGGGCCGCGGCGTGAGCGCCGGCCGTATCGAGCGCACCGAGCCCGCGATCACGCCCGAGCTGATCCGCCGGCACGGGCTCTCCGACGAGGAGTACGAGCGCTGTCGCAGCGTGCTGGGGCGCGCCCCCAACTACACGGAGCTCGGCATCTTCTCGGCGATGTGGTCCGAGCACTGCTCCTACAAGTCGAGCCGCGTGCATCTGCGCAAGCTCCCAACCTCCGGCCCGCGCGTGGTGCAGGGCCCCGGCGAGAACGCGGGAGTCGTTGACATCGGCGACGGCGACGTGGCCGTCTTCAAGATGGAGAGCCACAACCACCCCTCGTTCATCGAGCCGGTGCAGGGGGCGGCCACCGGCGTGGGAGGGATCCTGCGCGACGTGTTCACCATGGGAGCGCGGCCCATCGCCTCGCTCAACGCGCTGCGCTTCGGCGCGCCCGACGCCCCGCGCATGAAGTACCTGATCGCCGGAGTCGTGCACGGCATCTCGAGCTACGGCAACTCCATGGGTGTTCCCACCGTCGGGGGAGAGGTGACATTCAACCCCTGCTACAACGGCAACATCCTCGTGAACGCCTTCACCCTCGGCGTCGCGAAGCGCGACCGGATCTTCCTCGGCAAGGCCGAAGGGCCCGGCAATCCCGTCATCTACTTCGGCTCGAAGACCGGGCGCGACGGCATCCACGGGGCCACGATGGCGAGCGATGTCTTCGAGGTGGGTGTGGAAGCCTCCCGCCCGACGGTGCAGGTGGGAGACCCCTTCACCGAGAAGCTGCTCCTGGAGGCGAGCCTGGAGCTGATGGGAACCGACCTGCTGGTGGGAATCCAGGACATGGGCGCCGCGGGGCTGACCTGCTCCACCCTCGAGATGGCCGGGCGCGCGGGGACCGGCGTGGTCGTCGATCTGGCCAAGGTGCCGCGGCGCGAGGCGGGGATGAGCCCCTATGAAGTGATGCTCTCCGAATCGCAGGAGCGGATGCTGATGGTCGTGCGTCGCGGCCAGGAGGAACGGGCGCTGGCGATCATCCGCAAGTACGACCTGGACGGAGAGGTGATCGGCGAGGTCACCGCGGACGGCTGCGCGCGGATCATGGAAGAGGGGCGCGTCGTCGCCAACGTCCCCGCCGAGCCGTTGTCCGAGGCATCGCCGGTGTACTCGCGCCCCATGAAGGAGCCGGCCTGGTTGATGCGGCGGCGCGCGCTGGATCTGGCGAGCGTGCCCATGCCTTCCGACCTCGGCGCGGTCCTGCAGCGCATGATCGGCTCGCCGAACCTCTGCTCGCGCGAATGGGTCTGGCGTCAGTACGACCATTCGGTGCAGGCGCGCACGGTCGTGCGCCCGGGCTCCGATGCCGCGGTGATGCGGCTGTTCGGCCCCGGCTCCGGGTCCGGAAGCGCCGAGAAGGGGCTCGCGATGTCCTCGGACTGCAACCCGCGCTTCTGCCTGCTCGACCCGAAGCTGGGCGCCGCGCATGCGGTGGCCGAGTCGGCGCGCAACGTCGCCTGCTCGGGAGCCGTGCCGCTCGCGGCCACCGACTGCCTCAATTTCGGCAGCCCCGAGAATCCCGAGATCATGTGGCAGTTCGCGCAGGCCGTGGAGGGGATGTCCGAGGCATGCCGCAGCCTCGGCACGCCGATCGTGTCGGGCAACGTCTCCTTCTACAACGAGACGACATCGGCATCGGAAGGAACCACGCCCGTGCACCCGACCCCCACGGTGGTGATGGTGGGGCTCATGGCCGACGCGCGCCGCAGCGTGACCTCGTGGTTCGTGGATGAAGGGGACCTGGTGGTGCTGCTCGGGCGCACGCTGGAGGAGATCGGCGCCAGCGAGTACCTCGCGCTGCTGCACGGCCGCGAGGAGGGGGCCCCGCCGGCGCTCGATCTGACGCTCGAAGCCGCGGTGCAGGACTTGTGCGTGCGCGCGGCCCAGCGCGGGATCGTGCGCTCGGCGCACGACTGCTCCGAAGGGGGCCTCGCCGTCACCCTGGCGGAGTCCTGCATGGGGGGAACGGATGCTCTGGGCACCGGGGCTCCCCTGCGCGGCGCGCGCATCGATCTTCCCGGCGGCATCCGCGAGGACGCGCTGCTGTTCGGCGAGTCGGCCTCGCGGGTCGTGCTGTCGATCGCGGAGAAGGATCTGCCGGCGCTCGAGACCCTGGCGCGAGAGGTCGCGGGGGGCAATCCGGCGCGCGCGGTGCCGCTGCGCGTCATCGGCCGCGTGGAGGGGGCGGGGGATGCGGCCAGCCTCGACATCAGAAGTGAAGGGAGCCGGCTTCTGACCTCCAGGGTGGCGGAGCTGCACCGGATATGTCACGCTACGCTCCCGCGGATGATGACGTCATGATCACTCTTCGCGATACAGGCACAGACGACCACTTCCGCGACGAATGCGGCGTGTTCGGCATCCATGCCCACCCCGAATCGGCCAACATCGTCTACCTCGGCCTGCACGCGCTCCAGCACAGAGGTCAGGAATCGGCCGGCATCGCCACCACAGACGGCGAGACCATCCACGTCGAGCTGGGGATGGGGCAGGTCGGGGACATCTTCGGCGCGGAGCGGATTGCCAGGCTCCCCGGCACGAGCGGCGTGGGGCATGTGCGCTATTCGACGGCCGGCTCCAGCGACATCAAGAACGCGCAGCCGATGCGCGTGCGTTCGCACAAGGGAGAGATCGCCGTCGCGCACAACGGCAACATCGTCAACGCCGAGCGGCTGAGGGCCAGCCTCGAGGCCGAAGGGTCGATCTTCACTTCGACCTCCGACACAGAGGTCATTTTGCATCTCATCGCGCGCAGCCACCAGAAGACCATCGAGGATTCCATCGTCGATGCGCTGGCGCAGGTCAAGGGGGCCTACTCCCTGGCCTTCCTGACGCGCGACGCCCTCATCGGAACGCGCGACCCCATGGGTTTCCGCCCTCTGTCGCTCGGCCGGCTCGACGGTTCCTGGGTGATCGCCTCGGAGACGGTGGCCTTCGACCTGATCGGCGCGACCTTCGAGCGCGACATCGAGCCCGGCGAGATCGTGGTGATCCGCGGCAACGACGTGCGCTCCTACAAGCCGTTCCGCGACGCGGCGCCCCACTCCTGCATCTTCGAGTACGTCTACTTCGCGCGTCCCGATTCGCTGCTCTGGGGGCGCAACGTGTCGCGTGTGCGCAAGAAGCTCGGCGCCCAGCTCGCGCGCGAAGCTCCCGCCCCGGACGCCGATCTCGTCGTGCCCATCCCCGACTCCGGGGTCTTCGCGGCCCTGGGCTATGCCGGCGAGTCCGGCATCCCCTACGACGTGGGGCTGGTCAGGAGCCACTACATCGGCCGCACCTTCATCGAGCCGACCCAGAGCATCCGCCACTTCGGCGTGAAGCTGAAGCTCAACCCCGTGCGGGAGGTCCTGGAAGGCAAGCGGGTCGTGCTGGTGGACGACTCCATCGTGCGCGGGACCACGTCACGCAAGCTCGTCTCGATGGTGCGCGAAGCCGGCGCGAAAGAGGTGCACATGCGCATCTCGTGCCCCCCGACGATCGGCCCCTGCTATTACGGCGTGGACACGCCGCTCAAATCGGAGCTGATCGCGTCGAGCCATTCCATCGAGGAGATCCGCCGCCACATCCAGGCCGACACGCTGGCCTATCTGTCGCTCGAAGGGATGCTGACGGCCGTCGGCGGCACCGAGGACGGTTTCTGCACCGCCTGCTACACAGGCAAGTACCCGGTGGAGTTCCCGCGCGACCACGTCTCGCAGCTCCCCCTCTTCGATCCTGCGGACAAGCAGCGTTGAGGCTGGGCCCATTGGACCCGTGACACGGTTCGGTCGCATCCAGGCTCTCTGGAAGTCCTTCTATTCCCGCGACCTCTATCGCGCCTGCGCCCGCAGCTGGAAGGGGCTCGGCGTCCTCTACCTGCTGCTCCTGCTCGCGCTCTCATGGCTCCCTTCCGCGTGGCGCACGTTCAATGCCATGCGCGATTTCGCGGCCACCGATGGCCGGGCGATCGTCGACCGCCTTCCCATCGTCAGGATCGCGCAGGGAGAGATGAGCGCCGAGCCTCAAGGACGTCATGTCATCCCACTCGTCCTGGAGAATGAGAATCAGGAAGGCATGGTGCTCATCATCGACGACACCATCGATCGCGTGCCTTCCAACGAGACGGGCGCGGCGCTCGTACTGCTCGACTACCGCAGCCTGGTGCGTCTGTCCGCTCTGGCGGTCACCCCGGCAATAGTCGTCCGCACGCTTCTCTGGTTCGGTCCGTGGGAGCCCGCCTGGTATCTCCGGTGGCCCGTCGCCATCGCAATTTCACTGGCCTACCTTGTCTTCGCGATCCGCGCGGCCGTGGCTGAAGACACGGTGCAAGCGCCTGCCGTACCCGAAGGATGATTGCGCACGCGCCGGGATAGCCAGTCATGAAGATCGCGATCCCGGGGGGCACGGGGCAGGTCGGCACAATCCTGGCGCGCGCGTTCCACGCGGAAGGCCACGAGGTGGTGGCTCTGGCCCGGTCGCCGAAGCCCGCACCCTGGCGCGTCGTCGCGTGGGATCCCAGGCGTCCCGCCGGCTGGGCTCACGAGCTGGACGGCGCCGACGTGGTGATCAACCTCGCGGGGCGCTCCGTGAACTGCCGCTACACTCCCGGCAACCGGCGCGTAATCATCGACTCTCGCGTCGATTCGGTCCGCGCCGTCAGCCAGGCGATCGCGGCCGCCGCACGCCCCCCGCGCGCCTGGCTCCAGGCGAGCACCGCCACGATCTACGCCCACACCTACGATGTGCCCAACGACGAGTCCGGGCCCATCGGTGGAGACGAGCCGGGCGCCCCCGACACCTGGCGGTTCAGCATCGACGTTTCCACGGCGTGGGAACGGGCGCTGGACGAAGCCCCGGCGCCTGGAACGCGGAAGGTGAAGCTGCGCTCCGCGATGATCCTGAGCCCCGATCCCGGTGGCATCTTCGACACGCTCCTTGGGCTCGTTCGTCGCGGTCTGGGGGGGACGGCCGCCGACGGCCGCCAGTACATCTCCTGGATCCACGAGACCGACTCGCGCCGTGCGCTTCATGATCGAGCGGGACACGATCGATGGTGAGGTGAACGTGTCGTCGCCGAACCCGATGCCGAACAGGGAATTCATGGCTGTCCTGCGCCGCGAGTGGGGGACCGGTGTCGGCCTGCCGGCGAGTCGATGGATGCTGGCGATCGGGGCGTTCCTCATGAGGACCGAGACCGAGCTGATCCTCAAGAGCCGGCGTGTCGTCCCCGGGCGCCTGCTGCGAGAAGGATTCTCCTTCACCCACCCAGACTGGCCCGCCGCCGCCCGCGACCTGTGCGCTCGCTGGCGTGCGACGCACGGGCGGGCAGTGCCGTCGGTTACGCCGTAGAGTCGTCTGCGCGGCAGCGGACAGATTGCAGTGGGAAGACCCTTGACGATATGCACGAATGTGCATACACTTGTTCGTGACAGTGGGAATGGATGCGTGAGTGCCGATGGTACGAAGGAGACCCATGAAGAAGCAGTACGATTTCAGTCGCAGCAAGCGTGGTGCTGTTGTTCGGACGCCACCCGGTAAGACGCGGATCACCATCCGCATCGACGCGGACGTGCTCGCATGGTTTCGCTCCCAGGTCCACAAGGCGGGCGGTGGTAGCTACCAGACGCTCATGAATGGAGCTTTGCGGCGCTTCGTCGAGTCCGAGGAACGAGACCTGGAAGACACGCTGCGGCGCGTGCTTCGCGAAGAGCTGCCGCGATACACGACAACGAAGACCGGAGGCTCGAGGCGTCGCTGAATGACAATCCATGCTGTCGTCACTCGTGGCGTCGAGGATGACAAGATCTGGTTCACGGCACAGTGTCTTGAAGTCTCTGTCGTGACGCAGGGAGGGACGCTCGACGAGCTGGTAGGCAATCTAGGAGAGGCGATCAGTCTTCATCTTTGCGGCGATCCCCCGGTTCTCGGCGCGGTTGCCCGCGTCTCAGTCATCTACGAGATGGCCGTCACTATCTCCTGACGTCGTCCCACTTGCGACGAGCCCAAACCTGACAACTGGTGGGTGGCGTACTGTCAGGGCACGACGACCGGCTGCGGCACGAGCCCCCCTGGCTGCACGAGGTAGAAGAAGATCCTGCCGAGCGGCAGATCCCCCACGTCGTGGAACTGGGTCGCGCTCACGGTCGCCATCTTGGCGTAGTACATCCCTTCGGGGTCGGGGCTGTCGCCGCGCTTCACCTGATAGAGGCCGGTGCCGACATCGTTCCAGCGCAGAAGCACGCCCGAAGGGTCGGTGCTGTCCTCCAGCGCAACATCGAGCATCACCGGATCCACCGGGACCGACATCACCATGCGCGGCGGCTCGTGCGTCTGGCGGCTGAAGTGCTCAGCCAGCTCGAGCGGATCGCGCGACATGATGAAGGTGTGCAGGGTGTCATGGTCCCCGATCACCGGGGAGGTGACGTCCAGCCCCAGGGCGCTGTCGCGCGACCAGGTCGACAGCGGCCCGATCGGTCCACCGTCTGGAGGCGGCGCCGTGTTCCAGGTGACCGTCTCCTCCTGCCAGGAGGTGTCCGTGGAAAGATCCAGGTCGCCGCTGGTGGCGCTGTCGTTCCTCACGCTCAGCTTGGCGTGCGCCGCGGGGGAAGGAGCGCCGGCAGTGTCGAACAGGAGCACCGAGTCCTCGGGGAGCAGGCCCCCCGACGTCATCAAGGAAGGAGCCATCCCCAGCGGTGTGTCGGGCCGGTCGGCGCTCAGCGTCGCGTCGTCGGTGGCGTTGAAGGTCATCAGTGCCGTGCGCGCCAACGGCGCGTACCAGGGGCGCGCCGTCGGGTGGATTCCATGGAACGCGTCGAGCAGCCCCGCGACCTTCATCTCTCCCGAAGGGGACGGATGCACGCCGTCGGCTTCGAGGTCTGCGGGCAGCCACGTGAGCCCGTCGCTGCGCGGTGTCGTGCCGTCGGCCCAGAGGTAGGGACCCCAGAGCAGGACGGGCGCCGCAATCGGACCGATGGCGCTGTCGTGGTTGAGTGCAGGCAGGCCGGAAATCTGATCCTCGATCAGCCACTTCACCGAGAAGCCCGTCTCGTAGGAGAGAGGCTCGCCGCGCAGGATGGTCCCCGCGTAGCCCCCGTAGATGCGGCTCGACAGGTAGCAGAGCTGGAGGTTCGGGAAACGCCCATGGAGAATTCTGACGATCTCCTCGAGATCCTTCTGAAGCGCCAACGCGTGCTCGGGAAACACGACGGTCGTTGGAGCTCCGTGCGCCTGCTTGAGCCAGACCACCTGCACCTGCTGGGGGGTGATGCCGGCGACGCCGAGGTGCGAGTCCACGACGCTCCAGTAATTCGCGTTGGGATCGGCGATGATCTCCGCGGACTGGCCGCCCACGCCGCCGTTGACGATCACCACGCGCGCATTCCTCCACGCATCGACGTCCGCGATGCGCTCGAACGCCTTGTACTCCTGATTCGTGTTCGACATCCCGATGGAGAGCATGCCGATGAAGCCCGTCGGGGATGGCGCGCCTGACGGGTCCCGCGGCTGCACGAGCGCGGCGCGTGTCATGGCGATCTTCATGTGCCGAGGGGGCGGAACGTTGCGGCCGCCGGGGTAGAGTCCTCCCTCGAAGCCCTTGTAGGTGCCGTTTCCGAGATCCATCAGGGGAATGAGCCCCGTGTCGGCCCACGCGGGGACGACGTTCAGGCATGCGATGACTGTGAGCACCAACGGTGTCGCTGCGAAGAGTCTCTTGTGCATGGCGCGAGTCTACGGCGCACCGGGCGTGTGCAACGGCCAATCGGCTGACGCGCGCGTCGCCGCGCTCAAGTTGCTCAGCGGCCTCCTTGCAGGTGCTCTGTACAGTCAGCGGGGAAGATGTTTCTTGGCGATGGCGCAGACGGCCGTGTAGCTCGGGTCGACGATCTGCGCGATCTCGATCTCCGCCGCCTGGCCGAGAAGCTGGGTCGCCTCCCACGTCTCGAAGCCGTGCTCGGCCACCAGCCAGCCGACCAGATCCACGCAGGCGAGTCGCACTGCGTCGATGAGAGGGCGCGTGCTGCCGATGGACATGATGCTCGTGCCGTCATCGAGCCGCGGCCAGGAAATTGCGCGACCCTTGATGAGCTCCACGCGGAAGCGCACGTCCATGGAGGTCTCGATGGCCGCGCCCGCCATCTCTCCGTCGCCCTGCGCCGCGTGGCCATCACCCACCATGAGCAGTGCCCCCGGCTCGAACACCGGAAGATAGAGTGTCGTCCCCGGAAGGATTCCCGCGAAGTCCATGTTGCCGCCGTGAGAGCCGGGTGTGATCGACGCGGTGCACTCCTTGCCCGGGGGCGCCACGCCGATGGTGCCGAGGAATGGCTTCATCGGCACGTCGACCTTGCCGACGCGGCTCGCCGGCAGATCGAGCGTCGCGACCTTGCGCTCGCGGTCGAACTTCCAGATGAAGAGCCTGTCGGGGGCGGGGGGCGTGAGCATCGCCGTCTTGTACTCGGGCGCCAGCGCGCCGAAGTGGGGGATCGAGGCTCCCCATCCCCAGCCGCGATTCGGCGACACCTGCTCGATCATCACGACGAGCGTGTCTCCGGGCTGAGCCCCCTCGACGAAGAAGGGCCCCGTCTGGGGATTGACCTCATCGAGATTGATCTTGGGGGAGACTGTCCTGTCTTCGGTCGTATAGACGTCGTTGGCGGCGTCGCGCGTCGTCGTGACGACGGTGTCCCCCGGCGCGATACGCAATTGCGGCGGATGGGCGTGGCAGTAGGTGTAGAAGTACGTCTTCGGCTCGAACCGGTGCGTGGCGGCGAAGGGGGCCCCCGCCAGCGCGGCGGACAGGACCAGGGTCCACGGGACAATCCGTTCGCTGCGTGAGGTCATCAGCATCTCAGCCTCCATCCGTAGGAAGTTGGCGCGGAGTGTGGCATCGGTTTTCTCCATCCGAATCAGTGTAGGATCGCCGATCTCAGGGATCGCCCGCCACTCCCATGCGTGGGGGAATCGCACCCAGGTAGGCATCGAAGGGGGCGCTGACCAACCATGACGACGGCATGGGGCCGCATCGCATGCGCCGCGGTCGTGGCCATGATGGCGTGCGACAGCGGCCCCAGACTCGCGGATGGCCCAATCGACATCACCGAGGGCCCGAAGATGGTCCGGTTCCACCGACCCGTGGAGGCGAGCGGGCTGTCGTGGGAGCTGTGCTTCGAGTTCGACCTGCCTGGCGACTCTCACAGTGCCTCCGCGATCGAGGTCGCGCTCGTTTCGTCATCGGGAGGTCGTTTCCCCCTGATCGATCCGACCTTGGACCGGAGGGGCGAGTCGATCGTGTGCCAGATCACGGGCCTGCCCGCGACGGTTCCCGGCGAGGCACCGGAGGTATACGATGGCGTGGTCCTGAGCTCTTCCGTGCCTATCAGGCTGCGGGGCCTTTCGGGCGGGCCTTCTTCGTGAGCCCTGCGAGAGTCGTCCCGCGCGAAACAATGCGTTTCCTGACCAGGAGAATCCCATGAGACGAATCAGCATCATAATCGCCACGGCGTCGCTGGCCCTGGTGCTGGCCGCGCCCGCGCTGCCTGCCTTCGCGCAGGACGACCCCCATGCGGCATGCGCGGTGCCGCCGAGTTACGTCCCCGCAGAGCTTCTGGAACGCCCCATCCCGTTGCGCCAAGGGATTGGCAACACGCGCGAGCCGGTCACGACGGCCAACGCAGAGGCTCAGGCCTTCTACGACCAGGGGCTCAACTTCGTCGAGTCATACGTCTGGATCGAGGCGTCGCGCTCGTTCCACCAGGCGCTGCGTCTCGACCCCAACTTCGCCATGGCGTACCTCGGCCTGAGCCGTGTCGCCTCGGGGCTGGACAATGCCGATGCGGCGAAGACCTTCTTCGAAAAGGCGAAGGCGCTCGCGCCTTCGCTCAGCGACCGTGAGCGCCGGTTGCTGGACATCAGGGAAAAGCAGCTTGCCGCCATCGACGACGTCGCGGATGCGGCGCGCTTTCTCGCCTACAAGAAGGCCATCGACGACGCCTTGGCGAAGGACCTCGACGACCCGCAGCTCTGGGTGCTGCGCGGCACGGCGGAGGAAGTCAACGCCTCGGGACGCGGCCAGCGCGGCGGCGCCGGGTCGGTGGCGTTCTACGAGATGGCGCTGAAGCTCGTCCCGGATCACGCCACGGCGCATCACTATCTCGTGCACTCCTACGAGACTATCGGGGAGATCGATAAGGCCCTCGAGCACGGCGAGCGCTACGCGCGCCTGGCTCCCATGGTCCCGCACGCGGCGCACATGTGGGGGCACGATCTGCGCCGTGTCGGGCGCGTGGACGAGGCGATCGAGCAGTTCCTCAAGGTGGACGCCCTCGAGCGGGCCTACTACGCGGCGGAGAAGATCGCGCCGGACCTCGACTGGCACCACGCGCACAACCTGGATATTCTCGCGAGCTGCTACGAGCACAAGGGGCAGATGAAGCTCGCCGAGAAGACGATGCGCGAGTCGGCGGATCTGAAAATCGTCAGCGCTTACCGGGCCTTCAACGTGCGGGAGCTGCCCAATTTCCTGATCCACCAGGCGCGCTACGAGGAGGCCCTCGCGTCGGCCCTCGGCATGACCGGCACGGAGTACCCCCAGTCGCGCAGCGTCGGTCATGCCCTCGCGGGGCAGGCGCATCTGGGACTTGGGCGTGTGAAGGAGGCGAAAGTGCAGCTCGCCGCGGCGCAGAAGGAGCTGGATACGGTCCCCACCGCCACCATCGGGCTCGACCCGACCAGGGCGATGGTGAAACCGTGGGTGGAGGCGCTGCGTGGCGAGATGCTCCTGCGCGAAGGAAAGAAGGACGAGGGGCGCGCCGTGCTGAAGGATGTCGTCAAGGGCTTGCGCGCCACGTTCGGCCCCGACGCGTGGTCGCAGGCTCTGTTCCGCATGGAGTCGATGGCGCGCATGGCGAGGGATGTGGGGGACTGGGAGCTGGCCGAGTTCCTCGCCGCGCAGATGCTCGACCACGACGCCGCCTACGGCGGCAGCCACCTGGCGCAGGCGCTGGTGCTGGCGCGCAAGGGAGACGATGCCGGGGCCGCGAAGGCGATGGAGGCCGCGAAGCGCTACTGGCGTGATGCCGATCCCGAGCTGGCGGAGCTGACGCGCGTCGCCGTGGAGAGCGCCACCAGGCGGCCATGAGACCGAGACACCGCGAGTTCCACCGCAGTGAACGCGTGGGGTGGCTGCGCGCGTCGGTCCTTGGCGCCAACGACGGGCTCATCTCGACCAGCAGCCTGGTCGTGGGGGTGGCCGCAGCAGCGCCGGCGCAGGATGCGGTGGTGGTTGCCGCGATGGCCGGTCTGGTGGCGGGAGCCCTCTCGATGGCGGCGGGGGAATACGTCTCGGTCAGCTCGCAGGCCGACGCCGAGCAGGCCGACCTCGCGCGCGAGCGCCGCGAGCTGGCCACCAGCCCCGAGCATGAGAAGGCCGAGCTGGCGGGCATCTACGAAGATCGCGGCCTCACCCCGGACCTGGCGAAGAAGGTCGCGGATCAGCTCATGGAGCACGATGCGCTGGGGGCGCACGCGCGCGACGAGCTGGGGTTGTCGGAGATCACCCGGGCCCGGCCGATCCAGGCGGCACTCTCCTCCGCGGCCTCCTTCGCCGTGGGAGCGGCGCTGCCGTTGATGCTGGCGATGCTGCTGCCGGCGGATGGTCTCACGCGTGCCGTCGTGGGGAGCACGCTCATTCTGCTCATCGCGCTGGGCGCCATCGCTGCCCGCCTGGGCGGCGCATCGGTTCTCGCGGGCGCGGTCCGGGTGGCATTCTGGGGGATCGTCGCCATGGCGGTCACGTCCCTGGTGGGACGCTACTTCGGCGCTGCGGGATGACGAACCCCGACCTTCTTCCGAAGCTCCGGGCGATCTGCCTGGCGCTCCCCGACGTGACCGAGACGGTGAAGTGGGGAAACCCGACCTTCGTCGCCGGAAAGAAGATCTTCGCGGTGCTCGACAAGTACGGTGGGCGACCGTGCATCGCCTTCCGCGCGGCGAAGACGCAGCGGGCCCTGCTCCTGCGTGACGTCCGTTTCTTCGCGGCTCCCTACGATCGCGAGCGCTCGTGGGTCTGCATGCACGCGAACATCAGATTGAACTGGCGGGAGATCGGCGTGCTGACGCGCGCGAGCCACCGCCTCGCGGTCGCCGCCGGTGGCGACCCCGGCAGGCGCAGGAAAGTCGCCGCGCCATCGCGCCGCAAAGGAAGGGCATGAACGGCAATCGTGGTCGTGAGGGTTTGCGCGGCGGCTGGGATCGCCTTTTCCATACACTGGTCGCCGCCACCGCGGCGGCCATCGTGTTCGCGGGTTTCGCGCGGACCTACTATCTGAAGCTCTGGTTCGGCACCCCGGAGCTGCCGGCGCTGCGTCACGTGCACGGCCTGGTGATGACGTCGTGGTTCGCCCTCTACATCATCCAGGCGCGCCTGATCGCGGTGCGGCGGGTGGATTTGCACCGCCGCGTCGGCGTGGCTGGAGCCGTCCTCGCGGCGCTGGTCGTGATCCTCGGAGTGACGACGGGCATCGATGCCGCGCGGCGCGGCTCATCCCCCGGACCGCACCCCCTGGTGTTCCTCGTGGTCCCGCTTGCGGACATGCTGGTCTTTGGGACACTCGTGACCGCCGGTCTCTGGCTCCGGCGCCGCACCGACTACCACCGGCGGCTGATACTGCTTGCCACGCTGAGCATGCTGGCGGCCGCCTTCGCGCGCATCCCGCTCGAGGTCATCCGCGCCGGCGGGCCGCTGGCATACTTCGGCCTCACCGACCTCTTCATCCTGATCTGCGTCGCCTGGGACACGAAGGAGAACCGCCGCCTGCATCCGGCGTTCGGCTGGGGAGCGCTTCTGGTGGTCGCCTCGCACCCGCTGCGCCTGCTGCTGGGGGGCACGGCCGCGTGGATGAAGCTCGCCACCTGGCTCGCCGGTTGAAGCGCGCCGGCTCCTTCTCCTGTGACACATGTGCCACACATGCATCGGGAATTTCCCCGAATTGACTCGGCCGGTTTTGGCTGTACGTATCCGTATCAATAAACCGGCACACGAGAGGAGGGAGCCATGAGACGAGCGGTACTGGCGCTGTTCCTGTTGGCTGTGGTTACGGGGACGCTCCAAGCCCGCCCCCGCCCTGAGAGCATCCAGCAAAACACTCTTGAAGGGAGAGTCATTCTCAGCGCAGAGCTTCGTGGTGCCGAGGAGCCCCCATCCGTGTCGACGCTCGGCAACGGCATTTTCATGGCACAGCTCAACAATGACGGAACGGCGCTCGAATACGAGCTGAGGTACTCCGATCTGCAGGGGAGTGTCCTTCAGGCGCACATCCACCTGGGCCAGAAGGGCGTCAACGGTGGCATCGCCGCGTTCCTCTGCACGAATCTGGGCAACGGGCCCGCGGGAACGCCGACCTGCCCGGGGCCCAACTCGGGCATGGTCACAGGGAGTATTTCGGCGACGCAGATCATCGGACCCTCGGGGCAGGGGCTGACGGCAGGCGAGTTCGAGGAGTTCCTGCGCAGGATCGACGAGAACGTCACCTACGCGAACGTTCACAGCAGCATGTGGACCGGCGGCGAGATCCGCGGTCAGATTCAAGTGAATGCCGCAGGAGCGAACCCGATCCCGCAGAATTGACATCATGCTCTTGAATTGACGCAGCCCGGCGCCCGCAGATGTCTTGGGGGGGAACGTCTTCGCCGGGCTGCGATTCGCCCGATCGGGCTGTCGCAGGCCTCCAACGCGTTGACGCCCCTCCGCCCCTGTGACATAATCCGCACTCCTGTTTCCGCGCCCGACCTTCCCGCCGTCACACACCCAGCACGGGGCACCGCAATGGTTGAATCACCTGACGAGAAGAGAGGTCTTTCCTACCGCGACGCCGGTGTCGATATCGACGCGCAGGACGAGGCCATCCGCCGTCTGCGGCCGCACGCGCGCTCCACGCACACCAAAGAGGTGCTGGCCGACATCGGCACCTTCGGGGGGCTGTTCCATCTCACGCCGAAGGGCATCAAAGATCCCGTCCTGGTGGCCAGCACCGACGGTGTGGGTACCAAGCTCAAGATCGCGGTGATGGCGGGGCGGCACGACGGTGTGGGCTACGATCTGGTCTCCCACTGCGTGAACGACATCCTCGTGCAGGGGGCGATCCCTCTGTTCTTCCTCGACTACTTCGCCACCGGAAAGCTGGACCCTGGCGTGGTGGAGGCGGTGCTGTCGGGGATGGCGCGCGCCTGCCGCGAGGTCGGGTGCGCCCTCATCGGCGGCGAGCTGGCCGAGATGGGCGACCTCTACCGGCCGGGGGACTACGACATCGCGGGGTTCATCGTGGGGGCCGTCGAGCGCGCGCACGTCATCACCGGGGCCGGCATCCGTCCGGGGGATGTGGTCCTCGCCCTCCCTTCGGTCGGCCTGCACACCAACGGCTACTCGCTCGCAAGGAAGATCTTCTTCGACCGGCTGGGGCTCTCGCACGACGCGCGCATCGACGTGCTCGGCGGGACCGTGGCCGACGTCCTGCTGGCGCCGCATCGCTCCTACCTCGCGCCCCTGAAGAGGCTCATCGGCACGGGCAAGCTCAAGGGGCTGGCCCACATCACGGGCGGCGGGATCACCGACAACGTGCCGCGGATCCTCCCGGCCGGGTGCGCGGCGCGCATCGACCGGAGCCGCATCCAGGTGCTGCCTGTCTTCCGCTTCCTCCAGGAAAAAGGGGTCGTGGCGCAGAGCGAGATGTGGCGCACCTTCAATATGGGAGTCGGCATGGTGATCGTGACCTCGAGCGCCGACGCCGCGGCCGTCGAGAAGCACCTCGCGGACTGTGGCGAGACTCCGGTGAGGATCGGCGTCATCGAGCAAGGCGCTCGCGGGGTCATCTACGAACACTGACATGGCGCGCGGGCGCATCGGCATCCTGATCAGCGGGCGAGGGTCCAACATGCTCGCCCTGGCCGGGGCCTGCCGCATAGGCGCAATCCCCGCCGACGTGGCCGTGGTGATCAGCAACGAGCCCGACGCCCCCGGCCTGAAAGCGGCCGCCGGGCGTGGCATCGAGACCCTCGTCATCGATCACAGGACATCGGCGGGCCGCGCGGAGCATGACGCGAAGCTGAGCGCCGCCCTCAAGGAGCGAAAGGTCGATCTCGTCTGCCTCGCGGGGTACTTGCGCCTGCTCTCCCCTGCCTTCATCCGGGAATTCCCGAACCGGATCATGAACGTCCATCCCGCCCTGCTGCCATCCTTCCCGGGGCTCAACGCGCAGCGTCAGGCCATCGAGCACGGCGTGCGGGTCTCCGGCGTCACCGTGCACTTCGTTGACGAGGGGCTCGACGCGGGCCCCATCATCCTGCAACGGGTGGTGATGGTGCAGTCAGGCGACACCGAGGAGACCCTGTCGGCGCGCATCCTGCAAGAGGAACATCGGCTCTACTCCGAAGCGGTCCGCCTCTTCTTCCAGGGGAGGCTGCGCACAGATGGGAGGAGAGTCAACATCAAGGACTGAGTCCCGGACGACGTCCGGGGGCAACGGCCCGCTCCGCCGGCGAAGGCCTTCACGACAACGGGGAGACGACTCATGCCACAAAGTGTCCGTGTGTCCGACCTTCCGCGCGGCCTTCAGCCCCGCGAGAAGCTCATGAAGGCGGGGGAGCGCGCCCTGAGCAACTCCGAGCTGATGGCTCTCGCGCTGGGCTCGGGGACGAGAGGTGAGAACGTGCTGCGCATCGCCGACGGGCTGCTGCGCAAGTACGGCTTCGACGCGCTGCCGAACCTCAGCCTGAAAGAATGGATGACCAACCGCGGCGTGGGGCAGGTGAAGGCATGCCAGCTCAAGGCCTTCTTCGAGATGGGAAGAAGGGCCTTCGCGCCGCGCGACGAGGAGCGCCCCTCGATGTCCAGCCCCCGGGAGGCCTTCTCGCAGGTGCGCGACCTTAGGAGGGCGCGCAAGGAGCACCTGGTGGCGCTCTACCTCGACGCGCAGAACCATCTCATCGCGCGCGAGACCATCTCCATCGGCAGCCTCAACACCACCCGCACGCACCCGCGCGAGATCCTGCAGCCCGCCATCGCCTGCTCCGCGCTCGGCTTCATCCTGGCGCACAACCACCCCAGCGGCAGCCTCAAGCCCAGCCAGGACGACATCGACTTCACGCGGGCCATCAAGCGGGCCTGCGAGATCATCGGCATCGGCCTGTACGATCACCTGATCATCGGCGAGAGCGGTTTTCTCAGCCTCAAGGAAGAGGGGCTGCTGTGAGATTGGGGATACACATCACCGATGTGTATCCTTGCGCCACGACGGGAGGCGTGGACCATGCATCGACGCATCAGTATCACCCTGCCTGATGAAACCTTGAGGCTCCTCGACCGTGTCGTGAAGAAGGGAGACCGGAGCCGGCTCATCGCGGAAGCCGTGCGAAGCTATGTCCATGGTGTCGGGAAGGCCGGCCTGCGCAAGCAGCTCAAGGAGGGGTATCAGCGGAACGCAAAGAGGAGCAGACGCATCGCCGAGGAGTGGTTCCCGCTCGATGAAGAAGCATGGCAGCGAAGCGGAAGGTAGGGTTCCCGCGTCGCGGCGAGGTCTATGACTGAAGTGTCCGTGTTCCGGGCCGGCCAGGAAGGGTTGATATAATCGCGCCGTCATGACGACGACACCGCGCGCGATGACCCCCGAAGAGCAGCTCGAGTACCTCAGGAAGGGGGTCGTGCAGCTCGAGTCGGAAAAGGAGCTGGCCGACAAGCTGGCCCGCGCGGCGAAGACCGGCATACCGCTCACGGTCAAGGTCGGCTTCGACCCGTCGGCCCCCGACATCCACCTCGGTCACACGGTCCTCCTGCGCAAGATGAAGCACTTCCAGGACCTGGGGCACCGCGTCATCTTCGTCATCGGAGACTTCACCGGGATGATCGGCGACCCCACCGGCCGCTCCCGCACGCGCCCGCAGCTCACCCGCGAGGAGGTGGCGGCCAACGCGGAAACCTACAAGAAGCAGGCGTTCAAGATCCTGCATCCGCAGAAGACCGAGATCCGGTTCAACTCCGAATGGCTCGGCATGCTCGGGGCGGACGGCTTCATCGCCCTCGCGTCGCGCTACACGGTGGCGCGGATGCTGGAGCGCGACGACTTCCAGCGCCGCTACCGCGACAACGAGCCCATCGGGATCCACGAGTTCCTCTACCCGCTGGCCCAGGCCTACGACTCGGTGTTCCTGAAGGCCGATGTCGAGCTGGGGGGGACCGACCAGACCTTCAACCTGCTCGTGGGGCGGCGCATCATGAGCGGCTACGGGATGGAGCCGCAGATCGTCATGACCACGCCGCTGCTCGAGGGGACCGACGGCATCGAGAAAATGTCCAAGTCGCTGGGCAACTACATCGGGATCACCGAGCCCCCCGGGGAGATCTTCGGCAAGGCCATGTCGATCGCCGATCCTCTGATGTGGCGCTACTGGGAGCTGTGCACCGATCTGCCGATGGATGAGATCGCCGCGCTGAAAAAGCAGGTGGAGGAGGGGACGCGCCACCCGCGCGACGTGAAGGTGGACCTGGCGAAGCGCATCGTCGCCGACTTCCACGGCGCACAGGCCGCTGCCGCGGCCGCCACCGAGTTCGAGAAGATCTTCTCCAAGGGGCAGGTCCCCGAGGCCATCGAGGAGCACGCGATGCCGGGATCGCGCAGCCTGGTCGATTTCCTCGTCGCGTCCGGGTGCAGCGCATCGAACACTCAGGCCCGCACATTGATCTCGGCCGGGGCCGTCACCGTGGATGGGGAGAAGGTCACCGACGTGAAGTGGGCCTTTCCCGCGGGGCCCGAATTCCTGGTGAAGGCTGGCAAGCGCCAGTGGCGGCGCGCGAAGTCGCAATGAGCTTCCTCACGCATCTGGAGTGCTCCGCGTGCGGCACGCGCTACCCGTCGGATCGCTTGATCGGCCTGTGCGCCAAATGCGAGAAGCCCCTGCTGGCCCGCTACGATCTCGCCGCGGCGCGCGGCGCCATGACGCGGCAGGCCGTGGCAAAGAGAGCGCCCGACCTCTGGCGCTACAGCGAGGTCCTCCCCGACGCCGGCGAGTATCGCTCCCTGGGGGAGGGGTTCACGCCGCTGGTGCAGGCGCGCGCGCTCGGCAAGCGCTGCGGCATCCCCGCGCTCTTCATCAAGGACGAGTCGATCAACCCCACCGGGTCATTCAAGGCGCGCGGTCTGGCCGCGGCGGTGTCGGTCGCGCGACGGCTCGGCGCCAAGGCGCTCTGCCTTCCGTCGGCCGGCAACGCCGGGTCGGCGGCCGCGGCCTACGGCGCTCGCGTGGGGCTCGACGTGCACGTCTTTCTCCCCGAAGAGACGCCCGCCGCGTTCTTCCGCGAGATGGCGGCGTACGGCGCGCGCATCCACCGGGTGGAAGGGCACATCGGGGACGCGGGACGCGCCATGCGCGCGATGATGCAAGCCGACCCCGAATGCGGCTGGTTCGACCTCTCCACGCTGAAAGAGCCCTACCGCGTCGAAGGGAAAAAAACGATGGGCTACGAGCTGGTCGAGCAGATGGACGGACGCCTTCCCGACGCGATCCTCTATCCGACGGGGGGCGGGACGGGGCTCATAGGCATGTGGAAGGGTTTCGACGAGATGGAGGCGCTCGGCTGGATCGGCAAGGAGCGCCCCAGGATGATCTCCGTCCAGGCGGCGGGGTGCGCCCCCATCGTGCGCGCGTTCGAACAGGGGCTGGATCGCGCCGAACCCTGGCGCGATCCCGTCACCATCGCGTCGGGCCTC
>Ga0137314_1000114_pt1 | contig 26445 bp, 19 predicted proteins | sample EasRivERMZT199_2_FD_102289 | JGI IMG/M metagenome (GOLD analysis project Ga0137314, IMG submission 102289) | Soil microbial communities from meander-bound floodplain in the East River, Colorado, USA - East River MetaG ERMZT199_2 | ecosystem: Environmental > Terrestrial > Soil > Floodplain ... | reverse complement strand
AGTTTAGTACGTTGTCACACGCCGTCTCGGTGTTAAACGCGGCACACAACGTACTTTCAAATCGGGTCTCTACCAACAGTGCGACTGGTGGCTCGGGTAGCGTCACGAGCAACGAGGTCTCTGTTCTAACCGCAGGTGCGGTAGCAGGTGAGGCGTCGGCACGTGCTGTGGCCGACGATGCACTCTCACAGGCGATCTCTGTCGTATCACAGGCATTGTCCGTTATATCTGTTGTAGCGGCAGCAGCAGATGACCACGCAAATACGGTAAGTGCCGCGCTGGTGTCGATTGAACATGTCTTGTCAGCTCGTGTGACATCAGCATATCTGTCTCTGAATGCAGTGGATGCAAATGAAGCGTCCATTAGACATGCCGCTGTGTCCAATCTCATTAGCGCCGATGCTGTCATTAGCCAACAGATTTCAGTCATTGCTGGTGGTTTAATCTCAGCTCTGTCACAAGCTGTCTCTGTGCTTAGTAACAAGATTAGTGTGTTGTCAAACCTTCACTCGATCTTGTCACAGGCGGTATCTGTCCTTGAGGTTCGTGTGTCAGCGCTGTCTACCGCGCCCGCAGGCGTGAGTGTGACATCGACCGAGTTGTCAGCCGCGTTACACGTGTCAGCGAAGACGACCGCAGGCGTTTCGGTACGTGGGTTACAGAGTGTGGTGAACGCTCTGTCTAGTAAGATCTCTGCTATCGTTGCAGGCACAGCGAGTGTTACCTCGACCGAACTTAGTGCCGTCTCGGCACAGGCGGCCTCCGTGCTTGCGGTGTTATCGTTGGGTCTCGTATCGGTTGAGGCACATGCTAATACGATCTCGAACGCCGCATCGGTTGCGAGCGCGCATCACATCGTTAGCCTGCAAAATCTCTTTTCAGTGACCGCATCACCCGGCGCCCCGGTGCAGGCATACACGACGGATTCATTCATCTTGGCGCGCGCCACTGGACTTGGCGGTGGTGGTTGGACCGGCCTGGCCGTCGACGCGTCGATCGCGACCTCAGCCGTGGGTCGCGTGCAAACGGCAGGCATCGTCGAACTAACCACGGGCCAGTGGGACGTTATTCTTGAGGGTGAGCCGCCCGGCGGGCTACAGGCTGGTTTTAAGTATTACTTGACACCCACTCGCGGTCGCCTCGCCTTAGACGCAAACAATGGCGGCACCGTAGGAAACCTTGTTCAACCTGTTGGTGTGGCACTGTCACCCACCCGGCTGTTATTGATCCCGCACCCGTCTGACGAGCTTAACTACGCATTAGCGTCGGTTACATCCGCGTTGATCGTGCAAGTCACAAGCGTCGAACAGGCGATTGCATGGGTCTCAGGGCGAACTACGGCTGGAACGTCCGTGGAGGGTTTACAAAGCGTCATCGACGCCCTCTCCGGGCGCATCTCTGCTATCACAGGTGGTGCTGGGAGCGTGACGTCCAACGAGTTGTCTACTGTGTCGGCACAGGCAGCGAGCGCGATTTCAGTATTAACAGGACGTCTCGACACCGTTTCTACATTTGATTGGGCCGCGGCCCCAATCGAGGGGCTTCAAAGTGTTGTCGATGCAATCTCGGTAAGAGAGATCTTTATTAGGGATGCACTTTCCCAGCGTATTAGTGTTTTATCTAGTCAAGTTTCTGTGCTGTCCGTAAACTTGACTTCTGTTGACGGCCGAGTCACTAGTGTCAACGTTGCGCTGAGTGCAATTAGTGCCCGTTCGGCTGGCGTTTCAATCCACGGTTTGCAGTCGATCGTCGACACATTCTCGAATCTTATCTCGGCTACAGAAAATCATGCAGCCGGTGCGTCAGCGGCAGCGTCGGTAGCCGACGCACACGCGTCAACTGCTAGTTTAGCTGCTACAAGTGCTGACGCTCATGCGGCTACTGCGTCCGCTGCAGCAACGTCTGTAGACGCGCGACTGAATGCGCTAAGTAATCTGCATTCAGTATTGTCGCAAGGGCATTCAGTACTTTCTACTTTAGCTGCAACAGTCTCAGCTCGGTCTGTTGGGGTTTCTGTAAAAGGGTTACAGAGCGCGGTGAATGCGCTGTCTAACACCATCTCTGCGCTTTCCCAAACAGTCTCTATCGTGAGTGTGGGTGCACACTTACACGCTGATACCGCGTCGGCCGCTGCGACGTCTGTGGACACACGTGTCAACGCACTTTCGCAACTGCACTCTGTACTATCACAGCAGGTAAGTGCGCTATCTAGTCAAGTGTCGGTCGTCTCGATCAACCTCACCTCGGTTGACGCACATGCCGCGGCGGCCTCTGCGGCCGTTACGAGTGTTGACACGCGACTCAACACACTATCAAACTTACACTCTGTGCTGTCGACTCTCGTCGCGAACGTCTCGGTGCAGTCATCCGGTACTTCGGTGAAGGGTCTTCAGTCGATCCTCAACACCTTATCAAACCGTATCTCGGCCGCAACAGGTGGCGTCGGAAGCGTCACATCCGCCGAGGTGGATGTTGTTAGCGCGCAAGCTGCCAGTGCGTTATCGCAGGCCGTGAGTGTATTATCCCAGGCGATCTCCGTCGTGGAAGCCCACGCAAGCGCGGCATCTGCCGCAGCGACGAGTGTGGATGCACGACTGAACACCCTTAGCAATCTCCATTCGGTGTTATCACAGGCCGTATCGGTGCTCTCGCAGCAAGTAAGCGCACTGTCGACTCAGGTCTCTATCATTTCTGTCAACTTGACATCGGTGGATGCACACGCCGCCGCCGCTAGTGCGGCCGCAACATCAGTCGATGCGAGAGTAAACGCCGTATCGCAGTTGGTGAGTGTGATCTCCCAGCAGGTGAGCATATTATCTCAACTGCACTCGGCACTATCGCAACAGGTCAGCGCGCTATCATCACAGGTTTCCGTTGTCTCTGTTGCGGTAACGTCGGTCGATACGCGCGTAAATACTGTCTCACAACAGATGTCGGTACTATCGACACTCGTCGCGAATGTGTCGGTAAAGTCGGCGGCGACATCGGTGAAGGGATTACAGTCGATCCTCAACACATTATCAAATCGTATCTCCGCCGGTGGCGGAGGTGGAGGCTCCGTCACCTCAACCGAGTTGTCCGACGCGTTGAGTATAGTTAGTGCGACCGCTGCCGCCGCGTTATCAAACGCCATGAGCGTCGGCACCGGCACAGCCAACGACATCAGCAACAACCTGTCGAATGAGATCAGTAACCGAGTCTCGGCCGATAACGTGCTATCGAACGTCATTAGCGCCCTAGCGAGTGTTGTCAGCACGGTGAAAGATCAAGTCGTGCTACGCTCAACGGCGTTTGTGATGTCGGGCGCGACACTATCAAACATTCCCAGCATGGTGGTATCGGTCACGGGGGGTGGCACTTACTACCTTGAGGGTGGGCTGCTGTTTGAGTGTGCCACCTCGGGTGGTTTTGCATTTGGCATCTCGGTGCCGGCGCTGGCCTTGCAGGGCAGTTACATTCGTATGTTGGCGCAGAGTGCCGCAGCGTCACAAAACATTGCAGCACCCGAGGGGTTGCTAGCCCTTAGTGCGGTCGGGCCTCTCAACACGGTTATCGTATCGGTGTCGGTGGCTGCCATTAACGTAATTCGTGCGATGCGGCTTGAAGGGTTCTTCAACATTAGCACGACCGGCACGATCGCCATCATGGCAAAGACAAGCGTTGCGGCAGCGTCAATGAGTGTTCGTGGCGGGTGGCTACGTGCTAGGAGGTTGTGACCATGAGTAACGTAGCAACAGCAGCTCCTCCTAGACTGGACGTTAACGCCAAGCAGAAGGTGGAATACTGTATTCCGCTGTGGTTGCGTGACGAACAGATCAAGGCAGCTACGGCACGTATTAAGTTACGTATTAGCGCCGGAACGGTGACCTCAGATCCGATAGCACTGGTGTGCTATGGTCCGTCACTCAACGACACTTGGGAGCAGATCAAAGACTTCAAGTATGTGATGTCGTGTTCTGGGGCGCATAAGTTCCTCGTCGAGCGCGGCATCATTCCGACGTGGCACGTTGAGGTTGACCCTCGTGCTCACAAGACACTTCTCATCGGTACACCACAACAAGAGACAGAATATTTAATCGCATCCACGTGTCACGCCGCGGTGTTCAACCTACTTGAAGGTCACAACGTCAAACTGTGGCACGTGTTTGACGGTGCCGAAGATGCGTTGCGAACCTTACCACCCAACGAGTGGGCGTTGACAGGTGGTGCGAGCGTTGGACTTCGCACGATGACAATCGCCCGTTTTCTCGGCTTTACAAACCAACACATTTTTGGTATGGATGGATGTGCTGGAGCGTCGGGCAAACACGCGGCCGCACATCCTGCACAACCCAAGCACCACTACATCGTCGAATTTCCCGAGAACTCAGGTCAAATGTGGGAGACGACACCGTCGATGCTAGAGGTCGCGCGCGGGACGTGGCACGAACTAAACCAGATGCCCGACGTTAGGGCGACGTTTTACGGTCACGGCCTTGTTCAAGCGATGGCCGACCACTACGTTCCCAAGCCCGTCGGTAAGGGAAAGGCGTTGATAGGCTACAGTAAACCTGAACTCATCTCGAGTGACTATCAGCGTCTTAACGAACGACTTCATGTGGATAACTTGGCATACGGTGTGGGTGGTGGTCGACACGCGCCGATGGTTCTAAAGCTGGTCGAACAGCTAAAGACGCAAAGTGTCTTGGACTACGGGTGTGGTAAGGGTTATCTCGCCAAGGCGATCCCATTCCCGATCTGGGAATATGACCCTGCCATCCCTGGTAAGACCGAACAACCTCGTGCTGCCGATCTTGTCGTCTGTACCGACGTGCTCGAACACATTGAGCCAGAGCTCATTCGTAATGTGTTGTTTGACTTAAAGCGATGTGTCAAGCAGGTCGGATTTTTTGTTATCCACACCGGTCCTGCGCAAAAGACACTCGCTGATGGTCGCAACGCACATCTCCTTCAACGTGATAAGAAGTGGTGGCAGAAAAAATTACAGGCCTACTTCAAGATTGGTCAGATCATTGACAAGTCACCGGAACTATACGTGGTCGTAGGACCGATGAAAGGGAGTCATGGCAACAGTTAAGTGGGGCGCTTTAGTCAGTCGTGGGTCGGTCTTGACGACCGAGATGAACGCACTCGCGAATGCGGGCTTCGCAGCGCTCGGTCCAGTGTATGACAACAGGTCGAATCTTGACCGGTGGGGTTGGGTCGAATTGACGCTCGCCTCGTTGACGCCGGTCGCTGGAGCGTGTGTCTACGTGTTCATGTCGCCTACACTTGACGATACAGATTACGATGACGGGCCGTCCTCCACGAATCCTGCCTCTCATCTGCTCGTGGCGGTGCTGGCGATCAAGACCGGCGTTGGTGCTAAGAAGGTCGTGTCCCTCGCACCGTTCGCCTTACCGCCTGGACAAGTCAAGTTCTCCGTCAAGAATCAGGCAGGTGTTGCGCTGGGCGCAACAGGTAACGTACTGGCGCTATTTACGGCCAACGAATCGGTGGCATAATGAGTCTATCGCAACCAACGGCTACCGGCTCTCTTGGAAATCCAACGCCGAAGCTAAAGTTGGATCAGTCTAGTGGTATCACGATGAATTCGCAGGTGTTCACCGTGATGGTGTGGGCCTATCATACGGGCGGCATCACAGATGCCTATCAAGACATTATCTCTCTCCGTGACTCCACGATCGGCGCCGGGGATAGCGACGACCAAGTTATCGGCATGGGCACAAAGGATGGCGGCGGTGGTGTACGAATTGCGAATCTTGGTGACGTGGACACTGACGTGGATGGCGTTCAGGCCATTCCCGACAACGAGTGGCACCATTTCACTCTCGTCGGTGAGTTGACCCCAAACAGCACTTCACCACCACAACGTACTCGTTTGACGGGTTACGTTGACGCTATCCAGCACGCACGGTCTTCTGACACCGAATTGACCCCGCCCACGTTCCCTGATAACGACTGCTGGCTTCAGTTATTCAATAGCCGATCGTCAGAGACAGACGTGGGAAGCGTCTTCGTTGGGCACATGGCTGGGCTGAAGGTGTGGAGCGGCGTTGCGCTGACGCCCGCTGAAATCTTCAAAGAGATGCAATGTTACATGCCAGTGCGGACGAAGGACATCTTCTGCGTTACACCGATGCAGAACAAGGCGATGGCCAAGTTCAACTACATGGGCTTGGTAGACTTTACCGTGCAGGGAGCAGCATTCGTTGATGGTGTGCTCGATCCACCAGGTGTATCGTGGGATTACCCACAGGAGCGTCGTTTGCAAGACTGGTTCGTGAATCCACTACCACGTTTCATCTTGGGTACACACTAATGACAAACCCATTACTCCGTATCTTTGTCGGCTGGGACTCAAAAGAGCCCATCGCGTTCAGTGTGTTGACGCATAGCATCCTCGCGCGTGCTAGCATTCCGATCTCGATCATTCCACTTACGTTACAGAGCGTAGGACACACATACACACGCAAGCGTGGCCCGATGGAGGCCACCGAGTTCTCGATGACTCGGTTCCTCGTGCCATTTCTATCGAACTACGAGGGTCACTCAGTCTTCATGGACTGTGATATGTTGTGTCAGGTGGACATCGCCGAGTTGTGGTTATACATACTCACCAACTCTGATAAGGCGGTGTTATGCTGTCAGCACGACTACGTTCCGAAGGGCGCCGAGAAGTTTGAAGGTCACATCCAAACGGCTTACCCACGTAAGAACTGGTCGAGCATGATGGTGTTTAACAACGCGTTGTGTCGGCAACTGACGCCAGAAAAGGTCAACACTCAGAGCGGGATGTGGCTGCATCGTTTCTCATGGCTCGATGAACACTCTAACATGACTGACGATGGACGTGCGTGCATGTGCGATAGTCTCAATAGCATCGGTGCACTTCCACTCGAGTGGAACTGGCTTGTAGGCGAGTATGAGCCGAAGCTTGACGCAAAGATCCTTCACTACACACTCGGTGGTCCGTGGCACGGGTCAGAGCGTGATTGGTTTTCGGCGGCCGAGGGTGATCTCTGGCATGACGAGTTAACGAAGATGTACGGTACCAGAGCGCATAGCTATGAAGTACATCGGTGATCCGTTCAATGACTATCGTGGTTGGTTCAGTCGACTTCTCAACCAAGCCGGTTGGTTCGACCAGGAACTGTCAGATGACGTTTCTATCGGTGGCATCGTTACGATCGTCGGTTCAGGCGGTGGCGTTAGCGGAGGTTCGGCCGACATCACGTTTACTGAACACGGCGGTTGGAGTGCGTATCGTCCCGTGCGACGGCGTCGGTATGAGGAGGTTATCGCAAGACCTCGGATACTGGTGCCTGTTCGCGCGAGAGCAGAGTTTTCAACTGCTAGAGAAATTGAGGCGGTCGGTGGCGCGCGCGGGATTGGTCATGCGATCATCTCACGTGCACGTCAGGTTGACCCACTTATCATTAAGGGTGGTGAATCATCTGGTGTTGCACTCATGTCAACAGTGCGTGAACTTGTCGCAACACCCTCGAACGTTTACGGCACAGGTCACGGTTTGATCGACTGGCTCGACACAATGGCTGAAGAGGCCGAGGATGAGTTCTTGTTACAGGAGGTTGCGTGAGCGCCCAAGGTTTTACGTTATCTGGTAACGCGGTCACTGCGTTGCTGGGACGCATGCAGCGACCACGACCCGTCACCTCACCGCGTGAGGATGCCGACACCGAACTGTTGAAGGTTCTCGAGGCGGCCATCATCGCGAACAACACTGATGTCATCGATAACATCATCGGTGTAAAGCGCGTAGTTGAGCGAGTCCTCGAGGAGATGGAAGGACCTGAGGGTTGGGATGAACGAAACGACACTCTCGTCAAGAAGTTTACGTTTGCTGACCGACGTGTTCTGTCAGCGTTCATTGCTGATCTCAAGATAAAAGAGAACGTTGTGAACCACCACTCTGACATCATCACAAAGGGTGATAGTGTCGTGGTCACTTATACGACTCACAGCGCCGGCGACACGATCACAGATGAGGACTATGAGTGTGTGGAGTTGGCCGATGCCATCGCCGAAAATTACGGCATTAGGGCCGCATTAGGTAACGGAAATAACCAATACACAAGTGGTAACTACGACGCGGCTATGGCTAAAGATGAGACACGTCTCAAGAGGATCTTAGGTCCTAAAGCCTGGCGTAAGCACTTGGATATTGACACTGTTCAAGCGTTACCGATAGAAGATGTAGAAACACTGTTACACATCTATAAGAACGTCGCACTACGTCATGTAAACTTTGCCAAGCGTACAAGTGCGGCGGCAACGGTAGAGTTTCTAAAGTGGTCACTTAAAAAACGACAACCACGCGCCGCAGGTGGTCCCGGCTCTGGTAATCATGGACACGCCGGGCGTCCGGGAGAACAAGGTGGCTCGGCCCCTAGTTTAGGTTCTGATTCCGAACATCGTCCTGAAATGATCGGTGAGAAATCTCTCTTTACCTCGGGTAACAGTGCGGTTCGTGAAGGTGACCACACACGATTTCGTGCGCTCAAGGTGAAGTGGGCTAAGCTCAACAATGAACTACTAACACATATCGATGACCCAAACTCCCCACCGGCCGAGGCTAAGATGGCCGAGCTCAAGGAGATCGTCAAGGATATGTATCGACTTGACGCTGACACGGGCGGGATCGAGGGCATCGGTTTACCGGGTGGTCCACGTGATGTGTTGGTCGTAGGTGCGGGACCGGGAGGATTGGCGGCCGCCGTCATGGGTGGGACCGACGGTTTGGACACGTTGTTCATAGACGCAAGTCCTCAAGTTGGCGGTCAGGCAAAGTTTTCAAGTCGTATTGAGAATTACCCAGGCTTTCCAATCGGCACAACTGGTGAGGATCTCGCCGGTCGACTTCACTCACAAGCGTTACGCGTTGGCGCCGAGGGAATGACAGGCGTTCGGGTTGAAGGTATCGAATACGATCCACACACTGAGCTTAAGACGGTTCGTTTGTCAGACGGTCGGACGATCGAGGCTCGCGCCGTCATTGTGGCGACCGGCATCGAGCCAACGAAGCTTACGTTCCCAGGTTCTGACCACGACTCACTCGTCTACATGGATAGTCAACGCATTCGACGCGAGGGTGCGAACAAAGCCGTCGTAATCATCGGAGGCTCGAACGGCGCCGCGCAAGCCGCACTAGGGGCCGCACAAACCGCACGTGAGGTTGTAGTGATGGCTCGTTCTCCTATCGAAAAGAGCATGAGTGACTATCAAGTTCAGGCTCTTCGGGCGAACAGTAAGATCAGGGTAATCGAGGGTGACAGCATCAAGGAACTCGTGCAGGGTGAAGACGGGATGAAACTCATCACCCAAAACGGACAACGATTAAACGCTGACCGCACCGGAATGTTTCTAGGTGGTAACCCTAAACTTGATTGGCTTCCTAAGGATGTGAAGTTGACAGGTGGTAAGGTGGCGGTCGACGGTAACCTCGAGACAAACATTCCTGGTATCTTTGCCATTGGCGACGCACGTCACGGTAGTATCGGTCGTATCGGTACGGCAGTTGGAGACGGTCAGGTTGCCGTGCGTGGCGCGTTTGACTACTTTTATCGCAATCGCGATAAGAAGAAAGAATCATGAGAAAGATACCTGACCGAGCAACACTCGCGGCGGAGTGGGACGCGCTCGTGGACGAGCTGTTCGCAGCCGATTTACCAGGTGGTCCTGACTATCGAACGGCAGAGGACGTTGGTCACCCATTTCATGGGAACCAGTGGACGGACGGTGAAGGTTCGGGAAAGGACGTTAATTCGACCATCTCACGTCCGACGAGTGCGTACCCAAAGGCACGTGATAGTAAGACGATGCTCACGACGTTGGGTGGTGTTGACACACTAGAACAGTATACAACGAAGGATGGTAAGCTCACACCCGAACGTCAAGAACTTCACGACGCGATCGTCAAGTACTATCTCGGTCAACACGAGAAGCCAGAAGGTCAACCGATCGCTAACCTGATGGGTGGTGGTGGTGCCTCCGGCAAGAGTGTTATGCAAGCCGAACTCGATCTTCCGACGAATCAGGTTCACATTGATGTGGATCTCATTCGCACCAAGCTGCCCGAGTGGGATGAGGAACTAAAGGCTGCGGTGGCTGAAAATCGTCGTCCTAACGGTTACCTCGGTAACTTCACACACGAGGAGGCTAGTCTCATTTCAAAGCGAATCATCGATGAGTCCTCTAAAGGTGGGCTCAACTTTATGGTTGACGGCGCCGGTGACACTTCAATCGACAAAGTGGCACAAAACGTGGAAAGATATCGAGCCGGAGGCCAAAAAGTAGTTGCAAACTATGTTACCGTAGATTATGATACAGCATACGCACGTATGCGGGAGCGTGGTGATAAACCAGGCACTTCCAATACTGGGCGTTACATTCCGGCCTCACATCTTAGAGAGGTTCATGCGGAGGTTGCTCGTATCTTTCCGGCGGCCGTAGAACGAGGGATCTTTGATGAGTTCGCACTGTGGGATACGAATGATTCGAAGCCATTAGGTGACGGAAAATTTAGCCCTGCGCTAAAGGTTGCGAGCGGACGCGGAAACCAGATCACCGTTCACGATCAAGCGGCTTACGACCGATTCCTCGAAAAGGGTAAGGGCATCACGCCTCGCCCAGGTGAAAAGTGATGACACATATCGGTGGTGAAACGGCAACGCGCATCATGAAAGAAGTGATGCGAGGAGTGTTTCAGTCAAAGGACGACACTCCTGATCAGGCGGCCTATCGCATTCAGATCAAGAAAGAGATCGACGAGATCAATGAACGAGGCGACATGATCGACATGCCGAAAGACTGGAACTAAAGATGCTCAACTTCCAGCTCTCACCATCAGACGCCGCGCGGCTCTTGCTGCTCGCGTCGATGCGTGCTGGAGTTGGCAACGGTAACAACCAGTACCGACAGGACAACACGACCAGAGGACGTGGTCGTGAGGATAGTTGGTCACCTAACCCAAAGGATGACGTTCATACTCGCTTTAACTTTCAGTCACAGGCTGAACAGTATCCACCGAAAGGCAAACCCGGTGTATCATACTTCAAGGGCGTGATCGACAAGAAACGACATGTCGACGCACTGTTGTGGCGTGATAAGAAGGGTGTCGTTCGTGGTATCTTGAACCACTATCCCATGGACTTCTTAGGCTTTGAAGACAAGGGCAACATCAACGTGATGGTTGACCCAGAGTTTCAACGTCAAGGAATTGCACGTCAGTTGTTTGATGAGGCTGATAAGCGCTGGAAGATCAACCTCAAACAGCAGACGTATACCGAGAGTGGTCGTAAGTTCATCGAGTCGATCTTGAAGCGACCGCGTATCCTGCTACGAAGTGCTGGTGACGTCGAAGGTCACGACTTCCACGGCAATCAGTGGAGCGTTGCACAATTTTCAGACGTCGAACAACACGCACTTAAGCGATACTCTGGATTTGGAAACAGTGCTGTCAACGCACTATTACGTGGAACTGAAAAGAACTTAGGCGTACGTCAACTACAAGACGCGCGTGAGTTGTTACCGTTGCTCAACGCTGCAATGGCAAAGAGCATTGTGCGTGAACCTTTAACCGTCTACCGTGGCATACCTTCATATGCTGCTGAGGATTTTTTGGCCGTAAAACCGGGTGATATTATCAAGGCACGCGGCTTTCAAAGTACGTCAAAGAATCAATCAATCGGCAATGAGTACGTAGGCTCAAAAGGTGGTGTGTTACTAAAGATCACCGTGCCTTCTGGAACACATGCGATTGATATGAGTCGTATCAGTCGAACACCTCGTGAGAGTGAAGTGTTGCTCGATCATACGATCTCATACCGTATTAAGAGTGTCACTGGTAATGTAGTGAACACTGAGGTCATATGAGCACTTCATTTATCGTTGACGATGAAGAACTCAAACTGTGGCTAAAGGACATACGTTCTTTACGTGTTGCCGGAGACGTCGAAGGTCATCCCTTCTACGGTAATCAGTGGGGTTCAAAGGGTGCCTCACTCGGCGTAGCTCCTCGACCTTTTACGCTCCGTCATGAACGATTAGAGACGGAAGAAGGTGCACAAGCTGAGTTCGAACGTGCCATCACCGAACAGTACCCTGACGGTTTGACCGTCTACCATGAGAGTCCTCTTGAGAACCTCGATTCTCTTAAGAAGGAAGGGCTCTATGAAAATTCGTTTGCGACTATCGGCAAACCGAGCGATTACGTAACTGCTAAACACAAGGTAATTGTCGAAATCAAACTCACACCAAAGGAGAGCAAGGGTGTGTCGCCTGATATGGCTTTCACGCCCGAGCAAGACGCGCCAGGTGAGAATCGTTACGCTAACTTGCTGCGCAAACATAACGGTGTCTATGGTGCAGACATTTCTATTAACACCGACCAACTGCCACCACATCGACTAACCATTCGTAGCCTCGGTGACATTGAAGGTCACGAGTTCCACGGTAACCAGTGGTCGGGCGGTGGGACGTTTTATCACGGCACAGCTAAGACTCGACTTAATCAGATCTTACGAGAAGGAATCAAGTCGGGTCGTAATTCTGTTGTGGGAGACGCTCAAGCAGGACAGGTTTACATCACTAATAGTCTTGAAGATGCCAAGATGTGGGCTACGATCGCAGCCTCGAAGCTCGCTCACGAAGCAAGACGCACTAGAGGTTCGTTCTTTACCGAACCAGCGCGCGTCGCAGCCATCTTAAGAGTTGAGGTTCCTGTAAGTGAGTCCGGCAAGTTGCGTCCAGATGACAACATGCACTACAGCCAGGATGAAGTTCCGGAACTTTTTCAGTTTGCCGGTGACATTCCTCCCAGTTGGATCAAAGGTGTCATTGAAGGACGGCTTCCTGACGGTGTTGATTTCAAAAACATCAGAAGAGGACAACCTGATAAGGTCTCGTGGGGCGATGAGCGTGTTCGTCGGATGCGAACACTTGAGGCTGTGCGAACACTTTGGATTGTGGTTGACCTTAGCCCAGAGGAAGCTCGTAACCTCGGTGGTCCCGGCAGTGGCAACTTCGGTCACGCTGGTCGACCTGGAGAGATCGGTGGTTCGGCACCGTCACTCGAGCTGACAGGTGTAGGTCCCGACGGTCAGCCCACGAAGTACGCGATCTGGAAGGCGAAGCAGGAGGCTAAGAAGTCTGGTGAACCTGTCACGGCAAAGCCTACGACCGGGAAGCCACCCACGAAGTACGCCATCTGGAAACAAAAGCAGGAGGCGAAGAAGTCGGGTCGTGCACCTGAAACGATCGACCTCGAAAAGCTACGTCCGACGCCTGAGACAAAGCCTGCGAAGAACCATGATGAGCAGGTTAACCGAAGCATACGCGATCTTCAGTATCAACGTCTTGAAGTCTTGCACATCATTAACGAAAACGGAAAGATCATTAGTGAGGTTCAAGGCTCAAAGCACCGCGTGCCCGTTCGTGGTGAGAACTATCGAATGCTCAAGGATCCGAGTTCAAAGCTTACATACGTTCACAATCATCCCGCCGAGTCTTCACTAAGTGCGGCCGATCTAAACCTTGCCGCGTATCCGGGTCTTAAGACGATCCACGCGGTCACAACTAACGGCTCAGAGTTTTCTGCGACGGTGAATCAACCACACAACATTCGTCAAGCGTCTAATCGTCTTCGTCGCGAGGCCATAAACGCCACAGGTGTTCATGCTTATACGCGTGAAGATGATTTTTACATGGTGATCGGTCACATGATCAACCAATCACTGCATCAATCTGGTCGAATCACATATAAGGCTAAGCTCGGTCCTCGCATGCAGACGGCGATGGATCGTTCACCACACGTGGCAACGATCAAACGTGCATTTGGTTTGAAATGAACGAGATCTGGATTATCGACCCACCGGAGACATCCTCAGAGGAGGATTGGTTCGCCTTCATTGACGATATGATCGAGGGTAACGTTCCGCAGTCTGAGTGGGTACCGCTGTTGCCCGATGCGATCGTGAAGGATAACTTTCGAGTTTTGGAGGACGTCGGTCATCCTTTCCACGGTAATCAGTGGACGAGTGGTAACTTTGGGATGCCACCAATCTCTGAGGATCCGCCACCGGGTAAGAAGTATTACTACCATGCCACACCTACAAAAAATTTGCCGAGCATCTTAGAGCACGGGCTACGAAAGAACCCAGACAATCAGCAATCAGCGGTGTCTTTAACACCACATCTTGAGGCGGCCTATACGTGGTCAGGCTTGATTGGTAGTAAAGAGAACGCTCTATTGCGTATGCGCCGAGGTGCCGTTCGTCGACCGATGTTCAGTGAGGATGAGGGTGACGAGTATGATCCGATGGACGAGGGAGCGGAGCTCGCTACATATTCACCGGTTGCCACATCAGAACTAGAAGTCTATCAAGATGGTAAGTGGCAGAAACTTCTTAGAAACCTTGAGACCTTGCGTACTTGTTATGAGGACGTCGGTCATCCCTTTCACGGGAATCAGTGGACATCAGGTGAAGCTGGTGTGTCGAAATCAGCCGTAGTCATACGGCCCGGCCAAAAGTTCGACATGAGTGCCATTCGGAATCGACGCTTCATGTTTGATCCCAAGACCGGGTTCATCATCCTCGGCAAGGAGAACACGTCAACCACAAAGTGGTATGGTAAACACGAGGACCCGCCAGATCCGTCTATAGTTTCAGATGGTCAGGAGGCGAGTCACGGTGAGGCGTTCGATAACGCATTGGGAATTACTTACGATGACGACGGTGAGATGATCTATCCTGAACATCGAACCGACGCTCCTCAAGACTACGATTCATACGCGTTACGAGGACAGTTCAAAGGTAAGACGAACTATAATCCGGCCGGAGAGATTCAGATCGACACCGGAAGCAGTAACACCATCGTGTTATCCGACCACGTGACCGAACTTATAAGTCGCATGGTAGGAAACGGTGCGACTGAGGAAACATTCGTTCGCACCACACAACCTCTGATAGGTTGGAAATACAACGGTCAGACTATCGGTAAGGCGTGGCCCGAACTATTCAAGAAGAATCGTCGTCACCTCGGTGATGCGACAGGTCATGAATTCTACGGGAACCAGTGGACCGACACAAAGCCCACACCTGATAACTTCGAAGAGTTTGAGCAGCAAGCACTTCAGAACGCGTTCGCAACGTCTCGCACAATGCTCGGAACGTATGACTCATCCTCGGGTGAGGCGAAACCAAAGTCTGCGGTCACTGATGGCGATGAGTTGGTTGCTATCTCGGTGCGCAACTATAAGTCAACACTTGACCGTGTTTGGAAAGACAAGGACGCCGACTTCGATGCGGTGAAGGTTCGTGAATTGCTTGATGACGTTGGCTACTTAACCACGCGCGGAAGCCTTCACATTGAGGCTCCGGTCGAACGCACGTTTGAGTCACCGTATTACATTCCTTTAAGTGAAGTGCCAGCGCGTTTGAACAGCTTTAGTGAGGAACTAGCTGAGCGCCTGACAAACAAGAAGGATGCCGTTGCGACGGCCGCCTTCGTTGAGCAGGAGCTCAATAACATTCACCCGTGGAATGACGGCGTCGGACGAAGCACACGTGCGATCTCGGCGATGATACTGGCACGCGGCGGACAGCCGTTGCCGAAGTATCCAGTGACAGGCAAGGACTACTTCAAGCACATCAACGACTCGCCTCAAGAGTGGGAGCGATTCTATCGCACGTTGATTCCCGGCCTACGCACGGCGAGTGTCTACGTTGGTCGGTTCGGCATTGGCAACGGTAACAATCAATATCAACAAGACAACCCAACGAAGGGTCGTGAACGTGGTGAACGTGTCTCACCACACAGCAAGCGTACCGTTTCGGATAAAGATCTGTTACGCATGATTCGCGAACACGGCGCGACGACTCACTTACGCGGTCACACGGTGTTAGATGCTGTGTCAAAGATGACAGTGGCAGATCGCATCGCGTTAATGGATACGTTCTTTAAACGTCAGGACGAGGGCCTCTTTTACAACAGGAATAGTTATACCGACAAGACTCTCACGAAGGAGTACGATGCGTTTAGGGCGCAAGCTCGAGAGGGTGATTGGGACGGCGCGAAGATCTTAAAGGAAGGTCTTAATCGTGGGTTGTTCTCACTCACAAAGACTGGAGACTTTACCTATGACGCGTTAAACAGTTACCCGTGGAGTGCTAGTAAACTTTTGAGTGGTCTGGATCCTGACGAACGCGATGCGATGGAGAACGGTCTCATCAACGTGCTCGGTGAGGGACGAAGCTTCTCTGTCGGCCTTGATGATTTTAAGGCTGCAGGTTGGACGAAGCCTGAGCTTGAACGCTTTGCCGATCGTCTTCAAGACAAGGGTGCCTCATACGCAGGTTGGGCGAAGGACGACCATAAGTACAGTGGTCGTGATAGCATCGCCGGTGATCTCGCACCGTTCTCAAAGGACTACGAGAACTTTCGCGCCGCGACGTTTGCCGGTTGGGCCATGATGAGCAATACCCAGGAGGCACGAACACTTCGTCGCGCCTCTGAGGAGGTGTTTCCCAATCCCGACGGCACACCGTTCTTTCAGATAAAGGACCGCGACTTTTATCCAGAAGATCAGCGTCGACGCGCCGAGCTCGAGACCTTCTACTCACCACGTTATCTCGACAACATTCGTAAGCTAAAGGCCGAGACGGAAGAGTTCTACGACAAAAAGCTCAAGGGCAACCTTGATCGCACACTCGAGTTAAAGCGTGGCATCGGTGGTCATCCTGAAGCTTACACACCAGGCTCGGTGGAGTCGTGGTCAAGTGACAAGTGGACCGCGATACGCTTTGGAAAGTTGATGTCACGTGATGATAAGTGGGCCGAGCTCCGCACAAAGGTAACCTACAAGGATGTGTTGTGGAGTTACGAGTCGGCCGCCAACAAACCTGGGTGGCCGCCTGATAAGGAACTCAAAGGTAAGAAAGAGTTCGTCATCCTCGGTCGTGTGGTGAAGAACGTGGAACTGCAGAAACACTAATGGCATGGGCTAAGCTCGACGTCATCGTTCCCACGTCACCGGTCGCGGTTGAACTGTTGAACCGCTTACACGCCGAACAAAAGCTGGTCACCGCAGAGCACACGCATAACCACGGTCGGATGCTAGGTGACGTTGAAGGCCACGACTTCCACGGGAATCAGTATTCTAAGTCACAGGTGTTTGCACTTCATCCGGGTCAGAAGGCGCGACGGTTACCACCGGATGAGGCTAAGACTCGTCTTGACAAGGCCAATCAAGACTATCGTGACTATCTGGCAGCACAACCACCGGTCAAGCTTTATCATGGTTCTGCCAGTGACATCATTGACGCGGTTAAGCGTGATGGGCTCAAGCCAGCCGCCTCACCCGGTAGTGACGAGTGGGCAAAAGAAAACAACCCGTATCTGTTTGGTCGACTTGATGTTGGTGGTCGTGAGGCTTCTGTCTTCGTCGCACGAGACCCTGAAAATTCATTTAACTATGCAAGGCTTGCGAGTGAGGTTCGAGGTGGTAAGCCGGTTGTGTTTGAGGTTCACGTACCGAATGACAAGTTTGAAGAGATGTTTGAGGAAGATGAACACGATCGTTACGGGCTTCGAACGAAGGGAAAGACGATCCCACCTGAGTGGATTAAGCGTGTTGGCGAAGTCGATAGTGATGACGATGAGGATAGCGTAGGCTTATTTGGATTTGACGACGATGAGCCAGAGTTCAGATGGCGTGAACTCGCTGGTGTAACAGTCATCTATATCACTATCTTAGTTGATGATGAACCACACACGTTAGGCGACGTCACAGGACATCCATTCCACGGGAACCAGTGGACCGATGAAGGTGCCAGCCTGGAACTTGACAAGGAAGGTAAGGCGCCCGGCGGTCGGTCAACCTCGGGCTTTGTCGAACCGACCGCCGAACAGCGTAAGGCGCTTGTGATCCCACCAGGCTGGACAAACGTTCACGTCAATCCAGATCCAAACGGTCGGTTACGCGCAGTTGGCATCGACGTGAAGGGTCGAGTACAGCGTCGCTACTCAGCCGCACACTCGGAGACCGCCGCGGGTGAAAAATTCAACCGCCTACAAGAATTTAACGCGGCACTACCTCAGCTTCGAGCCGAGATCGAAAAAGATCTCACCTCGTCAGATCCTGCCACACGTGAAGCTGCAACGATTCTTCGACTCGTTGACAGAACCGCATTTCGTATCGGCTCGAATAAGGAGACGTTGGCAGATAAGAAGGCATACGGAACGTCGACTCTCGAGGCGAAGCACGTGAATGTCAACGGTGATGACATCACCTTCAAGTTTACTGGCAAGAAGGGTGTGGACATTAAGAAGACGGTTACCGATCCCGAACTCGCGGCCGCACTTAAAGATCGTCTCACCGGTGGTCCGTTGTTTGAACCTGGTGGTGATACAAAAGCCCGTGAGTATATGGACCGACACACCAGTGGTTTTTCACCGAAGGACTTTCGAACGTATCACGGCACGTCACGTGCGCTCAAGGTAATGAAGAACATGCCGACACCAAAGAACGAGGCTGAATTTAAGAAGGCCCGTCGTGAGGTCGGTAAGTTCGTTGCGAAGCATCTCGGCAACACACCTGCTGTCTCACTCAACTCATACATCGACCCAGTAGTCTTCGGAAGGTGGAAGTCATGACCGAAGCAGAACTTCTCAACGAGTTCCTCGAGACCAACTCATACGTGGGCGAGCGGCCTTGGCGTGAGATGTCTGACCTGGACGAAGATGAGGATGACGAGGAGGAGGATGAGGATGAGGATGACGAGGATGAGGAGGATGAGGATGACGAGGATGAGGAGGAGGATGAGGATGACGAGGATGAGGACGATGAGGACGAACTAAAGACACTTGGTGACGTTGAAGGCCACGACTTCCACGGCAATCAGTGGACTGATGACGACTACTCAACACCACGTGCCTCTGAGGTTGATAGACTTCAAGACGCGCTGATAAAAGGTGCCGGCCTCGATCCTACTGACGTGCAATCACAACAGTTATCAGATGGCGTGACGCTCATCAACATCCACTCTGACGTTCGTGGCTACGCCAAGCAGAGAATCGTCTCACAGTTGTCAAAGGAACTTGAAAAGGATTCTGAATACCAAAAAATTATCGGAAACACACCTGGTATCATCGGACATCCTGAGAACTATTTTTCAACCGAATCATTTGTGCAACACAAGCTCGACGGGTGGGCACACACATCAGGTGACAGTGATCCTACTGCCGTCACAGGACAGTTGGCCGTTAAGAATACGTTTAGTCTTCATGATGCTGGCACAAATCACCTTGGTGGTGTGCCGTATCTCAATCCTGAAAAGGTTGATGAGCTTTATGTTCGAGCTGAATATGAACACACGCAGCGTTGGCTGAAAGAAAAGGGCATTGAGCACGTGACGGTATTTCGTGGCGTGTATGGTGTTAACATCCCGGTCGGTACCAAGCAAGAGATCGAGATGCAGCCCGCTAGTAGCTGGACAACCGATGTCGACATCGCATTAGCGTTCGCGTTAGAAGGTGCCGATCATAGACGTGTGTTAGCGGTTCGTGTACCGGCGAGTCGTGTGCTGTCGACTGCGATCACAGGACGTGGTGCGTTAAGTGAAAGTGAGGTCATCTTACTGGGTGGTAAGGCCAAAGTTAATTCGTATGATCTGATCGCTAACAAGTCAAATCCGATTCGCTTTCGTGATGAGTTAATCATAACAGCACAACGTGTTAAGGCGGACATGCGATGATCAACATCGACGAACGCATCGAGAACGCAGATTGGCCTAAGCGAAGAGCACGTCTTTTCTTAGGCGAACCTGTCGTGCTTGGTGACAACGATGGTCACGAGTTTTATGGGAACCAGTGGACTGGCAGAGGAAAGTTGTCACAAGCACACGCGTTAGGTTTAGTCGATAACGGAGTGGTAAAACTTGCAGAGGTTTGGGATCATCAAGAAGTGATGAGCACTCAACACGATGAGGTGATACCGGGTTCGTGGGGTAAAGACGCGTCAACAAAGTTTCGTTATAGTAAGGGCACCGTGCTGTGGAATGCCGTACCGACTAAAGAAAACTACTTTAAGGTTGACGACGAGTTTGCACATAAGAAGATCAGTCCCGAACACCTAGTGTTTACCAGTCGTCCTTCACTCGAAGACTTTAAGAAGAACGAGTCAAGATTTACACGACGCATCAACATCAAAGAATTACTCGAAGAAAATGAGATGCGTCGTCGTGATCTCGGTGATGTTGAAGGTCATCCCTTCCACGGCAATCAGTGGACGACCGAAGGTGCCTCACTCAACGAACCGTCTACTAAAGCAAAAGAGGCTAAGGCGGTTGAGGTGAAGCATCAGCAGGAACTCGCGGCGAAGCAGACAAACCCACTCGCACATCCACTGTTCGTTCTCGGGATGGAAAACGCCATAAGTAACGAGCACGAACGTTACGTGGCTGCGTACGGTGAAGAGTTCAAGGGCATTCCGCTACCAGATGACGTTCAACCTGGGACAATAAAGGAGTGCTATAAGAACGCGTCATTGCTGGTGATGATGCGTCCTGATCTTACATACGTCGAGGGTTTTGCGAAATCTGAGCGTACCGGTGATCTGGCGTTCTTACATGCGTGGGCCGTTGACAAACAGGGAAACGTTATCGACCCAACGTGGCCAACACCTGATAAGAACCAGTACTTTGGTGTGAAGTACGATCGTGAAAAGTATCTTCAGTACCTCTACAAAGCAAAGCTGTATGGTGTGTTGGGAAGCACCTTTAAGAACGCGATGAACGCCATTGATACCGGCGGAAAGAAGCTGCGATGACACCTGCAGACTTCATCTCACCAACAGGTCAACCGATTGACCCGACCGACTTCTCGTTCCTCGAGGAGGTGTTGAAGCTTAAGTCACTAGGTGACGTTGAGGGCCATGACTTTCACGGAAACCAGTATACGACCGAAGGTTCGGTTGTGATTCACCATGAAACGTTTGGTAAGCTCAATCAAACGAGTGTTGATCAAGTGTTTGCTAAGGCCCGCATCTTGACAGCGGCTGCAAAGCGAATGGATTTTCCACTCGAAAAGCTGCATATCAAGGCGTATGATACAACGATGTCAGTAGGTGGGAGTACGTTTACCGAAGCCGCGCACTTTAGCCCTACCACAGGCGAGATCGTCATTAACGCAAACGAACTAAGATCTTCGTCTCAGGTCACAGAGATGCTATTAGCTCATGAAGTCATGCATCGTGATTGGCATCAAGTTGCTGATGTGATCGGCCTTGAAGATAGCGGTAATACAGGTGGTGTGCTTGACCAAGTTGACACATCAGAGATCAAATCACTTGATACGGTGCGAGATCTTATGAGTGAGGAGGGTCATACACTTCAGAAGGAAGATGGTATCACTAACTACTCGAAGGCTTACTGGCGTCAAGTCGAAAAGTTGCCTAAGATCGAAGCACACGGTGATCCTGAATTTCCGTGGATAAACGCAAGCACAGGTGAACTGTTTCGTGAACGTCCGTGGGAACTTGAGAATGATGCCGAGGATGGTTATGATGACAAGTTCAACCTCGCGGTGAACGAGACGCTCGCCGAGATCAGCAGGCTTGACCTCAAACGTGCGTTTGGCACTGCTCCCAATGGGATAAGTGAATTTGATCCTTCACCTACGTGGCGCGAATTGCACACAGCTGTAAAGAAGAGTGCTGCTGAACTGCGCAAGCTCGAGATCATGACACGCGGCGGATTTAATAAGGTCGTCAACTAAATGGAACTAGAACCGATCATCATCGATGGGAAGTCAGGTCAGGTTGCATATCTCAATGATGAACTTGAGATGGTGGAACGTGACGTGGCTACGTGCGCCCGTGTGGTGTTCGATGACAAGACATCTGCCTTCTTCGTGCTCAACGGTTCACCTCGATATGCACGACGTCATCGTCGTGAAACGGTTGTTCATACCGCCGCAGATGTTCACCTCGATAAGCTTCGCACGACGATCATGCATGCCTTTATGACAGGTCGTCATGCTGTTAGTAAGAAGAAGCTTCGTGAGGCGATCGCACGTAACAGTATCGACGCTGTTAGTAAAACGTTAGTGGTTGCGGCTGATACGGTTCAGGAAACGTTAGCGGAGATCTTACCAAAGACACTCGTGAACGTTGTCATTTCGGGTGGGCAAGCCGGACTGGACATCTTACAACGGCAGATGCGTAGTGCGAGCGAGTCAGAATTTCGCACTGCGTTTATCAGAAAACGTTTTGACGCGGCCGATCCGATCGTCGTCGAATGGGCTCGAAAGCACGGTGCGGAACTTGCTAAAGATCTATCTGATACCACACGTCACAACATCGCCGATGCACTCGTTCGTGCGTTTGAGAATCAAGACCTACGAACGTTATATGACGATGTGTTAAACGCGGTTGGTGATGAAAAGCGTGCGACGTTGATCGCACGTACCGAAGTGATGCGCGCGGCTAACGCAGGTCAACGCGAGTCGTGGCGTCAAGCCGTTGATAGTGGCATGCTAACAGGAGATGAAAAGCGTCAGTGGATCGTTACGAATGACGAGAGGCTTTGTCCTGAGTGTGAATCTCTCGACGGAGAAGTAGCCGAGTTAGGTGGCGAGTATCCTGATCCAGGTGGTGAAGGTCCGCCGTTACATCCAAATTGTCGTTGCACAGAGGGAATAATTTATGCCGCTTAACAACTTCGGCATCATTGCTCCGAACGTCTACCGCAGCGCCCAGCCCGACGCGCACGGGATGCGGCTGGCGGCGAAGGATTTGGGCGTTACGCTCGTGCTGAAGCTAAATACCCGTGAGGAAGGCGATACCCTGCGGTTGTCAGGTGTGGTGATCTGGGAGTGGCCGTTGGGCCTTACCGCCCCGGACGACGCGGCGGTGGTCGCACAGCTCCGGCACCTTGCGAACGCTGTCGCAGACGGGCAGGTGGTGCTCGTGCAATGCACGCACGGGCGTGATCGCACTGGCTTCTGGGCGGCGGCGTATCAGATCGTCGTGCTTGGCTGGACGTTAGAACAGGCACTGGCTGAACGTACCGCACATGGCGTGGACGACTTTATCTCTCGGCTGACGAACCACAGTTTCACAGAAGCGTTAGAACGATTAGCAGCAGCACCTAAGGAGACTGAGTTATTATGAACGCACCAACACTCATTACGAGCTCTCTCGCTGCGGCTGGGGCGGCTGCGCTCATCGGCGCGCAGGAAGTCGCCACGGTCGTCGGGTCGGGGCGGTCGACCGAAGACATCATCAAGATCATCGGGGCGGTCGGCGGGTTGCTCGTGATCGTTGGCGGCATCCTCACGCCGCTCGTGTCCCAGATCATCAAGTGGCGCGTGGAGGCGGCTCTCAGGCCGGTCACGCAGCAGATCACGACGCTCATCCCAATCGTGGCAAAGGTCGATGAACTCGTGCCGATCGTGGCGGGGATCAACGCACACGTCAACTCTGAGAAGACGCGCGCTGAGGGCGAGAACTCGATGCAGAAAGCGCAGATCACGCTGCAGCGCGAGATCATTGAGGAGATGAAGAAGGCAGCGGCGCTGCTGGCGCAAGCGAAGGCGTCCGCCGACGCCGCGCAATCCGTAGCTCAAGCCGCAATCGCCGGGGCGACGATCCCCACGAACACGGCTGGTTGAAATGTCTGTGACTCCCGTCCTCGAAACTGACGCGATCAAAGAAGGACTTAAGTGATTACCGTTCAGATGTCAGATGCTATTAAACGAATGACCATAACCGTAAAGGTTACAGGCTTACGCTCGTTTCAAGTTCGAATGTGGCTCGGAGTCAAGCTCATTCAACTTGCGGCGTTCATCATCGGCTGCAACAGTAACGTTGTTGTGGAGACCAACAATGGGTGAAAGATCTGTTCGTCACGTGCACCTACTTGGTGTGGTCGGTCAAATTCGTACCGCAAAGTACGAGAACCGTGATCACATCATCGTGCCGGTCGTCGCGTTGATGGAAGGCGTCATTCACGCGATCAATGCCGAGACGCCCGAGTACGTTCCCATTAGCTGTCTGATGTCCGCACCACAGGGCTGGAACGGACGGCCTGTAATGTTCGGCCATCCGACACGTGACGGACATCAGATTTCGGCGAACGATCCGAAGGTTCTCGCAGAGAAGTCGTTCGGTCGTGTGTTTCAGTCACGTATCTCAGGCAAGAAGTTGTTGCTCGATGCGTGGGTTGATCCTGACAAGGCTCGAAAGATCGGCGCCGAACGATTGCTCGAGCGTGTACAGAACGGTGAGCAGGTTGAGGTGTCGGTCGGTGCCTTTGTGGTGACCGAGAACACCGCCGGTGACTACAACGGAAAGCCCTATAAGGCGATCTGGCGCGACCTGATACCCGACCACCTGGCGTTCTTGCAACAGGGAACGGGTGCGTGTAGCGTTGCCATGGGTTGCGGTACACATCGCGCCGCTCAACAGGCCGAAGGTGAACAACACGAGGAACACATCGTTCACCACATCGTTGACGATCACCTCGAGGTACTCATCGGTAATGGCAACAATCAGTACACCGATGATAACGCGACGAAGGGTGATGAGAGTGCGTTAGGAGAAGATCCAAGTTCTAAAGCAAAGCTGCGGATCCGTGAGGTCGGCGCCGGGTTTGATATCACCGGTGAACTCGAGATGTGGCATCCAGATCACCCTGGTGATAAGGTGCTCATTGAAAAACTTCCAGACGCACCGTATAGCATTAGCGCAGATGGACCTAACTCGATAAAAACCGGCCCGGGTTCAAAGGGAAGCATCTTAGTTTACCACGGTTCAAAGGCGGTAAGTTCGCACAAAACCATTAAGGATGCGAAAAAGGCCGCACGTGTGATCTTGCATCGTGACAGAACGATTAAAGGACTTCAAGACGCTCACGTCGAGCGCCTCATCACCGCCATCGGTAACGGGAACAACCAGTACACAGAGGGAAACACCGGACGCATCGAGGTGCCTGCGGAAAAAGATGCACGTCGAATCGCCGACATCATTCACAAATCACAGGGGAGTAAGGAGAAAAAGTTACAGCTGACGCGTCAGATGGCCAAGTCGATCACCAACCTCGACAAGGCCATGCGCAGAGGCAATGCTGCGTTTAAGATTCACCAGAAGGAAGTAGCTGACGTCTTTTTCGCGCGTGCTGATGAGTTACGCGCAGCTGAGGACACCATGACGGAAAACGTTCAGAGAGCACTGGCACTGGTTCGGGAAGGCATGCCGATGAAGGATGCCGTGAGGGAATGCAAGTTGTCGGATGATGAGACGAAAGAATGTAAGGCCGCCATTGCCGATGACGACGACGAAGAGCCGGAAGGCAAGAAAAAGAAGTTCGACTTCGGAAAATTCAAAGGAGCAGAGATGACGAAAGAACTGCGTGCTGCGGCGATCAAGGCACTCGTCGAGTGTCCGGTCAGTGGCTTCACTACCGACGACGTGAAGCTGTTGGAATCAGTGTCAGATGAACGTCTCGTGGCGTTCGCCGAGGCCACCGAGGCTCGGCAGGAAACCGTGACGAAGCTCACGACTGCAGAGGCCAAGATTACCGAGACTGAAGCCAAGGTTGTCGAGACCGAGGCGAAGCTGAAGGTGGCCGCAGAGAAGGTGATTCCACCGGCGGCCGAATCGAAGCCGTTGACCGAGGAAGAGTTCATGAAGGCCGCGCCGGCGTCCATCAAGACTCTCGTCGAGCGTCAGAAGAAGTCGGACGCCGAACGAAAGACCACACTCATCGCCGAACTCAAGACGGCGCAGTCCGAATACAAGGAGGACGAACTCAAGACGATGGGTGTCGAGGAACTCGCACGTCTCGCTCGTGTTGCGAACATCGCCGAGCCGGCTGACAACTACGTGGGTCGTGGTGTGCCGCGCGCCGCATCGGAGCGAGCCGAGGATCCGTATCTGAACCCTCCCGACCCGTATGCACCGGGCCTCGAGGCACGTCGTAAGGGACAGGCTGTCAACTAACACCGAGTCAAATCCGGTGCTCAACGTAACGTCACAAGGTTAGGAGTAGAGAATGGCTATCACGAAGTATCCGCCGAACACCATCTGGCTCGGTGGTCCTCGAACCGAGATCGGTGACATCGCCGCGAAAGAGGCAATCACTCCCGGTATGCTCGTCGAACGCGTCAACACCGCAGGCGTGTGGCAGTGGCAGAAACACGCCACTGCAGCTGGCAACACCGGTCGTGCGGTTGCGACCGAACAGAGCATGCTCAACAAGGGTGTCGATGATGCGTATGCTGCCCTCGACCTCATGGAGGTCAGCGAACTCGCCGGCGGCAGTAGCGCTTGGATGCTGATCGCGTCCGGTCAGAGCATCGTGTACGGACAGAAGTTGGAGTCGGCCGGCAACGGCACGTTGCGCGCGATCGCCGCGGGCACCGCGT
>Ga0137314_1000113_pt1 | contig 26754 bp, 20 predicted proteins | sample EasRivERMZT199_2_FD_102289 | JGI IMG/M metagenome (GOLD analysis project Ga0137314, IMG submission 102289) | Soil microbial communities from meander-bound floodplain in the East River, Colorado, USA - East River MetaG ERMZT199_2 | ecosystem: Environmental > Terrestrial > Soil > Floodplain ... | reverse complement strand
CTGTTCGCGATCGCCTTATGTGCGTGGGTCGCGACCGGGGCGTAGCAGCCGTCAGGCCGCGAAGCCGTGGGCGAGGGCCTTTGCCTGCGGTCGCTCGCCGGGGTGATGAGAAGGAGCGGCTTTTCGGGGGCCGGGGTCGCGGGAGATGCCTTAGAAGAGGGTCCCCTGGGTCTGGTCGCCGATGGTGGTATCGAAGTCGAGACCAAGCAGCGTGAGGACAGGTTCCGCCACCGGGCGGATCTGCTTCTGCACGTAATGCTCGTGGTCGATCGGCGCTACGCGCTCCGACGCGGGCTCCGCGCCCATGGTGGTCATGACGTAACGGATCACCCACCCGGGCCGCTTGGACATCCTGCGCGCCGCGGCGACGTGCGGCGGCGTCGAGACCGTGTACGCCTCGAGGGGCTTGCGCAGTGACTTCCTGTAGACGAGGAGATCGTCGTGACGCCCCTCGCGCACCTCGGCAACCACCTGACGCAGGTAGTCTTCCACCGGACGATCGCCGAAGAGCCGCTCGTAGATCTCGCGCTGTACGCGCCGCGCCAGGTCGGTCCAGTCCCGCCGCACCGCCTCCATCCCGGTGAAGACGATCTGCGGACCCCCCTCGGATTGCACCAGACCCGCGTAGCGCTTGCGGGCCCCCGCGGTCCCGTGCCTCACGGCGGGGAGGAGAAGCCGGAGATAGAGCCGATCGCACTCCAACGCGAGCCGGCTCTCCGCGCGCCAGGTGTCCCGGATGTGCCGCACGAGCTCGTCGTTGAGCGAGGCCACGAGACTCTCACCGAGCGCGACGGCCTCGACCGGGTCGGCCAGGGCCGACGCCACGAAGAGACTGTCGGTGTCGCCGTAAAGGACCTGGAACCCGCGCTGCGTCACCTGCTCCTTGGACCAGAGGAGGATCTCGCGCCCGAAGCTCGTGATCGCGTTGGCCAGGGCAGGATCGGAGAAACGGCACGCCGAGGTGCCGAGCACGCCATAGAAAGAGTTCATCAGGATCTTGATCGCCTGGCTGGCCACCGCATCGCCGGCGCGACGGGCCGCCTCGCGCATCGGGAAGAGATCGTCGAGCAGCCGCGGGAGGATCCCCGGTGCACGCCGGAACCTGGCCCCGTTGGGGGCGACGATCGGATCCTCCTCGGAGGAGTCATCCGGAAGCAGCCCGAGAGGATCGATCTGGAACGTTCGGATGATGCTCGGGTACAGACTCCGGAAGTCGAACACCAGCACGTTTCGGTGCAGCCCCGGAACGGGATCGAGGACGTGTCCCCCCTCGCCAGGCTCCGCGTCCTCATCGGCGGCTCCGGAGACGCTGGGGGCGACGATGCGCCGCCGCGATAGCTCCGAGAGGTAGAGGAAGTCGAACGACGCGATGCTCGCCGCGACCCTGTCGGGAGGCATCCCCGTGAGACGGCTGCGACGCACCGCCAGATCGACCAGACGGAGGCGCTCGAGGATCCGGAGGGCGAGGCGCGCGTCGTTGCGGTTGTACTCCACGAAGCGCGGAAGGTCGTCCTGCCAGGTCTTGAGGATCTCCTCGGCGCGATCCGTGCCGGCGATCGTCTTGCCTTCCCCCAGCACGGCGTGGCCGACGGCGTTCAACCCGTAGCTCTCCATCCGGATGAAAGCGCCGCGCAGCAGGTCGATGCCGTCAAGCACCACGCGGCCGGGCATGACGGCCTGAGCCCCCTGCCGCGGGCCGCGCGAAGGCTGGATGCGCAGCGGGTCGGCGCCGCGTCCGATCCGCAGCGCGATCCCCGCCTTCGCAGCGAGGCGCTGCAGAACGCTCAGATCGAAGTCGATGACGTTCCACCCGGTCAGGACGTCCGGATCCAGGGAGAGGACCCTGGCTTCGAAGGCCGAGAGGAGCTCGCCTTCCGAAGCGAACGGCGTGGCATCGTGTGGCGGAGACGCTCCCTGGGGAAGCAGGAGCAGCACCTCCGAGGCGCCGCAGCCGACGAGGGCGATGGAGAGCACGCGGCTGGCATCGGGATCCGTCTCGATGTCGATGGAGAGGACCGAAAGCGTCGGACTCCAGTCCGCCGGCGCGAGATCGGGGTTGTCGAAGACGAAGGTGCCTCCCTGCCGGCGCGCCGGACCATCGATCGTGAGGCACCCGCGGATTCCCCGATCGATCAGGAAACGGTAAGCGAAGCGAACGTCCGCCTCGAAGCAGGTGATTCCCGCGTCGATCAGGCGGTCGCGCAGGCGCGGCGCATCGGGAGGGGCAGGCACCTCGACGCGCACGACCGGCTCCCCGCGCATGCTGGTGCGTGGGGGGGCCTCGTCCACGATCTTCGCCCCAAGCCGGCGCGCCGCAACAGCGTCCGCCGCACGGATGTGGAAGCCCGGGATTGGCCTGTCGTCGCGAACGAGGAAGGGGGCGCCTTCTTCGAGCACGCCGTGCAGGTGGATGATCGGGCGGCCGTTCTCGATCCGGTAGGTGGGCTGGAGGATGAAACCGCGCGGCATCGGCGACTCTGAGACATCCGAGAAAAAGGGGCAGTGACCTCAGAGTATCACCGGCCAGGGATGGTGTCCCCCGAAGTGAGGCGGCGGCGCGGGCGCGAAAAAAAACGCCCGGGGCTGTGCGACCCGGGCGTTCTCTCTCCTTGCTCGTGATGTGACTAGCTCTTCGCGACCTTCACTCCGCTGACGCCCTTGTGCGCTCCGGCATCGTCATCCGTGCAGGTCAGCGTCACCTTGTCGCCGGCCTTCACCGACTTGGCGGATTCCAACCCCTCGGCAAGGACAGGGACCGTGACGTCCTTCCCTTCGGCGTTCTTGAAGGTGAGCGTCTTCTTCTCCATGTCGACGGAGACGATGACGCCCGTCACATCGTGAGTCTTGGCGGCCAGCGCCACGGTCGACACCATCAGGACCGCAACCACCAGCGCACACAGCAACCGCATGACGTTCTTCATCCTGCACCTCCTGAAATGAATGCGGGGCTTCGTTTAATGGGTTGAGTGTAGACGAACCCGACGTATGGCTCAATGGGCATCGCCCATCCGGCGCGATCTCCGGGAAAGCGCCGCCACACGCAGGTTTTCGATGGATTGCGGACGAAGTGACCCTCGCCCCTGGGGTCCTCTGAAGCTGCTAGGTTCGCGGAACGCGTCAACGCTCAAAGGAGGACACAATGAAACACAGGCAGTTGCTGGCCCTCGGTGTCGTCGTCATCGTCATCGCGTCGGCGGGTCTGGTCGTGGCCCAGGCTCCCGAGGCGCCCAAGCCGACCGCCGAGCACGCGAAGCTCGCGTTCTTCGTCGGCAACTGGAGCGGCGAGGGAGAGATGAAGCCCAGCCCCTTCGGACCGGGCGGGAAGACGAAGACGAAGGACCGCTGCGAGTGGTGGGATGGGAAGTTCGCCGTCGTGTGCCACAGCGAGGGGACGGGCCCCGTGGGCCCCATGAAGGGTATCGGCATCCTGAGCTACAACGCCGAGGAGAAGGTGTACACCTGGTACGGCGTCGACAACACCGGCATGACCATGATGAGCGTCCCGCGCGGGACCGTCAGCGACAAGACGTGGACCTACACGGGCGAGGACAAGATGGGGGGCATCGTCGTGAAGAGCCGCTTCACGATCCAGGAACTCTCGCCGACCTCACAAAGCTTCAAGTGGGAGATTCAGGGCGAGGGAGGGGCCTGGAACACGGTCATGGAAGGAAAATCGACGAAGAGCTGAAGGATCAATCAGGGCAGGGGAGGGCGGGATACGTCGCCCTCCCCGCGTGACACCACGACGGCCGCCGCGAGATCGCCAGTCACATTCAGCGTCGTGCGGCACATGTCCAGGAACCGATCGGCGCCGAGGATCAGCCCGATCCCCTCCACCGGAATACCGACGAGCCCCAGGATCATCGCCAGGATGGGGATCGAACCCGCCGGAACGCCGGCTGTCCCGATCCCTCCCATGATGCAGATCAGAACGACCGTCGCCTGCTGCCCCAGGGTTAGCGCCACGCCGTAGAACTGCGCCAGGAACAGCACGGTCACTCCCTCAAAGAGGGCCGTGCCGTTCTGGTTCGCCGTGGCGCCGATGGTGAGCACGAAGCGGCTGACGTGCGGCGGGAGCTTCAGTCCGCGCTGCGCGACGTCGAGCGCCGTGGGAAGCGTCGCGTTGCTGGAGGCCGTGGAGAAGGCGACGAGCATCGCGTCCTGAATCCCGCGGAAGAACGTCAGCGGACTCATCCCCCCGAGCAGCTTCACCGCAAGCGAGTAGACCACGAACTGGTGGATGGCCAGCGCCAGCACGACGACCCCCACGTACCGGCCAAGCAGGACCAGCACGTCATAGCCGAGCTGTGCCGTCAGGGTGAACAGCAGCGCCGCGACACCGAACGGCGCCAGCCGGATCACCATCTGGATCAGCCGCATCGTGACGTCGTAGAGCCCTTCGATCCCGCGCTCGAGGTGGCGCGACGCGTCGGTGCGCACGAGGCAGAGCCCGATCCCGAACATCAGGGCGAAGAACATCACGGCGAGGATGTCCCCGTCGGCGGCCGCGCGGATCGGATTCGTGGGCACGAGCTGGAGGATGAGATCCATGCCCGACCGCTGGCCGGGGGACGGCGCGATCGCCGATGCCCTGGCAGCCGCCCCTTCGAGCAGCCGCGCTTGCGTCTCGGGGGGGAGGCCTCGTCCCGGTTGCAGCACATTGACGAGGAAGATGCCGAGGAAGACGGCGATCGACGAGACGGCCAGCGTGTAGACGAACGTCTTGGCGCCGATCCGCCCGAGGCTCCTGAGATCCCCAAGCCCCGCGATCCCGAGCACGAGGGCCGAGAAGACCAGCGGGATCACGAGCATGAACAGGAGGCGAAGGAAGATCTGGCCCACGGGCTGCGCGACGTATTCGATGAACCGCGCGAGGCCCTGGCTTTCCTCACCCAGCAGCCATCGCGCCGCCGCACCCGCGCCGATCCCGACCGCGAGCCCGGCCAGCATGCGGAGGTGCAGCCCGCTGTGCGCTCGTGGTGCTGGTTGCGTCGACGCCGGCTGCTCGCTCAAGCCGCGGCAGAGTACCGAGGGCCCTCGGTGCCTGTCAATGGACGCGACGCACAGGCTCTTAGGGGGCCGGCCCCGAGATCGCCGTAACCGAGTAGATCGTGTTTTCCTGCGGGACCGGAAGCGTGACCTGAGTCCCGGTCACCACGGCGACGAGCTGCCGGGGGCACCCGCGCTGATCCCGCTTCCAGACGCGGTACCCGTCGATCTGCAGGCCGGCTGACGCCTGTGGCACCTGCCACGCGAGCCGTACTGTCTGAGGATCGATGAGCGAGAGACGGAGGCTGTCGAAGGCCGCATCGGCCACGCCGTCTCCGTCGTCGTCGCCCTGATCGTCGCCTCCCTGGTCATCGTCCCCCTGGTCGTCTTCCAGACTGACGCAGGTGCCGGTGACGCAGACGCCGCAGCCACCGCGACCGTGCTCCTCCTGGCAAGGGTCACCGGGGCCTCCGCTGGTGAGCTCATCTCCGCAATGACCGTGGGCTCGCGTGCAGGAGGTCCCGTCGGGCTCCTGGTTCGGCAGACACGCGCCCGCGCCGTCGCAGGCGTCGGGGTTGTCGCACGATGTATCGGCGGTGTCGCCGCAGAGGGTTCCGGCAGGGCGGAAAGCATCGGTGACGCACGCGCCGGCGACGTCGCAGGTATCGGGAGCCCTGCACGCATCTCCCGGATGACCGCCGGGGCAGAGCGTTCCCGCTTCCAGCGGCGCATTCGAGCAGCCGGCCGTTCCGTCGCAGACATCGGTGGTGCACGAAGACGCGTCGTCGCAGAGAGCGTCGCCCCCCTCGTCGATCGCGTCGTCGCAGTCGTTGTCGATCCCGTCGCAGGCCTCGAGCGCTCCCGGATTCACGGCCGGGTCGGAGTCGTCACAGTCTCCTTCGCAGGGGGTGAAGCCGTCGTCGTCGCCGTCGCGGTCGACGTTGTAGCGACCCCCGGTTCCCTCGCCTCCCGTGCCCCCCCAGACGATCATCTGCGCGCCGGTCCAGACCACGACGTGCCCCGAGCGGGGAGCGGGCGCACCGAGCGTCGAGGTCGGCGTCCAGGAGTCGCTCTCGGGAGAGTAGCGGCCTCCGGTGTCCCCGCCGCCACTGCCGCCCCAGACGATCATCTGGTCTCCGGTCCAGATGGCTTTGTGAGCAGAGCGCCCCGTGGGAGCACCGGTGAGTGTCGTCGCTGTCCAGGAGTCGGCGGATGGATCGTAGAGTCCTCCGCTTCGCTGTCCCGAGCCTCCCCAGACGATCATCTTTTCTCCGGTCCAGACGGCCGTGTGGCTGAGCCTCCCGGAAGGCGCGTCCGTCAGCGTCGGGGCTGTCCAGCTATCGAGAGCCGGGTCGTACCGGCCCCCGCTGCGAGACGTGGATGCGGAATTGCTGCCCCAGACGATCATCTCGCTGCCGGTCCACACCGCGGTATGGTTTTCCCGGGCGAGGGGGGCTCCCGTCGCCGTTGTCGGCGCCCAGGAGTCTGTCGCGGGGTCATAGCGTCCCCCCGTCCCTGGCACACCTGTCGTCCCTTCGAACCCGCCCCATACGATCATCTCGTTGCCTGTCCACACCGCCGTGTGGGAGCGACGCGGCGATGGAGCATCGATCGTGCTGGTCGGCGTCCATACGTCGAGCAGCGGATCGTAGCGACCACCGGTGCCGAGGCTCGTCGATGAGCGAGCCCCGCCCCAGACGATCATCTCGCCGCCGGTCCAGACGGCCGAATGGTTCTGGCGCGCTTCGGGAGCGTTCAGTGACGACGTGGGGGTCCAGTTGTCGAGCGCCGGATCGTAGCGCCCTCCCGTGGAAAGCAGGATCGAGCCGAACGGCCCGAGCGACAGCCTGCCTCCCCAAATGATCATCTCGCTGCCGGTCCAGATGGCGCTCTGGCCTGACCCGGGGGGACCTTGTCCCAGCGAGGTCGGCGTCCATGTGTCGGTGAGGGGATCGTACCTGCCACCCGAATTCCAAGGGGTCGTGCTGGTGCCGCCGAACGTCACCACCGTCAGGTGGCCTCCCCAGACGATCATGCGGTCGTCCGCCCAGACGGCGCTGTGGCTGTCGCGAGGGAAGGGCGCGTCGAGTGTCGACGTCGGCGTCCATGTGTCCGTGGCGGGGTCGTACAGACCACCTGTGTCCCACGGTTCCGAGAAGTCGCAGCAGGGAAGGGCGACGCCGCCCCAGACGATCATCCTGTCGCCCGTCCATACTGCTGTGTGACGCCTTCTCGGCTCGGGTGCATCGAGCGTCGAAGTCAGCGTCCAGGAATCGGTGGCAGGAGAGTAACGACCACCGGTGTTTAAATCCTCAGCGAACTCCGGGGAGCCTCCCCAGACGATCATCTCGCTGCCGGTCCAGATCGCCGAATGCTCGAAGCGGGGCCCAGGCCCTGGGATGGCAATGCTTGTCCATGCGTCCGAGGCGGGATCGTATCGGCCGCCATCGTTGAAAATCGTCGAGGGAGTACCCCCGGCGATGCCTCCCCAGACGATCATCTCGGTGTCTGTCCAGACGGCGGTGGCGCCGCGGCGCCCCGCGGGGGCGTCGAGGGCTGCGATCGGGGACCAGGTATCAGAGGCGGGATCGTAACGGCCGCCGTCGTTGCGGCCGGAGGAGCCGGATCCCTCGCCCCCCCAAACGAGCATGAGGTCCCCCGTCCATGCTGCGAGGTGGCTCGCGCGGGGGAGAGGGGCGTCCAGCGTCGAGAGCGTCCGCCACGTGTCGACGATCGGGTCGTAGGCGGCGCCGGTGTTCATGTAATTCGGGAAGCCCGCGCTTCCTCCCCAGACGATCATCTCGCTGCCGGTCCACACGGCCGTGTGCCGGCTCCGCGCCGAGGGTGCGTTCTCGAATGACACCGAGCTCCATGTGTCGGTCGCGGGGTCGTAGCGGGAGCCGCCGTTCGTGGCTCCGACAGCCCCTAAGCCGCCCCAGATGATGACGAGGCTGCCGGTCCAGACGGCCGTGTGACCCGATCGTGGTGAAGGGAGATCGTCCAGCGTCCCGTTGTCCCAGACGTCGTCGTCGACGCACGCGGTCGAGAGACCGACTTGGGCGCCCAGCCAGGTCGCCGGCAACATCGCGTCGAAGGGCGCGGGAACGAGCGCAGCAGAGCTTGCAACGTCCGTGACCAGATCAGGGTCGAGCGATGTCTTGACGTCATTCCACCATTCCTCGAAGCCCCGAAGATCTGTGTCGCTCAATGCAGCGGCGATGTCGTGCACGACGGACATGCCGTGGCCCGCCCGTCGGTCGCGGCCAACACCGCGGAATCGATCCCCCGAAGCGAAGAAGCTGCGCGTCAGGCGGTCGACGAGCGTGGCTCTGACGAGAGTCTCCTGGATCAGGAACGCGTCGTCTCCCAGAACACGATGAAGCTCGCGGAGGCGCTCGGGCATCCGCGAGCCGGCGGCCATGCGCTGCATCTCCACGCGGAGCATCGCCGCCGTCACCGGCGTGGCCCAGAATCGTTCCAGCGCCAGGGACTGGCGCAGGTAGTTGCGCACCTTCTCACGGATGACGGCTTCGGGGACCGCCGTCTCGAAGGGGAGTGTGGCGCCCGTCTGATGGGAATAGTAGACGCGCTCGATCGCAGTCTGCGCCGCGACGCGGTCCTCGAACGTCAAGTGCCGGGCGGCCGCGCCACCGATCGTCGAAGAGAGCAGCGCCAGAAGGCAGAACCGGAAGAACCCGGCGCGTCCCATCGTATCCCCCGTCAGCCTCCTGCGCATCGCTCCATCCCTCCAGAATGGCTGGCCGCCCCTCGCCGGACGCGCACGGCCCGGCGTGGAACAAGCAGATCATACCGGGACTATTGTGCGCGGTCAGGAGAAAGTTCCCGGATTCCTGCGTGCAACCGCAACGGCCTGGCGTTCCCGGTGGACCCTCGATGGCCGGGGCGATAGAATGCCTTCCAATGCCTTGTCGGATGATGCGGCCGTAGCACCGGCCTTCCACCGTGACACATCCTGGACAGCCCGGTCTTCCCTCGATGACGACCCTGCGCCCGTACGGATCCACCGAACTCTCCGTCATTGGCCCCTGCTTCAATGAAGCCGACAACCTGCGTGAGTTCGTGTCCAGGACGCTCCGCGTCTTCGACGTCAAGGGGATCGATGGTGAGATCGTGCTCGTGGACGACGGCAGCCAGGACGAGACCGCCGTCGTCATCGCGGAGCAGGCGGAAAAGCATCCCGACAGGATCACCGCCGTTTACCACGGGACGAATCGTGGAATAGAGCAAGCCTGGAAGTCGGCGCTCGAGGTCTCGCGAGGGGCCTATGTGTGCCTCATCGACGTCGATCTGCAGTACCAGCCCGAGCACATCTACCGCCTCTACCGCGACATACGGTTCTCCAACGCGGATCTCGTCCAGGGGACCCGCAGCCACATTGGCCGACTGCGGAACGCGCGCTACGTGCTGAGCGTCGGGCTGAACTGGCTGCTCAACTGGTGCTTCGGTATGAGGGCCAGGGACAACAAGTCCGGCTTCATCCTCTGCCGCCGCGACACGCTGGGCGAGATCCTGCGTCACCGGCATCGCTACGCGTACTTCCAGACTTTCATCACCGTGGCCGCCAACGCGCGCGGCTACACCATCCGCGAAGTCGAGACCCTCTTCGAGAGCAGGATCCACGGCCGCTCGTTCATCGGGGGCAAGCTACCGGTGCGGCTGGTTGCGCGGGCGCTGGTCGATGTCGTGAAGGCCATTCACGAGTACCGGTTCAACCGCTACCGTGATCTCCTGATGGAACAGGTCGTCGCATCCAGGGTCCCGGCGTCCGCGCCCGCGCCCGTTTCCCGCGGGCTGCGCCGCGCCTATCTCCGCGCCTATCTCAGGTTGATGCCGCTCCACCACTGGATGATCACCCGGAGCGCGGGCTACTACTACGACGTCCTGGACCGGAGCCAGTGGCTTCCGGCGGAGGCGATCCGTTCCCTGCAGGAAGCCAAGCTGCGGCGTCTCGTGAACCACGCCTACTGGCACGTTCCCTACTACCGGGAGATGCTCGAAAGGCTGGGGCTGCGGCCCGAAGGGGTCGTGACCATCGAAGATCTCCGCAAGCTCCCGTTGCTCTCGAAGCAAGCCGTCCGCGAGAACCTCTATTTCGATCTGCTCTCCGATAACCACAGAAAGAAGGATGTCTACAGGATCTCGACCTCGGGCTCCACGGGCGAGCCGTTGATTGTATGGGTGGATCGCCACCAGCTTGAGTTCCGCTGGGCGACGACGCTGCGAAGCCAGGAATGGACGGGGTACCGGTTCGGCGATCGCACGGTGCGACTCTGGCATCAGACGATCGGGATGGATCCCTGGCAGATCATCAAGGAGCGGCTGGACGCCCTGCTCTGCCGCCGTCGTTTCGTTCCGGCGTTTGCCCTGGACCCCGGGCGGATCCGTGCCATGGAGCGGTTGATCCGGCGGCACCGGCCCAGCCTCCTGGACGGATATGCCGAGTCGTTCCACTACCTCTCGCGGCAGGGACTGAGTCCCGATCTGAGCCGCGTGGGAGTCAAGGGGATCATTTCGAGCGCGCAGACACTCGACGAGAACAGCCGCGCAGCGATCGAGAAGGCCTTCGGGGCGACGCTCTTCGACAAGTACGGGAGCCGTGAGTTCAGCGGCATCGCCTATGAATGCGGGCATCGGTCCGGCCATCATGTCGTGGCCGAGGGATACATCGTGGAGATCCTGGTGGGAGGCCGTCCGGCTCGGCCAGGAGAACTCGGCGAGGTCGTGATCACCGACCTGAACAACTACGTCATGCCCCTGATCCGCTATCAGATCGGCGATCTGGCGTATGCCACGGACGAGTCCGAAACCTGTCCCTGTGGCCGAGGCCTTCCACGCATCGGTGCAGTCGAGGGGCGCGTTCAGTCGGTGATCCTGGCGGCGAACGGAGTGGCCATGCCGGGGAGTTTTTTCCTGCACCTGCTGAAGGACTATGGATACGCCCTCGCCAAGTTCCAGATCGAGCAGACCGCGCCGGCCGAGATCATCTTCCGTTATGTCTCTGCTCCTCGTTTCCATCCGCGCGTGGTCCAGGAGATCCTCTCGATCTTCCGGAAGTATCTCGGTGAGGAGATGCAGATTCGCGAGGAACGCGTCGATCAGATTGCCATGGTGCGCACCGGCAAGTATCAGGTCGTCATCAACCGCCTGCCGCTTGACTACCAGGCTCTCGGCCGCGTGGTCGATCCGCGCGCCGCCGAGAGCCGCTGAATGGAGCCCACGGGCGCGCGGCAGCGTCTGCTCGACAGGCTCGGACCGCTTCCCACGTCCGTTCACCCGTCGCCGCCGGCCGTGGACCGCCGGTTCTGCCTGGACGGGATCGTGTTCGAGAGATGGCGGATCCGAGGACCGCGAGGCGACATCCCGGCCTATTTCCTGCTCGCCGAAGACGCACAGCGCCCCGCGCCCCCCCTGCTCGCCATCCATCCGCATGGCCGCCAGTTCGAGCTCGGCAAATCGCTGGTCGCAGGCCTGGCAGGAGACGACTCCCGGGGGTATGGCCGGGCCGCGGCGCATGAGGGCTTCGGTGTCCTGATCCCCGATCTCCCGGCGTTCGAGGATCGCCGTCCGCCGCTCTCCGAGCGCAAGAGAAACTACGCCCTGCAGGGCGAGGGATACGAGCGGCTGCTCGCCATGAATGCACTCGTTCATGGGGCGACGCTGCAGGGATGGATCCTGGCGGATCTCTCGGCTTGCGCCGACGTCCTTGCCCTGGACGCTCGCGTGGACGCCTCGCGGCTCTCGGCGCTCGGTCAGTCGTTCGGTGGTCAGGAGGTGCTCTTCGCAATGCTCCACGATGCGAGATTCCGCGCCGGGGTTGTTTCGTGCGGATTCAGCCTCGTGAAGCTCCTCTGCGAGCGATCGATCTCACACAACCTCGCTCTCTATCTGCCGGGCATGCTCCCCGATCTTGACTTTGACACGATCGTCCCGGCGCTGGCACCCAGACCTCTGACCATCATCGCCGGACGCCGTGACGACATCTTCCCGTTCGAGGGGGTCGAAGCGATCGCGGCCCGGGCACGAGATGCCTACAGAACGGCCGGAGCCGAGGATGCTTTCCGTCTCCGTCCGTTCGACGGCTACCATGATTTGCCGCAGGCCGAGCTTCAGGAGGCGCTCCTGTGGCTTCGCGAGACGGTTTGACAAGAGGTCAGGACCGTGGCGGTCTGACCCAGCTCAGGTGCGCGCGGATCCCCTCCTCGATCGGCGTGCGCGGCGTCCACTCCAGCTCGGCTCTCGCCCTGGCGATGTCGAGAGCATAGTCCCGACGCGGCTTGACGCGTTCGCGGTGGACCAAGGGAACGCCCCCTCCCGCCGCGTTCCTCACCGCCTCGGCCATCTCCCTGATCGAGTAGCCTCGGCCACTCCCCAGGTTGACGGCGCCGCGCGGCCGGACGTTCAGCGCCGCGACGACGGCCTCGGCGGCATCCGCAACGTAGACCAGCTCGCGACGGTCGGAGCCGTCTCCCTGGATCGCAATCGGTCCGCCGGTGGCGGCGGCCGCGATGAAGTTCTCGAGGGCACGCTTGATGCGGCTTCCGGGGCCGTACACTGCCGGCAGGCGCAGTGCGCAGCAGGGGGTGCTGGTGCTCTCGCCGAACAGATCCAGGTATCGCTCACCGATGAGCTTGCTGGCCCCGTAATAGGTCTCAGGCTCGGTCCGATGGGACTCCTGGATCGGCAGCGATTGGGGCTCGCCATAGACCTCGAATGTGCTGGCGTAAACCAGGGAATCCAGACGGGCTGTTCCCAAAGCCATGATGAGATGGATGGTGCCGCGGACGTTCGCCCTCAGGGTGGCCGCCGCGTCGGAGACGAGGTTGCGTCCGGTATCCACCGGAATGTGGGCCGCCAGGTGAACGACCCCGCGGACCCGCGACACGGCGCCCCCCAGAACGGCGACGCAGCCGGTGTCTGACAGGTCGCAGGTGAGCGTGCGCACCGGCCGCGCCCAGGTCACTCCCTCGATAGTCGGGCGATCGAGCGGGCGCCTTGACACGGCGATCACATCGTGGCCCAGCGCCGTGAGCCGGGCCACCACCCACTGCCCCAGATGCCCGCTGGCCCCCGTGACCGCGATCATCCCTCGCTCTCCATCGCCGCCCAGATCCGGCGCAGCCCTTCCTCGAGTGTCACCATTGGCTCGAAGCCGAGCTCGTTGCGCGCGCGCTCGATGGAGTACCAACGGTCGATCCAGTCCGGATCGATGTCCTCGTGACGAGGCGCCTGACGCGAGCCGGCGACCCGGCATGCGGTCCGGGCAACGTCCAGGAGCGTGTGCGGCCGTCCGCCGGAGATATTGAATACCCCCTGCGCGCCGGCGTCGAGAGCCCGCGCGATGGATCGAGCCACGTCCTCGACGTAGACATCGTCGCGAACCCCGTTGCCCGACCCGTGGATCACTGGCGTCTCGCCGCGCCGGAGCGACCGGAGAAAACGCGGGATGACGTTTTCGGGGTGCTGTCCGGGCCCGTAGACGAATGCCAGGCGCAGGAGAGCGAGCCGGGCTCCGATTCCCGCGCACGCGATCCTGAGGTAGTGCTCGGCGCAGAGCTTGGCCGCGCCGTAGGCCGTGAAGGGGCGCGTCGGGTGGTTCTCGTCCACGGGGAGCCTCTCGGGGCGGCCGTAGACCTGGATGCTGCTCGCATACACGAGCGTGGCCGGAGGGGCGGAAAGAGCGTCCAGAAAGCGAAGGGGCGATTCCACCATCACGCGCAGGTCCTGGAGCGCCCCCTGGTCCACAGCGCGGGCTTGGCGGATGGTGGCGGCCAGCCAGACCAGGCCATCGACTTCGGGGGTGGCCGCGGCCGCCGACTCGGGGCCGCCGTCTTCTCCCAGGTCGACCTCCAGCGCACGCTCTCCGGCAAGCGGGTCTGGAGGTTCGTGCCGGTCGATCGTGAAGACGGTGTGGCCGTTGGTGACGAGCCTCCGAACGACATGTCGGCCGATGAAACCGGAGCCACCGACCACGGCGACGTTCATGTCAGCGCAGCCGCCATCGCTGCGTGCTCGCGTCTTCTGCCCTTGCGGTCATCGATTGACTGCACCATGAAGTCCGTCAGGGCATTGGCTCGAGCCGCCTCTCGCCGGAGGAGGCACGCCTGCTCGGTCCATCATCACTGTATCTTGGTCGGCGCGTTTCGGGAGCGGTCGATTGTATCACTTCCGATCGTGGTTCATTTGCATCGGGGATTCGCGGCATTCGCTTTGCGGGATTCGCCCCATGGTTGGTGCGCGCGGCGGGGCCTACGGTACGAGCGAACGTTGCGCCGCTCTGGAACGGGCAAGTGCGGCCAACTCAACGAGCAAGGAGGAAGTGATGAGGTTCGACGACGATTTAATCCGGAGGAACGCCCGGACGTTCTCACTCGGCGGTGGTCCCGATCGTGGCGTTGGACCCGGGTCCGGCGATGCCGGCAGGACTGGCGGTGGCCACGGGAGTGACGATCCCGATAGCGGGAGGCCACGCAACCCCGACAGGCGTGATCAGGACAGTGACCCCAATGACCCCATCAGGCGTGACCCCGACAGCGACCCGCACGGGACCGGAACCGGACGGAGATCGGCCGGAAGATAGAATTGCCACGCCTTCAGCTCTCGCGGCTCGCGAGGGTTGGGCCATGGCGCCCGATCCTCTCGAGTTGCGGGACCTCCCGCTAAATCTCGTTCATGCGCCGGACATCCGTAGCTTTTCCGCGGCCCGCAGGTTCTCCGCGGTCCGCAGGTTCTCCGCGGCCATGTCCAGCCGGTAGCCGACGTTCCTGAGCGTGAGGATGCGGCGCCCTTCTCCTGAGAGCTTCTCTCGCAGGCGGCGGATGTGGACATCCAGCGTCCGCGTCTCGACCCCCGAATCCTTCGTGTAACCCCAGATCCTCTCCATGAGCTGCTCGCGCCTCAGGATCCTTCCCCTGGCTTCGATCAGCTCGCGCAGCAGGTCGAACTCCTTGGTGGTCAGCTTCACGGGCGCGCCGCCAAGCTTCATCTCGCGCCTTTCCAGATCGAGCGCGATTTCCCCCGCGTGAAGGACATTCTCGTGCGCCGCTTCGTTCGCGAGACGCAGGAGCATTCTCAGCCTCAGGATCAGATCGCGCGCGCGGTAGGGGCTCGTCATGAAGTCATCGGCGCCCGACAGACCGCCCAGCCCTTCGATCTCTCTTCCCACGGGACTGAGCAGAAGGATGGGAACCGCCGGGGACTCTCTCCGCAGCGCGGTTCTCAGCGCGATGCCCACGTTGCCAGGCAGCTCGAGATCGATCACCACGCCATCGTGAGGCTCGAGGGAGAACGCGCTCAGCGCGGTCTCGGCCTCGGACACCGCAGAAATCTCGAAGCCCGCCTCCTCGAGAGGCACGACGAGGGAGCGCCGGAGCATCGTGTCGCTTTCGACCAGAAGGATCCGGTTTGGCATCCCTTCCACCGCTTCGTCAACCGCCACGAACTGGCTCGTCGCAGGCTTCGAGGTGAGCTTACGTCGGTGGGCCGCCCGGGGACCATGGGGTGATCAATCCATTCTGGCGTGGACAGGTTCCTGAGCCGGGTCAGGGCTGGATGACGCCCTGCCTGATCGCGTAGCGCACGAGGGTCGCCGTCTCGTGGATATCCAGCTTCTCCATGATCCTCGTCCGATGGGATTCAGCCGTCTTCACACTGATGCCGAGGACCGTCGCCACTTCCTTCGTCGTCTTCCCCTCCGCGACGAGCTGGAGCACCTCCCGCTCGCGGGGGCTCAGCCGGTCGTTGGGGGTGTCCTTGCCGTCGAGGTAGGCCATGACAGCTTCGCGGGAAATCCCGGGGCTCAGGTAGACGGCGCCTCGCGACACTTCGCGGATCGCCTTCACCAGATCCTCGGCGGCCTTCGTCTTCACGATGTAGCCGGTGACCCCGGCGCGCAGCGCCTCCACCACGTACTGGTTCTCTTCGTGAACCGTCAGGAGGATCGTCCGCGTGCCCGGCGAGATCCGCATGATCTCACGCGCGGCGTCCACGCCGTTGAGGAGCGGCATGGCGATGTCCAGCACGGCGACGTCGGGATGCACCTTCTCGGCCTGGGCAACGGCATCCCGTCCATCGGTCGCTTCGGCGACCACTTCGAGATTCTCCTTCTCGAGGATCGCGCGGATCCCCTGGCGCACGATGTTGTGATCGTCCGCGAGCAGAATGGTCAATCTCATGATTCATTCCTCCAAAGGAACGGTGATTTCGAGCGTCGTTCCTTGCCCTGGAGCAGAAACGATCCTGAGCCTGCCGCCTACCGCATCGAGCCGCTCGCGGATTCCAAGCAGCCCGAGCCCTGTCTTCACTTCGCGTGCCCTGCGTTCCGTGTCGAACCCTAGCCCATCATCGGTGATGAAGCATTCGAGCTTGCGGGGCTGGCGGGAGACCAGAATCGTAGCGCGTCTTGCATGGGCATGCTTGACGATGTTGTTCAATCCCTCCTGGGCCACCCTGTAGATGGCGGTCTCCACCTGGGGCTGCAGGCGGGTGGGGAACGCCCCCTTGACGGTGACCCCAATCCCCGAGCGCTCCGACGTCCCCTCGGCGAGGAACCTCAGGGCGGGAAGGAGGCCCAGCTCGTCGAGGATGGTCGGGCGCAGCTCGTGGGAGATCTGGCGGAGCTGATCGTGAACCCGGTCCAGCGCGCCGCGGAGCTCCGCCAGCCGCGCACGCTCTTCCTGCGGGAGGTCGGCCGCGAGCCGGTTGATGGCGATCTGGCCGTACGCGATGAGCTGGCCGGCCTCCGCGTGGAGGGCATGCGCGATCCTCTTGGCCTCCTGCTCGAGCCGTTCGTTCATGCTCCTGAGCGCGGCGTTCGATTCACAGAAGGCGCGATGGGTCATCTCGAAGGGGGAGAGGCTCTCGATGAAGAGAGTGCCAGCCGATCGGATGGCCGCTGCACCATCGCCGTCCCCTTTGTCGGCGAGCGCTTCTTCGAGCGCCCGATGGTGGACCGCGGCGAGATCGACAACGCCGAGCCCTTGATCAATCGCCCTGCGCGCAAGGTCGTAGGCGCCCTGGAGGATCTCCTCGCCGGCGCGGCCCGCAGTGGACTCCGGGGCGGCTTGCAGGAATCCGCGCAGGAGGGCTTGGTATTCGGCAACGATCTCAGCGCATCGATCCATGACGTTCGGCTCCCAGATAGCGGACCACCATGATCAGCGCGTCGTCTCTCCCCGTGGCGTGATTCTCGATGATCTGCTTCGCCATCACCTCGGGCGAGCTGACGAGCCTGATCGTGTCGGCAAACCCTGCCGCGATGCCGTCCGTCGCCAGCATCAGGGTGTCGCCCTCGGACACTCCCAGCGTCGTTGGCCCCAGCGACGGGAGCTTGTCGCCCACGACCCCGCCGCGAAGCACGAGGCGGCTGGAATGCTGCTGCGCGTCGCTCGGCGCCGGCAACAGGACCCCCGCGACGTTCCCAATGGCAAGCCACGTCATCGTCGAGGCGGCGAAATCGAATGACGCGAGCGTCACGGCGATCCCGCGCATGCTCCGCAGGCGGCCGTGGCAGCGCCGGATCATCTCCGGCAGCGGTTCTTCAGGATGCTCCTTGAAGCACGACACGGCGATCTCCGCGCAGCGCGCCGCGTCGGCGCCGTGCCCAAGCCCGTCCACCACCCCCACGAGCACGCCGCCGGCGTAGGGAGCAACCAGGCTGCGGTCGCCCGATTCCTGCTGTCCCGGCAGGTTCTCTGTGGCCTCGCTCCAGTCGATCAGGCTCCCGCGGCTCACAGTTTCCATTTCCTCGCCTTGATCGTTGTCCCTTTGCCTTCGACCGAGCTCACTTCCGTCTCGTCCATCAGACGCCTCACACCCGGGAGACCGAGACCAAGGCCGCCGGACGTGGAGTAGCCGCCGTTGAGGGCTTTCCTGACGTCGCGGATCCCGGGTCCCTCGTCCGAGGCGACGACCTGGATCCCGCGTTGCCTGCCGCTGTGAATGAGCGAGATGCGGATCTCACCCCGCGTGGCGTAGAGGACGATGTTGCGGGCGAGCTCGGAGATCGCCGTGGCGATGAAGGCCAGCTCCGCGGCGGAGAATCCCAGCGAGGCGGCGAGCGTCCGACCCTCGTGTCTTGCCGTCACGATGTCGCTGTCGGATTCGATCCAGACACGCAGCTCGTCGCTCACGATTCATTGCCTTCCTGGCTTGGCTCTCCGGTTCAGGAGAGTGAGTCCCTCCTCCAGATCGAGGGCGGTGCCCACCCCCTCCAGAGTCAACCCGATCTGCACCATAGCGAATGCCACCTCCGGCTGGAGGCCGACGATCACCATCTCCGCTCCTCGCAGACGGATCATGAGGGCAATGTCGCGCAGGGTGCGGGTTGAGAATGAATCCACCACGTCGAGCGCCGTCACGTCCACGATGACGGCGCGGGACCGGAACTTGGCGACCTTCGCGACCAGCGCGTCCCGAAGGCTCATCAAGTCGCTGTCGTTCAGGGCGGACTGGACGGTGGCGATCAGGTACGGTCCCTGTTTCAGGATAGGGACTTCCAAAGGTCACCTCAGCCTTCCTGGGCTTCCAGATGCGGGGCGACCTTGTAGCCGAGGAGTCTCTCGGCCTGCTCGATGCCCCCCTGCAGGTCACCGACGGTCGACATCTTGGCCAGATCGACGCCGATGTTGACCAGGGTCTGCGCGATCTCCGCCGACAGGCCGGTCACGATCACGGTGGCGCCGAGGAGTCGCGACGCCTCCACCGTCTGCACGAGGTGGTTCGCGACGTTGGTGTCCATGGCCGCGACGCCCGTGATGTCGATGACCACGACCTTGGCGCGGTTGGCGCGGATCGCCCTGAGGAGCTGCTCGGTGAGCTGGCGTGCGCGCTGGGGGTCGATGACGCCGATGATCGGCAGAATGAGCAGCCGATCCCGGACCTGGAGCACGGGAGTCGACAGCTCGCGGATTGCTTCCTGCTGCTCGCGGATCGTGCGCTCGCGCTCCTGCACGAAGCCGACGGCCACGGTGGTGGCGATCCTGTTCGCCGCGGGCTCGTACGCGTCCAGGATGCGGTTCAGGAGGGGAAAGTCAGTCTGGTATTTCGCGAACAACGATCGCGCCAGAACGTCGCGCAGCAGGAGCACGATGCCGACGACCTCGTGCGTCTCGACGCCCCTGGGGATGATGCGTTCCGAGAGGTTGCGGGCGTAGGCCTGGAGCGCCTCGAAGGTTCCGGTCTCGAGCGCCTCCACGTAGTTGTCGTAGACCGACGTGGCCTCGGCGAAGATCTCGGACTCGCTCATGGCCGTGAGCAGGCGCGCCTCGGTGATGCGACGGGCCCATTCCTCCCTCAGCTCAGTCCGCTTCTGCCTCAGGTGGGACACCAGCTCGATGAGGAGCCGTCTGTCCAGCTCAGTTTCGAACTTGACCTCTTTGTCCCTGACCTTCGTGCGAGGCATAACGTGGACCCTCCCTTGAAAGCGGGTTTGCTCCTTTTTCTCCATGGGGGAAGCTGGCATCCTGTTGGCCGAATATACCATCCGATTCGGCCTTTCCCCGCGCCCCGCTTCACGAATGCGGCGCCCGGAGAACGCCGGGAGCCGCGCGCATCGCGAACTGTAAGAGCAATGTTTCGCGTGTCTTACGCCCATCTCACAGGGGGCATCTCCCGGCGCGGAGTCGTGTCATGCCGACGGCATTCATGCAGGATCTCCCCCCGGCAATATCAGGTGATCACCCGATAGAGGGGATTGCCAAAACGGCGAGATCGGGGGCGCCCTCGGGGCCTCCCGCGGCGCCAGGATCGTCAGCGACCCCAGCGCGGCCACCGCCAAGCGCCATCCGCCCGGCCTCTTGACCGCCCCGTAGCTAGGCGATCTACCATCCCTTCCGATGACCAATGATTTGCATTTTGTTATTGGTGAGTTGTGATTGGTGCGGGGACTCTTCTCGGGCCGTATGAAGTGATCTCGCGGCTGGGGTCGGGGGGCATGGGCGAGGTCTGGCGGGCCCGGGACACGCGGCTCGGGCGCGAGGTCGCGATCAAGGTTCTGCTGGCCGAGGTGGCCGGCAACCCGTCGCGCCTGAAGCGCTTCGACAAGGAGGCGCGGTCGGCCTCGGCGCTGAATCACCCCAGCATCGTGACGATCTTCGATATCGGTACGACGAACTCGGTCTCGTGGATGGCGATGGAACTCGTTCAGGGCAGGACCCTGCGGGAGATCCTCGCTGACGGCGCCCTGCCGATCGGGCGGCTGCTCCAGATGGCTATCCAGATCACGGACGGGCTGGCGAAGGCACACGCGGCGGGGATCGTTCACCGGGATCTGAAGCCCGAGAACGTGATGGTGACCAAGGACGGGCTCGTGAAGGTCCTGGACTTCGGCCTGGCGAAGCTCACGCAGCCGGAGGTCGACGCTGCGGGGAGCGCCCCGACCATGACGAGCGCGACCGAGACCGGCGTCATCATGGGAACCGTGGGCTACATGTCGCCGGAGCAGGCGAGCGCGCGGGCGGTGGACTACCGCTCCGACCAGTTCTCGTTCGGTTCGGTGCTTTACGAGATGGCGACCGGCAAGCGGGCGTTCGAGGGGAAGACCATGCCGGAGACGCTCGCGGCGATCATCCGCGATGAGCCGGAGCCGATCGGCACTGTGAACCCGCAGGTGCCGGTGCCGCTGCGGTGGATCGTCGAGCGGTGCTTCGCCAAGGATCCAGAAGAGCGCTACGCCTCGACCAAGGACCTGGCTCGAGATCTTCTGTCAGTAAGGAACCACCTTTCCGATGTCACGAGCGGAGCGGAGTCTCTCCGTGCTCCAACACCGTCGCGCCGCCGCGCTTGGATTCCCGCGGTGATCGCGGCGGCGGTTGTCGTCGCGCTAGGCGCGACGGCTTGGATTATTTACAGCCGTGTCTGGCAGAACCCCCTCGCCGGTGCTCGCTTCAGCCGTTTCACGTCCTGGGAAGGCTCCGAGCTGGATGCGAGCATCTCTTACGATGGCAAGTTCGTGGCGTTTCTCGCGGACCACGAGGGGTCGTTCGACGCCTGGGAGGGACAGGTAGGTAGCGGCGCGTTCCTGAATCTCACCAAGGGCCAGTTCCCGACCCTCGCCAACACCTTCGTTAATAACGTCGGATTCTCCGGCGACGGAGACCACGTGTGGCTCCGTGTCAACTCCGCGGACGGTAACCAAAACACCCTCTGGCTCGTGCCGACCATCGGCGGGGCGCCACGGGTATTCCTGCCGAACGCCGTTGGGGCGGCCTGGTCGCCCGACCATGATCGCATCGTCTATTTCACTCCGGAACCCGGGGATCCGATTTTCGTCGCAGACAGAAACGGGGGAAACGCCAGGAAGATCTGTGTTGATAAGCCCGGGATCCACCAGCACTACGTCACTTGGTCGCCGGACGGGCGCTTCGTCTACTTTGTCCGCGGGATACCGGACGAAATGGACGTCTGGCGGGTCTCTCCGGAGGGAGGGATCGCCGAGCGACTCACCCATCACAATTCAAGAGTCGCGTATCCGCGTTTGCTCGACGATCGGACGCTGATCTACACCGCGATGCGCGAGGACGGCTCCGGTTTCGGCCTCTACGCGCTGGACGTCGAAAGGCGGATTCCGCACCCGGTGACCGCCGGCCTGGAGGAGTACGTTTCGGTCGATGCGAGCGGCGACGGCCAGCGACTGGTCGCAACTGTTGCGAATCCCGTTCGGGACCTCTGGACAGTGCCGATCACGGACCACGTCGTCGATGAGTCCAGCGTGAGTCACTTCAAACTGCCAACGGTGCGCGCCTCTGCGCCCCGCTTCGGGCGCGACTGCATTCTGTATCTGGGCTCCAAGGGGGCGGCTGACGGACTCTGGAAGTTCGAGGACGGCTCAGAAACGGAGTTGTGGAAGGGAAGCGAGGGCGCCGTGGTTTCTGCACCGGCTGCCTCACCCGACGGAAACCAGATCTGCTTCGTGGTTCGCAGTGAAGGACGTGGGCGCCTTTATCTGATGGCCTCAGACGGAACCGGTGCACATCGCGTCGCGGAGTCACTCGAAGTCCGCGGCGCGCCATCCTGGTCCCCCGACGGAAAATGGATCGCCGTCGCTGGCAGCGAAGACAAGGCAAACCCGCTCTTCAAAGTGCCGATGGATGGCGGCGCGCCGGTTCGCTTGGTCGGCGGAGTGAACTCGGTCATTTCGAATCCGGTCTGGTCGCCCGACGGGCGCGTCATCCTCTACTCTGAGGGTGAAGGCGGTGGGACCGTTCGGCTCCAGGGCGTCACGCCAGACAAGCAGCCTTTCCCGCTGCCGGAGGTCCGGGTCGGAGCCACGGGCGATCGGTACCGTTTTCTGCCCGACGGGAAGAGTCTGGTCGTGACGCAGGGTGTGTTGTGGCTGCAGAACTTCTCGCTGCTGGATCTTGCCACTGGCAAGCAGCGCCCGCTGACGAATCTGAAACAACAGATCGTCATGAAGAGCTTCGACGTTTCGCCCGACGGCAAGCAGATCATCTTCGACCGCTACCGCGCGAGCTCCGATCTCGTCCTGATCGATCGGCCGCCGCGCTGACCAGGTTCTGCGGCCCTCGCCCGTGGACGAAGATTCCCGCCGCATCGACCCACGGGACCGCGCCCCGCAGGTCAAAGCCCGCCTCGTCCGCCATGGCGGGCTTGCGTAGATTCGACTTGGGAAGTGTGACGCTTCGACGAACCGCCGGAAAACCTTTGCAGCACAACGGCTGGCGGAGAGAGTGGGATTCGAACCCACGGTGGAGTTTCCCCCACACACGCTTTCCAAGCGTGCTCCTTCAGCCACTCGGACATCTCTCCGCGACAGGGCTGAACGAAGGACACTAGCTAGGGGTCGAGAGAGTACTCCAGCCCGGATCGAAACATCAACCTAACCCCGGGGGGCGGCCGCTGCGGCGCGGGTGGCGATCAGAGCCTCGTGCTGCTGACCAGAGAGGAGACGCCGAGCAGGTTCACCTTCTCCACCGAATCGAGCTGGAAGAGCCGATTCTCCTCGAGAAGGTCAAGCGGGATGGTGAGCACGAAGCCGAGCTTGCGCGTCAGCGGCGTGAGGTGGTGCTCTCCGCGCGCCACGATGGGATTCCGGCTCTTGAAGTGATTCAGGAACACGACGCGCCCGCCGCGTCTGCAGACGCGGTGGACCTCTGCGAGCACGCGCCGCGGCTCCGACACGCTGCCGATGACGTGGGAGAGGAGGATCCGATCGAACGTCGCATCGGGGAAGGCGATGGCGTCGGCCGACATCCGCATCAGGCTCACGTCGGTGCGTCCGAGCTCGTCCACCTTGTGGGCCGCCTTGGACAGCATCGTGGCCGAGATGTCGATCCCGAAGATGTCACAGAAGCGTTGCGGGTAATGGGGGAGCGAGAGCCCCGTCCCAATCCCCACCTCCAGGACGCGATCTCCCCTGCGCAGCGCGAGCGCATCGATGGCGCGGCGACGGCCCGGCTCGAGAACAGCGTCGAAAAAGAGATCGTAAACGTGGGAATAGGATGAGTAAATCTGCTCGGCGCGCTGCACGGACATGCGGGTGATATCCATGGTCTGCGGTCAATTATAGGACATGCCGGACCCCGCCTCGGTTATCATCGGAGACGCCGGTGTCCCCGGGAGCGCGACGAGCGTGCGAATTCTTCTGGCACCCGACAAGTTCCGCGGCACGTTCACCGCGGCCCAGGTCTGCGACCTCCTCGCGCGCGGCTTGCGGGACGCGGACCCCTCGCTCGAGATCCGCAGCCTTCCGCTCGCCGACGGTGGCGAGGGAACGCTCGATGCCATCCTGTCCGCCGCCGGGGGGAGCCGCATCCCGGTGGCCGCGCGCGGCGCGCTGGGTGCGCCGGTTCCGGACGCGGTCTACGGCCTGACCACCGGCGGTATCGCCGTGATCGAGTCGGCCCTCATCTGCGGACTCTGCATGATTCCGGAGGGGGCGCGCGATCCTCTGCGCGCCTCGAGCGTGGGGCTGGGCGATGTCGTGCGCGCTGCGCTCGACGCGGGTGCGCTGGACGTCATGATCGGCCTGGGCGGGACGGCCACGGTCGATGGCGGGCTGGGGATGGCGCTGGCCCTGGGTTATTCCTTCGAAGAGCCCGCCGAGGGTTGCCTCGTATCCGTCATCCGCGCGGATGACGCCCATGCGGGAATTCCTGCCGCGAGATTCACCTCTCTGTGCGATGTGGCCAGCCCCCTGCTGGGCGCCCAGGGAGCGGCCGCGGTTTTCGGCCCCCAGAAGGGAGCCGACCATCAGGATGTCATGATCCTGGAGATGCGGCTCTCGGCCCTGGCCGCCGCCATCCAGGCATGGAATGGAAAAGACGTTCGGACCCTGCCGCGGGGGGGCGCCGCCGGCGGACTCGGGGCGGGAACAGCGGCCTTCCTGGGAGCCAGGCTCGTGGGGGGAGCCGATATCGTGATGGACTTGCTGGACTTCCACGATGCGCTAGAGTCATGTGAGGTCGTCGTCACGGGCGAGGGCTCGCTGGACGCCCAGACCGCTCCCGGGAAGGTTGTCCCATCGGTTCTCGGCAAGGCTGCCCACCTCGCACGCCCCACGGCGGTCGTCGTCGGCCGATGGGACGGGTCGCTCCCAGCCGCGCGACCAAAGATCACTAAAGTCTTTGACCGCAAAGATGTTACCAACGCAAGCCACATGAGGAGCGAGGATCTTGTGGAGGCAGGGCGCCTGATCGCGGCCTGGTCGCGGAATCCCGAGAGTCATTGAAATCAAGCGTTTGCCGGCCACAGGCAGAAAGACAAAATTCGCAAGAGAACCTTGACACTGCCGACGCACAGCCGTATAGTCAAACGTGCCGTTTGGCACGTCTCTCGGAGGCGGGGAACCATATCCACCCTGACCCCGCCGGGGTTCGGCTAGGGCAGGTCATTCCCGTAACTCTTTGCCCACAGGACTGTTGCGTCGGGTAGCGCCGGGAGCCTGCAAGCGAGGTACCGCAGGGAGCGGTTCAGAGAGCGGATAGCCCCAGGTTGAAACTCGGGAGCGTCTGGACCGTCCATCATACGAACGAGATGCGGTAGCTACGCTGCAATGGTACCCGGCATGCAGGGGCGTCATTAGTCTAGAGACGCAGGTCATCCTTCTTCTCGGTTCCCGGCTTGACACTGTCCGTTCCAGCGAAACAGCGAGCGATTCGGGTCTGAGTCCGCTCCTCCCGCGAAGCGGGGGGGTGAGGCGCCGCGTCAGGCGCGCAGCAGCATGGCGCAACGTCGTGCGGAGGGTTGAATGAAAGGGAATTCGGCTCCTATGAACCGTACAGGGAAAACGGCGGTCGTGGACAAGAACGAGATTGAGCTCAGCGAGGACTGGGATCAGCCCCAGTGGACGGAGGTCGCTCAGCCCAACCGCTTTGGCGTGGACAATCCCGCCCTGCGCGGTGACCTGAATTTCGACGACACGCCGGCGTTCGATGGAACGTTCATCGACCGCAGCCCGGCCGAGATGCTCGACCCGATCGACGTGCCCGAAGTGGCCGAGACCGCAGCGACAGGGGCCGAGGACGCCGTAGAGCCGCAGCCCAGCGTTGCAGTCCCCGCCGCCAAGGACGCGCCCAGGCCCGACGACGACCGCCAGGCCGGGCTTCTGTCGATCTACTTCCGCGACATGAGCGCCTCCTCCCTCCTGACGAAGGAGCGCGAGGTGGAGCTGGCGAAGCGGATGGAGGTCGGCCAGCGGGGCCTCGACGCCGTCATCCGCAGGGCGATGCCGACGTGGAAGAAGCTCATCCCGCCGGACGTCAACCACACCTTCCGCAGGGGCGAGATCCCGCGGCAGCACCTCGACAGGTTCGTCGGCCACATCGCGGGAGCGGCGCGCCGCATCCGCGAGGGCGAAGACGACATCCGCACGCTGAAGCTGCGGGCGGGGATGCGCGTCGAAGGGGTGACGCCGAAGCGCCGCAAGCAGGTGAGCGGCGCGCGCGTCAGGCAGCTCAAGGCGAAGATGCAGGTGCTCCGCAACACGAACCGCCGCATGGGCCGCGAGCTGGGAATGACGCCGAACCAGGTCAGGGAGATGGCGGCCACCGCCCTCGACTCGCGGGAGATTCTCGACAGGGCGCGCGAGGACATGATCCGGGCCAATCTGAGGCTCGTGGTCTTCATCGCCAAGCGCTACGTCAACCAGGGGCTCTCTCTCATGGATCTGATCCAGGAGGGGAACCTCGGGCTGATGAAGGCCGTCGAGAAATTCGAGTACCGCCGCGGCTACAAGTTCTCCACCTACGCGTTCTGGTGGATCAAGCAGGCCATGGACCGCGCCATCGCGGACAAGTCCCGCATCATCCGCATCCCGGTCCACATGAACGAAAAGTACAAGAAGGTCTCCGATGCCGTCCGGGAGCTGACCAAGACCCTGGGGCGTGAGCCTTCCTCGCGGGAGATCGCGCGCAAGATGCACATGCCCGTGGGGAAGATCAAGGAGATCCTCGAGCTCGTGAAGGACCCCATCTTCTTCGAGAGGAACACGGAGGACGACGAGGGGGGCGGGCTGCTCCGGTTCGTGTCCGACGACAAGGTGGAGTCTCCGTTCGAGCAGGCCGTCACGCGCGACCTCACCGAGAAGATTCAGGAGGCGCTCAAGACCCTCTCCGACAAGGAGGAGAAGGTCATCCGCATGCGCTTCGGGATCGGCGAAAAGCACAACTACACGCTCGAAGAGGTCGGCCGCGTCATGCAGCTGACCCGCGAGCGCATCCGACAGATTGAGTCCAAGGCGCTCAAGAAGCTGCAGCATCCGCTGAAATCGAAGAAGCTGCGGGAGTTCCT
>Ga0137314_1000112_pt1 | contig 27218 bp, 22 predicted proteins | sample EasRivERMZT199_2_FD_102289 | JGI IMG/M metagenome (GOLD analysis project Ga0137314, IMG submission 102289) | Soil microbial communities from meander-bound floodplain in the East River, Colorado, USA - East River MetaG ERMZT199_2 | ecosystem: Environmental > Terrestrial > Soil > Floodplain ... | reverse complement strand
TTTCGATCGACATCCCTCGGCCGGTCCGTTGCCGGCGGGGGCGCCGGAGGAGTGCGAGGAGTTCCGCCGCCAGCCGGACGCGCTGGAGCGCGCGGCGGAGCTGGACGCGCAGTACGGCCGCAATCCGGACTTGCAGAACCTGCCGATGTACTGCATTCCGTTCTCGTTCAAGGACTCGTACGACGTGAAGGACCTGCGGTCCACCGGCGGCGCGGACGCGCGCTACGACATCGATTTCCCAGCGCGCGATCACACGCTCGTCGCCGAGCTCCGGCAGAAGGGCGCCATCATCTACGCGAAAGCCAACACCACCGAGTACAACGGCCGCGGTCCAGGGGATCCGGGGGGCGGGAACCAGCCGACGAAAGTGCTGCCATCGACGCTTGGCTATCAGCGCAGCACGTGGGCCGGCAACCCATGCAACTCGTACGACCAGACACGGGCCGCATCGATCGGGTCGAGCTCGGGGTCGGGCGTCTCGGTGAGCACGAACCTCGTAATGTGCAGTATCTGCGAGGAGACGGGGCAGTCGTGCCGCGGGCCAGCCAATCACAACTCGGTGGCGCTCATCCTGCCGCACAAGGCGCACCTATCGTTTCTGGGCGGCGCGATCGGCGCCGAGATTTACAACGACCGCGCGGGCATTCACTGCCGCTCCATCGGCGACGCCGTGAAGGTGCTCGACGCGCTCAAGAATCCCGACCACGGGTACTACGACCCTCGCGACATCTTCACCACCGTGCCGCGCTCGAGCCTGCCGTCCGAGCCGTACGCGCGCGCCGTTACAGAGGGAAGACCGGGCGCGCTCAAAGGGATGCGGATCGGGATCATCCGCGAGTTCATGGTGAAACACGCAAAGGTCGACGAGCCGATCGTCGAGGCGGCCGCCACCGAAATGAAGGCGATGCTGGGCGGCCACCTCGGCGCGACGCTTGTCGAGTCGGTGACGCCCGGCTGGGTGGACGATCCCGACATCGAGAACATGTCGACAACGATCGATCGCGCGATCGCGCAGCTGGCGCCGGTACTCTATCCGGACCTGCTCCTCCGATTAACTGCGGCCAACGAGCCCTTCTATCCGGACTTCGCGGCGAAGGTCAAACCCACCGAGTTCGGTCCAGGGGTGACAAGGGGCACGGGAGCGATGGCGGCGGCCGACTGGATGCTCCGGTGGGCGGAAGGGCTCGAGCCGTCGCCGCGCAACCTGACCCTGCGCAGCGTGCTCGCTGGCGGCGAGGCGCAGTCGCGCACGTTCCGTTTCCATATTCCGCAGTACCTGAGCCGCCGGGCGAAGGACTGGGCCGACCGAGGATACACAGAAACACTCGTCGACTGGCCGTCGCTCAATGCCCGATCGAAGTTCTGGGGCGACGACCAGCGTGCGGCGTTCAAGAACTGGGAAGAGATCGACAACCTCTACGAGCCGCCCAAGGGCATTGCCGACAACATGCAGCGGCGTGAGTTCCTGCAGCGCGTGATGATGAAGGTCCTTCAGGACAACAGGCTCGATCTGCTGATCCAGCTCCATACGGCGCTGCCCCCGGGCAAGATCGGGCTGGCGCTGGAGCCCAACGTGAACAGTCGCGCGATCTCGTACCCGCTCGGCCCGAACGCTGGCATCACCGAAATTCTGATACCGGCCGGCTACGTCAAAGTCGCATACGACCCGGTGTTCGAGCTCGCCACCGATGCCAACGGCCGGCAGTTCTACCGCGGCCGCACCGGAACGACGCCGACCGAAGCACCGGCGCCCGGCATCCCGTTCTCGATCAATTTTCTGGTGGAGCCGGGGATGGAGCACCTGGCGCTGAAAGCGGCCTCGGCCTACCAGTCGGCCTCGAAGCGCCGTGTGCCGCCACCGGCCTTCCGGCCCCTTCCGCGCGAGCCGTAGGTGTGATGCCGGAAAGAGTACACGATGGCCAACGACACGGGACCGGGTTCGAATCCGTTTACGGGGGCGTTCTTGTCGCCGATTCGAACGCTCGTGGTCGGAACTACACTCCTGAAAGAACCAACCTTCGTGCACATTGCATAAACGTGATGTCGCATTCGGAAACGTAAGTCGCTGTCGAGCCTGAGCTTCGAACCGACGCGCACTCCTTGCGTGAATTGACGGCACGCTCCTCGCACAGCCGAGGCTCGCTCCCATCTGCAGCCTTGTTGGCTGTCCAACCAACACTCTTACGGGATTTTGACGTCGCCGATGTGGCTTCGACGCTAGCGGTGTCACCCGCGTCGGGCTCCCGGTAACGCCGATAGGAGAACGCCGAAGTGGTCCACCGAACGACCTGCACGTGTGCCGCGGATGGAAATACCTCTCGAACGTCGTCACTGACATCGAGCGCTGCAACGACATCACCGACCGCCAAGTCGCGGACAGACAATTCCAGCAAGGGCAGTGAGTGGAAACAGACATTGAGGGAAGCGCAATCGCCGAGAGACTGGACGCGAACGGGTCTGGTCGTTCTGGCCATGCTCATCGTGCTCGTATCGTCATCGCTTCCAGCCACGGCACAATTGCACGACCACAAGTCAGGTCTCGCGCATGGCATTCCCGATCTCTGCGCACAGGACAGCACGTCGACGCACGTGCTCGGGGGACAGAACCGAACACTGTCGGGGCCGCTGACCGTCTCGTGTCTCGGCATTCAAGGCAACGTCACGCTGGATAGCAGCTCGCGGCTTCGTGTCGACACGATCCTCGTCTACGACAGTGGCTCGCTCACGGTGCAGAACGGTGCACAGATCACCTTTCGCGATCACCCGATCGATACTTTCGGTGATCCAGAGCAGTACGGGCACGGTCTCATCGTGTTCGGGAAGTTGCGCGTAAACGGATCCGCCGTGGCTCCGTTTGCCCGCTTGACGAGCGACGTTCCGAAAGGGGCCATGACCCTGACGCTGTCGGTCCCCGCAAGCTGGACGGCCGGCCAACGACTGCTGCTGCCGGATTCCCGCCAGATTGCCCCGACCGATTTGCTCAACAACGGGTTTCCCGACAATGGCGTCGCGGTTCGAACGGTGGATCAGTCTGAAGTGGTGACGATCGGCGCAGTGAGCGCGAACACGATTACACTGACGGCGCCCACACAGTACGCCCATACCGGGACGCACGCGCCGGCGTTGCAGGGGCGGCCTGCCATCGACCTTTATCCGCACATCGCAAACCTGTCTCGCGGCGTGATCTTTCGGTCGGAGAATCCCAACGGCGTTCGCGCGCACGCGCTCTTTACGCAGCGCGCCGATGTGCAGATTCGTGGCGCTGGATTTGTCGACATGGGGCGCACGACCGGCCGCAGGCTCGATGACACCACATTCAATGCGAGTGGCGCGGTGACGCACATCGGGGCCAATCAGCGCGCGCGCTACCCGGTCCATTTCCATCACGTATTCGGCCCCCAAACCACCGCGGATTCCTATCAGTTCGTGATCGCCGACAGCGTTGTCGAGCACGGGTTGAAATGGGGGATAGCGGTCCATAACTCGGCATGGGGGCTGGTGCAGGACAACGTGGTGTGGGATGTCGCCGGCGCGGCGTACATCACTGAGGATGGGAACGAAACGGAGAACGTGTTCGACCACAATATGGCTGTCTCAGTCGAAAACCGCGTGTACGACTTATTGCCGCTCTTCACGTATGACACCGAGATGAATCGCGGGACGGCGTTCTGGTTCAAGGCCATGAACCAGTCAGCCACCAGGAACGTCGTCTACGCATCGCGGTCGTGTTAAGCGTGGTATACCGGCAACTACGAGGGCGAACCGTCCGATCCCGCCAGTGCTTCACATCCGCAGCGCATTCCGAAGTTTCGTGGTGCAGACACAAGTGTGGACGCCAACATCAAGATGGTGCCGACGTTTGTGCGCCCGATGCTTCCCATCGACAACAACGAGTGTGCGAGCGCCTCGCATTTTGGGATGGAAGTGTGGTGGACGCAGGCGGGGCTCGAGGGGCTGCGCCCCGACGTCACGTTTCAGAATCTGCCGTTCAAGAATTCGACGTTCTGGCGCATCGGTGGCGTGGACCGCGCGGGGCAACTGCAGGGCGGTGCGATCTCCGTGCACTACGCGGACGCGGTCTTCGACGGCGTCACCGCGGTGAACGAAGGGGGCTCTGGCCTGGCGGTCGTCGCGGTGAATGACGGCGGCGGCATGGGCCTCGGGAACGGCTACGGCACCATCGCCAATGCGGACATTCGCGGGTTCGACACGGCGTTTGCACACGGTGGACAGCTCGCCCTCCCGGCGCATTGGCGGTTCACGAACGCGTTCTTCCAGTCCCGCAATGGCATTCCGCTCACCAACGTCGGCGAGCAGGCGTCCATCCCACCCGCGATCGACGGCTCGCAGATCGCGACGGTCGACTTTACGAACGTGACGTTCGCGCCGGTCGGCAGCAGTCCGCTTAAAGCGATTCAGACGACGTTCATCCGCGACACGAGCCGGGGCCTTGAAGGGCGGCGGCGCATCAGGATCAACGTGCGCAGCCATCAGGGTGTGGCGGGCGACGACTTCCGCGTCTACTTCACCGGGCAGGCACCCGATGCACCAGCGCCGGGGCCGAATACGAACCAAGGTGGGGACCCGTACTCATTCGGCTGCCCAGAGCCCGGCCTGACGAACCAGCAGTGTTGGGACCGGTTCAAGATGGCAACGCTGCTCCAGGTTGCCCCGGCGAATTCGACGAGGCGTCCGGAGATCGCTGGCCTCGTCGGACCCATCCCGGTCGATGTGATCATCCCGCCGCAGCCGCCCCCCTCGCCAAAACCTGTGCCGATTCCTGTTCCCGCGCCGACGCCGGCGCCAGCTCCAGTGCCGCCGCCGCCAGCTCCAGCGCCGACGCCAGCTCCAGCTCCGGCGCCGTCCATGCCTCCACCGACCGGGACCCCTGCACCGACGCCAAAGCCCGCACCGGCGCCTGCGCCATTGCCCATCCCTACGTCCTGGACGTGCACCGTGCCTTTCGTGGTCGTCACGAATCCAAGCGGGAGCAAGATGTTCACGGTGATCTGTCCGGGCACGATCCCCGTTGAAAAGGGCGACCAGCTCAAAGTGACGAAGTAGGAAGTCCGCTGTCGACCGCATTGCACCGCGGTCGACGGCCTCTCGACTCCACGGAGCTTACGCGGCCTTGCCCGGAGTGGCCTGCCACGAATCTGACAAAAAAAGCCGACGAATCCCCGTACCGGTACCAACTTCCTAACTCACAATCTGTCACTTGCTTCTGACAATGCTCTGCGTGACGTCAGGCGCTCCGTGAGCTTTCGGCTGGAAGCACTGCGAGTTCCAGCGAGCTTTGCCGTTGGTAAGCTGTGCGGTCTGACCTCTCATGCAGTGCAGTCGCCCGCTCGGCGGCCGACACTGTACCGTTTGGTTGCTTGTATCACCTGATGGAGACACGCACATGCTGAAGGCGACTGCGGGCAAGCTGCTGCCGACGACCATTACGGGGTCGCTGCCACGACCGAGTTGGTACACGGAGAACCTGGGGACACGGTCGTTTCTGGACGCGATGGTCACCACGCGTTTCCGCGAACAGTACGTCGACGCCCTTTCGGTGTATCTGCGGGACCAGGAGGTAGCAGGTTTGGATATCGTGACCGACGGCGACTGCCGGTTCGATCAGGACGTGGGCGGGCAGAGCTGGACGAGCTATCCACCCCACCATATGACGGGGTTCGAGACGCTGCACCCCAAGCTGGCGAAGGCCGGGGCCGGAGGCATTGCGTTTCCGCGCGGGCACATCCTGCACGACTACCTGGAAGCGCGCGTGATGCCCAAGCTGGTAGGCCCGGTCGGGCGCGGCGAGATGCAGTATGCGGAGTTGTTCAAGACGGCCCAGCGGCTGACGACGAAGCCCGTCAAGTTCGGGACCGTAACGCCCGAGCTGGTTGCCTTCGCGGTGCAGGACGAATACTACAAGGACGTGCCCACCCGCATCATGGCCTTGAGCGACGCCTTCAACGAGGAGCTGCACGACCTGGCGGACACCGGTTGCCAGGTGATTCAGTTGGAGGAGCCGCAGATCCACCTTCTCGCCGCGCGCGGGTACGTGGACAAGGTGATCAACCCGGAGTTCATGCTGAAGGTGTTCAACAACACCGTCAAAGGCCTCCGCGCCAAGACGGAGGTGTGGTGCCACACGTGCTGGGGGAACCCGTCCCAGCAGCGGATGTTTGCGACCGTGCAGTCGTACACGCCGGCGCTCGAGTTGCTCAACCAGGTGGATGCGGATGTCATCACCTTTGAGATGAAGAGCTCCAACGCAATGGACCTGGAGGCAGTGGGGCACGTGATCACGGACAAGAAGGTGTGCATCGGGGTGATCGATCACCACACGTTGCAGGTCGAGTCGCCGGAGGACGTCGCGGACCTGATTCGCCGGTCGTTGAAGGTGATCCCTGTAGAGCGACTGGTGCTCTCTTCCGACTGCGGGATGGGACGTGAAGGGATGAGCCGCCGGCACGCTTTCTACAAGATGGTGGCGCTGGTGCAGGGGACCAATATCGTACGGAAGGAGCTGCGGGTCCCGGTGATCGAGAGCTTGGGCGCGGACCCAAAGTTCTCGCTCATTCGCACGACGTAGACGTGGGGAAGAGTGGGTACGGACCTCCGCGCCAAATACACGGCGCACAACGGCATCCGGGTTGACTCGCACGATGGCATGGCGAACATCCACGACGCTCTGAATTTGAGTGCAACCGGCGAAAATTTCAGCGAAATCTCGACCCAAGCCGACGCGGAGCGCGTCTGCTACAACTTGCGGCTTTCCTGCCAGGGGTTTAGAGATATAACCCCGATATCATCCAGGAATGGAGACCGGAGCCTGGCAGAGACGTTAATGTCGGAGGACCGAGATGAGAAGGCAGATTCAGGTGTATTGCGCGGCCGTTGTTCTTGCCGTCCTGACCGGGTCGCCGCTGGTGGCGCACCATTCGAGTTCGGCGTACGACCTTGCGAAGAGCCTCACGCTCGACGTGACCGTCGCGTCAGTCGTGTTCACCAATCCCCATGTGATGCTCCACTTCGACGCCAAGACCGAGAGGGGCGAAATTCAGCACTGGGCGATTGAAACGAACAACCCGTCTGTGATGCGGAGAGCGGGCTGGACAAAAGACACGTTGAAGGCGGGTGACAAGCTCACGATCACGTTCCACCCGGCAATCAACGGAACGACGAACGGGTATATCCGCAACAACGACGGAAAAATCATGTTCAACGGGCGACAGCTGAAGTTCGACGTGAACGCGCCCGAGCAGTATTAGGCGAAAGACAAGTCTTCATCCGTTGAAGGACACGAATATGAAGGGCAGTTGCCATACGGGGAGCCGTCTCGTTGCATGGTTCCTCGCGTCTGTCGCGGTGCTGATGATGACGTCGTCGATCGCGGCCCAGGGGGCGGCCCCGGCCCAGCAAGGGCGCGGCCGAGGCGCGGCGGCGCCGCCTGGCCCGCCGGCACCACCCGCGGAAAACCCGAAGGACCTGCAGGAAGTCTGGTTGGGGAACTTCCGCGTGGATTCGAAGCCAAAGATGAAGCCGGTTGCACAGAAGCTCTTTGACGAAAACACCGAGGAGCTTCGGCGGAAAGTCCCAGTCACGAAGGATCCGGCGTTCTGGTGCACACCCGTCGGAATTCCGCACATCTATAACAACGGCATCCACCCGTTCGAGATCCTCCAGACCCCCGCGCGCACGTTCATCTTCTATGAGGCTGATCGGACCTGGCGGACGGTGTGGACAGACGGACGGTCGATACCCGACGACGTTGAGGACCTCTGGCTCGGTTATTCAGTCGGCCACTGGGAAGGCGACGAGTTCGTTGTCGAAACGGCGGGATTCAACGACAAGACGTGGCTGCTCTTGGGCGAGGGCTCTATGCACAGCACGAAGCTCCGCGTCATCGAGCGCTTCAAGCGCGTCGATCGGGACAATCTGCAGATCAAGTTCAGACTGATCGACCCGGACTACTACGAAGCCGAATGGACGCTCACCGGAAACTTCCGGCGGCAACCAAGGGAACGGCGGTGGGAACTCGACGAAACATACTGCGTTCCCGAGGAGCAGCAGACCTTCGATAAGGTTGTGCTGACGCCGAACGCCGCGCCTGCCAAAAAGTAGCGTTATGGCGACGGGCGCGGCCTCAGGACCCGCGCCCGTCGCGGTGGCGGATAGGCGCGGCGGCATTCTACGCAGCCCGCAACCCTTCCTCCACAGTCTTCCTCCGCTGCTCGAAAAAGCTCTTCCAGAAAAAACCGTTCTGGAACGCGACGAGGTACACCATCAGCTTCGATCGTGTGAACGCGCCCCCGTCGGACATGTCGGCCGTGATGGTGAGCAATGGAATGAACACGATCGGAGACGCGAAGATCGGCATCAGAAAATCCATCAGCGCGAACGTCAGCTTCGTGTGCCCGTGTTCCGCCTGCGAGTATCCGTACTCCGCAAACATCCCCAGCAGCATGGCGAGGTAGCAGAACACCACTGGCGCCGTTTCGTCGACAGTCCCCTTGGACTCCACGGTATCGCGGAGCGCAAAGGTAAAGACGCCCAACGCCGCGACGAGAAGTACTGCGGTCGCGCCATACCGTCTGGGCTGTCTGCCGAGGTCTACGTACCCGACGCCGACGGCAAGTCCGAGGAGCGACGCGAAAACAATCAGGAGAAGTACGGATGACATGACATGGCTCCTGGAACTAACGCACAAAGACGAAATCGCCCTCGCTGACGCCGTTCGGACTGAGATCCTTGAGCAGCGGCGTGAGCTCACGGTGAACCTTCTGCGCCTCTCGGCTGACGGCCTCCGGAAGCCAGGCGTACAGCTCACGCATCGTGATGATCCTGTCGCGATGCATATCCGCATCTGGAGCCGTTTGCAGTCCTGTGAGGACCTGTTCTGTAAACAGGCTGCCGTTCCATCTCCTGTCCCCGATTGATTCCTGCCGTTCGTTTCCGGCCATCAGCAGATACCGTGAAGGTTGCCTGGAAAGACGGCTCAGGGCCTCTGGATCGGCTTTGAGGTCGTACGGCTTGTCGCTTTTTATCTCGAGACCCTGCACAGCCAGGCCGCTGAAGCAGGAGTCGAGAATGATCAGGAGATGCTTCGCGCTCAAACCGCTCATCCACTTCACAAGGTCGTTCATGGGGATCGAGTGATCGTTCTTCCCACGCTCCTCGTCCACCAGAGGCAGATAGCCCGTCGCCACCGTGCCGCGTACGCCGCTCACGCCGTGTCCTGAGTAGTAGAAGATGAAACGATCGTCCCCTTGAATCTTGGCGGTGAAGTACTTCTGTGGGAACTCGAGCATCTTTGCCGTGACCGATTCATCCGTGACGGTCACGACCTCGTCAAATCCCTGGGCGTTGAGATACCCAGCTACCTTCTTCACGTCGATCTCTGGCGACGAGAGCGGCGCCAGATGGCGGTACTTCCCGATACCCACGAGGAGCGCATAGCTCTTGTGGTAGGACGGCTTAGGCCCGACAACGCCACTCCAGACCTGGGCCAGCGTGTCGCTGAAACTCGGTTTCGTCGCGGCTTTCGTCTGCACGCGCACCGCCTTGGTTTCCAGCATCTGCGGCTGGTAACGGAGGGCGGCCGGCCATTCCAACCACATGACGCCGTTGAACGCCGTTCCATCCGAGTTCGGGCGACGCAGAAAATAGACGAACCCGCGCCTGACCCCGCCCGGCGCGATGTCCCCATCTGTCAGGCGCTCCTCCTGGAGACGTGACTGGATGTTGGGATAGAAGTTCGGGAAGAACGCGTCCGACTGTGATCCCAGCACCCGATCCAGCAGCGTGTACACGCGCAGACGCTTCATTTCGTCCAACACGGCGGCAGTGGTGGCGGGAGACAGAGACGCCTCACCATTGAGACCAAGCCTGACGTCCCCGTAGTCGAACGGCAGCGGCCTGGTGGAGAGGTTTCGAACTAAAAGCTCCACCGGGAGCAGCCGCGAGCCTCTGAATCGACGATCAACCTCAGACGGATCCCGATAGCTGACGTCGACGGCCAGCTCGCTCTGCTCTGCTCCCAGGACGAACGCCATCGTGCGGCTCTCCTGTGCGTGTGCGGGTGCCGCCGCCACGAACTGGAGCGCGATCAGGAGTGCCGATGGAGAGAACTTCCGCATTGGCGCACCTACCAACGAAAGTTGCCCTGCACGAACAGTGATTGCGCGTTGAGGCCGCCACCCTTCGACACCTTGTAGCCGAAGTCGATCGGCGTATGTCCCCCAATCAAGTATGCGATGCCGACCATGAGCAGCCGTGTCGGGGGACGGTCCCGCTCGGAGTGGACCGCACGCGTTTCCATCACCTTCGCGTTCAGCGACGTTCGTTCAGAGAGGAGATAACCCGCAAGGCCGCCGTACGACAGGTCGTAGGCGATCGCCCGGTGGCCGACGGCATCCGTCGCCCACGACAGATCGTCACCGATGAACATCGATGGCAGGTAGCTCTTCGATCCCTGAAACATGCTTCCGCCTCCGATCCGCACGCGCGAGAAGTCCTTCCGTGCCGACGTCCAGACACCGCCGCCGATATCGAGGGAGCCGAAATCGAACGCGTTGGATCGTGAGTAGAGGAAACCTGAGCGAGCATCGACGCCCACACGCCAGGCAACTGACGGGTCGATTTCAACTGACGGATGGTAGTCGGCCGAAAACGACGTGGAACGCGTCTCGATGTCCTCGATCTGGTGTGCATACCGACCTTCCAGTGACACATGGATCGAGTCGAACTGGTACATCCCCTGCCAGGCGTCTCCTGAATCGCTCTCTGAATACCCTTCACGCCGGAACCACTCGTGCTCGAAGCGCCCGCCGGTTTGAGAGCGGCGAACCCGCCCGACGTCCGGCGCCGCAGCGCCCCCCAGCACCGTCGTGAACATGAGTTGCTGCGCGTGATGGAGCGCGAGGTCACCGCCCGCGAGACTCTCGGAGAGACTTCTCGGGAACAGAATATCGAGCAGCTCGCTCGCGTTGTCTCTGACGCAGCTGTCGAACTGAGCCCGTGTCCCCTGGCAGGTGACCGGAGCCGCGTCTCCGCTGCGCGGAACGATCGTGAAGGCGATGGTGTCGTTCACGGCAAAATTGAGCGGGTCCGCGTCGTCGGGAGCGTTCGTGATCGTTGTATCGACGATTCTGCCGCCATAGAGACGCCCGTCGAATCGCTGGACGGGGCTATTGCCATTGGCCTGTCGCAGCGCGAGCACCGCGTTCACCACGCCGCCCACACTCTGACCAAATGCGGCTGGAGCCGTCACCAGCGCGACCAGGATTATCAAGGCAAGGCATCGAGGCGCCGCGTGAGTCTTGTCGCCGACGAGTGGAAATGTCATATCGAGCTCCCCCCCTTGCACCAGATCAACGTGCGGGCGTCGCGAATCGATCAGCGACCGGAGTACCCGAATGTTTTGAAGGAGTTCGAGTGAATCCGAGAGTGAGAGGACAGCGAATCTTGCTGCCACGTACCACCGAGACACCGAGGGATTTATTCCGGTTTACTTCGGTGCCTCAGTGCCTCGGTGTTTTGTCTCTGGGAAAAAGGTCTACCCTACCGGAATTCAGCGCTTCCTACCGCCGTCCGTTTCCCTGTCGATAGCCCTCTTCGTAGCCTTCGCGATAACCCGAGCGGTAGTTGTTGCGATACGCGTCGCGCGAGCCGTACGACCCGTAATACCCCTGGTCCGCGTCGCGATAGGCGCGCTGACCAACCGGATCGTACCCGTCGCGATCGCGGCCGTCGTCCATCCCCTGTCGATAGCCGTCCGAGTAGCCGCGTGCGTACGCCGGCTCCTGGAAGCCGCCGGATCGCTGCTGAGGGCCGAACACACCCGGAGCGTTGCGCTCGCGGTATGGCGGCGGCGGAGTACGACGCAGCCTGGCGTAGGAGGAGCGATAGCCGTCGATGTACCCGCGTCGAAAGTCGTCGCGGTAAAGGTCACGGTTGCCGAAGCGGCGCTCGTAGCCGCGGGTGCCGTCGCGGAATATCTGGTCGCGCTGGAAGTCGAGCGCCAGACCGCGACGGGCGTCGAATTCTCCCTGGCGCAGCCCTTCGCGATATCCACGGTCGTAGCCGTCCCGAGCCAACCCTCTCCCACGGCCGTTCTGAACCTCGAAGATCCCGAACGTGGTGACGGATTGGGCGGCGACTGCCGTGGCAGCGGCAGCAATGGCAAGTGCAGCGAAAAGTGGAACAAACCAGCGCAACATGATGGGAACCTGGAGCAGGCAAACACCCGAAACTGCAAACGATGAGCCACCGGAGAGAGGCCGATTTCATTGACGGTGAATTGAGGTCAGGCCCTGCTGATGCCCTGTTCCGTGGTCAGACTCAGGTGACGTCGCGGTACCGAGTCAGACTTCGGTACGACCCGACTCAAGGTTCAGCGGCTGTAAGGGGTGTCGATCCACCGGCGAGCCGATTCGGCACCAATCGGATCGTTGTCCTGCTCGGCCAACTCACGCGCCCGTTGAAAATTTGTCCGTGCCGCCGTGCGATTGCGCCGCAGATCGGCGATCTTGCCGAGCTCCGCGTACGCCCGTCCCTGTACCCACGGCCGCGCCTCGCCGGTTGACGCACGCCGGACGTCCATCTCCGCCTCCTCGAGCCGGTTCAGCGCGACGCGTGCGGCTCCGCGCTTCTGATACCAGAGCGCCTCCTCACCAAACATCCGCGGCCTCGTGTCGGCGGCAAGCATCCGGAGTCCGGTCGTGAGCTGCTGCTCCGCTTCGGCGGGGCGTCCGCCGCGCAGTGCCGTGGCGCCCGCCTCGAGCCACAACAGTCGATTGCGGGGAAAGAGGCGCTGCAGATCGGTCAGTTGCCGCAGCGCATCACCAAACCGCCCCTCGCGGTTGTAGAGCAGCACCAGCGCGATTCGAGCGTCCGCCTGGGAATCTGACGAATAGGCCGCCGCCTCTTCGATCATCTGCAGCCCACGTTCTTTGCCGCCGCCAAAGCCGGCCACGTACGCCATCATGCGCATCGGCAGTGGCATAAGGCTGACAAGGTAGCGGTACATGCCGACGACGAGCCCGGCATCCTTGCGTGAGGGATCGAGCTCGAGGACCGTTTCGCTCTCGTCGTACGCGCGGCGCGCGGCGCGGAACGCGCCGAGGATGCGTCCCTCGACCGTGGCGATATAGGAGGCCTGCAGTCCCACTGTCGAGCCGATCTGGTGGTGCGCGTCCGGATCGCGGGGGCTCGCCGCGGCTTGCGCGCCGGCGAGTGCGATCGATCTCTGGATGTGCGTGCTGAAGCGGGAAGCAAGATCGGCGGGAGGCTCGCGCATCGCGACGTTCTGACGCGTGACGCCACCCAGATATTCATCCACCGTGACTGCGCCGCGGCGGAACGAGATCATCATCCAGGGGATCGAGGCGAGTCCGCGCTCGACGGCCGGGTCTTTCGGGTCAGCCTTGGCCGCCGCCTCCATGTCGCGCGTCGCCTCGTCATAATCGAGGTTGAGCGCGTGCTCGTAGGCGCGCGCGCGGAGACGCGACGATTCCGGATTGCCGGTGACGACGCCTGGCGCGGCGAGCACGACGCTCAGCGCCAACGCCATGATCCGTTCTGACTTCACGAGAGATGCATGCTCCACGTTCTCAAGACCATCGACGCACACGTTGCGGGGCAGCCGCTGCGGCTCATCACCGAGGGGCTGCCGCGGCCCGCTGGTAAGACCATGTCACAGAAGTGCGACTGGATGAAGCGCCACGTGGATCAGCTTCGGCGGGCGCTGGTGCTTGAACCGCGCGGCCATCGCGACATGTGCGCCGCGCTGCTCACCGAGCCGGTCTCGCCCGGCGCCGATGCCGGTGTCATATTCCTGCAGAACGACGGCTTCAGCGCGATTTCCGGCCACGGGATCATCGCCGTCGCGACCATCGCGCTAGAACGCGGGCTGTTTCCCTCGAATTCGCTCGGAAAAGGCCCCTCGACTTCGCTCGAGGCAGGCTTTTCGCGCGATGCCGCTCCCGAGGCCCGCTTCGTGTTTGACACCGCTGCCGGGACCGTCCACGCGCGCGCCCGCGTGGAATCGCGTGGCGATCGGCGGCGCGTTGACTCGGTCGCGTTCGCGAACGTGCCGGCGTTTGTGCTAGACGGCGGCCATCCTGTGCGCATCGGCGCGCGCGAACTGCGCGTAGACATTGCATTTGGCGGCGTTTTCTATGCGATCGCCGATACGGAAGCGATCGGCATTCCGCTGACCGGCTCGCGGTTGCCCGACCTTCGCCGGCTTGGCGCCGACATCCGAACGTCGATCAACGCGGCGGGCACCGTCACGCATCCCGCGAACCCCGCTTTGTCAGGCATCGCGGGCGTGATCTTCACGGGACCCGCGCAGGATCCCGAGGCCCATCTGCGGAATATCACGATCTTCGGCGATGGCGTCGCCGACAGATCGCCGAGCGCGACGGGCACGTCGGCGGTGATGGCGGTGCTCGACGCCATGGGCCTGCTGGAGGATGATCGGTCCTTCGTACACGAGAGCGTGCTTGGCACCCTGCACCGCGGGCGCGTCGTGCGCCGCACGCAGGTCGGCGAGCTGCCGGCGATCGTCGCGGAGATCGAAGGCACCGCGTGGATCACCGGCGAGCACACTTTTTATGTCGACGAAGATGACCCGCTGAAGGACGGGTTCCAACTCTAAAATGAATTGATGATGACGCAGCAACCCCCCACCGATCCGCGAGTGCTCGATCCAGCAGCGCCCCAGTACAACGCAACTCTAGCCACCTAGGGTGCGATGGTGAGGACCAATGCGGGATTGCTCGTCGTCGATGTGCAGAACGATTTCTGCCCGGGCGGTGCCCTTCCTGCTCCCGGCGGCGACCGCATCCTGCCGATGCTCAACCGCCACCTCGCGAACGCGCGCGCGCTCGGAATGCCCGTATACGCGTCCCGCGACTGGCATCCTCCGGTCACACGCCATTTCAGCGCCTACGGAGGGGAGTGGCCGCCGCACTGCGTGCAGGGGAGTACGGGCGCGCAGTTTCATCCCGAGCTGATGCTTCCGGCTGACGTCGTCGTGATCAGCAAGGGAGACAACCCGGACTTGCCCGGCTACTCGGCGTTTGATGGGCGGACGCCGCAGGGGACGACGTTCCTCGGCGATCTGTACGATCGTCAGATCGACTCGTTGTATGTGAGCGGGATCGCGACCGAGTACTGCGTAAAGGCGACAGTCCTGGACGCGCTCAGCGCCGGTCTGCGCGTGACCCTGCTCCCGGATGCCGTCGCCGGGATCGACGTTCATCCCGGGGACGCCGATCGTGCGTTGGAGGAAATGTCGAAAGCGGGTGCATTGATCGCCCACGACATCGCGGCATAACGGCGAAGCCGTGGCACCCCTCGCCAAGGCCTCTCGTCGTCCCGTCCACCAGCGCGCCGCGCGGACGCGCAAAGCGACGCGGGACGGCGCGCCGGCGCAGCGGAGGTCCGGGTTGGTTGATTAGCGTTCGAGAAATTCGTGGACGAGACGACCGAGCAGCGCGTCGAGCGGCTCACCATCCAGCTCGAACCGTGACGACGCGGTAGACCACGCGAGCTTGTAACTGCGCGACATCGCGGAGACCCAGACCTGGCGCACCGGGGCATTGGGACTGACGACGAACCTGGCCGGCGCCGGATCTTCGAACTCGATCTGCAGCACGCCGTTCTGCCGCTCCAGCTCGAATCCAGCTTCATCGGCCAGCGGCAGCAGCGAATGCTCCGCGTGTTCCAGCGCATGATCGGCCTGGAGGCGGAAGTCCTGCTCGCTCAGCGTCTCAGCCATTCAACTATTAAACACCGGGCCTGCCCGCCGAAGCTCGCCAGAGCGAAGGGGGTGCATACTTGAATTGATGGGGATCCGTGGGCGTGTCGCGCGCCTCGTCGCTGAGCTGCCGCAGGAGCCGGAGTATCCGGCGCAGGGGCGCACGCTGTTCGTCGACCTGGCCACGCGTGAGCTGCAGTCAGGTTATACGCCGCGGCGGATCCTCGAGACGCTCTTGTCGGGACGCGGCGCGAACATGTTCTACCTGTATCGCCTGCTGGACGAGTCCCTGTATCCGCTTCACCCCGATATCCCGCTCATCTTTGGCTCCGGCATCCTGACGGGAATTGTCCCGAGCGCGGCTCGAGGCAACTGCACATCGTGGGCGCCCGAGTCGGGTGTGATTCTCGATTCCAATTGCGGCGACTACTTCCCATCGTTTCTACGGATGAACGGAATCGATCACCTCGTGCTGTACGGGACGTGCCCGCAGTGGTCGGTGATGCTGATTCGCGAAGGCCAGGTCGAGTGGCGCGACGGGGCACCGTATGTCGGGCTCGACAACATCGACATGCGCACGCGTGTCGCCGACGATCTCGGCGGCGTGTGGGCGCGCAACATGTCGATGGTCAACGTGACGCGCGCGGGCGAGCACGGTGTTCTGATTGCGGGCATCATGGGGGGGCCGAAGGCGATTTACGCGCGCGGCGGCACCGGCGCGAAGATGGGATCGCTGCGGCTGAAGGCGATCGTCACGCTCGGCCACACCCACGAATTCCCCACGCCTAAACCGTACAAGCCCTACAACCGGCAGATCGCGCAGAAACTGCTCGGCACTTCCGTCGTCAAGCACGCGTTGTCGACGATGGGCACGCCGTTTCTGTATCGGCCGAGCCGGCTGCTGGGCGCGATGGGAACGAAGAACAACCAGGAGACGACGTGGACCGATGCGTTGGATGCGGAGCACATCGGCCCGTATCGACCAGGCATGGAAGGGTGCTTCCGCTGCCCGGTGAACTGCCGGCCGTTGAACGATCTGCATACCGGCCCCGGCGACAAGTACGGACGCGGCGACGGGCCGGAGTACGTCACGCTCGGGAAGTTCGGTCCGAACCTTGGCATCGACAACGTTGAGGCCGTCATTCGTCTCAACAACATCTGCAACGATCTCGGATTCGATACGGCATCGACCGGCTCGACGATCGGATGGGCGCTCGAGCTGTACCAGCGCGGGATCATCACGACGGCACACACGGGCGGTCTCGAGCTGGTGTGGGGCGATCCAGCGCTCGTCGAGAAGCTCCTGTTCATGACGGCGGAGCGCAAAGGATTCGGCAACACGCTGGCGGATGGGACGCGCGCGGTGGAGAAGGGCCACTACCCGCCCGAGGCGCTGAAATACCGGATGGCCGTCAAAGGTCTGATGCAGAGCGATCCGCACGACGCACGGATCCTCAAGGCGTTCGCGCTCGGCCTCGCCGTCGCGACACGAGGGATGGATCACCTCCGCAACCGCGTGACGCTCGAGATCAACGCAAAGATCAACGACGACCCGGCGTTCAAGGAGCGCTTGTACGGCGGACCGGTCAGCGCGTCTCCCACGAGCTACGTGGACAAGGAGCGCGCGGTACGCCGCTGCGAGAACATCTACGCCGTCGGCGACTCGGTGGGCATGTGCCGGTTCACGACGCAGCTGTTCAACAGCCCTTCGTTGCCTGGTTTCGAGGAATTCTCGAATCAGATCGCCAACGTCACCGGCTTCGAATTGTCCCCGGCGCAGCTCGATGACATCGGGTTGAATGTGATGGGCGTCGAACGCCTGATCAATTTTCGTCTTGGCGTGCGGCGCAAGGATGACACCCTCCCGGACCGCTGGTTCGACGAACCGAACCGGCACGGCGCGCACAAGGGCGAGCACATCGATCGCGCCGAGTTCGACGCAATGCTATCGCGTTTCTATGACATCTCGCGGCTGACGGACGAAGGTATACCGGTGGCAAGCTGGCGCAACGAGCTGCAGGCAGCGCTTGGGGCCTCGTGATGGCCGTCACCGTTCGCCTGCCGGCCATGCTTCGCCGCGGCTCTGACACGCTCACCATCACCGAGCCCGTGCACTCGATCGCGCAGCTCGTCGAAGCGCTCGGCCGCATCCAGCCGGACCTCACTGCGCGGCTGGATGACACGATCTTCAACTTCGCGGTGAACGACGAGATGCTGACGCACGGGGTCGATCACCATCCGATCGAGGATGGTGATGTCGTTGAGATCGTCCCGGCGATTTCCGGCGGGTGACTCTTCGTGTTTTTCGCGGCCTTCGCGGTTCGATCAATTGGTGTTCGACAGCCGCGCGGCTGATGCGACGTAGGTCCTACGCGCGCGCGCGGTCTGGGTAGAGGTCTTCATCTTCACCTCGAGCTTGTGCTCCTTGCCGTCAAGCACCGACGGCGCGAAGCCGAGCGTGTACAGGCTGTGAAGCTCCTGCGCCACTCGCGTGAAGGTCGGCCCAAGTTCATCGGTCGTTTTCAGCTCGAAATAGCCGCCGCCCGTTTCTTCGGCAAGTTTCCGAAGAGACCGGTCTGGTTGTGAGCGAACCTTCCGCTGGCCGTTGAAGTACTCGGACTGCAGACCGATCGCGTAGACCATCACTTCCTGCTCTCGCGCGTGGTCGAGCACCGTTCCGAACCCGATCTTGCTGTAGGTATCGTCACCGTCGGTGAAGGCCAGGACGATCTTGCGTCCTTCGACCGGCTTCAGCATGTCGATGCTCTGATCCACCGCATCCCAGAGCCGCGTCGGGTTGCCGTACTGCAGCTCCTTCAGCGCCGAGATCAGATCGTCCCGGTCGCTGGTGAAGTCACCGCTGAACTCGATGCGATCGCTGAACGCGCCGACCATCCCCTTGTCCTGCGGGAGCATGCGAAGCAGGAATTGTTCGGTTGCTCTGCGAAGGAACTCGAGGTTCGCGGTCATGCTTCCGCTGAAGTCGAGCATGACGACGACGGTGAAGGGCTGCGTCTCGTTCTGGAAGAACGTGATCTGCTGGGGCTTACCGTTGTCCAGGATTGAGAATTGATCCTGTTCGAGGTTTGGCACCAGGCGCCCCTGAGCGTCGGTCACGGTCGTTGGCACCGACACGATCTGCGTTGTTGCCCGGAACGTCGGTTCCTGCTGGGCGGAGGCGGTGACGACGGCAGCGCCAAGGAGGGCCAGGGTTGTAAAGGTCCGCATGGAATGAGCTTATCTGATCTTCAGACGCGTCGGAGACGGCTTCGGCCGGAGTATGATTTCCGCATGCGCATTGCCTTCATCGCCGTTGGCCTTGTCATCTCACTGGCCTGTTCGTCCCAGGCGCAACAGACGGCCGTGCCCCAGGCCGGCCAGGATGCCGCAGCGCGGATTGGCGACCGTACCGTCACGCTTCGCGAGCTCGACGACCGGTGGAAAATCGAGGATCCAGGCCAGAAAGCGCAGGCTGAGCAGGCGCTTTATGACGGCCGCAAGGCCGCGCTCGACGCGATCATTGCCGAGATGCTCGTCGCCGAGGCGGCCAAGGCGAAGAACCTTACCCCAGAAGCGTTCCTGCAGGCCGAAGTCGGCAAGCGAGTCAAGCCGGTGACCGATGCTGACGTCCGCACCTTTTACGTCCAGAACAGCGAGAGGATGCAGGGGCGCTCGTTCGAGCAGATGAACCCCGCGATCCATAAGTACCTGGAGGAGCAGCAGCAGACCACTGCGCGTCAGAGTCTGATCGACGAGCTACGCAAGGCAGGACCGCCCATCCGTGTCCTGATGGACGCGCCCAGGACGTCGGTGGCCGTCACTGGCGACGATCCGTCAGAGGGCAGCGCGACCGCGCCGGTGACATTGGTTGAATACTCGGATTTCCAGTGCCCGTTCTGCGGGCGCGTCATGCCGACGCTGAAGGAACTCCGGACGAAATACGGTGACAAGGTGCGCATCGTCTGGAAGGATTTTCCGTTGACGCAGATTCATCCTCAGGCGTTCGTGGCCGCCCAGGCGGGCAACTGCGCGCGCGAGCAGGGAAAGTTCTGGGAGTATCACGACCGCCTGTTCGCGAATCAGCAGGCGTTGCAGCCGGAGTTCCTCAAGAAGTACGCGGGGGAGGTCGGGCTCGACACCGCGAAGTTCAACGCGTGTCTCGACAGCTCGAAGTACGAAGCGCGGGTCCAGGAATCGCTCGGCGCGGGTAACCGCCTCGGCATCACGTCGACGCCGACGGTGTTCGTCAATGGCCGGATGATTAATGGCGCGCAGCCGATCGACGTGTTTCAGGCCGTCATCGACGACGAGCTCGCCCGCACCACGAAGTAGTGAACAGTTAAGAATTTCAAACCACGAAGAACGGGAAGGACACGAAGAAAAGCAACTTCGTGCACTTCGTGTTCTTCGTGGTTAATCAACGTTCGGGAACAGACGATCGAAGTTTCCGCCAAAGATGAGCGCGGCGTCCGCTGCGCTCACGCCCGCCTCGGTCACGATCTTCTTCTGCGTTTCGTAAACGCCACGCTGCCATCCTCGTGGAAAGAACGATGAATCGGTGCCGAACAACAGGCGCGACGCTCCGATCACCGGTATCGTCGCCCTGAATACCGCTTCGAGGGTGAGGCCCGGCGTGTAACGGATCCAGCTATTGGAGCTTGATGTGTCCAGATGGATGTTCTTGCAGACGTCAGAGGCGATCAACGCCTCGCGAAGCATGCCCGCGCCAAAGTGGGGAACGATGAACGGCACGGACGGAAACGTCAGCGCGAGCCGGGAGAGGTCAAGCGGATTGCCCAGGCGCAGATCGAATCGGCTCGGCAGTCCGAGCTTCGCGCGCACGCCGACCGACAGTACGCCGCAATGAACAAACACCGCGGCGGCCGGCTGCGACGCCGCGGTCTCCACGAGCCGTGTGACGCGTTCGTCACCGAGGCCCACGTGATGCATCGCGGGAAACAGGCAGACGCCACGAAGGCCGAGATCGGTGATGGCCCGGCGCACGCGGTCAACCGCGTCCGATGCGGACGGATCGACCATGAAGAAGCCGACAAGCCGCGAGGGATGACGGCCGACCGCGACGGCAACCGACTCCTCGTCGCCAGGCACGCTCGCAATGATCGCCGCTCGCGCGACGTCCTGCGCATCGAGCTCCGAGACCCATCGGTCGGCGAGCGCTTCGGGCGTTCCGGGAACGTCCCATTGCAACTCTCCGCACACGTCGGCTCCCGATTGAGGTGGTGTTCGGCCGCGCTGGCGCGCAAGCGCCGTGAAGAACTGCGGCGAGAAAAAATGACAGTGCGCGTCGTTGATCCTGGCGTCGAACGTCACAGTAACTCCGGCAGCTCCGGCGGGTGAGCGTCGGGCGGCAACGTGACATGGCGGGTTCGGCGGATCCAGGCAACCATCAGCACGATCGCGCAGAACACCAGTCCGATCGACAGTCCGATCCAGAGACCGGCCACACCCCAGCCAAAGCTGAAACAGAGAGCATATCCAACCGGCAATCCCAGAACCCAATGGCCGATGACATTCATCACCATCGGCGTTCGCGTGTCACCCAGGCCGCGAAGCACGCCGGTCGCCACCGCCTGGGTGCCGTCAAACAACTGAAACGCAGCCGCGATCGCGAGAAGCGTCGTGCCGATGCGAACGACGCGCGCATCGGTCGTGAACACGCTGAGCATCGGGACAGGGAAGAGGAACAGCACCAAGCCAAGCGTCGTCATCACCACACCGCCGAGAACCAGCGCCGTCCATCCCGCCCGGCGCGCACGATGAATGTCGCGTGCGCCGACGGCGTGGCCCACGCGCACGGCGCCGGCCGAGGCCAATCCAAGTGGGACCATGAACACGACGCTCACAATGTTGAGCGCGATCTGATGCGACGCGGAGGACACCGGATCGAGCTTCGCAGCCAGTGCCGTGGCCAGCGCAAAGACGCCGACCTCGAGCGTGATCTGCGATGCCGCGGGCGCTCCGAGCGCGAGGAGTCTGCGCAACCGAACCGGATCGAGCGCGAACGGCACATGCGGGCGAGCAGTGCCCTGCCGCCGATGCTCGCGCCGGATGGCGACGTACAGGAACGCCGCCATGTACACGCGCGCGATGCACGTGGCCCACGCCGAGCCGGTCACGCCAAGCGCCGGCGCGCCGAGCCTCCCGTAGATCAGAATCGCGTTCGCGCCGGCATTCACCAGGTTCGCCGACACAAGGGCGTACATGATCGGCCGGACGACGTGGATGCCCTGCAGGTACCGGCGGAAGGCGGCATAGAGCAGCAGCGGCGGCGCGCTGAGCGCGATGACGTGCAGGTACGGGCCGGCAAGCGTCCGTATCTGCTCGTTGAGTCCCCAGGCGTCGATCGTGGCAAAGGCCCCCCAGGTCACCAGCATCACGAATGGCGCAGCACAGAGCGCAAGCACGACGCCCTGATGCAGCCAGCGCACGCACTCGTCGAGACGGCCTGCGCCCGCCGAGCGCGACACCAGCGCATCGAGGCCGAGCATCAATCCCATTCCGAAAATTACGATCGCGGTGAAGACGCCGCTCCCCATTCCGGTCGCGGCGATGGCGGCCGGGCCGAGCCGTCCGACCATTAGGGTATCGACGAGGCCCATGCTCATCCAGCCGATCTCCGCGAGAACGACAGGACCTGCGAGGCGCAATAATGGGCGAAGTTCGCTTGTGGAGGTGGCCACGTGACCGAGAGTCCGTACGGCAAGTACGTCGAAGGCAAGGATACTGTGAAGTGCCTCGAGGAAACGCCGCGGCTGATTGAAGCCGCGGTACGCGGCTGGTCATCAGCGGAATTCGAGCGGAGCTACGCGCCCGGGAAGTGGTCCGCCCGCCAGTTGCTCGCGCACCTTGCGCAGTTCGAGATGGTGTTCGCGACGCGCCTGCGGTTCGCCCTTGCCAGTGACGACTACGTGGTGCGTCCGTACGACCAGGACGACTGGATGGCAATCGAGCCGCATGCGACCGCTGACGCGGCGCTCGGAGCGTACCTGGCGATTCGCCGCATGAACCTGGCGCTCTGCCGGACACTGACGCCCGAGCAACGCGCGCAGCCGGTGACGCATCCGGAGTACGGGCGTATCGATGTGGAATGGATGATGACGACGTCCGCTGGACACGAGCGGCATCATCTACCGCAGTTCGAGGCGATCGCCCAAACCGTATAACGAGACGACATTGACCCCGCCAAGCCACGGAGGCACGGAGTTTGTTTTCGCTCCGTGTCTTCGTGTCTCCGTGGCTCGTGAGTGTGAAGTCTGTCGCGATCAGAAGGTGAGGCGGAATCCCACTTGACCGACGCGCTGTTCCGGCTGCTGGTAATCACCCGCGAAGGCCGTCGGCTGCATGAATGACGTCAGCGGCGCGCCCGCGCCGCTCAGGCGGCGCGTCGACACCGGGATGAACGGGTTCTTCGCGTTGAACAGGTTGAACACCTCGGCAATCGCCTCGATGCGCGCGGAGCCGCCGGCGTGGAACCCCCGGCTGACCCGGAGGTTCAATTGAGAGTACGGCGTGCGTCGGCTGCAGTTGACGGTGTCGCACGTCCCCGCTTCCTTGAACGTCGCTGCCCCGTTGGCGTTGAGACCGGTGTACTGATAGGCGGACGCTGTCTTGTCGATGACGTTGCCGTCGGCGTTCGTGTCCAGCCCCTCGAACGTGTGCGTCGGCAGCGCAGACCGGTAAAGGAAGATCGGCGCGATGTTGATGCCCACGGGGCCCTCGACGATCGCGGTGAGCGCCACGCGGTGCCGCGCGTCGCTACGGGTTGACGGCGCGTCCTGCACCGACCCGAACGGATTGCTGATGTCCTGAACGAGGTTCACATCCGTCTCGTCGGACGCGCTGCCGATGTCGCTCGTCGATCTCGACATCGTGTACGACGCGCTGAGGTCGAGCCGATGCGACATGCGCCGGTTCACCCCCACGATGAAGGCGTCATACAGGCTTTCGCCTTTGCTGATCGCCGTCCGGAACAAGATGTTGTTCGGCTGGATCGCAAGGTCCGCGAGATTACGGCGCCCGTTGACCAGCGGGTTCACGCGGAGCCGGACGTTCAGATTGCGACCGTCGACGTGCACGTAGTCGGCGGTTAACGCGGTGGCCGGATTGAGCTGGTGCGCCCAGCCGATGTTCGCCTGGCGCGTGTAGGGCTGCTGGAGGCGTGGTGATTGCACCTGGCCGCCGAGCGGCGGCAGGCTCGTGTTGACGGTGTTCAGCGACGCGATCGTCGACAACGGGTCGGACGCGAGAAAGAACGAGCCGTCCGGCTTGCGAAGGCCTGTCGGATTCACCGCCAGAAACACAACGCCGATCCCGCCGGCGGCATCGATCGCGGCGTTCAGCGCGTTCGAACCGGTGTAGGCGAAGTCGGAATAAATGCCCCAGCCTCCGCGCACGACGTCGAGCGCATTCCCCCGCACGTCGTACGCGAACCCGAAGCGCGGCTGAATGTTGTTCTTGTCCGTTCGGGGAGACTTCCCGAAATCCTCGAGCGGTGTGCCCGCGAAGCGGCCCGCCGCGCCCGCGGCCTGCATGACCTTGAAATTCGGATTGTTGTCCTGATTGAGCGGCATGTTGGTGACGTAGTCCCAGCGCACGCCGAGGTTGAACGTCAGCCGGTTCGTCGCCCGCCAGTCGTCCTGCAGGAACACGGAGTAGAAGTCCAGCGGAATGTTGACCTGCGCCGCGCCGCCAATCACCTGCACCTGCTGCACGGGTCCGTTCACATCGTTGGCGCCCATCGTATAGAAGCCGCTGGTGCCGGACATCGTGCTGATGAAGAGATGCGGCTCGTGGACCCAGTTCCCGCCTGCCTTGAAGTTGTGCGCCAGCCCGCCGAAACCCGTCGCGGTCCAGCTGATGTCGTCGCGCAATTGCCACTTGTCCTGTTCCGTCGTCTGCGGCGCGTTCGGATTCGCGCCGGCCGTGACGGCGTTCGGGAACGTCAGGAACGGGCGCGTGGTGCTGCCCGGGATCGCGTTCCTGAAGTCGGCGAACTGGAAGATGAACTCGTTGAGTGTCGTGCCTCCGATAACCCAGTTGTCGTTGGCATTCACCGAGTTGAACGTGTTCCTGCTGGTCGACCACGTCGACGGCGCCGCGCGCAACGCAGGGCCGTTCGGCTGCGAGTTGGTATCGCGGCCATAGCGGCCCGCGAGATAGTGGGTCTGGCGCACGTTGGCCGTCAGCTTGCCTGTGAACAGGTTCTCGCGAACCGGCGTCGCGAACGTGCCATCCTCGCTCGGGAAGAGGCCCATCGTGTTGACCGTCTGCGTCGTGTCCTGCTGCGTGCGCTGGAACGCCGCGAAGTAATGAATCGTGTTCTCGACGATCGGCCCTCCGAGGCTCCCGCCGTACTGGTAGCGGCGGTAGTCCTGCTTCGGCAGGCGGTTGATCCTCTCTGTCATCGTCTGCGCGTTGAGCGCGCTGTCGCGGAACAGCGTGAACCAGCTGCCGCGGGTATTGTTCGTGCCGCTCTTCGTGACGACGTTCAGCACGCCGCCGTCGCTGCGCCCGTACTGCGCGTCGAAACGGTGCGTGATGACGTTGAACTGCTGGATGGCCTCGAGCGGATAGAGCTGCAGCAGGCCACCGACGGTATCGTCGTTGTTGTCACCGCCGTCGACGACGTAGTTAATATTGCGCCCGTTGCCGCCGCTGATCTGCGGCGTGTACTGGGTGCTCTTGGTCGGATCGGAATGGAACCCGATGCCGACGCCGGGGACCGTCGCAGCCAGATTCGCGAACTGACGGCCGTTGAGCGGCAGCCGCTCGATCCGCGTCAGGTCCACCACCTGTCCGACCGACGATGACGTCGTCAGGATGGGCGGCGAGTCGCCGACGACCGTGATCGTCTCCGCGACCTGCGCGATGCGCAGCATGAGGTTGAGATTCGTCGTCTCCGAGACGTTGACCACGATCCCCTTGCGGTCCAAACTCGTGAATCCTGGAAGCTCGGTGACCACGTCATACGTGCCGACCGGCAGCGCGTTGAGGCGGTACAGGCCCTGGCCATCGCTGACGTCCACCCGGACCAGCCCGGTCGCGGTGCTCGTGGCCGTGATCGTCGCGCCGGGCACGGCAGTGTCCTGCGGGTCGATCACGCGGCCGGTAATCGTCCCGGTCGTCTGTTGCGCAAATGAAGGGCATGCGGCCAGTGTCAACGCCAGGACAGCCAGCACACGTGCAAGCGTCGCCATCAAAATCCTCCGAGAGGGTCGGCGGCGTCTGATGATTGACGCCGCGGGAATCCCGTGCGTTTTCCTTATCGGCAAACCTGGGGCAAAGTATCCAACTGGAACCTGCACAGAATTGCATATTTTCGCGTCTGAACAATCGTTAAGATACGCGCCGCCATATGAAAGGGAACGCGTGTAGGACTACGGCCTACCTATGTGGATAGCGATCGAGATCGTGTACGTGGCGGGGGTATTGGTCGGACTGCTGGCAACCGATGGCGGCCTCGCCGCGCGCGTCGGCCTGGCCCTCGCGTGGCCGCTCGGGCCGCTCGCCTTCCTCGCCACGGTGGCGGGCCTGCTGGTCGTGGCCGCGATCGCATTTCCCTTCTTTGGCGTCATCCTGGCGGCCCTGGTAGCCGCAGCCTGGCTCTCGCTCCGCTAAATGCAACCACGAAGCGCACAAAAGTCTCGAAGGTCACGAAAACAAATTGTGAGTTCGTGTTCTTCGTCGTTGTTCGTGGCCTTCGTGGTTAATCGTTTTTGCTTTCTGCGTAGTGCTGCAGCAGGAACTGCTGCGAGTCGAACGTGCCCGTCCCCGGTGCCGGCTTGGCGTAACGTCCCGTCGAATCCAGCACCATCGCCCGTTCCGTGTCCTGCAGGTACGAATGCAACACGATGTCGCGGAGGTGTTCCAGGACTTCCGTGTCGCGGATCGGCGTGAGCGTCTCCAGGCGCCGATCGAGGTTGCGCTCCATGAGGTCCGCGCTGCCGATATACAGCTCCTCGTGCCCGCCATTGTGGAACCAGAAAATGCGCGAGTGCTCGAGAAAGCGCCCGACGATGGAGCGCACGCGGATGTTGTCGCTGACGCCGGGAATGCCAGGTCGCAGGCTGCAGATGCCACGCACGATCAGGTCGATGCTGACTCCGGCCTGCGAGGCGCGGTACAGGACGCGAATCATCTGGTCGTCGGTGATCGCGTTGACCTTGATGACAATTCGCGCGGGGCGCCCGGCCCGCGCGTGGTCAGCTTCGCGCGTGACGAGCTCGCACAGCCGGGTCCTGAGCTGCACTGGCGCGACGAGCAGTGCCCGGAACTCCTTCTGGTTCGAATATCCCGTGAGGTAGTTGAACATGTCGGAGACGTCGCTGACGATCTCCTGATCCGCGGTGAAGTATCCGAGGTCCGTGTAGACCTTCGCCGTCTCGGGGTTGTAGTTGCCGGTGCTCGTGTGCACATACCGCTGGATGCCGTCGGCTTC
>Ga0137314_1000108_pt1 | contig 27577 bp, 15 predicted proteins | sample EasRivERMZT199_2_FD_102289 | JGI IMG/M metagenome (GOLD analysis project Ga0137314, IMG submission 102289) | Soil microbial communities from meander-bound floodplain in the East River, Colorado, USA - East River MetaG ERMZT199_2 | ecosystem: Environmental > Terrestrial > Soil > Floodplain ... | reverse complement strand
CGTCCGCGTTCGCGCGCACGGCGATCTCGCCCGCATCGAGTGCGCCCCCGAGAGCCATGAGCGGCTCGTTGAGCCCCCGTTGAGCCAGGAGCTGGCGGCGCGCTTCAAGGAGCTGGGGTTCCGCTTCGTGACGCTCGACCTGGAAGGATATCGCACGGGAAGCCTGAATCCCGAGGGGACCGTCACCGGCTCGCGCGACGCCTCAGTCCCTCCGCGACGAGGTTGAACGACGCCACCGTGAGCGCAACCATGGCGCCCGGGAAGACAAGCATCCACCAGTAGCGTGTCCCCATCGTGCCTGATGCGGCGATCATCTGCCCCCAGGTCGGGGCCGGGGGCTGGATCCCCATCCCGAGGAACGAGAGGGACGCCTCGGCGATCACGGCCGATCCGGCGCCGAAGGCCGCCGACACGGCCACGGGGGTGAAACCCGCGGGGACCAGATGGCGCGAGATCGTCCGCAGCGCGGTCGCGCCGGTGGCCCGTGAGGCCAGCGCGAGGTCGGTCCCGCGGAGTCTCAGCACCTCGCCCCGCATGTAACGCGCGATCACCCCCCATCGCGCCACGCCCACCGACGCGCCGACCACCATGAGCGACCGCAGCGAGACATCCGCGCCGGGGGCCCCCCTCCCGTCCATTGCGAGCGCGGCCAGAAGCAGCAGGAGGATCAGCGCTGGAAAGGAAAGGGAGGCTTCGATGGCGCGCGACAGGAGCATATCCGCGCGCCCCGCGTCGTAGCCCGCCGCGGCCCCCAGCGGCACGCCGATGAGGATCGAAATCAGCGTCGCGATCGCCGCCACGAACAGCGACGGACGGGATGCGTGAATGAGCCGGGCGAGGATGTCGCGCCCCAATTCGTCGGTGCCGAGCCAGTGTCCCTGACCCGGAGGGCGCAGTCGCTGGCCGAGGTCCACGGCGAGCGGGTCGTGCGGGACGGGGGGATCCAGTGACCAGAGGATCTCCGAGGCGGGCTCCGCTGGGACGGGAGGCCGTCCATCCGGCAGGGGATGCAGCATCGCGGAGACCGCGGGGAGCCGCATGCCGGAGGAGGTCACGATGACGATCGGCCGGGCGCCGGCCAGCAGCGGCGCCAGCGCGGCCGTCACGGCAATGGCGAGCAGGAGGATCCAGCCGACGCGCGCCGCCGTCATGCGTCCGCCTCTCTTTCGCCCGCGCGCGGGACGCGCGGATCGGCGACGCGATAGAGCAGGTCCGCGATCAACGTCGCCACGAGCGTGGCCGTCGCGGTCAGCAGCGCGAGACCCATCACGACGGGATAATCGCGCTGGGCGGCGGCACGATACAGCAGCCGTCCGAGGCCGGGGAGCGCGAAAATCGACTCGATCACCACGCTTCCGCCGAGGATCCCGGGGAGGATCATGCCGAGCAGGGAGATCATCGGGACCGCGGTGTTTGCGAGGGCGTGTCCCATCAGGATGCGACCATCGCCCGCGCCGCGGGCCCGGGCCGCGCGGGAATAGGAAGCCTGCGCGCTGTCGAGCAGTGTGGACCGGAAGTAGCGGATCACGAACGCCAGCGAGCCGATCGAGAGCGCCAGGGTCGGCAGGATCCATGAAGACGGCGACACACCCGTCCCCCCGGCGGTCGTCCCCAGGACGGGAAGCAGCCCCATGCGCCCGGCGAGGAGATCCTGGAGCACCAGCGCGATCCAGAAGGTCGGGAGTGCGTGCAGGAGGTAGAGACCGGCGGCCCCGGCGCGCGCTGCCAGGGAAGCGGGGCGCCAGGCGGCGATGGTCCCCAACGGCAGCGCGATCAGGAGCGTCGTGAGGAAGGAAAGAAGACCCAGCGTCAGCGTCCAGGGAAAAGCCTCACCGACCAGCTCCGTGACCCTGCGCCCCGGCTGGAGCGCGATCGACGTCCCCAGATCCAGCCGCATCATGCCCGAGAGCCAGTGCGCGTACCCCCGCGGGATCGATTCGGTGGCATGGACCGAGCGAAGCCACGCGTCGACGTGCGGCCGCACCTGGGGCTCCTCTCCCCAGGTCGGCTCGCCGGGGAGCACGCGCGCGGCCACGTAGACGAACAGCGTGATCATCAGCAGCGTCAGGGCCGAGAGAAGGAGCCGTCGGACCAGATAGCCGGCCATCGCGCTTCAGTGATACCTGCGATCGCCGGCCGCGACCCACCACTCGGCGACCGAGGGGTACCAGTTCCACCATCCCGCGCTGGTCAGGGGCGGCGTCCGGAATCTCCTGTTGATCGCTATCACCGAACGCGGGATGGAGACGAACAGCGCGGGCTGGTCCTCGTGGAGCCTCTTCTGCATCGCGGCGAGCAGCGACGTCCGCTGCGCGGGATCCGCGGTGCGTCGCATCGTCTCCGCCAACCGATCGAACGCGTCGCTGCGGTAGCCGGAGAGGTTCTGTCCCGCGCCGATCTGGGACGAGTGGAAGAAGGCGTAGGGATCGGGGCGGAGATCCAGCCGCCACCGGTGGACCGCGGCTTCGAAGTCGTGCCCGTAGATGCGGGGACGCATCGCGGCCCATTCCAGACCCTGCAGCCTCACCTGCACGCCCGCCCCGGCGGCCGCGCGCTCCAGCAGAGCCGCCACGTCCTTCTGGTAGGGCGCGGTGCTGGTGTAGAGGAGGGTGAAGGACATCGGCCCGTCCTTCGCGTCACGGATTCCATCGCCGTCCTTGTCGACGATCCCCGCTTCGTCCAGCAGCCTCTCTGCTCCCGCCGGATCGTAGGGGAGGGGACGCAACGAAGGGTCGCCGCCCCAGATCTCAGGGTCGATGAGGGTCGTGGCCACGCCGTAGAGACCATGATGGACGCTTTGGACGTAACCCTGCCGATCCAGCAGCATCGCGAGCGCGCGTCGCACGCGTGGGTCTTTGAACAGGCCGCGCGGCTCGTCGAGATTCCAGTAGATCATTTCGACCATTCCGGCGGGAAAGACCTCCACGCGGAAGGGGAGGTTGGGGTCATCCGACGGGTGTTCCGCGACCCAGTCCGGCGTCAGGCCCGCGACGTCGACCTCCTGGACCTGAAGCGCCGCGCGCACCGCGTCGAGGTTGGGGACGATCCTGTAGACGAAGCGGTCGAGGAGCGGCCGCCCCGCGAAGTAGTCCTTGTTGGCCTCGAGGATGATCCGATCCTGGGCATCCCAGCGCAGAAACCGGAACGGTCCCGTCCCCACCGGCGAGCGATCGAGAGGTGACGGCTCCGCCGGGGCGAACGGGAGGTGCGACGGCATGATGAAGGCTTCCCGCCAGCCGTTCAGGGCGTCGGCGTAGGGCTCGGAATACTTGGCGCGGATCGTGCTGCTGTCGGGGGCGGTGACTTCCGCGAGGGGGCCAAAGAGCGCCTGAAAGCGTTCCTGATCCGCATCCAGACGCTTGACCTGTTCCACCGTGTAGATCACGTCCTGCGCGTCGAACGCATCGCCGTCATGCCAGCGGACCCCTTTCCGAAGGTGAAAAGTGATCTCGGTGTCGTCCGTCGAAAGATCGAATGACCCGGCGAGCCTGGGGATGAACTTCGCGTCGCGATCGAAATCGATCAGGGTGTCCGCAACCAGCCTGCAGACCTGGCGCGCGGGTCTCTCGGTGGCGCGCAGGCAGTTCAGGGTTGTCGGCTCGGCGGTGTCGGCGAAGACGAGCCAGTCGCCGGTCGCGCGCTCGCCGGTCGCCGCCGGCTCCCGGTTCTGGTCGCCCGCGCCGGAGCAGCTCAACAGCGCCGCGCATGCCAGGACGAAGAGGCTGGACGTCACCGACGCCGCGCGGCGAAGTCGCGCGACATCGCTGCGGTCAGGGAGCCTGAACCTCGACGGTCGTCGTGTTGCCTGCTTCATCATGGACGCGAAGGAGCAGCTTTCCCCCGGCGGGGCGCGCCGTCGGAATCAGGAAGCTCTCGCGTGAAGTATCGCAGATACCGTCAGCGCAAGGGAGAGGAATCCATGCAGGCTCCGCGTCGCCTGATTTGGCTCCATAGTCCGCATGGTCGATGTGTCCGAGGGCGTCCGAGGCCAGGGCCTCCACCGACTGGACGTCTCCCTGGCGTGGGCGAGGCTGCAGAGTGACGTCGGGCGGAGTCCGATCCACCAGAAAGGTCGCTTCGAGGCTCGCCTTCAGGGTGCGCTCCAACCCGTTCGCCGGGCTGTCGTCCACCGCCAGGCGCACCGCATAGCGCCCTTCATCCAGCTCCCGGTCGTCGAGAGCCCACGGTGCCTCGCGCAGGTTGTCTGCGAGCTTTCTGAAGTCGCCCTTGTCCGTCGCGCGCCGGATCAGAATGCTCATGAGCATGGAGTCCGCGTCCGGATCTGAAGCCGTCCAGTTGATCCAGCGCGTTCCGGCCGGCGGCGCGACGGGGTCTTTCTTCGATTCCTCACCGTTGGTCCGGGGCGCCTTGAGAGTCTCGCCGACGCGCAGGACCTCGACGTTCGTCATCGTCGGGGGGCGATTCTGAGGAAGCATGGTGAGGCGCACGTTCCTGATCTCGGGGATCTCCTGGGTCTGCAGACGCCCGAGCGTCGCCTTCCATTGGAGGTAGCGCGCTGCCGGGCTGAGGATCCCCGAGCCACGCTCCGCCGGCGCCGTCGGAGACCAGGCGCTCCAGGATCCATCCGGGGAGGGACGGCTCCCGGAGCGGGTCATGATCTCGACCCGCGTCCCGGCCGGAGCGAACGTCTCCCAGGTGAGTGTCCCCCACTGGGCCGTCCTTCCCGCGTCGATGGTGCGCGAGATGTACTCCCCCGTGGAGCCGGGCGACGCGTCAATGACGTAGACGCGGCCGGGGTTGGCCGTCGCGGCGTAAAGGCGCCCGTCGCTATGGGGCGTCAGGGCGGTGAGCAGGGGCTCGCTGAGACGCTGCAGGAGCGTCGTGGTCCCATCCTGCTCGAGACGCCGGATCTGCGCTCCCTGCGGACCCCCCGTGCCGAGCAGGAGACCCTGCGCGCCGAGATCCACCAGCGCGCCGATGCGCTCCGTGTCCGACTTCCAGACGAGCCGTGGCGGCCGCTCGGGATCGATCCTGTAGAGCCGGCTGGCGGTTCCCTCTCCATCGCGAGCCGGCGCGGGGAGAAGGTCCGCGAGATCGATCCTGATGGTCTCCGCGCGGGTCTCCTCGAGGATCGCTCCTTCCTCGGCCTCCTTCACCTCGATGGTGAGATCGCTCTTCTCGCCGGTTCGCGTGGGGGGGGCGCGGAAGGGCTCGTCGCTCACGGCCGCGGCGTGGATGGTGCCTTCGGGGGAGATGGCGATCGCCGACACTTCCCTGAGGTCCGCGTCGAGCAGGACGCGCGAATCGCCCGGCCCGGACATCTGGAGCACGAGACCATCGGGGTCCGTCCCCGCGAGGAGTCTCCCGTTCTTGTCGACGGCGAGCGCCGTGATGTGCGTCTGGTCGGTGTCGAGGAGCACGGAGCTATCTCCGGCCTCCTGCGTGCGGTACAGGACGCCCTTGATGCCCGTGGCCGCGAAGAGCCACCCCCCCGAGCTTGCCAGCGACCAGATGTATCGATCCTCCAGGTCGAGCCAGGTCACGGGATCCTTCCCCGCCTCCACCTGGTACACCGCACCCGATGGGAAGGTCGCGACGAAGACTCCCCCGTCTGGCGCCGGGACCAGCGCGCTCACTCCCAGCCGGTTGGTCTCGAACTCCTTCGTCGCCTTCCCCTTGGCGTCGATTCTGTAGAGAGCGCCGGAGTTGCCGGTGCCGATCCAGAGGCTCCCTTCGGCGTCGATCGCCGCATCCCAGACCACCGGCGGTGGGGGCGTCTGCTCATCGGGGAAGATGGCGCGTATCGACTGGGACAGGGCTATCTGCCCCTTCGGTCCGATGGAGACTCCCGTGAGCTGTTCTTCTCCGACGCTCGCCGCGATGGCCGGTCCTGCCGACGGGGCGACGCTCGACCCGTCGCGCTGTCCCATCTGCCATACCAGAGGAGAGGAGGCGAGCAGGGGGCCTCCACTCAGCGCGGCGAGCAGACCCAGCAGGCCGGTGCAGCGGGCCGATCTCGTCATCGTCGTATCTCCAGGATCGCTTTCTGATATCCGCGCACGACGTGGTCGGTGGTGGCGCTCTCCTCGAGCACGGCCTGGATACGGACGCGGGTCGCGCTGTCGGGCTCGAGTCCCGGACGCAGGAGGACCGACGAGACCGATGGTGGGAGACTGGGGAGCCGTTCCCCGGAGATCACCGCCCCCGTGTCCGGTCGGATGAGGGTCGCGTAGACCCTCTGGTTGGCTCGAAGGTTGTTCAGCAGCCACACGATTTGCTCGAGGCTCCTGGGCATGAATCTCGCCTGCCCGCCGCCGGTCTCCATGCGGCTGAGCGTCAGCGAGTCGCCCACCTGCAGGAGCACCTTCCCTTCAGCGGTCTCCTCGGGGATCTCGAGCGGGATCTGGATGGTCGCCGGCTCCTCGCGGAAAGGACGCAGCTCGACGTTGAGAGAGATGGTCTCGCCGGGCCGCGCCGTGTAGCGCGCAAGCCAGATGCGCTCGATCCTGGCGACGCTGCGGCGATCGGCGTAGTCGACGAGAAGGTTGATCCCCTCGATGCGCGTCGCGCGATCTTCGTTGTTCAGCAGGAGGTAGGTCATGTAGGCGACGGTGCCCGAGGCGTAGAGTGCTGCATCGTCGCCCGAGAAGAGGTTGTCGAGCTTGACGTCCAGGTCGCCCGCGAGCTGGATCCGGGAGCCCTCCTTCAAGCGCAGCGAGACATCGCCGTAGTACTTCTCGTCGCCGGCCAGCAGGCTCTGCAGCGCCATGTGAAGCAGCCCGGGGGTGAGCAGAGGATCCGGGACGATGTCGAACCGGTTCGTTCGCGTGGTGCCGTCCTCGCGCGTCATCTCCACCCGCACGGGGATCATCGCGACCTTGCGCCCCAGGACGCCCGCCACCCCCACGTGGCGATCCTGCGTGATGGCGCCGATCTCATCGCGCGGCGCGGCGAGCTTGAAGGAGTTCGCGAGACTCGGGAGGTACCCGTAGACGTAGGCCGACGTCATCGGCATCTCGGTGGGGCCCGTCCCGAGGAACGGGTGCCCCAGGCCCAGGATCTTGTCCCCGGCCACCCAGGTCACCGTGCCGATGGCCGTCACATCGAGGTCTCCGCGCACGAGCGAGACGCCGAACGAGGACCCGGGTTTCAGTGCGGATGCAGGTCCCGCCGCGGCCGGCGGGAGGCTCCCCGCGATCACGGGGCGCATCGAGAGCGCCGAAAAAGCGCCTGACCACGCATCGACGACCTGCGACGAGAAGCCGCCGAACACCAGCGCCGGAGTCATGGGGCGCAGAGCCCCTGAGGCGGCCGCGGTGTGGGACGCCATGAGCCGTTGCCGATCCTGGAAGAAGGCCGCGAGGCGCGCGGGCCACGCGAGCAGGGCGGCGTCCGCGGGCGCCGCGGTGCGCTCGAGACGCGGCGCGGGGGGCTCCGCGGAGCCGCCGCCCGCGGCGGGGTTGCTGCCGGCGTCTCCGCCCCGATCGAGCAGGGCCAGCATTTCGTCCGCGGGGGTGATCCCGCAGAAGGGCTCCTTCGCGAAGCCGAAGGCGTACGAGACGGCGCCGGCGAACTTGCCATCCAGGAACACCGGGCTTCCGCTCATTCCCTCCAGGACGCCGGACTGGGCGAGAGGGCCGCCCTTGAGTCTCGCGACGATGATGTTCTTCTTCGGGAGGACGTTCCTCATCGTAGCGATCACCTCGACGTCGAATTCCTCGATGGTGTCGCCGGTGAAGACGGTGCGGCCGATCCCTTTCATCCCCGCCTTGACCTCTTCGAACGACATGACATCGGGGGCCGCGTGGGAGGGGGCGATCGCCAGGGGGGCCAGCACGAGGAGCGCCAGCAGGGCGATCCAGCGGGAAGGGCGGGCCGATCCTGCTTCGCGCATGCGTCCCTCCTGGCCCGCGCCGTGCGGGCTCGCCAGTGTCGTGGATGGATCCGATGGTGTCAAGGCGCTCACATCCGCTGCGGAACCTCGATCCCCATGAGCTCCAGCGCCCTGCTCTGATAGGAGAGGAACATGTGCGTCAGGAGCACGCGCGCGGCCTTGAGGTTGGGGTCGGCTTCCTGCATGACGGGGAACTGGTGGTAGAAGTGGTTGAAGGTCTGCGCCAGCAGGAAGGCGTAGCGCGCGATGATCGAGGGCTCCAGCGAGCGGATCGCCTGATGAACGGTCTCGTCGAAGCGCGACATGAGGGCGACGAGCTCCCAGTGGTCGTCCGTTGGCCCCGTCGTCAGGAAGCTGAAGTCGACCGACGCCGCCATGGCGCCCAGGCGGCTGCGCTCGAATCCTTCCCGTTCCGCCATCTTGTTGAAGATGTTCCGGGCCCGCACCGCCGAATAGAGAAGGTAGGGGCCTGTCTCTCCCTCGAAGCTGAGAACCTCCTCGAGGTCGAACGCGATGATCTTGTTGCGCGTGTACTTCACCATGAAATAGCGCAGGGCGCCCACCGCGACCCTCGAGGCGATCCGCGCCGCCTCCTCGCCCGCCGCGGGATCGCGCGCCAGGACCTCCCGATGAGCCGCGTCGATCAGCGCGTCGATCAGGTCGTCCGCCTTGACGCCGTACCCCTTGCGCCCCGAAACGCCGACGTGCGCACGCTCGTCGTCCACGGGGATGCCCAGCGCGCGGGCGCAGGCGGCGGAGAGCGCGACCATCTCGTAGGCGAAATGGTGCGAGCGCTCCGCCTGCTCCTGGTGCCCCAGAGCCCGGAGCCCCTGCTGCACGACGCGCTGAAGGTACGATTGCCTGACGTCGATCACGTTGTAGACCCGGTCCGCCCGCCCGAACGGCGGGTGAGACTGCGCCCCCTGCTCGATGCACGTGGACCAGAGCATCCGCTCGGAGCCTTCCGGTCGATCCGCCTCGAAAAGGCGGTAGTTGAAGTCGATGCCGAGAAGGCCCGTCTTCCAGAGCTGGTACGCGATATCCTTTCCGACGTAGGTCACCGTCCCGTTGGAGCGGACGATGATCTTCGGCTCCTCGGGTTGCTCTCCCTCGGCCGGGGGGAGATCCATCACCCAGCACCCGGCGCGATCGCCATCCTCCTCGTGCCGGATCGCCCCGCTTCCCCGCAGCAGCTCGAAGGCGCGGGCCCAGAACCGCAGCCCGATGATGTGGCTCTCCCACGGAAGCAGGTCATAGCCGACGCCGATGCGCGCCATCGTCGCGAGGTGGCATTTCACGATCCGCGGCGCCAGGTATTGGGCCAAATCGGATTCCACTCCTTCGCGCTCCTCCATCTTCTTGAGCGTCTCCGCGCGGAGGGCCTCACGGCTCTTGTCGTCCTCGTAGAACTGCGTGACACGGGCGTAGAGGTCCCAGCAGAAATAGTCGAACCGCGGCTGGTTTTCCGCGACCCGTTCGATGTCTTCGATCGATCGGGCTCCGAGCAGATGGATGAAGCCCACCACGAGGTCGGCAACCTGCACTCCCGTGTCGTCGATGTAGTTGTGGACTTCGACCTCCGTTCCCGCGTGCCTCAGGAGACGCACCAGCGTGTCCCCCAGGACGGCGTTTCTCAGGTGTCCGACGTGGGCCGCCTTGTTGGGATTGATGTTGGTGTGCTCGACGATGACCTTCTCCCTGCCGGGTGTCGGCACGCGGGGCGCTTCGAGATTCCCAAGCAGCAGCGCGACGGTTGCCGGGCGATCGAAGAAGGCGTTGATGTAGCCTCCTCCCGCGATCTCGAGATGCACGATGCCCGCGATCGGCGGCATCCCTTCCACGATCTCGGCCGCGATCTGACGGGGAGCGCGCTTCAGCGGACGCGCGAGCTCGAAGGCGATGGGCGTCGCGAGGTCACCCATGGCGAGGCTGGGGGGAAACTCGATGGCGAACTCGGGAGGCTCGCGCTGGTAGAGCGCCGCGACGCGCGCGCGGAGCGCATCGCGAAAAGCCTGTTGAGGGGACGTGGGCATGGCAGGCCGGCGAGTATAAACGAGCCCATCCGGCCCGTCAAAACGCTAGCGCGCGGGCCGTGGATCAGGCACGAGAACCTGCACGGTCGCGTGGGAGAATCTCCCCATCGCCTTCCCGGGGAACCGGGTTCCGACCAGAAGCGCGCGCGCGGCGTCGGCGACCTGCGGCGCTACCGTGCGTGCCCCCACGAGCTGCGCGGAAGTGATGGTCCCCTCGGCATCGAGCTGGACCAGAAACACCAGCCTGGCGGGGGGCGGAGCCACCGTCTCGGGGCGCGCGTCGTCGGCGCGCGCGCTTTCGCTGACGGGGGCCGGCGCTCCGGATGGCTCGGAGGAGACGGCTCCGGCCGACACGCCCGCCGCGCGGTCCTGGACGGCCTCCTTGTCTTTCGCGTCACTGGCGGGGGGAGGCTCGATCTGCTCGAGCCGATAGGTCCCGTTGGGGTCGACCACGAGGCGCGCGACGTAGGTCAGGGGACTTTCCTCAAGGCTTCCCGCTTTTTCGCCCGCCTGCGGCGCGACCGCCGGGTCGAGGCTGGACTTCTTCATCTCTGTGGGAGGCATCGCTTCCCGGGAAAGCGGATGCGCTTCGCTCGCGATGCCGCTCTGCACCTTCGCGGAATCGTCCTCCGCGTCCGCTGTTGCGGGCCCGGCCGCGGCCGCAGACGCGGCTTCGTCGCGCGACGAGGGGAGATCCACAGGCGCGGCGGGCGGGGAGGGGGAGAACGCTTCCGCGTTCTGGCGGGTCGGCTGCGGCAACGCCTCCTCCTTGCCCTGTGCGGACGCCTGCTCGCGCTGGGCGCTGGTGGAGCCAATGCGCTGCTCCTCGTTCATGTCGAGGCGTGCGACCTGCGGCGCCTCGGGGCGACGCAGGCCGATGACTCCGATAACCATGATGAACACCACGGCCGCGGCGGCGAACGACGCAATCGCCCAGGGACGTCGCAGCGGCGCGTGGGGGGACCCGGTTTCGACCGGACGCAGCATGCGTGCCTTCAGGTCGTCAGGGAGCTCATGGCGCGGGAGCCCGCGCAAGGAGGCGGAGAGACCGCGGATCTCGTCGACCGCCGCCCGGCAGGCGGTGCATGTCCCGACGTGCTCCGCCACGGCGGAGGACGTCTCCGGCGCCAGCTCGCCATCGAGCCACGACCCGAGGCTGTCGCGGTATTGCTCGTGCGTCATGAACTCTCCAGGACGAGATCGGACAGCGCCGCGCGCAGCGCCTCTCGCGCGCGCGCGATCCTCGACTTGACGGTCCCCTCGCGCACGCCGAGAGTGAGGGCAATCTCCTGATAAGACAGTCCCTCGATCTCTCGGAGCACGATCGCCGCCCGCTGATCGCGAGGCAACTCCATCAGCGCGCGCTGGAGGCGTTGGCCCGCGCGGACGGCGTCGGCACGCCGGTCGGGGCCGGGGGAGGTGTCGGCCACCGTCGCTCCGAGCGTCGTGCCGGCATCCCGGCCGGAAGGATCGACGGGCGCGTCCAGCGACAGGGTCGCCGCAGGTCTGCGGCGCCGCCACCAGCGCATGCGGTTGCGGTGGCAGTTGATGACCACCCTGATGATCCATGTCTTCATCGAAGCATCACCTCGGAAGGATCCGACCCCCTTCAGGATCCTGATCATCGCGTCCTGAGAGAGATCCCGGGCTTCCTCTCGATCTCCCGTCAGCCTGACGGCGAGGTTGTACACGAGGTCCCCGTAGCGAGCCACAAGGCAGGCGGGATCGCGTGCGTCCTCGGCGAGGGCGCCGTCGACGACGGTTCTTTGTGCTGCGTTGTCAGGCGGAACCACCGGCCCGGTGCCTCCCGCGCCATGTGCGGCATTCGCCGCGGCAGGATCATAGACCCCCTTGCCGCGTGGAAGTTCCATGCCCGGGTGGTGAGGGGCGATCAGCGACCGGACGGTCGCCGGATGCGTTCGGCGAGGCGCACACCGGTGGCGTGCGACACGTCGGTGAAGCCCTCGAAGGTGACTCCTTCGAGCTGGTAGTAGTACTTGAACCCCGCCTGGGCGGTGGCGTCGAGGTAGGCATAGCTGGCCGCGCGGGCGGAGTCACCCGCGGCGGGAATCATGAAGCGGTTGATGCGCGCGAACGGGCCGAGTGGGGAGAGGGAGCGATGAACGTTCCATCCCGCCAGGCGCTCTTCCGCGTCCGTGGACCAGCTTAGTACCGCTCCGCCCGATCCGTCGCCGACCGAGAAGCTCATCAGGTCGAAGGGGAGCATGGGGTCGTGGTCGATGGAGAACGAGTAGGGAGCGGTCTGGGAGGTGGGCGGCGCGAGGTTCTGGATCAGCACGTCGATCTGCGCGAGGCGGCTCCACGGGAAGGAGATCTCCGACGTGCCGTCCGCCTCGATCGTCATGGGAACATGGCGCGCGTCGCCGGGGTTCGATACCGGTGACAAGATCAGTCCGACGTCCCACACTCCCGCTTCAGCGCCCTGGAACCGGATGCGGAGGCCGCCACGGCTCCCGTCTCCCAGGATCTGGACCAGCGCCGAGCCCGAGGGGGAGAGCGGTCCGGCGAGGGATCCGCCCCGGGCCGGGAACGTCTCGTGAACGGCATCCCCCCGCAGCGTCGGGAGGAACTGTCCGAACGAGTAGTGCTGCCCGTCGTCGGCCTGGCCGATGAACAGGTTCCAGACGTTGAAGACAGCCAGCTCCTCGGCAAGGCCAGTCCCGAACTGGCGCCGCATCACGCGATCCATGGCATCGAGCGTGTTGTTGCCGGGGAAGGCGGCCATCTCGGCCCACATCTGCCGGATGAGGGCATCGTCTCCCCCCATCGTGCGGCTGAGATAGTGCGGCCAGAGATACTCCTCGAGGGTCAGCCCGAGGACTTCGGCCTGGATCCCCGCCGCGCGGCGGGAATGAGTGGCGTGGAACGAACGTGCGGTGTCAGCGACATTCCCCGCCAGCCGGTTCTCGAGCCAGAGCGCGCTCGCCTCATGCCACCATGGGGACTCGGCGAGAGATTCTCTCAGAAGAAGCATGTGAGCCACCTGGTGGACGACGATCGCGCGCAATGACGATGGCGCGTCCACGATGCGCATGTTGAAGAACATCCGCGAATCGGCCGCGTCGGGGCCCGGCGTCGTGCCGGGCGCATCGAGGACGCGCGGGACGATCGGTGCCGTGTAACCGTCGATCGAGCCCGGGCCCTTCTTCCCGTTGTCTCCAAGATCGACGAGGAAGACCTCGACGACGTCCTTGGAGGGGAGCTTCCCGCCAGCCGGCGGCGCCGGGGTCCAATCCAGGACATGCGTGAAGTCCGCCAGCGCGTCGGTGAGCTCGGAGCCAAGCCGTTCCACACCGTCGGGCAGACCGTCGAGGTTCGCGTCGGAAGACCCGCCACGCGGCTGATCCGTCCTGTAGTGGATCCGGAAGCGCCCGTCCGGGCTGTCATGAGTCAGAACGCCTGCTCCTGTTTCCGGAGCGGTGATGCGATTGAACAGCATGAGCGTCGTTTGGTTGAGATCCGAACGCTCGCCGTTGACGGCGAGGAGCATGTCGGTGGCGCAGCTCAGGTGTCCGGCCGACTGACCCATCAGCGCATGGATATTGTCCGAACGCGTGGAAAGCTGCGCCGATGACGCTGCCATCGTCTTGCGGTCGGGACGTGTCCACGCGTGAAGGCGCTCGGGCGCAGGCTGAAGCTTCGGGCGGGAAACAGACTCGTCGTCAGAGCCCCGTGCAGGTGCCGCCGCCTGCGCGACCGTGAGTGTCGCGAGCAGGACGAAAGACAACGTGAGCGCGTGCCTCAGGCGGAGGTGTCTCACGACAGCCGGCTCGAACCTCATGGGCTGGGGCATTAACCGACCTCCGGGAGGACACACCTCCCCGAGAGCTAGGGGCTGAAATGGGGGAAGTATAGGGGGATCCCCGGGGTAGCGTCAAGGAGATTGCGCCGCAACCCGATTGTTTGGTGACGTTTATGAATAATGTCACTACTTTCGGGTTGACCGTGTGGGCCCGTTTTCCGTGACCTTGATCAGGATCACGGTCACGTTGTCTTCTCCACCCTTCTGGTTGGCGCGCGCAACGAGCGCCTCGGCCGCCGCCTCGACGTTTGCCGCATGCTCCGTGACGGTGCGGGCGATTTCCGCATCGTCCAGCATCGTGTTCAGACCGTCGGAGCAGAGGAGCAGGACGTCGCCGGGCAGGACCTCGCGCTCGACGACGTCCACGAGGACGTCTTCCTTGCTGCCGAGGGCCCTGGTCACGACATTCCTGAAGGGATGACGGCTCGCATCGTCGGGCGTGAGGAAGCCCAGCTTCACCTGCTCGTTCACCCAGGAATGATCGCTGGTGAGCTGCATGATGTCCCCGCCGCGTACGAGGTAGGCACGGCTGTCGCCGACGTGGCCCACGCAGGCGCGCCCGTTCCCCATCATGATCCCCACCAGTGTCGTACCCATCCCCTCCAGATCCTTCTTGTGCATGATCGTGTCGAGGATCTTCTGGTTTGCGAAGCGGATGGCGGTCTTGAGCCGGTTGGATTCGAGCGACAGGGTCGTGTCGTACTCGAAGGGCCAGGTGATCTCGGCGTCGCGTCGCGTGGAGGCGATGAAATCAGCGATGGCGGTCACGGCGAGCCGGGCGGCCACCTCGCCTGCTGCGTGTCCTCCCATGCCGTCAGCGACCACGAAGAGGTAGTCCTCGGGGATCGTCGCGAAGCAGTCTTCGTTGGCTTCGCGCTTCTTGCCGACGTCTGTCACGCCCTTGTAATCGACTTTCACCCGGCCTCCCCCAAACCGGGGAGAATACCCCCGCAGCTGGGGCACTGTAAAGAGGTTAGTGCCGCCCCTGTCGGGCGTTTCTCGCGTCGATCACCTTGCGGGCCTGCCGGCGCACCGCTTCGGGGACGTTCTTGTCGACCACAACGTATCGAAGATCCCTGGGGTTGAGCTGAGCGACCAGGTTCATGGAGACCCGGATCGGTGTCTTCGGGTTGGTGGTCAGCGAAAACAGGACCCGGTAGTTCTTCATCCAGTTTCTGTTCCCAGCGATCGTGCGGAGCACCTCGTCGGAGACGCTCCGCATCTTCGCGAACGCCTCGATGTCCTGGTCGGTCAGCATGGGGCAGTCGAGCACGGCCGACTGCACGGAGCGGCTGGTGTCGCGGATCAGGATCGTGCGCTCCTCGCGTGTGGCCCTGAAGGCGAGCTTCACCTTCTCCGCGGTTGTCAGGCGCATGATCCTCTGGGCCGCGACGCGGTCCTCCTCGTCCACGATCTCTTCGATCTCTTCAGTCGCAGGCCCCTGCGCGACGGCGGCCTCTTCGCGGGCAGGCTCCGGGGCGGTCTCCACCGCTTTCGGCGCGGGTCTGGGCTCGTGATGCATGGGCTCGGGGCGCGCGTGGAAGTGACGTCGGATCTCCTCCATCCTGGAGCGCTGGAGCGCCGTGCTCGCCGGGTTGAGCTCGAGCAGGGCCAGCAGCTCGGGGGTGTCGATCAGGCGGCGCTGGTTCAGCAGGAGATCGTCGATCTGCGCGGGCGAGAGCGAAGGGATCATGCGCCGCAGCGTGTCGTCAGGCGTGGAAGGGTTCGCGAGGATCGCGCTGCGCACCGCCGGGCTCGCTCCGGGCATCCCGCCGAAGTGATCCAGGACGTCCGTCGAGGTTCCGGGGTCGACGACCAGCGTGACGAGATCATCGTCGGTGATTGCCGCAAGCGTCCCTGCGGCCTCGTCGCGGATGGCGGCATCGTCCTCGTCCGCGAGATGGACGAGCACGCGCACGAGATCCGCGCGCGACAGCGGAAGCACGCCGCGCGCCGCCGACAGCTTGATGGGACCCGGGGCGCGCCCCTCGAGGATGGCGGAGGCCAGAGGGCTGGTCGGCGTCTCCGGGAGTGTGCTCACCTCAGCGGGGCTCCCTTGCGTACCGGGCGGGCGACAGGGGCGATCGTCGTCGCCTCGACGCGTTGTCCGGGCGCGCCAAGCAGCGCCGGGGTTCCGCCTCCAAGGGCGTACTGTACCGCCCCCGCGTTGTCCGCGCTGAGCACGACCGGCTCGGCGCACCGCAGCGCCGCCTCCTGACCCGGCCAGAGCTCCTGGAACAACGCCACACGACCAGCGCATTCGATCCTCACGCGCGTGATCTCGCTGGCGACGACCGTCAGGGCGTGAACCTTCTCGGCGGCCGGCTGCGTGCCGTCGCCTCCGCCCGAAGAGGGAGGAGGTCCCATGTCGGTGGCCTGCAAAGGCTCGTCACTTGGTCTGGAGACGAACGGCCCGCGATTCTTTTCGCGCTGTGCGGCGATCTCGGCTGAGGACTTTTCGATCGTGGCGACCGGCGCTGCCGCCGGCACAGACGCGGTTTGCCCGGGAGCCGGAAGGAGGGCATTCGCATCCACGGCGGCATCGTGCGCGCCGGGCTGTACGCCCTGAGAGCCAGCGCCATCCGTGGGGGCGGGGTCGGGTGCCGTGGGCGGTTCGTGTCGTGCGACAGCCTCGGTGGCGGGCGAGGCGACTCCGTTGCTACGCATGAGACTCAGAGCGATGACCGCGGCGCCAATCACGAAGGCCGTAAGCGCGAGACCCCACAGGATCAGGGAGGTGCGCCCCTCGGTGAGCTCGCCGATACGATGTGTGACGGCGCTCAACGAGAGCTCGGGGTGACGCCGCTCGGTGACGCGCTTCGGGAGCGTCGCTGACCGGAGGACAGGCGCCTGTTTCGCCGGCCGCCCCGCTGCCGCCGGCTGCGCCGCTGCCGCCGGCGGCTTGCCCAGCTCGCGTCTTTGCGCCTGCTGCGCCGCGACCTGCTCCATGTAGGCGTTGACCATCTCTTCGCCGTCCACGCCGATGAATCGCGTGTAGGCGCGGATGAAGCCGCGGTTGAAGATCCCCCCGGGGAGCATCTCGAACTTGTCCTGCTCGAGCGCTTCGAGGAACCGGATGCTGATTTTCGTGGCCTCGGCGATCTCCTTGAGGGAGATGCCTCGCAGCTCTCGCTCCCTCTTGAGCTCCTCGCCGAACGACGCCATGTGAAGGTCCCTCCGTCAAACCGGGGCCCGGCCCATAACTCAATGTTGTGAAAGGAGATGGGCCGGTAGCAGCAAAATCTAGGGAGCGGGGCCATCCGCTGTCAAGATGGTGCTTTCGGGGCAGTGTCGTTCGCAGACATCCTAACACCCGGGACCTCTCATACGCCGCGGATCCGCCGCCATACGTGGCGCCGCTGCCCTGACGTCTCGGCGAGCAGCTAACCCGCGTGATTTCAGGCTCTTGACCAACCAACGGTGGGGCCCCTACCATGGCCGCGAGGCGCACGATGGCGGCAACCAGCTGTGGAAGGTGCGGGCGCCCAGCCCGCGCCGGGGAAGGCACCTGCTCCGGGTGCGGGGAGGTGTTCGCGCCTGACTCCACCCGGGCGACGGCCGTTGCCACCGACCCGGCGGCGGAGTTGGCTCCGCCGGGCCTCGCCGAGGCCCCCACGCTCGCGACCATGCGCCAACCCTCGCGTCCCCCCGTGGACTCCACGGAGGCACCCACACTGGCGCCGCTGGTGGTCGGCGACCCAGAGGGGGCGCTCGAGATCGCCATCGGCATGCGTCTGGGAAGCCGCTACGAGATAGAAGCGGTCCTCGGGAGAGGGGGGATGGGGGCCGTTTACCGCGCCCGCGATCTCGCGCTGGATCGCACGGTCGCCCTGAAGGTGATCAGACCCGAGCTGCTGTCGAATCCCGAGGCGGTGGAGCGCTTCAAACGGGAGGTTCTCCTCGCCAGCCAGGTCACGCATCGCAACGTCCTTCGCATTCACGATCTGGGAGAGGCGGGCGATCTCAAGTTCCTCTCGATGCACTACGTCGAGGGGACGGATCTGCACGAGATCCTCCAGCGCGACGGCCCGATCCCGTTCGAGAAGGCAATCCCGATCGTCAGGCAGGTCGCGCAGGCGCTCCAGGCCGCCCATGAGGCGGGCGTCGTCCACCGCGACCTCAAACCGCGCAACATCCTCATCGATGCGGCCGGCGTTCCCTACATCGCGGACTTCGGGATTTCGCGGCCGCTGGATTCGGGCAAGACCGTGACGGGAACGGGCGCGATCCTGGGGACGGTCAAGTACATGTCTCCCGAGCAGGCGCGCGGTGAGACTCCCGGTCCTCTCAGCGACATCTACTCGCTCGGCGTGATGATGTACGAGATCTTCACGGGAGCCGTTCCGTTCGGCGGTGACAACGAGCTCTCGGTGATGATGAAGCGCGTCCACCAGGACGCTCCCACGGTCCGCTCGGCTCTCCCGCAGTTCCCGATGTGGCTCTCCTCCATCGTGGCGCGGGCGCTGAAGCGCAACCCCGACGAGCGGTACCAGAGCGCTGCGGATCTCCTGCGCGATCTTGACCATCAGCACGCCTCACGGTCGTGGAAACGCCCCCTGCGCCGCGCCGCGATGGTCGCGGGCGCCGTGCTCGTGCTCGCGGCGATCGTCCTGGGCGCGCGCACGTTCATGGCGCCGCGGGGCGAAACGGCCGTCGCCCCGATCGCGCCCGTCGCATCGCTCCTGGTGATGCCATTTCGGAACGCGACGGGCGAGGAGCGGTTCGACTGGATCCGCGATGGGCTCACCGATCTCCTCCGCTCGGACCTCGCGCAGGCGAAAGCGCTGAGGATCGCCGGCTCGGAGAGGGTGGGCGAGACCCTGGCGGGTCTCGGCATCCCGCAGTCGGAAGAATCGCGCCCCGCGAGCGTGCATCGCATCGGAAAGCTCGTGGGGGTCGAGAACGTCGTGACGGGCTCCCTCATGCGCGCCGGGAGCCGCTTCCGGCTGGAGGCGTCGGTCATGCGCATCGGCCCGACGGCCGCGGTGGCTGGCGATGCGATCGTGCTGGAGGGGGAAGGAGAAGAGGCGATCTTCACTCTCGTTGACGAACTCACCGGGAGGATCCGCGACGAGCTGCACGTATCGGGTGGATGGCGCGAGGCCGACCAGTCCGCCGCCGAGATCTCCACCGGCTCGGTCGCGGCCCTGGGTCATTACAGCGAAGGGCTGGCCCTGTCGCGCGCCGGGAACATGCTGGAGGCGGCTTTGCGGCTCGAGATAGCGGTTGCGGAGGACCCGGGCTTCGCCATGGCCCATGCGCTGCTGGCGCAGACCTACGACCGGCTCGGACAGGGAGATCGCGCCATGGCGGAAGTGGCCAAGGCTGTCGAAGCCATGGGGAAGACTTCGGCCTACGAAGCTTCCAGGATCCGCATCATCGCCGCCAGCCTGTCGGGGGATCTCGAAGGAGCTGCCGGCGCCTACCGCGCGCTCACCGAGGCGGCCCCCAACGACGCGCAGGCGCACTTCGACCTCGCGCTGGTGCTCGAGGAGGCCGGAAGGCTCGAAGAAGCGATCCCTTCGATGGAACGCGTCGTCGCGCTGGATCCGCGCAATCCCGAGGCCCATTACGCGATGGGGCGCCTGCGGGCAAGGACGGGGGACTCGGCTGCGGCCCTCCAGGAGCTGAACGCCGCACTAGCGATCCACGCCGAGGCCGGCAACGACGAGGGGCGCGCGACCGTTTTGAACGGTATCGGCAACACGTATCTCAGGATGGGGCGCAACGACGAAGCGCTGATTCACTTCGGCCAGAGTCTCGAGATACGCCGGAAGCTCGGTGATCAGCGTGGCATCAGAGTCGTTCTGGGGAACATGGCCCTGATTCAAGGCATTCGTGGAGCCTACGACGACGCGGTGTCGAACCTCAAGGAAGCGCTTTCCATCAGCGAGGCCATCGGCGACAAGGCAGGTCTTGCCGACACGCACATCAACTTGGGGGAAATCCATCAGAAGGCCGGTCGCACCGCCGAGGCGATGGAAGAGTACCAGGAGAGTCTTCGTCTGGCTCAGGACACGGGCGACGAGGTCCTCCTTGGAAAGGCCCTTGGTGGTCTAGGGTTCATGAATGGCGTCATCGGCAAGTACGCCGAGTCGTTCTTCTTCTACAAGGAAGCTCTCGAGAAACAGAGACAGATTGGCGAGAAGTTCGAAATCGTCGCCGCGCTGATCAACGTGGCCATTGCCGAATATTTCCAGGGCCGATACGAATCGGCTCTGAAATACGACGTCGAGGCTCTCACCTTGGCGAAGGAGCTGAACGATCGCGAATCGGTGGCCGTCGTGCTGGCCAACACGTCGAACATCAATGAGGACCAGGGCGAGTACGTCAGAGCGCTCGATCATGTGGATACAGCCCTCGAAACCGCTCGCGACATGCAGGACAAGGGTTTGACTTCGATCTTCCTGGCGTATTCGGGAAGCGCGAAGCTGCGGCTGGGCGACATGCAAGGTGCCGGCACGGCACTCGAGGAGTCGATCGAGATCGGTCGCCAGATCCAGAGCCCCCCGACGCTGGCAGAAGCGCTGATCTACCGCGGAGAGCACCTGCTCGCCTCGGGGCGTGCGACAGAGGCCGGCGCAGTCCTGGAGGAGGCCATTTCCACCGCGGAGAAGGCTCAGGAGCACAGGCTCAAGCTTCTCGCGCGACTGGTCAATGCAGAGGCCCACGGTTCCGCGAACCAACTCAGGGAGGTTCTGCGGGACGCGGAAGCGACAGGGTTGAAGCCCTACGTTTCCCGCGCCCGGCTGGCTCTCGGAAAGGTCCTTCTGGATGGAGGGCGCGCCGCGGACGCTCTGGCGCAGGCGGAAGCGGCGCTCAAGAGTGCCGCCAGCCTCGGCCAGAAGGACCTGATGGTGCAGGCGCATCATCTGGCCGCGAGCTCCCTGAAGAAGCGGGGAGGCGCTGGGGACTTTGAGAAGGCGGCCGCGCACTATGAAAGCGCCCTGAAAGCCCTGGGCGATGTCGCAGCTCCACTCCCTGAAGGGCTCAGGTCATTCCTCTTTTCGAGACCCTCGACCGCGCGCCTGCTCGCCGATGCGGAACCGGTCCTGAAACAGGCGGGCCGGAGCGACGCCATTGCGAATCTCGAAGCGCTCCGCTGAAGAGTTCGCGCGCGCTCTCGGGCGGGTGCTCTGAAAGTCGTTGAACAGGGCCATTTTCGCGGTATGGTAAGGCGTCACAGCGGTTCGACCCGGGGGGGTGGTGAGCTTCCCCCCGATGGATTCAGCCAACTCATCCGGGGAGGGTTTCATCATGCGTCCCGTGCCTTCGCGTCCGTTGCGGTATCTCCTGTGTTGCGTCATCGTCCTGCTGGCCGCCTCGGTTGCCTTGTTCTTCACCGCCGGCCCGAGCATCGTTACCTACGCCGGGAGCTCATCGCCCGACGACTGGGAGGAAATCGGTGACGGCGAACGTGGAGGCGATCATGGGGACAGCGACGATGACGACCATGGTGGGCATCACGGCGATGACGATGACGACGACCATGGACACAACCTCCGCGACACCCTCCCACCGATCTGCAGCGCGGCCCCCGAAACGGTCGATGGCACCGCGGGGATCGACGGAACGGCCACCGATAATCGGCAGAGTGACAGCGGCATCAAGACCGTGACCCTCGGCCCCGGTTCGATGAACCTCAATCTCGACGTCGATCCGTTCCAGAACGGCGCCCCTTCGGTCGGCTTCCGCGTGGAACAGTCGGATCCCAACTCCGATGCTCAGGGGACGGTGATCGTCACGGACAAGAAGGGAAACTCGTGCAGTCTCTGCATGGACCTGAGGACCGTCCCCGAGGGGCCCACCGAGGGTGAGGTGCTCTGCTGCAGCGCGGGGATCGTCTTCCAGGTCACCAACGATGACGAGACCCCTTCAGGGCTCGCCGTCTGCTCCTCGTCGCCCCTCACGGAAGAACAGCCGGCGCTTCCGCCTGGCTACGAAGGCTCGCCGGAAGACGACCCTGCACCCTGCACCGTGCTCACGATCGACTCTCCGATCAGCGGGAGCACGACGATGGTCCTGAAGAAGGACGGGATTTTCAATCCCGATCTCAGGCTGCTCTTCTCGCCATCGCCTGATGGGGGCATGACCTTCCCGGCGTTTCAGGACATCACCGACGACGTTCAGGAAATCGCCACCGTCATCCCGGATCCGACGCGCGTGTCGGGCAATGGTTCCTGGTCCGTCGTGAAGGTCACGTGCGCTTCTCTGGCCGAGATCTGCGACGGGATCGACAACGACGGTGACGGCATGATCGACGAGGGGATCGACACTGGCGGCGACGACATCAACCAGGACGACGATGGTTTCTCGCTGTGCGGCGATCCTCCTGACTGCAACGACCAGAACATCGCGATCAACCCGGACGCGACCGAGATTTGCAACGGGATGGACGACGACTGCGATGGCGATATCGATGAAGGGCTGGGTGGCGAAGAGTGCCTGGTGGACGGCCTCGACGGCCTCTGCGCGCAGGGACTCACATCCTGCGTCAACGCGCAGGTGACCTGCGAGCAGACCACCTTCCCGTCGGCTGAGCTGTGCGACGGAGAGGACAATGACTGCGATGACTCCGTCGACGAGGACTTCGGAATTGGCGGGGAGTGCGACGGTGTGGGCGCCTGCGGCGCTGGCAACATCGAATGCGCCGACGCCGACAGCACGCGCTGCTCGACCGACCCCGGGGGCTCCCAGGACGAAACAGGCGCGGAGATCTGCGACAGCGTCGACAACGACTGCGACGGGTCCACGGACGAAGACTTCGGGCTCGGTGAGGATTGCGAAGGCACCGGGGAGTGCGGCGCGGGCGTCGTCGAGTGCTCCACCTCCGAAACCACCCGGTGCTCCACGGATCCGGGAGGCAGCGAGGACGAGTCCATTGCCGAAACATGTGACGGCCTCGACAACGACTGCGACGGATTGACTGACGAGATCTGCAACAGCCTCGCATGCGTTCCCGCCCCGGAGGTCTGCAACGCTGCGGACGACGATTGCGACGGCATCGCCGACGACGGGGCTTTCACCTTCGAGGGCTTCCTGCAGCCGGTCAACAGCGACGGCTCGAGCATCTTCACCCAGAGCAACGTGATCCCGTTCGAATTCGGCCTGAAGAACTGCGCCGGGAGCCACGTCAACGCCGGAAGCGCGTCGATCGCGGTGCTCGTGTTCGCGGATGAGATCGTCGGCACGGTGACCGAAGAGCGGCCGCCCGCACGCGAAGCGAACGGGGGGCAGTATTTCGCCTTCGACGGTTCACACTACGTCTACAACCTCGACACCATGGGGATGCCGCGGAATCGCAGCTTCATCGTGCGCACGACGCTTCCCGACGGGAGCCATCAGGACGTCGTCTTCTCCCTCAAGTAGCTGAGGGAGCCTGCGTCAGTGGTGAGGGGCTGTCAGGGGAGCGGGAGCGAGCCGTCGCGTCCGCCGGGGGGGCAGACGCCCGGCTCGGCGCATTCCGACGGGCTTCCCGTCGACCAGCTCGATGGGGCGCAATCCGGCTTGACGAGCCAGTAGTAGATGCCGCCGGGCGCCGGGGTCTCTGGCGCCGGGATCGTCTGCACCCCGGCGGCGGTCGAGACCCCGCCGATGATGCCGTAGACGCCTATCGACGCCATGTCCCCCCTGACCCAATCGACGTTCCTGGCTCTCGACCACCCGAACGTCACGGGGTCGATGGCATACATCGTCAGGTCGAAGCGGGCCGGTCCGCCGCCGGGGTTGGGCGACAGCGGGCATGAGTCGGTGTCATCGCAGGTCCCGTCCCCATCGCTGTCGAGGCAGCAGGACGTCCTGCACACCCCCGTCGAGGCGCAGCCGGTGACGCAATCCGGGTTGGCCTCCGCAAGCGCGACGCATGCCGCGCTCCAGTCTTCCGAGCAACATGCTGGATCCAGATGGCAGACGGCGCTCTCGCAGACCGGGTCGGTGCATCCGGGCGTCCCATGGGCCGCGCAGCAGGTGCTCCCGTCGGAGAGAGGTCCGGGAGGATCGCACTGTTCGGTGCCTTCGACGACGGAGTCGCCGCAGACGGGTTCCTCGACCTCGCAGGTGGCGCTGCAGCCATCACCGTTCGCGGTGCCGCCGTCGTCGCACTCTTCGAAGGAGGCCTCCAGGTTGCCGTCACCGCACATGGTGCAGTCGTCGCGGCAGGAGCTGGCGCAGTTGCGCAGCAGGAGGTTCTCGAGGACCTCCGGATCAGCGCCGACCCACTCGACGGTCATCATTGTGGCGATGACGCACCCGGCCCCCGATTCCATTTCGATCAGCACCGGCTCCTGATGCTCGTCCTCCGTGATGATCGTCGCGAACGGCCCGCCGGCTCCCGTGAAGTAGCCGTGCGTCGAGAAGCCCCATCCGTCGACCTGGCCGGGGGCGATGGCGTTGGGCGCGCTCACGAGCCAGCTTCCCGGCGAGACGATCGTCAGGGCGTCATCGGCTGTGTTGGGATCCTGGGGAGCGATCGTCAGCCCGGCGGGCATGGACAGCGCGCTCCAGTCGTTCTCGAAGTGAGTCGCGCCGTGGAATTCCAGCACACCGCCACCCGCGACGAAGGCGTTGAACCACGCGGCGTTGGCCGAGACCGCGGCGTAGAACGAGGGAGACTGTGCCGACGCGATGACGACCTTGTCGTACGAGGCGAGAGAGACCACGCCGATGTCCGCCGACGTGAACAGGCCGTAGGGGATGCCATGGGTGGTGAGCAGATCCTGGATGCTCGTGGACCCCCAGGGCTCGGCGTCCCGGAAGAGGGCGACGCTTCCGATCGCGGGCTCGCAGCTCTCGCCGCTCTGCACCGTGCCATCGCCGCAGAACTCCAGCGCGCAGGTGGGGCCGCACCCGTCATTCGACACGTTGTTGTCGTCGTCGCACTCTTCGAAGGCCGCGTCAAACGCGCCGTCGCCGCAGAAGGTGCAGTTCGACCGGCACGAATCGGGCTGGGTCGGCGGGACGACCGGGGGATCGCAGGTCTCCGGCGGCTGGACGACCGAATTGCCGCAGATGAGCGGGCTGCAGCTCACACTCAGCGTGTAGGGGCCGGAGCTGGTGTGGTCGGCCCCCCCGTTGAAGTCGAGATCGTTGAACGCCGTCACCCGGATGTCCACGGTGCCGTTGGAAGGCGTGGTGACGAGCAGGTACGAGTCGACGCCATCCGGCTCGAAGGGGGCGGCGTCGTCGTCGCTTACGCCCAGCGGCGAGCCGCCGCTCGTGAAGGCTCCCAGCACGCTGTCGAGCGTCGAGCCGAGAAGCTCGGCGTCCACGTCGATCCCCACCGGAGAGCCCGCGGGCGCCGTGAGGGTGTACCTGTCCACGTCGACCCCTTCGCGCACGATCGTGGCCCCCGAAGAGACGAACCCGCAGGAGATCGGCACGCTGGCTTCATTCATGCACAGCGCGCTGCAGCCATCTCCATTGTTCAGGTTCCCGTCGTCGCACTCCTCGACGGGCTGGAGTGTGCCGTTGCCGCATTCCAGCCGGCAGTTGCTGGCGCATCCGTCGTTGTTGACGTTGTTGCCGTCGTCGCAGGTCTCGATTGTGGCGGTCACTTTGACGTTGTCCACGCCGACGTTCAGGAAGAACTGATTCTCGACCCCCGCGAAGCGCAGGTCGTAGGTGCCGCCGGGAGCCGTGAACGCGGTGATGTTGAAATTGTAGGTGACGTATGCGTGGGGCGAGGCGCCCGGCGTGACGCCGAGAAAGAAGTTCGCGAGCACCGGTGGAGCCCCCGTCGCGAACGCCGACGAGCCGGCGGAGAGCAGATCGACGCGTGCGTGCTGGTTCGGTATGAGATTGTGGTTGAGCCCGCCGGGATTGACGCTCGGCGTCCCGGACCAGTCGTTCACGAACATCTGGAACGAAAGATCGACGCGCGTCGTGCCGAGAGGCACCGTGAAGCTCTGCTCCAGGGCCTGCGTCCCCGGGCCGTTCATGTCCGACACGGCGTAGGTGGAGCCGCCCAATGCGTTCGCAGACGTCGGATTGTCGCTCGTGGGCGTCGTCGTTCCCGGCGTGTCGGTCCTGAAAGTGCCGTCGCCTCCGGCGAGGTTGTTCACCGTCCAGCCGGACAGCGTGCCGAGCTCGAAGTCTCCGTTGGTGAGAAGCTCAACCGTCTGGTCGAGTGTGCCGTCGCCGCAGAAGGTGCAGTTGAAGCGACACTCGTTCGGCGCACCCGCGGGGATCCCCGGCGGGTCGCACGTCTCGGGCGCTTCGATGGTGCTGTCACCGCAGTCGCCCGGACCGGCGAGGGGGGCGACTCCGGGCTCGCTTGACGCGGACGCGTCGGAGGTCCCGCCGTGACTCTCCCTTTCGAGCAGGCGCGCCTTGGCCGCGGAACGCTTCTGGGACGCGGTTACGGCACCGACGTGCCGATCTCCCAGGGCGGACGCCAGCAGGGGAGCGACAGCGATGGCCAGGACGAAGAGCGCCCTACGGATTTCCATGGAACGCAAACGCACACCCCCACGGCCGCTCTCGCCGTCATTCGAATGTCGATCATCTACGGGCACAGGAAGGAGTTGTCAATGCGCAGGATACAACCGCCTGCGGTAAGAGATCATCAGGAAGAGCGACACTTGATCTTCCGGACCTTAGCCGGTAGCGTTCCGCCCTATCGTCGTGATATTCAGCTTTCCGGCGAAGATATGAGGAGGATGGCAGCGCGATGCCGACCGACCCGGGCCCGATCCCGCCACCTCCCGTGACGCCGCAGTCTGCAGGGACATCCGAGGCAGCGTCCCCCCCCGAGGCACCCGAGCCGCCGGGAGGCGCAGGGGCGCCCGACCTCCTCCCACCCCCCCCGCCGGATGAAGTGCCGCCCCCCTTCTGGCTGAAGGTCTGGCGCTTCATGATCGGGGCGCCGCGCAGCCTGACCGATCGCACTCTCTTCCATCGTCTGTCGCTGATCCCGTTTCTGGCCTGGGTAGGGCTGGGAGCCGACGGACTGTCGTCATCCGCCTACGGTCCCGAGGAAGCGTTCCGCGCGCTGCACGAGCATCAGTACCTGGCCGTGATGCTGGCTGGCATGACGGCGGCCACGATCTTCATCATCGCCGCCGCGTACAGCAAGATCATCGAGGAGTTCCCCCACGGCGGCGGCGGCTACGTCGTGGCGACCAAGATGCTGGGTCCCCGTGTGGGTGTCGTGTCGGGGACGGCGCTTCTGGTGGACTACGTGCTGACCATCACGATCTCCGTCGCGGCGGCCGGAGACGCCCTGTTCAGCATGGTCTCGCTGGAATGGCACCCCTGGAAGCTGCCCATGGAGATCGTCGTCATCGCCGGTCTCACGACGCTCAACATCCGTGGCGTGAAAGAGTCGGTCATGACGCTCACGCCGATCTTCGTGGTGTTCCTCGTGACGCACGCCATCCTGATCTTTGGCGGCATCCTGTTGCGCGCCCCGGAGCTTCCGGCGACGGCGGGCGAGGTCGTTGGTGGATTCCAGGGGGGGATCGCGGGCCTGGGAGTTTTCGGGGTACTTGTCATCTTCCTTCACGCCTACTCCCTCGGTGGCGGCACCTACACCGGGATCGAGGCGGTCAGCAACGGACTGCCGATCATGAGAGAGCCGCGGGTCCAGACGGCAAAGCGCACGATGCTCTACATGGCGATTTCGCTGGCCGTGACCGCCGCGGGGCTGCTGGTTTGCTACCTGCTGTGGGACGTCGCGCACGTGGAAGGCAAGACGCTGAATGCCGTCCTGTGCGAGCGGGTGGCCGCGGGCCTTCCTCTGGGGCACCTGCTGATCATTCTGACGCTGCTCTCCGAAGGGGGGCTCCTGATCGTGGCCGCCCAGGCCGGAATGCTCGACGGGCCGCGTGTGCTCGCCAACATGGCCGTGGACTCCTGGGTCCCGCACCG
>Ga0137314_1000106_pt1 | contig 27659 bp, 28 predicted proteins | sample EasRivERMZT199_2_FD_102289 | JGI IMG/M metagenome (GOLD analysis project Ga0137314, IMG submission 102289) | Soil microbial communities from meander-bound floodplain in the East River, Colorado, USA - East River MetaG ERMZT199_2 | ecosystem: Environmental > Terrestrial > Soil > Floodplain ... | reverse complement strand
TCCCGTCGAGCTTTGCCGTGGCGCGGAACGCCGCCTCGAGCGCCGAAGCCACCACGAACAGCTCCGCGCCGGCGTCGAGCACCACGTAGCGCGCGCCGGGCTTCATGGCGATCGCCAGATTGGCGGGAAGAGTCCAGGGAGTGGTCGTCCAGATCGGAAGGCTCGCCACACGCCCCGCGAGCGCGGGGAAGAGCCCGCCCAGATCGACGGGGAAGCGGACCGTGACGGAAGGGGAACGGTGCGCGGCGTACTCGACTTCCGCTTCGGCCAGCGCGGTGCGGCACGTGGGGCACCAGTGCACCGGTTTCTTCCCCTTGTAGACCGCGCCGTCGCGCACGAAGCCGGCCAGCTCCCTCACGATGGTGGCTTCGTACCCAGGATCGATCGTGCGGTAGGGCTGCTCCCAGCGGCCGAAGATCCCGAGCCGCTTGAAATCCTCGCGCTGCAGATCGATGTACTTCTCCGCGTAGACGCGGCACGCGTCGCGGATCTGGATGGCGCTCATGTCCTTCTTGCGCGGGCCAAGCTCACGATCTACTTGAACTTCGATCGGCAGCCCGTGGCAGTCCCAGCCGGGGATGTAGGGGGCATCGAACCCCATCATGCTGCGCGACTTTACGATCAGATCCTTGATGATCTTGTTGAGGCCCTGGCCGAGATGGATGCGGCCGTTGGCGTAGGGGGGGCCGTCGTGCAGGACGAAGAGCGGGAGCCCTTTCCGCGTCGCGCGGATGCGCTTGTAGAGCCCCGTCTCCTCCCAGCGCGCCAGCTGCTCGGGCTCGCGCTGCGGGAGGTTCGCCTTCATGCTGAATTCGGTGCGCGGCAGGTTGATGGTGGCCTTGATCTCTTCAGGTGTCACCTGAGGTCTCCCCGGGGGCCGCGGCGGCGAAATCGCTGCAAACTGCTGAAGCGCGAAACCTTATCCCCGTGAGTCCCGCGATGTCAAGATCGCCGTGTTAGACTTGCGCTTCCCATCGGGACCGCAGATGCCATCGACCATTTATCTCGACCACAACGCGACCTCACCCCTCTGCGAGACATCGCGCGACGCGATGCAGTCCCTGCTTCAGGACGACGGGTCATGGGGGAATCCCTCCAGCCCGCACGCGACCGGTCACGCCGCGCGCATCAGGCTCGAGGAGGCGCGCGAGACGGTGGCGGATTTCCTCGGCGGCGACGCTCACGAGATCGTCTTCGTCTCGGGGGGGACCGAGGCGGACAACCTCGCCATCAGAGGACACGCGCGCGCCGCCAGTCAGCCGGGGCACATCGTGACCAGTGCCGTGGAGCACCCGGCCGTCCTGGAGGCGGTTGCCGAGCTGGAGCGCATCGGGTGGGAGGTGACGCGAGTGGGCGTGGACCCGTCGGGGCTGGTGGACCCTGAAGAGATCCGCGCGGCCATCAACCCGAAGACATCGCTCGTTTCGATCATGGCCGCCAACAACGAGACCGGAGTGATGCAGCCGATCGAGGACATCGCCGCGATCGCGCGCGAGCGCGGGGTCGCGCTGCACGTCGATGCGGTGCAGGCCGCGCCGTGGGTGTCCATTGACGTCGACGACCCGGCGGCGGACTACCTGTCAATCTCCTCGCACAAGCTCGGCGGGCCCGCGGGGATCGGGGCGCTGTGGGTGCGCGAGGGAGCGCCCGTCGCCCCGCTGCTCGCGGGGGGAGGGCAGGAGCAGCGCAGGAGGCCAGGGACGGAAGCCGTGCTGCTCGCGTGCGGCTTCGCCGCGGCGACGCGCGCCGTGCAGGCCGATGCCGATCGCACCCGCAGGATCCGCGCGCTGCGCGATCGTTTCGAGTCCGAAATAGCGCGCCGAGCGCGCGGCGTGCGCGCGGTGCGGGCGCACGGCGCCGCGGTGATGCGGCTCCCCAACACGACCAGCTTGATGGCGGAAGGCCTGGACAACGAGACGCTCGTCGTGAAGCTCGACCTCATGGGGATCGCGGTCTCCACCGGCTCCGCCTGCAGCACGGGAAGCTCGCGGCCATCCCACGTCCTGGCGGCGATGGGGCTCACCGCCGAGCAGAGCCGCGCGACCATCAGGATCAGCCTGGGGCGCGCGACGATGCCGTCGGAGATCGAACGCGCCGTCGACGCCATCGCCGATGCGATCGGCCCCACCACGCATGCCGCGCGCGGACGGACAGACGCCGCGCGCAAGGTGTCGTGATGGCGCGCGTCCTGGTGGGAATGTCGGGGGGCGTGGACTCGTCAGTGGCCGCGGCGCTTCTGGCGCGCGCGGGGCACGAGGTCATCGGCGTCTCGCTGCAGATCTACGACCACAGCGCGAGTGGGCGGACGGCGCGTTGCTGCTCGCCTGCGGATTTCCTCGACGCGCGCCGCGTGGCCGATCGCTTCGGGTTCCGCTACTACGTCCTGAACCGCGAGGAGGCCTTCACCTCCAGGGTGCTGGACGATTTCGTCGACGAGTACCTGCGGGGGCGCACCCCCAACCCGTGCGTGCGCTGCAACGCCGAGGTGAAGTTCGAGACTCTCGCCGCCCTGGCGCGCGATCTCGACGCCCAGGCGATTGCGACGGGGCACTACGCGCGTCTGTCGGACGACGAGACGACAGGGGAGCGCTGGCTCCTGCGCGCCCGCGATCGGGACAAGGATCAGTCGTACTTCCTGTTCGATCTGACGCCGGAGCAGATCCGCCTGGCGATATTCCCCCTTGGGGAGATGACCAAGGATGATGTGCGGGCGATGGCCCGGGAGCTCGGTCTCGGAACGGCCGACAAGCCCGACAGCCAGGACGTGTGCTTCGTCGAGGGAGGCGACTACCGCGGATTCGTCAGCGCGCGGATGGCGCAGCGCGGTCTCTCCGAAGACGAAGGAGAGATGCTGGACGCTGTCGGAAACGCCATCGGCCGTCACCGCGGCCTGTCGCACTACACGATCGGCCAGCGTCGCGGACTCGGGGTCGCTGCGTCGCGGCGCCTCTACGTGATCGGCATCGACCCCGCGGCGAACACCGTCCGGCTCGGGAGCGAGGAAGACCTCGCGTGCCGCAGCCTGCGGCTGACCCGCGTCAGATTCCACGGCGCGACACCGCATGGCGGTTTCGAGACGCTCGTGAAGGCCCGCTACCGCCATCCCGGCATCCGCGGATGGGTGACGCCGGACGACCGTGGCGGCGCACAGATCGATCTCTGCGAAGATCTGCGCGGCGCGGCCCCCGGGCAGGCGGCGGTGTTCTACGACGGCGACCGCGTCCTGGGGGGCGGCTGGATCGAGGCCGACATGCCGACGGGCACTGCGCACGAGACGCGGCTCTCCGAGGCCGCTCCCGCCCGCTCCTGAAGCGTTGCTCAGGGGCCGCGGCGATGAACAGCGCCCGACACCTGTGCTACGATCCGCCCCGCTGAGCGGGCATAACTCAGTGGTAGAGTGTCAGCTTCCCAAGCTGAAGGTCGTGGGTTCGAATCCCATTGCCCGCTCCAGCAACGACCCCGCGCAGACCTTCCGATCCCCCTCCACTCCCGATGCCTGCTCCACGAGTCCCTTGACGCGGGAAATGCGCCAGGGTGACGGTCCTCTGACAGTCGATCGTGGCCCTGTGTCAGGGATCCGTCTTCACCGGCGGGTTTTCGCGCGGCGTTGCACGCGTTTTCTTGGGATTCTATGTTTGCGCGGCTTTGGACATGCAGGAGATCTGGCAACGACGTGAGCGCACCGGACATCGAGATCCTGAGGGATCTTCCAGGGGCCGTCATGCTGCTGCGCGACGGCGGCGAGGTCGAGTACTGCAACTCAGCGGCCGCCGCGATCCTCGGCGACGACGCGACGGGCTGCGGCCTCGGACGGACGAGAGACGGGGAGTCACCTCTGGCGGAGCTCCTCAAGGACAGCTTCCAACGTCTGCGCGCAAGCGGCGGCGCCGAGCTTTTGATCTCCGAGGGAGACGAAGGGCCGCGTTACTACTGGCTCACGCTCTCGGCTCCGCGGAGCGCCGCGGCGCGTCTGCTGATGGTGCAGGACGTTGGCGCGGCGCTGGCGGGGTCTGAAGGGCTGGGGAAAATCGTCGCCCAGCTCACGCACGATCTGAGGAATCCGCTGACGTCGATTGCGGGCGCCGCGGAGATGATGCGCTCGCAGCGGATGGGAGATCTCCCCGCGCCCGTGGTCAGGCTGGCGGGTATCGTTCAGGAAGGCGCGCGCCGGATCGACGAGATTCTGTCCCAGATCAGGGGGAAGTTCCCCCGCACGATGAAGGCCGTTGAAGGAGAGGCATTCGATGGAGAAGACCGGCATCCTCATCGTGGATGACTCGGAGAACATCCGGGAAATCCTGATGGCGAATTTCGATTACCTGGGGTACGACGTGCGCACAGCGCGCGACGGCGAAGAGGCGCTTGGGATGATCGCGCAGCGCAAGCCCGACGTCGTGGTGCTGGACGTGATGATGCCGCGCCAGAACGGATTCCAGGTCTGCCGCAGGATCAAGGCCGACCCCTCGTTGGCAAAGATCCCCGTCGTGATCCTGACGGCGAAGGGGCAGCGCGAGGATCGCTACTGGGGCAAGGACTGCGGCGCCGACGAGTACCTGACCAAGCCGTTCTCCACCTCCGAGTTGGAGCGCCTGATCGATCGGCTCGTCAAGGGGCGCGAGGTCGTCCAGAAGACATTCGACGCCGCCGTGAGCGCCTTCAAGGCGGCGGGGGAGGCGTACGCGATCATCGGCATCGACTTCGATGCGAGGGCGCTGAACGTCTTCCGCCAGAAGTACGGCGAGCCCAGGTTCTTCGAGGCGCTCGATGCGATCCATCAGACCATCGACGTGATCGTGCGGGGCGAGACGGGGGGAATGCCTGCGTGGTCGGGGAGCGAGCGCGGCGGGCGCGCGGCGCTTGCGTGCACTGCGGAAGAGGCGCGGAGTCTGCGCGACCGGATCGTGGCCCAGTCGAACCTGCTGCTGCGGAGCTACTACGATGCGGTCGACGCGGGCCGCGGGTACGTCGTGACGCGCCATCCGGGCGATTCCAGCGAGATGCACGTGCCGCTGCTCTCCGTGGATGCCTCGCTCTCGACCGTGCCTTCGCGCCACACCTCTTAGGATTGTCCGTCGCCTGATGCCTGGGATATACTCGCCGCCCGCTCGGCCGGGATGAACCCCGTAACGACGTCGCCTTTAGGGGGGCCTTGCTCTGCAAGCGAAAATTCTCGTCGTCGATGACGACCCTCAGGTGAGGCAGACGCTCGGCGAGATCGTCGCCGCGCGCGGCTGCGCCGTGGAGCTGCGGGCCGACGGAGAGGAGGCCATCGCCGCTCTCCGCGAGGAGCCCTTCGACATCGTGTTCGTCGACTACCGCATGCCCAAGGTTGACGGGATCGGAGTCCTCCAGGAAGTGGTCGGGCTCTACCCCGACGCCGCCGTGGTGCTCATCACAGGTGAGGGCTCCGAGATGGTCGCGCGCGACGCCTTCAAGATCGGGGCCTTCGACTACATCACCAAGCCGTTCCATCGCCTGGAGGACGTCGAGATCGTCCTGGATCAGGCTCTGGAACGCCAGCGTCTCCGCCGCGAGAACGGCGCGCTGCGCCGCGAGAACCTCTATCTGAAGCAGCGCGTCGACCGCCGCGGGTGCCAGGACATCGTGGGCAACGCCGAGACGATGAGGAGCGTCTACGACCTCATCGATCGGGTGGCGTCCACGCGCAGCACCGTGCTGATCACGGGCGAGAGCGGGGTCGGCAAGGAGCTGATCGCCAGGGCCCTGCATCGCCAGAGCGATCGCGTCGAGCGTCCTTTCGTCAGCGTGAACTGCGGCGCGCTCCCCGACACCCTCCTCGAGGACGAGCTGTTCGGGCACGTGAAGGGGGCCTTCACCGACGCCGTGAGCGACCGCATGGGGCGCTTCGAGCTCGCCGACAAGGGGACCCTCTTCCTCGACGAGATCGCCACCATGAGCCAGAACCTGCAGGTCAAGCTGCTGCGCGTCCTTCAGGAGCGGGAGATCACGCCGCTGGGGAGCACGCGGCGCACGATGGTGGACGTGCGCATCATCGCCGCGACGAACAACGATCTGCGCCGGATGATCGACGATGGGACGTTCCGCAAGGATCTCTTCTACCGCCTGAACGTCATTCACATCACCCTGCCCCCGCTGCGCGACCGGCGCGCCGACATCCCGCTGCTGGCGGCGCATTTCCTCGAGAAGTACTGCGAGGAGATGGGGCTGCCGCTCAAGGCGTTCTCCCCCTCCGCGCTGCGCCTCATGATGAAGGCCTCGTGGCCGGGCAACGTCCGTCAGCTCGAGAACCTCGTGGAACGCGCGGTGGCGTTGTCGGCGGAGCGCACCGTCCTGGACGCGGAGGACCTCCCCGAGGATCTCTTCGGCGGCGAGCGCCCGGCGATGATTCCGGTCGTCACCGTCGCGGGGGACGGGCTGCACCTGGACACGGCGGTGTCGGACTTCGAGGAGCGCCTCGTCATCCAGGCGCTCGAGAACACCGACTGGGTGAAGACGCGCGCGGCGCGCCTGCTGAACATCAAGAGAACGACCCTGATCGAGAAGATGAAGAGACTCGGGATCCCGCTGAAGAACTCGAGGGTGAACCGCGCGCTCTGATTGCCCGCCGCGCGAGCGCTGTGATACGCTCCGATCGGCGATGGCGACCGTCCTCCTCTTCGATGATGACATCCTCTTCAAGGCGGTTGAGGGCTCGTGCCTGCGGCGCGAGCGCTGCCGGATCCTCACGACCCCTCCGTCCCGCGCGGTCGCCGCGGCGAGGAAGGCCCACCCCGATCTCGTGATCGCCTCGTCGGTGACCCCTCTCAAGGACCTGGGAGCGGTCTTCAAGGACGCGCGCCTGCGCCGCACCCCCATCGTGGTGCTCGATTTCGGGCTCCCCGGGCGCCGCGGCGGCCTGACCGCCTTGTCCCGCACCGCGCGCCGCGACCGACCCGGCCCGATCGAGATCCTCTCGGTGCCGACCGATGCCGCGGGGCGCATGGATCTCGCCTCTCTCGACACGCGTCTGGACGCCGCCATCGAAGGGCTTCTGCCGGACGTGAGCCACAGGACCGATCGGGTCGCGGTGAGCCTCGCCGTGGAGTGTGTGGGGCGCGGGTTCACGAAGACCTTGCGCACCAAGAACATCAGCCCCACGGGGCTCTTCCTCAAGACCGACCTGCGTCTTTCTCCGGGGAGAAGACTGAAGATCCGGTTCAAGATTCCGCCGCCGGCCGCCGGCGCGCGCCGGGTTGCGTCCGACGCCCCGCCGATCGCCCTGGACTGCGTCGTGGTCCGGCGCGTGGATGGAGGGCGTGACGACCAGGCGCACGACCGGGATCTGATCCCGGGGATCGGCGTGCGATTCGTGGATCTGGAAGCGGAGAGTAGGACGGCGCTCGGCCGCTTCGTGCGCAGGGCCGGGTCCCGCGCTGCGGCACCCGGACCGGCGCACTGAGGGGGCGCGATTGGCCAGGATCCTCGTTGTCGACGATCAGGAGGACATCCTCCAGACCACGGCGCTCATCCTGAGCAAGGATGGGCACGACGTGCTCACCGCAAACGACGGCATTGCCGCTCTGGAAGCGGCGCGCGCGGGCAGCCCGGACATGATCCTCCTCGACATCGAGATGCCCGGCATGGACGGCTGGGAGACGCTGCGGCTCCTGCGTCTCGACGCCGCAACGCGCGATGTCCCCGTCGCCATGTTCACCATCCTCTTCGATCTGCGCGAGAAGGTCCGCGCCCTGAAGTACGGCGCGCAGGAATACGTGACCAAGCCCTTCGAGATGGAGGACCTCCTGCGTCGCGTCCGCCGCGTCCTGGAGGGACCGGCGCGCGGCGCCGTGAGCGCATGACCGAACCCGCCCCGCCATCCAGGACCGCGCCTGCGTCGCCCGAGGATCCGCTCCTCTGGCCGGCGTACCTGCGGCTCAAGGCCGCGGTGCACGATCCCAACACGTCGCTCGACGCGGCGGCCGCGGTGCTCGAATCGGTCCGCGCCATGTTCCAGCGCACGCGCACCGTGGGGATCATCCACGTCGCCATCGACCCCGCGTCGCGGGTGGAGGGGGTCTACGGCTGGCAGGTCCTCGACTCCCTCCTGAGGTCCGTGGCGCGCGATCTCGACGACCTGCGGGGCGAGAGCATCCCCGCGGGCTCCATCGTCTGCCAGTCGCTGGTCTGCTCGGATCGCTTCCTCATCTTCCTGCCGCTCGCGCGGGGCTCTGCTGACGATCCTTCCGGCCCGCTGGCCGAGGCGGGGCGCGCCGTGCTCGATCGGATCGAGGAGCGTTTCGCGGGGTCGGAGTACCAGTCCATGACGCCGCGGCCGGCCATCGACGTCGGCGTGTCCTCGGTGACGGAGCATCCCTTCTTCCGTCTCGAGCGCCAGATCGAGAAGGGGATCGACGACGCGCGCGCCGCCGGCAGCAGGGAGCGCGAGCCCGAGCGGGCGCGCCAGCACGCGGAGCTCAAGAGGATCATCCGCGACCAGCAGATCGAGACGTTGTTCCAGCCGATCGTCGAGCTGGAGAGCGGGCACATCATCGGCTACGAGGCCTTCACGCGCGGTCCGGCGGACACTGCACTCACGATGCCCGACAGCCTCTTCGCGTGCTCGCGCGACGCGGGGATGGCCGGGGAGCTCGATCGGCTGTGCCAGCGCTCGGCGCTGCGCAAGGCGCGCCTGCTCGCTCCCGGAAACAAGCTCTTCCTCAACGCGCTGGCGGACTCGCTGCTGGACCCGGGATTCAGGGAGGGGCTGCTGGCCGATCTGCCGGCGGACTTCCCGATCCAGCGCGGGGACATCGTGCTGGAGATCGCCGACCGGAACACCATCGCCGACGACGAGGCCTTCGGGGCGGAGGTCGATGATCTGCGGGCGTGCGGATTCAGGATGTCGATCGACGACGTGGGCAAGGGGGCCACGAGCCTCGAGAGCCTCTCCCAGATCCGACCGGACTTCATCAAGGTCGACACTTCGCTGATCCACAAGATCAACGAGAACTTCATCAAGCAGGAGCTGCTGAGGTCCCTCTGCCAGGTGGCCCGCACCATGAACGCGCAGGTCATCGTCGAGGGGATCGAGACGCAAGAGGAGCTGGACGCCGTGCGACGGTGCGGCGCGAAACTTGGACAGGGGTATCTATTCCAGAGACCGAGCCGCGACATACGGGTGGCGGGATTCGGTCAGGTGCATCCCGGGATGTAGCGCCAGCCGCCGGTCCCCCTTCCCACCGGCGGCATCCGGGACACAACGGAGACGAACGTGCAGGACGGCAAGGCGGCGACCCTTCTGGTCGACGGGGACGGGACTATCCTCATGGCGTCGCGCGACGCGGCGCATCTCTTCGGGTCGCGCCCCGAGGATCTGGAAGGGCTGCGTCTGGAGGAGATCCTCGACGCGCCGCGTCCCTCCGACTTCGGTGCCGCCCTCGGCGCTGCCCTTGCCCGGATCTGCCGCGGCGCTGCCGGCTCCCTCCATCTGCGTGGAGCCCTCAGGGAGCGTGGCGGGATCATTGCGCCTCTCGATCTGCACCTGAGCCTGGCGGGGGTCGGGCCGGCCCGCCCTCATGGCGCCGCCCCGGTGACCGTGCTCGTCGCGCTGCGCCGCGCGGCAGCCCAGGCGGCGGCCCCGGCGCACGCCAGCCTGACGGAGGCGGAGCCCGATCCCGCCGCGCTCGTCCAGGGGGGCGTCATCGTGGAGTTCAGTCCGAGCCTGCTGGCGCTCCTCGGGCTCGCCTCGGGAACGCTCGCGGGGTGGCCGATCGGCCACCTCGTGGCAGGCGAAGATCTCCTCCCCGTGATCGCGACGCTGCGCGGTGTGGAAGCCGGAGAGGAGCGGGCCGCCTCGCTGGGATTCCATCTCGCGAGAGCCGGCGGACTGAACCCCCTCGAAGTCGTGGCGCGCGCCAGGCGCGTGACCCGCGACGGACATCCCGCGGTCCTGCTCGTACTGCAGGATGTCAGCGCGTCCGTCCGGACCGCGCGCCGCGCCATCGAAGCGCTCGACCGTCTGGAGTCCGCGCTCGGCGAGGCCCACGAAGCGGTGCGAGGCGCCGAAGACACGAGGCTGGCGCGCGACCAGCTGCTGCGCCTGCACGAGGAGGTCCGGCTCGCCAACGAAGGGCTCGAGAGCCGGCTGGAAGACAGCGAGCGTCTGAATCTCAACCTGAGATCCCTCTCCGAGATGAAGTCGCGCCTGATGGCGAACGTGTCGCACGAATTGCAGACTCCGCTGGTGTCGATCAAGGGTTTCACCGAGATGCTCCTCGGCCGCCGCCTCGGCGAGATCACGGTCGAGCAGCAGGAGGGGCTGGAAGTCGCGCTGCGCAACATCAACCGCCTGATCGGGATGATCGACGGGCTGCTTGCGCTCGCCCGCGGCGAGGAAAAGCCGGCGCTGTCGCTCGCCATCGCGACCGTCTCGCTCCCGGAGATGGTGGACGAGGTGGTCCGGCTCATGGAGCCTGACGCGCGCCGCCGGAACATCCGGATCCAGGTCGCGATCCCGGACGGCCTCAACGTCCAGGCCGACAGGAATCAGATGATGCAGGTGTTCGTCAACCTCGTCTCCAACGCGATCAAGTACAACCGGGAGGGAGGAGAGGTCGCCATCAGCGCGTCGGCGCGGCACGGCGAATCGGCGCGCGTGTCGATCCGGGATACCGGCAGCGGGATGACCCGCGAGCAGATGGAGCGCATCTTCGACCGCTTCTACCGGACGCAGGAGGCGGCCGCCGGGGCTCCGGGGACCGGCCTGGGGCTCGCCATCGCGCGCGAGATCCTGGCGCGCCACGGGTCGCTGCTGCGCGTGGAGAGCCGCGAGCAGAAGGGGAGCACCTTCTCCTTCACGCTGGCCATGCCCCGGAAGGGGGAGTCACCGGTGGAGGATCGCCGGATCGAAGTCACCGAGGATCAACGACGCGAGGACTGACGCTGGCGTGCGGCCTCGAAGAGGATCACCGCGGCCGCCGTCGCGACGTTGATCGACTCGACCTTCCCGCTCAGAGGGATGGTGAGCAGCAGATCCATCGACTCGAGCAGGGGCGCCGGAATCCCCGCACCCTCTCCCCCCACCACCAGCGCCATCCCGTGCGCGAGATCGACGTCGCGGTAGTCGCGTCCCTCGTGCGGCACCGCACCGGCGATGATGCGTCCCGAAGCGCGCAGGGAGCCAAGCAGAGGAGCGAGCGCGGCCGCATCGGCGGCGCGGCTCACCGGGAGCCGGAAGATCGAGCCGGCGCTGGCGCGCACCGCCTTCGGGCCGAAGGGATCGGCGCCGCCCGCGGCGACGAGGCCCGAGGCGCCGGCCGCGTCGGCCACGCGCACCAGCGATCCCATGTTGCCGGGATCCTGAACTCCGGCACAGGCGAGCAGAGTCGCGCCCGGGGCGGCGGAGGAGATAAAATGACCGTCCGTCGCCGGGCGCGCGGCGAGCAGCAGGATCCCCTGCGGCGCGTCAGCGTCCTGGAGACTGCGCATCAGGGAGTCGGCGGCAACGCGGATCGGGATCTTCGACGCGCTGAGCCGGGAACGCAGGGCGCGTCCCCGTTCTTCGCGCAGGAGTGACGATGACACGATGGCCTCGTGCACTTCGATCCCCGCGTCGAGCGCCTCGCCGGCGAGCTTGATCCCCTCGACCAGGATCAGGCCCGATCGCTCCCGGTCGGCCGCGGACCGCGCGAGACGGCGGATGCGGGCGACGAGGGGGTTGGCGCGCCCCAGAGGGCGGTCGGTCTCAGCGGGCATGACTGATGGTTACCGGGATCATGGAGATCCAGAGCATGGAGATGGCGGCCCATGGCGATGAATGAAGCGATCGACCCGAGGACTCTCCTGACGATCAGGGCTCTGACGGTCGGTGTCGATCCCGCGAACGTCGATCAGAGGATTCTCCTCAGCGCGGCCACCATCATACGACAGGGGGGTGTGGTGGCCCATCCGACCGAGACCGTGTACGGTCTGGCGGCCGATCCCTTCAGCGCCGAGGCCGTGGCGAAACTCCAGGCGATCAAGCAGCGGCTGGCGCCGCGCCCGCTGATCCTGCTGATCGCGCAGGCCGGCAACGCCTACGACGTCGCGCAGCTGAGCGGACCCGCGCGGCAGTGGTACGACACGCTGACGCGCGCCTTCTGGCCCGGTCCGCTGACGCTCGTCCTGCCGATCAAGTCCCGCCTCCGGTGCCCCGCGCTCGCGGGCGGAGAGACCGTGGCGGTGAGGGTGTCGTCGCATCCGATCGCCCTTCGGCTCACCCAGACGGTGGGGCGTCCCATCACATCCACCAGCGCCAACGTCACGGCGGGAGCTCCGGCCGTCACGGCGCAGGACCTCAACCCCGCCCTGGCCCACCGCCTGGGGCTCATTCTCGACGGTGGGCGGACGCAAGGAGCGCCCGTGTCGACGATCCTGGACCTGACGCGCCAGCGGCCGACATTGCTGCGCGCCGGCGCGGTCGGAGCGGATGCCATCAAGCGCGTCCTGGGGTTCGCTCCGCGATCGCTGGTCGCCGCTTAATGTCGGTGGCCGCATCGCAATGACACCCCTATAATTCCACGGCGCCACGCTCCCGGAGTTTTTCCCATGCATCGTGTCTTCCTTTGTTCGGGCCGCATGCTTCTTGCAGCGGCCTGCCTCGCGTCGGGTTGGCTCGCCGCCGAAGGTGCGGCTCCGCCGCGCGTGGTGATCATCGGCTTCGACGGCGCCGACGCGCGACTCGTCGAGCAGGCGATGGAGGAAGGGAGACTCCCCAATCTGAGAAAGCTCCGGGACGAAGGCTCCTATGCGCGCCTCACCCCCACCAACCCACCGCAGACACCCGTCTCGTGGTCGGCATTCGCGACCGGGAAGAACCCGGGCAAGACGGGGATCTTCGATTTCCTGAAACGCTCGGGCGATGACTACCTGCCGACGCTCGCGTTCACGACCGAGACGCGGCGTCCGTTTCTCTGGGGGAGCCGCAACCCGCTCTACCTGGCGTGCATCGCCGCGGCGTCGGGGCTGATCGTCCTGTTCCTCGTGATGCGTCTGTTCGGCGCACGTGCCTGGATCGCGATCGCGGGGGCGCTCGTCGCGGGCGCCGCGCTGGGATCCTGCGCCTGGGCCGCAGCCTCGGAGCTTCTCCCAGCAGCCGTCCCGTGGGCGGTCAACAATCGTCAGGGAGCCACCCTGTGGCAGATCGCGGCGGGGGCCGGGGCGCAGACACAGGTGATCCGGGTGCCGCAGAACTTCCCGGCGGAGGAGATCCCCGGCGGGCGCATGCTGTCAGGACTGGGGGTTCCCGACATGCGAGGGCGTCTGCTCACTCCTTCCTATTACACGTCGGAGCCTGGATTCCAGGTGACCGACAACGAGTTCTCCGTGGAAGTGATCGCGCTGCCGGGGCGCAAAGGGGAGATGAAGAGCCTGGTCTATGGTCCCCTCAACAAGCCCTTCCACGACTACCCGATCGAGGACGCGAGGGACGCGGCGCCGCCGGCCGAGCGCAAGCAGGTCGAGCGGGACATGAAGCGCCGTCTGGAGGAGGAAGGGGTGGCGCGCCGGATCGACGTGCCGGTGGTCTTCACGGTCGCCGAGGACGGCTCTTCGGTGGTGATCGAGATCCAGGGGCAGCGGCAGACGCTGAAGGTGGGGGAGTGGTCCGACTGGAACGTCATTCTCTTCCCGGTGAACGCGCTGGTGGATCGTGTCGCGCCGCTCAAGGGGATCGTGCGCTGGAAGGTCCTCGAGACCGACCCCGAGGTGAAGATCTACCTCTCCCCGCTGAACTTTCATCCCGAGAGCCAGCCGATTCCGTTCTCGTCCCCGGTGGCCTTCGCCAGCGATCTCAAGCAAAAGCTCGGGTTCTTCAAGACGCTGGGATGGGCCGAAGACACGATGACCCTGCCGTCGGGGCTGGTCTCCGACGAGTTCTTCCTCGAGGACATGGAGCACACGGTCGTCGACTTCGAGCGGATGATGGAGGCGCAGCTCTCGGCGAGCGATGATCGTCTCTATATTCAGGTGTTCGACTTCACCGACCGCATCGGCCACATGTTCTGGCGTTACATGGATCCGTCGCATCCGTTCCACGATCCGCTCGGCAAGCCCGAGCACGTGGCCGCGATGCGCTCCGCGATGATGGCGGCGTACGACAGGATGGACACCATCGTCGGAAGAGCCAGGGAGCTGGCGGGACCCGAGGCTCTCTTCATGGTCCTCTCCGACCATGGGTTCGGCTCCTTCCGCCGCGGGATGAACTTCAACTCGTGGCTCGTCGCCAACGGCTACATGACCCTCCTCGGCGAGGCGGGGGAGACGAAGACCCTGGAAGACCTCTTCGAGACGCGTCAGCTTTTCGAGAACGTGGACTGGTCGCGGACCAAGGCCTACGCCCTGGGTCTGGGCGGGATCTACGTGAACCTCGCGGGGCGCGAAGCGAAGGGCTCGGTTCGGCCGGGCGAAGAGTACGAGCAGGTGCGGCAGGGAATCATCGACGGCCTTCAGGCCGCGGTCGATCCGGTGACCGGAGAGCATCCCGTCTCCCGCGTCTACCGGCGCGAGGAGATGTACACGGGGTTCGATCCGACGGTGATCCCCGACCTGCGCGTCGGCAACAACCTGGGCTATCGCATCGGCTGGCAGACGGCCCTCGGTCAGGTGCCGCGCGACCTGTACGAAGACAACCTCAAGGCCTGGAGCGGCGATCATTGCTCGGTCGATCCGGAGCTCGTGAAGGGGATCCTTTTCGTGAACCGCCCGCTGACGCGCGAGGAGATCGCCATCGTGGACATCATGCCGACGATCCTCCAGGCGATGGAGATCCCCGTGCCGGCGGACGTCGACGGGAAGCCGTTCCTGTGATCAGGGCCACGCTCCCACGAGCCGCGACGCTGGCGCTGGTGACGGTCGCCCTCCAGGCGACCCCCGTCGCCCAGGAGGCGACGGCCGAGCCGGTCGCCTCCGGTCACCGCCCCACGTCATCGGCGCGGTTCGATGCGCTCGTGGCCGAGATCGATCGATTGCGCTCCACGCTCGAAACGATCGAAGGGCGCGAGCGCGGCGTGCTGGATCAGCTCGAGAAGCTCGACGTGAAGGCGTCGCTCGGCGCCCGCGAGATGGACCGACTCTCCATGATGAGGGAGGAGGCGGACCTGGAGCGGGGGGCGCTCGAGACGCGTCTCGGCTCGGTGGAGGAAACCGTGCGCGCCAGTGAGACGGCATTGGCCCGGCATCTCAAAGAGACCTACATGTCCGGTCGCGGACGGGAGATGAAATTGCTGATCTGGTCGGACGATCCGGGCGAGCTGCTGAGGGGTGTCACCTACCTCGACGCCCTCGCACGACGCCAGGGGGAGGCCCTGACCCGGCTTCGAGACAGCCGCGGCACGCTCACGCGCGTCGAGCGCTCGCTTCAGGATCAGAAGGCCTCCATCGAGGAGCTGGTGGGGCGCGAGCGCGAGGCGGCGATCGGACTCGAGGCGGTGCGCCGGGATGCGGCCGTGCTGCTCCGGTCCATCCGCGAGGAGGCTGACGTTCACCGCGCGGCGATCGACGAGCTGACCCGCGCCGCCGAGGAGATGGAGGTCGCCATCGTGGAGGGGCTGCGTGGCGGCACTCAGCCCCGGCCCGTGGCGATCGACCTGAAGGCGATGCGGGGCACGTTGGAATGGCCCGTCCCGGGTAGGGTTTCGGTCCCCTACGGGGACATCCGGCACAAGACCTTCGGCACCCTCACCCCCCACCCGGGGATCGACATCGCCGTGGCGCCTGAAGCCCAGGTTGCCGCGATTGCAGGCGGGGCGGTAGTTTTCAGCCGATGGTTCAGCGGGTACGGGAATACCGTGCTAGTTGACCATGGAGGAGGCTATCTTTCGATCTATGCCCACCTCGGGACGCCGGCAGTGGCCGAGGGGGACGAGGTCCTGCCGCGGCAGACTCTGGGTCTGGCGGCTGGCGAGCCGACGGGTGGATCCCCGATGATCTACTTCGAGCTGCGCGTGGACGGCAAGGCAGTGGATCCGGCCGGCTGGCTGAAAAAACGAGAGATGGCTGACAGGAGACGAGGCGGTCGATGAGACAGAAGCTCAAGGGACTCATGTTCGGCATTGTGGCCGGATTCCTCTGCACGATGCTCGTGGGCATGGTGGTCAACAGGAACCTCGCCCTCGAAGGGACCTACACGTACCTGAAGCTCTTCAACGAGGTCCTCTCGCTGGTCCGGAACGCGTACGTCGACGAGGTCGGCACGGTGCCGCTCATGCGCGGCGCGTACGACGGGCTGTTGTCGGAGCTGGATCCCTTCAGCGAATACCTGACCGAGGAGGAACACGAGGCGTGGGTTGCGTTCCGTCAGCAGGGTGGGGCGAACGCCCCCGGCCCCGACGCGGGGCTGCGCGTGGCGCGCAAGGAAGGCATCCTGCAGGTTGTCTCCGTGAAGCCCGGGTCCGCGGCGGCCGCGAAAGGAATCACGCCGGGCGACCGGATCCGGAAGATCGGCGATGGAAGCTCGCTCGATATGAGCGTCTTCAAGGCGCAGTCGCAACTCGCGGGGAAGGAGGGGGGGACGGTCACGATTTCCGTCCTGCGCCGCGACGAGCCGCGCAAGCTCGACGAGGAGCTGACCTTCGGACAGACATCCCTTCCTGAGGTTTCGTTCAATACGGTCGACAAGACGGGAGGGATCGGGGTCCTCACGATCCCTCACTTCCAGCCAGGCGTCGCGGACCAGGTCGCGCGCGCCCTCGCGAAGGCGCAGCGCGCCAAGGTCGGCCGCCTGCTGATCGACCTGCGGGGCAACGCCTGGGGGAGCATCCGCGAGGCGGTCGACGCCTCGGCCCTCTTCACCTCGGACGGAGTCATCGCGCGCCTGAAGGGGCGGCACGGAGAAGGAGAGGAGCTCAAGAGCGAGCGCCAGAGCGCCGGATACGTCGGGAAGATCGCCGTGCTCATCGACGGATCCACCGCCGACGCGGCCGAGCTGTTCGCCGCGGCGCTGGGTGACGCCGGCGCAAGCCTCGTCGGGGAGACCACATTCGGGGTGGGGGCCGAGCAGGAAGCGCTCCCGCTGAAGGATGGCGGCTACCTGGTCCTCTCGGTGAAGAAGTACGTCTCGCCGCGCGGGACAGCGTGGCATGGGAAAGGGCTCGCTCCCGGGACGCCGATGGTCGTCGCGCAGGAGAACATGACCTGGGCCGACCGCCACAAGAAGCAGCTCGAGCAGGCCATCGAGCACCTGAAAGGTCTGTCGGCCGATCGCGCCACCGAGTCCGCCTCCGCGCTGCCGGAGACCCCCGCAGAGTCGGGGTCGTGATGATGGGAAGCTCCCTGCGCGTCGTTCTCCTCGTCGTTGCGTTGGCCGCACCGGCCTACGCGCGTGAAGATCTCGCGGCGCAGGAAGATCTCGCGGCGCGTGAAGAGCTCCCGGCGCAGGAGGATCTCACGCAGGATCCCGCGGGTCTGCCCGACGCCCCCGTACGGAGCGAGTCGTATTTCCAGTACTGCCTGTCGCGGCAGGCATGGTTCGATCGCGATTACGACGCGGCGCTCGACCACATGAAGCGCGCATCGGAGGCGGATCCGAGGTCGACGCAGCTCACGCTCGATCTCGCCGAGCTTCACCTCGATCTCAGGCAGCCGCGCGAGGCCGTCACCGTGGCCAGGCGAGCCGTAGGTCAGTCGCCGGGGCTTCCGGCGGCGCACGATGTCCTGGCACGCGCGCTGCTGACGGTCGCCGAGGCGAATGATGCGACGCAGGCCGATCAGGATGAAGCGCTCGGCGCGGTGATGGAGCTGCTGCGTCTGGATCCCAACAACGGCACCGCCTATCTCTCGCTGGCGCGTCTCCAGATCGGACGCGGCCGCCTGGACCAGGCGATGGAAGCCTTGGAGCAGCACCTCGAGAAGGACCCCGGCTCGGAGGAAGGGGTGTTCATGGCGGCCCAGGTGCTGACGAAGCTGGGACGCTTTGCCGAGGCGGAGCCGTTCCTCAAGCGCGCCATCGCCAACCAGCCGAGCGACCCGAGGCTGCGCATGGCGCTCGTGGAGGTCTACGAGGCGGCGGGCGACCTGCCCGGAGCGTACCGCGAGGCTCTCGATCTGCTGGCGATGCGCGTGGACCCGGTGCGCGTGCGGCTGACGCTGGCGCGCCTGAGCGAGATGATGGGGAAACCTGACGAGGCGGCGGAGCACTTCCGCGAGATCGGCAAGGCGATGGACGAGCAGGAGGCACGTTATCCGGCAGCCGAGCGCGCCGAGGTGGATCTCAGGCTGATCCTTCTCCTGCTTCAGGCGGATCGCGTATCGGAGGCGATCGCCGCCGCGGACCTCGGATTGGGCAGGTTCCCGAATGACGACCGCTTCAGGCTGCGCAAAGGTGAAGCGCTCCTCATGGAGGGGAAGGCGAAGGAAGCCCGCGAGGTGATGCGCGAGAAGGGGGCCGTGGATGCGAACGACGCCGAGCAGAAGGGGCGCATCTCCGAGGCGTATGTCTCCGCGGGCGCGCGCGAGGAACGGAAAGGCGACCTTGCCGCGGCGGAGAAGCACATGATGCGCGCCATCGAGCTTGACCCTCACAACGACGTCGCGCTCAACTACCTCGGCTTCATGCTCATCGAGCAGGGGGTACGGATGGACGAGGCGATCGCGTACATCCGGCGGGCCCTCGAGAAAGAGCCGGACAACGGCGCCTATCTCGACAGCCTTGGGTGGGCCTTCTTCAAGAAGAAGGACTACGCCCAGGCCGAGAAGCTGCTCGACCAGGCTGTCGCCGCGATGCACGACGAGCCGGAGATCCACGAGCACCTGGCGGAGCTCTACTACGCGACGGGGCGGCCCGAGGACGCGCTGCGCTCCTGGCAGACGGCGATCGATCTCGGCGCGGAGGACGCCGACGCGATCGTGAGGAAGATGTCGGCGGCGCGCAAGGCAATCGTCCCGCGTCCCTAGTGCCACGCCGGGCGCACGACTTTGGGTTATCGTGATGCGCCATGAAACCCCTTCCAGCTCTTCGGCTCGCCGCGATGCTCGCGGTGCTGCTCGCCTGCACGGGATGCGCGTCGCGCCACGATCCCGCCGCCCATCCCGTGGCTCCCGAAGAGGGGGTGCAGGAGATGCGCGCGGCGTGCAAAGGGTGGCTCCGGTGGGACGGCCGGAAGCACCGCTTCGAGGCCGCCTACGCGGTGCGGCCCCCCGACAGCCTCTACGCGGAGTTCGCGGGACGGATCGGCGGGACACAGGCGATCCTCGCCGTCACGGGGGGGCACATCCTGGTCCTGATCCCCGGCGAGCGGCGCTTCCTGCGGGAGGAGGCCACGGCCGAGACGTTCGAGGCTCTCTTCGGCCTGCGCCTGGACGCTCCGGCGGTCGTGTCGATTCTGGGATCGGCAGGGATGAAACGCGGCTTCACGATCGACGGTGACGCGTCGCGCCTCGCGGTGCGCGTGGAAGGGGATCGCCTGCGCGTTGACCCCGCGGGCGCAGCCACGGGTGGATTCGAGGGGCTCGAGCTGAAGTTCCAGGAGATCGATCGCCCCCCGGAATCTCCCATCGACGACAGCCTCTTCGACGTGACGGTCCCCGACTCCTTCGTGAGGATCCCGCTGGACCTGGACGCGGCGGGGCCGCTGCTGCTGCCATGATTGCGGTCCGCGCTCACGCGAAGATCAACCTGGGGCTGAAGGTCCAGGGGCGCAGGGAGGATGGCTATCACGAGATCCGCTCGACGCTCCAGTCGATCGATCTGCACGACAGCCTGCGTCTCGAGGAAGCCGACGGGCTCACGCTGCGCGTCGAGGGGGACTGGCGGCTCGCGGCCGATGCCTCGAACCTGGTGCTGAAGGCCGCCGAAGCGTTTCATGCCGCGTGCGGTGGGCGCGGCGCGCGGATCGTCCTGACGAAGCGCATCCCTCCCGGGTCCGGGCTGGGCGGGGGGAGCAGCGACGCCGCCGCCACCCTGATGGGGCTCGATCGGCTCTGGGGGGTTCGCGCCGGACCCGAAAAGCTCTTCGGGGTCGCCCGCACGCTCGGGAGCGACGTCCCCTTCTTCCTCTACGGCGGGGCCTGCCTGGCCCTGGGCCGGGGGGACGACCTCTTTCCGCTTCCTGACCTTCCGGGATGGCAGGTTCTGGTGGTCTGGCCGGGGGTTTCGTTGTCCACCAGGGAGGTCTACGCTCAGCTCCCCGCATCGTTGACACGCGACCGGAACCTCAGTAGCATGAGGGGCTTCAACTCGGTGCCAGCGGCTCGCGCGCCGGGGGATGAGGGTGCGATTCCGGGATTCTCGCCCGCGGACGCGGGGTCCCAGGAGGAGGCTCCGCAGGTCGACAACGACCTGGAAGAGACGTCCTTTGCCAGGGTCCCACAACTGAGCTCGATCAAGGAGCAGCTCCTGGCGGCCGGCGCGGTCGCCGCCGCCATGAGCGGAAGCGGGTCCGCCGTCTACGGCCTCTTCCCGCGCGATGAGGAACTGGAACCGATCAGGATGGCGATGGAGCGCGAGGCGACCAGAGTCTTCGTCTGCCGCACGCTCTCGAGAGAGGCCTATGGCACCAGGCTGTTCGAAAGCTGTTTGGACTTCTCGTGATTGCTCGTTCTGCCATGAGGCGGATACACATCGACTCAACATGGAGGAGCGCCGACCGTGGAAGTCACCGACGTCAGAGTGTTTCCGGTGGACGAGGAGAAGCTCAAGGCTTTCGTCTCCATCATCTTCGATGACTGTTTCGTGGTCAGCGACATAAAAATTATCAACGGCACCAACGGGTTGTTCATCTCGATGCCGAGCAAGAAGCGCAAGAACGGAACGTTCCGGGATATCGCGCATCCCTTGAACAACGAGACGCGCCGGATGATCGAGGAGAAGATCCTCGAACGGTACAATCAGGTCCTGACCGAGCCCCGTGCCGCGATCGGACCCGTCGATGGCAGGGACGAGCACCTTGCGGGATCGGAATCGACCTCTGATATCTTCTCCATCTGACCCCCGCGCGCGCAGTACGGCGGCGGCGGGGGTTCGGCAGAGCCGGTGCGGTGCGCCGACTCGCCGCGGGAGTGTGGCTCCGGGGGCGGGGCGCCGGCCGCGCGGTTTGATGGGGCGTCGTCAAGCGGTAAGACACTGGATTTTGGTTCCAGCATCCGGAGGTTCGAATCCTCCCGCCCCAGCCACCTCCCTTGGAGAGCAGGGCGCAAGAGCAGAGATGGTATGAAGCCCCTCGATCGCGACATCAAGATCTTCTCCGGCAACGCCAACAAACCCCTGGCGAAGGCGATCTGCACCTACCTCGACCTTCCGGAGGGGCAGATCAATCTCAAGACCTTCTCCGACGGCGAGCTCTACTGCCAGGTGACCGAGAACATCCGCGGCATGGACGTGTTCGTGATCCAGCCGACCTGCCCGCCGGTCAACGAGCACCTGATGCAGCTGCTCCTCATGATGGACGCTTTCAAGCGCTCGTCGGCGTCGCGCATCACGGCCGTCATTCCCTACTACGGCTACGCGCGGCAGGATCGCAAGGACAAGCCCAGGGTCCCGATCTCCGCCAAGCTGATCGCCGATCTCATCTCCGCCGCCGGGGCGGCCCGTATCGTGACCGTCGATCTCCACGCGCCGGCGATCCAGGGGTTCTTCGACATCCCCGTGGATCACCTCTTCGCCGCCCCCGTGTTCGTGCGCTACATCCAGAAGCTCGAAATCCCCGACCTCGTCATCGTCTCGCCGGACGCGGGCGGGGTCGAGCGAGCGCGGGCCTACGCCAAGCGCCTCGGGGGGAACCTGGCCATCGTGGACAAGAGGCGCAACGAGGTGGGGGTCGCGGAGCTGATGCACCTCGTGGGCGACGTGAAGGGGCGCAACGCCCTGATCGTCGACGACATCGTGGACACTGCCACCACCCTCACCGAGACCGCCGCCGCCCTCTCCAAGGCGGGCGCGCGGGAGGTCTACGCGTGCTTCACGCACGGAGTGCTCTCGGGGAGCGCGGTGGAGAAGCTCGCCGCGTCGAAGCTCGCGCGCACCCTGGTCACCGATACCATCCCGATCCCGAAGGAAGCTGCGGCCAAGGCGCGCATCGAGGTCCTCTCCGTCTCCGAGCTGCTGGGAGAGGCAATCTTCAGGATTCACAACAACTCATCAGTCAGCAGCCTGTTCATCTGACGGACGTTTACGACGATAGGGGAAGACGTTTCCATGACTGACGCGACACACGACATCGTGATTGAGACTCAGGAGCGCTCGGACTTCGGCAAGAACGCGTCCCGGCGCCAGCGTTACAGCGGGTTCATCCCGGCCGTGCTCTACGGCGGCGGGACCAAGGCCATGACGCTGATGGTCGACCCGAAGAGCGTGGAGGAGATCCTCTACTCCCACACGGGCGCCAACACTCTGTTTGGCATCAAGGTTTCGGGAAAGGCGATCCCCGGCAAGGTCATCATCAAGGAGCATCAGCTCGACCCGGTGACCCAGCGGATCATCCACAGCGACTTCATGCGCATCGCCATGGACAAGATGCTGCGCGTGATGGTGACCATCCATTCGACCGGCGTCGCGAAGGGGGTGCGGCTCCAGGGCGGCATCGTCGATCATCCGTTGCGCGAGATCGAGCTGGAGTGTCTGCCGCAGGACATCCCGGAGCGGATCGACGTGGACATCACGGAGCTGGAGCTCGGGCACATCATCCGCGTCGGAGAGCTGAAGCTGCCGGACGGGGTCAAGCTGATCACCGACCCTGGAAAGCCGGTGTTCTCCGTGGTCGCGCCCACCATCGAGAAGGTCGCCGAGCCGGGTGCCGTGGCGGCGGAGGTCCCCACCGAGCCCGAGCTCATCGGCAAGAAGGGCAAGGAGGCTGCCGAGGGTGCGGAGGCCGCCAAGCCGGGAGAGCCCGAGAAGGCCGGCCCCGAGAAGGCTGGCAAGCCCGAGAAGGGGGGCAAGCCGGAGAAGGGCGGCCGGGACAAGTAGGCCGTGTCCCTGCGTCTCGTGGCGGCCCTGGGCAATCCGGGCCGCCAGTACCGCGATACGCGGCACAACGTCGGGTTCATGGTCGCCCAGGAGGTGCTGCGCCGGTGGCGCAGCGGCCCCGACCGGCTGGAGGACGCAGCGTCCGTCACCGCGGCCCGCATCGAGGGGGACACGGTGCTGGTGGTCCAGCCGCAGACCTACATGAACCGCTCCGGCGACGCGGTCGAAGCCGCAACCAGGAGACATGGGGTCGAGGCGTCCGAAGTGCTTCTGATCTATGATGACGCGGACCTCCCCATGGGACGCATCAGGATCAGGTCCGGCGGCGGCGCCGCGGGTCATCGCGGAGTCACGTCGATCATCCATCGGCTGGGCACCGACCAGATCATGCGGATCCGGTTGGGGATCGGCAAATCGGATGACGACCTCGCCGACAGGGTCCTGAATCCGTTCACGAAGGAGGAAATGCCGGCAGTCGTGACGATGGTCGAAGAGGCGGCCGACGCCGTGGCGGTGATTGCCACTGCGGGAATTGCGGCCGCGATGAACCAATTCAACCGCAGGGAGACACCTGAAGGTTGACTCCTTGCTCTCCGCGGAGCGATGGACCGCTCACCGGAGAGCCCATGTTCGAGTCCACGAGGAGATTGAATGCACCGCTACGAGACACTGTTCCTGCTCCAACCCGCCCTGGCCGACGAACGCATCGACGAGCTGATCGCGACGTTCGAGGCGATCATCCCCGAGACCAAGGGCAAGGTCCTCAAGACGGACAAGTGGGGTCGCCGCAAGCTGGCGTTCCGCGTCGGCCGTCACGACGAGGGGTACTACGCGCTCTACGAGTACGAAGCCGAAGGCGCCACGCAGCGTGAGCTGGAGCGCCGGATGAAGATCAACGACGACGTCCTGCGCTACCTGACGACCCGCGTCGATCCGAGGATGGACGCCGAGATCGCCCGCCGCGCGGAGCGTGAGAAGCGCGGCGAGGGACGCGGGGAGCGGGACTTCGGCCGCGACGACCGCGACGGCAGGGACGGCAGGGACGGCAGGGACGATGACGATCGTGACCGGGGAGGCGGGGGCCGCGGGCACCGTGGCCGCGGCCGCGGTGACGAAGGGAAGGACGAATCATGAGGCCCAAGCCCGCAGCGGGTGGGAAGTTCAAGAAGAAGACCCTGTTCCGCCGCCGCAAGTTCTGCAAGTTCTGCGACGAGAAGGTCGAGGTCATCGACTACAAGGACATCCGGCTGCTGCAGAGCTTCACGCCGGAGCGCGGCAAGATCCTTCCCCGGCGCATCTCCGGGACCTGCGCGATGCACCAGAGGCGGCTCATGCGCGCGATCAAGCGGGCGCGGCACATGGCGATGCTGCCCTACACGACGGACTGAGGGGGAGAAGCCATGGGCATGATGAGACTGATCCTCAGGAACGACGTCGAGCAGCTCGGCCGCCGCGGCGAGGTCGTGAAGGTCAAGCCGGGGTATGGACGCAACTTCCTGCTCCCCAAGGGGCTCGCCTACGAGTACAGCGATGCGAACCTCAAGCGCGTTGACAAGGAGAAGAAGGTCCTCGAGGCGCAGAAGATCAAGGAGCGCGGCGAGGCCCAGGAGCTGGCGCAGCGGATCGGCGCGATCTCCTGCACCATCGTGAGGAAGGTCGGCGAGAGCGAGACGCTCTACGGCTCGGTGACGAACGGAGACATCTCGGAGGCCCTCCTGAAAGAGGGTTTCTCGATCGACAAGCGCAAGATCCTGCTCGAGGATCCGATCAAGACCCTGGGGATCTACGCGGTCCAGCTTCGCATCCATCCCGACGTGCCCTGCGAGGTGAAGGTCTGGGTGGTGAAAGAGTAAATGGAGCAGGAGACTCCGGTGAGCTCGTCGAAGGAAGGGGGCCGGGTGGCCGCGGCATGCCTCCTCGCGTGGGTCGTGCCGGGGGCCGGTCACTGGTTCCTCGGCCGCCGCGTCAAGGCGGTCGTGTTCCTGGTCCTGGTGGTCCTGACCTTCACGACCGGCGTGATCATGAAGGGGAGAGTCTACGTGGCCAACCGCGAGCAGCCGCTCACGTATCTGGCCACGTTCGCGAACGTCGCGCTGGGGCCGCTGGACCTGATCGGCCGGCGCGTGTTCTACGAGCGGATCATCTACGTCTTTCCCTCCGAGTCGGATCCGATGCTCTACCAGGAGGTCATGCAGCTCAACCGTTCGAAGATCCTCGCCGTGACGCATGAGTACGGCACCACGTTCGTGCTGGCCGCCGGATTGATGAACATCCTTCTGATCCTGGATGTCTTCGACATCGGCATCGGGCGGAAACGATGATGGGCGGCGTGAGTCACTTCCTCATCCTCTGCTGGTTCTCCGCGCTGGTGGGCTCGTTCTTCGGAGTGCTCACGCGGAGCACCTTCAGGGAGGCCTTCAAGGTCGGCGCGCTGATCGCGCTCCTGATGGTGGGGGTGTCGCTGATCATCGCGTACGTGATGTTCTTCCTCCCGCTCGGCTCCTGAGTCGGAAGTGCCGCCCTGGCGTGAGACACCGGCCGGCCGGATCGTGTGGAAGCTCTGGATCTGGGGCCCCGCGGTAGCGTGGGTCGGGCTGGTCACCGTCTTGTCGCACCAGTCGCGCCCGGCCGTTCCGCTTCCACTCCCCGACTGGGTCATGCACGGCGCGGAGTTCGGCGTGCTGGCGCTGCTTCTGAGCCGCGCCGTGTGGCACGCGGGCCACCGGGTGACGCCCGCCACCGCGGCGCTGATCATCGGCGCGTGCGCCCTCTTCGGGGCGCTCGACGAGCTGCACCAGGGGTTCGTTCCGGGGCGCGACATGAGCCTGAAGGATGGCCTGGCGGACGCGGCGGGAGCGGCCGTCGCCGGGAGCGCGGACATGCTCATCCGCCGGCGCTTCGGCGCGCGCGATCGTCGGACGGAGATGGCCGATGTCGTGCTGGTGGGGAGAGCCGGCTGCCATCTCTGCGACGAGGCCGAGGCCGTCCTGCGTGACGTGCTGCCGGGATTCCGCAGCAGCCTCACGAAGGCCGACGTGCAGGAGGACCCACGGCTTTCCGCCTACGCGGATCAGATCCCCGTGGTGCTGATCAACGGAAGGAAAGCCTTCAAGCATCGCATCGACCCGGCCCGCCTGCGGCGCAGGCTCGAGCCGTGGCGCAAGGAGGGAGTCGCATGAGTGGCCGGACGATCGCCGTGATCCCGGGAGACGGCATCGGCGTTGACGTGACGCGTGAAGCGCTCAAGGTCCTGCGCGCCGTGGACGAGGTCGTTGGCGCGGGGTTCCGCTTCACCGAATACGACTACGGCGCCGAGCGCTACCTTGCGACCGGAGTGACGCTCCCGCCCGGGGCCCTCGAGGAGTTCCGCCAGCACGACGCCATCTTCATGGGGGCGTTCGGCGACCCGCGCGTCCCCGACATGAAGCACGCCGCCGACATCCTGCTGGGGACGCGCTTCGGTCTCGACCTCTACGCCAACATCAGGCCGGTGCGTCTGCTCGACGACCGCCTCTGTCCGCTCAAGGGGCGTTCGCGCGCCGACGTGGACTTCGTCGTGTTCCGCGAGAACACCGAGGGGCTCTACGTGGGGATGGGCGGGCGGTTCAAGAAGGACACCGCCGACGAAATCGCCATCCAGGAGGACGTCAACACGCGCAAGGGGGTCGAGCGGATCATCCGCTGCGCCTTCGAGCACGCGCGCGCGACCGGGCGCGGCAAGGTCCTCATGAGCGACAAGTCCAACGTGCTCACCTTCGGCCACGATCTCTGGCAGCGGGTCTTCGCGAGCGTGTCGCGGGACTACCCGGCGATCGAGGCGTCGCACATGTACGTCGATGCCCTGTCGATGCAGATGATCAAGGACCCGTCGCAGTTCGAGGTGATCGTCACCTGCAACATGTTCGGCGACATCGTCACCGACATCGGAGCGCAGCTTCAGGGGGGGCTCGGCATGGCGGCCTCGGGAAACATCCACCCGGGGGGCCCGGCGATGTTCGAGCCGGTGCACGGCTCCGCCCCCAAGTACGCCGGCACCAACCGCGCCAACCCGATGGGCGCGATCCTGACCTGCCAGATGATGGTCGAGCACCTCGGCCTCGCTCAGGCAGGGCGGCTCATCGAGGCCGCCGTGGTGTCATGCCTCGCGACCCGGCGCTGCACCGCCGATCTGGAGGGGACGCTGGGGACCGCGCAGACGGGGGACGCCGTCTGCGACGCGATCAGGGCCGCGGCGCGGTAGGCTGCGGAGGCCCCGCGGGAGGCTGGGCCGCGGGGGCGGGAGGCTGGGCCGCCGGGCGCAGCCCGATGATGCGCGATGTGTCCTGGCCGTAGAGGGCGGCCGCGATCACGATATGGTCGGTGACCAGAACCGGCCGCGTCACGAAGCGCTCGCGTCCCGTGTCCAGCGTGAAGGGCGCCTCCTGATGGCCCCCCGGCAGTCGGAAGAGATCGAGGCGCTCCGAGTTCAGCGGCGCCACCACGAGCAGATCATCAAGCACCACGGTGGCGTTGCCGGGGCGGCGGCCGAGACGCGCCTTCCAGTCCAGGTGGCCGTTGTCCTCGTCCACGGAGTAGACGTACGTGTCGTACGAGAAGAAGATCAGCCGGCCGCCGAACAGAACCTGTGCGCCGGCCAGATCGCCGCCGGTGAGGAAGGCCCATCGCTTCCCGAAGCCGTTGCGCTTCAGGTTCAGCGCGTGCAGCTTGTTGTCGTCGGCGCCGATCCAGGCGCGGTCGTGGTTGCAGGTCGGCGTCGTCGTCATCG
>Ga0137314_1000105_pt1 | contig 27868 bp, 21 predicted proteins | sample EasRivERMZT199_2_FD_102289 | JGI IMG/M metagenome (GOLD analysis project Ga0137314, IMG submission 102289) | Soil microbial communities from meander-bound floodplain in the East River, Colorado, USA - East River MetaG ERMZT199_2 | ecosystem: Environmental > Terrestrial > Soil > Floodplain ... | reverse complement strand
GGCGCCGAGGAGGACTGCGCGTGACGCTCGCGACAATGCGTGGACGGGCCGCCGCCTGGGTCTGGGACGTGGACATCAGGTCCCTGCGCGGCGGCAGGCGCTTCCTCATCGCCGTGCTGAGGATTGGGCACGCTCTGGCCACAGCCCTGGTCGATGGGCAGCTCACTCTCCATGCCATGAGCCTGGTCTTCACGACGCTGCTGTCGATCGTCCCTCTGATGGCGGTCAGCTTCTCGGTCCTGAAGTCCTTCGGCGTTCATCACCAGATCCTTCCTCTTCTCGTCCAGTTCCTCTCTCCTCTGGGCGTTCAGCAGTCTGCAGACGCGGCACGGCGCATCGTGGTCCTGGTGGAGAGCGTCGACGTGGGGTTGCTCGGGGCCATCGGTGTGGGGACGCTCATCTACACCGGGCTCTCGCTCCTGCACAAGATCGAGATGTCGATCAACGCCGTGTGGAGCGTCGGAACGCCGCGTCGGTTGGGCCATCGGGTCACGAACTACCTCTCGGTCGTCGTCGTGGGTCCCCTGCTCATAGGCATCTCGGTGGCACTCACGGCGCTCGTCCTGAACACGGCGGGCGCCAGGGGCCTGCTCGAGATCCAGCCCTTCGGGGTCCTGGTTCTCTGGGGAACGCGTCTTTTCCCCTACGTGCTCGTGTGGGCGGCGTTCAGCTTCATCTACGCGTTCGTTCCCAACGTCCCGGTCACGTTCCGGGCGGCCGCGCTCGGCGGGCTGGTGGCCAGCGTGCTCTGGCAGACCTCGGGGCTGCTCTTCGGCGCCTTCATCGCCACCTCGGTGAGCTACGCGAAGATCTACTCGAGCCTTTCGATCATGATCCTCGCGCTCATCTGGCTCTACACGAGCTGGCTCATCCTCCTGATGGGAGCGCAGATCGCCTACTTCATCCAGAATCCGCGTCGCTACCTGCTGCATCCCCCCGTCCCCGTCGTGCTGAGCAACAGGCTCAGGGAACGCCTGGCGCTCTCCATCATGCTGCTCATCGCGCGCGGACATCACGAAAACCGCCCCCCCTGGACCGTCTCGGGGCTCGCGGATCATCTGGATCTGCCGGCGCAGATCGTCCAGAAGCTGATCGACCTGTTGCGCCTGGAGAGGTGGATCATGCAGACGTCGGACGATCCCGGCGGGTGGCTCCCCTCGCGGGACATCGCGACCATCGAGGTCAACGAGCTGATCCGATCGATCCGCCGGGCCGGAGAGCGCGGCCTGCCGCCGCGCACCGCCGAGCCCATCCCGGCGACGGTGGATCGCGTCATGGAAACCTATCGCGAGGCGGCGGACGCCGCGCTCTCGGGAACGACACTCGGCGATCTGCTGCGTGAGGCCGACGGAAAGGGGGAAAACCAATGACACGCGCGCGCAGGGTCCTCCATCTCGCGGCCGCCATCCTCGTGGCGCATCTGCCGGTCTCGAGCGTCCCCGCGGCGCAGGTCACCATCGTGAAGGCGGGCCGCCTCCTCGACGTCCAGACCGGACGGGTCGAGAAGAACCTTCGGATCCGCGTGGAAGGGACGACGATTGCCGCCGTCGGCGCCGATCTTCCGATCCCGGCCGGCGCGCGTCTCGTGGATCTCTCCGCCGCCTTGGTCCTTCCCGGTCTCATCGACTCCCATACTCACGTCTGCCTCGCTCCGGAGGACGCGCAGAAGAGCCCCGTCCTCTACAAGACGCACGCCTCCCGCGCCGTCTACGGCGTGAAGGCGGCCCAGGACGCGATGAACGCGGGCTTCACGACGCTGCGAGACCTCGACAACGAGGGGGCCGACATGGCCGACATCGCCGTGCGCGACGCGATCCGCAACGGCCTCTTCCCCGGCCCGCGGCTCTTCGTCGCGGGATGGGCGCTCAGCATCACCGCGGGGCACATGAACGTCACGGGGCTGAGCCCGTCGGTGGACCGCAGGGTGGATCAGCTCGCGATCATGACCGACAGTCCCGAAGCGATGGTCCGCGCGGTGCGCGAGCAGGCCAAGGCCGGCGTGGACATCATCAAGATCTACACCACCGGCACGCTGCGCCACATCGATCGGCGCACGATGGAGCCGATCCCGCAGATGTGCACCTCTGAAGTGCGTCTGATCGTGGACGAGGCGGCGCGGTGGCGGCTCGACGTGGCGGCGCATGCCTACGGCGGCATCGGGGCGAGGAATGCCGCGGAGGGGGGCGTGCGCAGCATCGAGCACGGCATGTTCCTCGACGATACGACCCTGGCGCTCATGAAGAAGATGGGGACCTGGTGGGTGCCGACGATGTCGGTCTACCTTCCCGACGCGGCGACGCCACCGGCGGACGTGGCGTTCCATGAGACGATCGGCTCCATGCACAAGGACACCTTCCGCCGCGCCATGAAGGCCGGAGTGCGCATCGCCTTCGGCACCGACATCGGCTCGATGCCCCACGGCGAAGGATGGCGGGAGCTGGCGCTCATGACCGGCTACGGCATGCCGCCGATCGACGCGATCCGCTCCGCCACGCTCGAAGCGGCGGCGCTCCTGCGCCGCGAAGCGGAGTTGGGCCGCATCGCGCCCGGGTTCCGCGCCGACATCATCGCCGTCGAGGGCGACCCTCTCGCCGACATGACCGCGCTCCAGAGGATCCGCTTCGTCATGGTGGACGGGAAGATCGTCAGGGATGAATCGACGAAAACCGATGCCCCTGCGGAGCGCCCATGACGGGGTCATCGCCCCCGCCGCCGGACGCGCCGCCGGGCGCGGGGGGAAGGAGTCTTCAAGAGACCTGGGCACCGGGCAATGCCTGCTTCGGCTGCGGCCCCGCCAACGAGAAGGGGCTGAAGGTGAGGAGCATCGTCAAGGGGGACGAAGTCGTGGCAGAGTGGCGCGCGGAGCCGCACCACGAGGCCTTCCCCGGGATCCTCAACGGCGGGATCATCGGGGCCCTGCTCGACTGCCACTCCAACTGGACCGCCGCCTGGACCTTGATGGAACGCACCGGCGCTGCAAGCCCCCCCTGCACGGTCACCGCGGAGTACGCGGTCAGGCTCCTGCGCCCGACCCCTTCAGGCGAGACGATCCACCTTTCAGCGCGCGCGGTGGTGGATGAGGGGGCCCAGGCGAGAGACGACAGGGTCGTGGTCGAGGCGACGCTCTCCGCCGGCGGCAGGATCTGCGCGACATGCCGCGGCACCTTCGTGGCGGTTGAGGAAGGCCACCCGGCCTTCCATCGCTGGTAGTCCCGCGGTGGTATTCTGCGCCTCACCTTCTGCACCTTCTGACGCCGTGCGCAGTCGCATCCCGGAGGACCCCGTGATCATGAGACCTTGCAAACCCATCATCATGTTCCAAGCGCTCCTGGTCGCCGCCGGCCTGCTGCTGGCGGCGGACCTTCTGCTCGCGAAGGACAAGAAGAAAAAGGGCGACGAGAAGAAAGACGAGCCGAAGTGGGATGTGGCCAACCCTCCCGGGACCTGGAACGTGGTCCCCATCGACACGCAGGAGACCACCTGGTCCAGCGTCGATGTCAGTCCCGACGGGCGGACGATCGTCTTCGACATGCTGGGCGATCTCTACCGCGTCCCGATTGAAGGGGGCGAGGCGACCGCGCTGACAAACGGCATCGCGTGGGATTTCCAGCCGCGCTACAACCCCGATGGCACGCGCATCGCGTTCGTCTCCGACCGCGACGGCGCGGAGAACATCTGGCTGATCGACGCGAACGGCGCCAACCCAAAGCAGGTCTCGGACGAAGAGAGCGACCTGGTCCACAATCCGTACTGGAGCCCCGACGGGGACTACATCGCCGCCAAGAAAGGGTTCACATCCACCCGGAGCATCGCGGCCGGCGAGATCTGGCTCTTCCACGCGGGGGGTGGTGGAGGGCTCCAGCTCACCGAGCGGCCCAACGGCCCGAAAGACCAGAAGACGATGGCGGAGCCGGCCTTCTCGGTCGATGGCCGCTACGTCTACTACAGCCAGGACACCACCGCGGGAAGGGTCTGGCAGTACAACAAGGACGCCACGGGCCAGATCTTCGTGATCCAGAGGCTCGACCGCAGCAACGGCAAGATCGAGACCCACGTCGCCGGGCCGGGAGGGTCGATACGCCCCACCCCCTCCCCTGACGGCAAGCACCTCGCCTTCGTGCGCAGGACCCCGGGCGCGAAGAGCGCGCTCTATCTCAAGGACCTCATGACAGGGCGCGAGTGGCCCATCTACGACAAGCTGGATCGCGACCTCCAGGAGACCAACGGCAGCACCGGGAACACACCGGCGTTCGCCTGGACGCCGGATGGCCGCTCGCTCGTGTTCTGGGCGGCGGGGCGCATCCGTCGCGTCGATGTCCAGACAAAGGAAACGGCGGTCATCCCGGTCCACGTCAAGACCTCGAGGAAGGTCCGCACGGCGCTGCGCTTCCCGGTGGAGGTGGCGCCTCAGGACGTCACCGTGAAGATGGTGCGCTGGGCCCAGATGTCCCCGGATGGGACGCACGTGCTCTTCGAGGCGCTGGGTCATCTCTGGATCAGGGATGTCGCGGCGGGTGCGGCGCGCCGCCTGACAGGCCAGAACGAGCACTTCGAGGTCTGGCCCTCGTTCTCCCCCGACGGCAATGAGATCGTCTACGCGACGTGGGACGACCAGGACCTCGGAACGCTCCGCGTGATCTCCGTGCTGGGAGGCCAGGGGCGCGTCGTCAGCCGCGAGCCGGGGCACTACCTCGAGCCGCGCTTCTCCCCCGACGGCAGGATGCTCGTCTACCGGAAAGGGACCGACGGCTACGTCGCGTCGGGGGCGTGGTCGAACGATCCGGGGATCTACATCGCTCCGCTGTCGGGAGGAGACCCCGTGCGCGTCAGCCCCAGTGGCTTCAACCCCACCTTCGGTCCCGATGGCGAGCGGATCTTCTTCTCCGACACCTTCGAAGAGACGCAGCTCGTCTTCAAGAGCGTGGATCTGCGCGGCAATGACGAGAGGACTCATCTGAAAGGGTCGAAGGTCACCGAGGTCAGCCTCTCGCCCGACGGACGCTGGATCGCTTTCACCGAGCAGTTCAACGCCTGGGTCGCCCCCTTCACGCTCACCGGCCGCACCGTGGACCTGAGCACCGACATGAAGTCGATGCCCGTCGCGCAGGTCTCCGGCCGCTCCGGAGAGTTCATGCGCTGGTCCTTCGACAGCAGGAAACTGCATTGGGCCAACGGCGCCACGCTCTACACGCGGGCGCTCTCCGATGCCTTCGCCTTCCTGGAAGGGGCGCCTGGGGAGCTCCCCAAGCCCGTCGCGGAAGGGCTCTCGCTCACCTTCACCGTCCCCGCCGACCGGCCGGCCGGGCGCATCGCCCTGACCGGCGCGCGCATCGTCACGATGTATGACGCCAGGAAGAAACAGGAGGTGATCGAGGATGGCACCATCCTGGTCGAAGGGAACCGGATCGCGGCCGTCGGCCAGCGCGACACCGTCAGGATCCCCGAGGGGACGCAGATCATCGACGCCCGCGGCAGGACGATCATCCCCGGGCTGATCGACGTGCACGCGCACGGCGCGCAGGCGAACAACGAGATCATCCCCGAGCAGAACTGGATGCAGTACTCCAACCTCGCATTCGGCATCACGACGATCCACGATCCTTCCAACGACACCAGCGAGATCTTCGCCGCCTCCGAGCTTCAGAAGGCGGGGCTGATCGTCGCGCCGCGCATCTTCTCCACCGGCACGATCCTCTACGGAGCCGATCAGCCGGGGTACACCGCGCGCATCAAGAACCTCGAAGAGGCATCGTTCCACGTCAGGCGGCTCAAGGATGTCGGGGCGATCTCCGTCAAGAGCTACAACCAGCCCCGGCGCGATCAGCGCCAGCAGGTGATCGAAGCCGCCGCGGCGCTCGGCGTCATGGTGGTCCCCGAGGGGGGCGCCAAGTTCGACTACAACATGTCGCAGATCGTCGACGGCCACACGGGGATCGAGCACTGCATCCCGCTGGAGACGGCCTATGACGATGTCGTGCAGCTCTGGTCGGGGAGCGGCACGGGGTACACGCCGACGCTCGGCGTCGCGTATGGAGGGCTCGCGGGCGAGGTCTACTGGTACGACCGTACCGATGTGTGGCTCGACCAGCGCCTGATGCGCTACTCGCCTCATTCCATCGTCGAGCCGGACGCGATCCGGCGGACGAAGGCTCCCGACAGTCATTACAACCATATGAACGTGGCGCGCTTCGCCAAGGAGTTGTCCGAGGCCGGCGTCTCCGTCCAACTGGGCGCCCACGGACAGCGCGAAGGGCTCGCGTCCCACTGGGAGCTGTGGATGATGGAACAGGGGGGGTTCTCGCCGTGGGAGGCGCTGCGCGCGGGGACCATCGACGGCGCGCGCTATCTCGGGATGGACAAGGACATCGGCAGCATCGAGCCCGGGAAGCTGGCCGATCTCGCCATCATCGACGGCAATCCGCTCGAGGACCTGCACCGGTCGGAATACGTCGTCTGGACGATGATCAACGGCCGCCTCTACGAGGCCACGACGATGAACCAGGTGGCGCCGGAGAAGGTCGCGAGGCAGCCCTTCTTCTTCGAGAAGGAAGGGGGCGACACGATCCACCCGGCGACTCAGGCCTGGATCGAGAGGAAGTCGAGGGCCTACGGCTGGGCCCACTGAGCGGACCGTGACCGGCTGGTGGGAGCGCGCCCTCGCGCGCCGCAGGGAGACCATCCCGACACGGCTCGCACTCATCGCTCTGGCCGGTGTGGTGGCGCGCATTCTCCTCGTGCTCGCCACTCCCGCATGGTCGCTCTCCACCGACGGTGTGCGCTTCGTCCGCCTCGCCGCGACCGGCATGGAGGGGACGGCGTTCATCCCTCCTCTCTATCCTTTTTTCATCCGCGCGGTGGGAGCGCTCGCGGGAACGGCCGCGCTGGCTCCGCTGCGCCTGACGCAGTCGATCCTCGGTGGCGCGACGATCCTCCTGGCGGCGACGCTCGCCCGCAGGCTGGCTCCCGAGCGGGTGTCCGGGCGCGCCGCGACCCTCGCGGCCGCGCTGGTGGCGTTCGCTCCCCCGCTGCTGCTCGCGGATCTGACCGTGATGAGCGAGTCGCTGCTGGCGCTTCTCACCACCGCCTGGCTCGTCGTCGTATCGCGCCCCGCCTCACCTCGCTCCGGCTGGGCGGCGGCCATCGTCCCGGGGATCCTGCTGGGACTGATGGCTCTGTGCCGGGCCCCGATGCTCCTCTATGCCGTCGTGCGTCCGGCGCTGCCTGCCGCGCCAGGACGCACGGTGACGCGGGCGCTTGCGGTCTCGGCTGTGGCCATCATGCTCGTTCTCCCCTGGGCGCTGCGCAATCAGCTCCTCTTCGGAAAGTTCGTGCCCATCTCCACGAACGGCGGCTACAACTTCTGGAAATCCTTCAATGACGCCTCGACGGGGACCGAGAGCGGCTTCGACCTGTCGCTCTTCAGTGCGCTCGAAGAAGCCGACTACGACGCGGCCGGCTACGCGGAGGGGCTGCGCTTCATCGGGGAGCATCCCTGGCGCGCGCTGGGGCTCGTGCCGCTCAAGATCGGTCACTTCTTCGGCCTGGAGCGCTTCTTCTTCATCGGCGTGAGAGAGGGTTTCTGGGGGCCGGTGCCCCGATGGGCCGTGCTCGTCGCGGCGCTGCTGATCCCCGCGACGCAGATCCTGTGGCTGGCGTTCGCGCCGGTCGGTTTTGCGGCTGCGCCCGCGGGGGGCGCGCGGCGCGAGATCCTTCTATTGGCCGGATTCAGCGTCGCCCTGCACGTCGTCTTCAACGCGGAGGCGCGCTACCACGTCCCGCTCCTGCCGGCGTTTCTCGCCGCCGCGGCCGCCGGGATCGTGGCGCGCGGCGCAGGGGTCGTGCGGCTCAGCCGCCGCGCCAGCGCCCTGTGCATCCTGCTCGTGCTGCTGGTGGTGGCGTTCTGGGCGTACGAAGTCTTCGTCGAATGGGAGCACCTGTCTTCGCTTTGAGCCAGATACCGCGCGGCCTTCAGCGCACGCGCCGGACGCTCCGCATCATGGAGGCGGCCGCACCGTGGGCCGAGGCCATCCCGGTGGCGTGCATCAACCTTCCCGCGAAGTCTCCCCCGGGGGTCGCCTCGATGAAGAGCGCGCCGATGTTGGCGACCGTGAACGTCCCGGAAGAGGTCGCCCTCGGGTCGAAGAACGCCACCCGCACGATCCGGGGGCTCGCTCCTGCCGGGTAGGCGCTCCCGGCGACGCTCCCGACGGTCTCGTCCCAGCGCGCGCCGGGATCGAGGGCGATCAGCGCGCGCATCGCCTCGCGCGTCGGCTGCTCGAGAGGCCCGGACAGCACGCGCACCGGGTCGCCGACCGAGACCACCGCTTCGGAGCAGCGCGCGATGTTCCTGGCGTACGCCCCGACAGCGTCGCCCGGATCATCGGGCGCGCGCAGGTCGATCGCGTGGAAGCTCCCTGCTGCGACTTCGTCGGAGCGTCCTGCGAGATGCAGCGTGAGCCGCCTTCCACGATCCCCCGCCCCGTCCCGAAACCCGGTTCCCCACGACGTGACGCCAGGCTGATAGGAATCTCCTGGCCCGAATCTGTCGTCGCCCGGCGCGGCGTCCGCGAATCCGTCGGGGAAGATCCATGGTCGCAGACAGGTCGCCGTGGTGCCTGTGACGACCTCGGCGAGCGCGGAAGCGCGCACCTGCACGGGGCCTGCGGCCAGAACGTGCGCGATGAACGTCGGCAGATGATCCGAAGTGCCCGCTGTGACCTCGACCTCTCCTCGCTCCGGATCCACCCGGACGTCCTGGTCGCTCACCGTGACGGCGAAACCGCCGGGCCTGCGTCTCTCGCCGAACGCGCGGGCCACACGCGCGGCGCCACGGGAATCGCCCGCGTCCGCGGCCAGGGCCTCCGCGCCGGCCAGCGCCCCGGAGCGCGCGGCCTGCAGTGTCGAGACCTTCGCCGAGCAGATAAGGACCGCATCGATGCCCAGCGCGGCCGTCACGAGCAGGCCCGAGCCGAGCAAAGTGAAGATGAGTGGTCCGAGGATGCGCCCGGGGGAGGCCATCGATCGGCCGGCTTCAGAACAGCCGGGTGAGGTCGTCGATGAAGCGCTCGCCGTCCTCGGCCTCGGAACACGAAATGTTCGGGCGCCGGGCGGTGTCGATGGGATGGATCATCTAGAAGACCGTTCTGACGCTGGCAACAAGGGCGTCGATGCGGTCGCCGAGGAGGGTCACGCAGGCGATCGCGACCAGAGCGATCAGCGAGACCAACAGAGCGTACTCCGCGAGATCCTGTCTCTCCTCTCCCAACAGGCCGAGCAGCTTCTTCATCGGTTCCATCCCCCAGTGAGCGTGTGACTTCGCGCCATCCTCTTACGCAATCGCCGTACCACGCGCAGAGAGAGACAGTGGATCGACCGCGGTGAAGCAGAACCTCTTTCTCCATCGATGGTTGTCGTACAGCAGCGATAAAAGCGTCGGCGCGCGCAGGGATGCGCCGTTGTGAAGCGGAGTTCATGGTGTGCACGTCATTGCAGTCCTGGATGCGATGCTCTGCGCGGTGGTTGTGACGTTTGACGCGCATTGCGCTTGCCGATCGAGCGCGCGGTACACCGCGAAGGAACCGCAACCCGCGGCTCCCCTTGAGGATCCGTCGCGTCATGCGGCATTCAGAACAGTCGCACGGGCCTGTGGCATGAAGATCGCAAGGCACCCGCGCGAGAGCCGCGTCCCTCCAGCACGGGCACCGGACCCGCTTCTTCGCAGGAGGCGGGCAGCAAGGGGGGAGAGACGCAGCTCGGGTCCGGTAAGGACAGTGGGGGCCGTTGGCTGCTGACGCCAGTCACGCTCAGCCGCGTCCCATGGCAGGAGCCTCGGGGGGGGCTCCTGCCAACCACATCCCTTACGGCGTTGCGGCGGTTCGGCGATGCTCCAGGTACGGGGCGAAGTCCCCGGAGATCATCGCTGCCATCTCCGGCGTCAGCGCGATGACCTTCGGCGTCTCGAGCCCCTGCTCCCAGACTGTCAGCGTGAGAGGGACGGTCCCTTCGAAGGCCTCCGGTGCGTATTCGTAATAGCCGAAGTAGGCGATGTCCTTCATCGTCGCGGCCCCTTCGATATTAACGACCTGCTTGACGCGCCCCGGATGGATCGGCTCGATCACCATGCCGCCACGCTTGAGCTCCATCTTCTCGAAGTCGGTCTTGAAGGTGTAGGAGAGGACACCCAGAAGGGCGGAGCCCATCTTGACCTTGGTCTCGGGGCGCGCGACGATGCGCACGACCGGACGGAAGTTGTCGGTATCCTTCTGCCACGCGTAGAACTGCTGGCCGGGGTTGTCCTGAGGATCGGGCTGCTTCTCCTTGCGGCGTTTGGCCCGTCCCTCCGCCGCTTCGCGCTCCGCCATCACGACCGTGTTGGCGAGCAGGACCGGCGTGACGATGTAGAGGTCCAGCTTTCCCGCTTCGAGGTGGTATTTGTCGGGCTCCGGGGCGCGCGCGACCGCCAGATCGCGCAAGGCCTCCGGATCGAACCTGTAGGGGTCCTCCACCGGGAGCTTCCTTGGGTCGGGGGGCGCGCTCTGATCGAGGCGGGCGCGCGCCGATGCGATCGCATCCGCCGCCCGCTGGATGCGCACGATCCCGGAGATCCCCTGGCCGGTATCTCCGCCCAACCCGAAGGTGTTGATCCCGACCACCCTCCCCTTGGCGTCGAACAGCGGCCCCCCGGAGTTGCCCGGGTTGATGCTCACGTCGCTGAAGATCGCATCGGCCTCGACCTTGCTGACGAGGCCCATGGTCATGATCGTGTCGGTCGTGAGAGGGCTGCCAATCGCGAGAACCTTGTCTCCCACCGCGACGGCGGGGGCATCCGCGGCATCCGGCGCGAGCTGAAGGACGGGACGGTCGGCCACCACGTCGGGATGCACGCGCAGGATGGCGATGTCGCGCGCTGCGTCCTCGGCCAGCACGACCGCCGCATGCTTGCTCCTGCTGTCCACCAGCACCGCGATATAGGTCGCGTCCGCGATCACGTGATGGTTGGTCACGATCAGCCCTTCCTGTGCGATCAGGAAGCCGCTCCCATGTCCGTCATCGGCGACGACCTTGAAGACCCCCGGCGAGAGCCTTCGGTACAGATCCCCCTCCCCTTCGGATCCCTCGAGGCTTCCCTGCCCCGGCGACGCGGCGCTTGCGGTGGCGTTGTCGTTCGACAGATCGAGATGCATCTGCGCTCCGGCCTCGATCGTGAAGGGGAGATCCCAGGTGTAGTCGGTCCCCACGAAGGTCACGGGTCGAGGGGATTGAAGCCGATAGCTCCCCGGCGCCAGGGCCTGGGTGAACGTCCCCTCGAAATCGGTCCGCGCGTCGATCGGCGCGCCGCCACCGTCCGGCACGATCCGGAACGCGTGACGCGGGATCGGCTTGAGAGTGTGATCGGTCGCCACGAGAACGACGCGCACCACGAGGCTCCCGGACGGCGCACCCTGCGTCACCGGGGGGGTCTGGGCCGCGGCGGCAAGCGGGCAGAGGATCGCGACCAGACCAGCCATGAGATACGCGCGCAGGGCCCTGATGGCCTTCACGGGGACGATCCTTTCCTGGGGGGGCCCGCAACCCGACGCCGCGCTTGTTCCCGGGCCACACCTACCGACAGCATACTCCCCCCGTGACGAGAAAACCCAAAGGCCGCGCGACCGCCCGGCCCCCTTGCCCACCGCACGAGGCGGACCCTATCTTCCGCCGCCCGGGCCCTTGGGGCCCGGGACCTGCACCCATCGCAAAGGGAGACAACATGAAGCGCGTCTTGATCGTGCTGATCCTCGCGGCAGCGGGATACGTCGTATGGAACAACGTCATCGCGCCACGCACGGCGAAGGCGGGAGAGAGCGAGCTCGCGGAGCTCGAAAGACAGCTCGACGCCGCCAGAAGCGAGATGGTCCAGGCCGGCAGGACTGCGGGGATGTCCGGCATGGACACCACCGCTGATGCCGGAGCTGCTGCCGCCGAGGTCGAACGGATCGAGGCGAGGCTCAAAGAGGTGTCGAAGACTCTCAAGACGCCGGCGGCGCAGGAGCGGGCCGAGCGCCTTCAGAAGAAGATCGACGAGTTCAATCGTCAGCTCGGCAACTGAGACCCGGCCGCCACGGCGCAGCGGCGGCGGCGGGCGGGTTCACGGCGTCAGGACGACCTTCGTGCACCCCGAGCGCTTCTCCTCGAACATCGCGTAGGCCTCCACACCGTCGCTCAGCGGCAGACGGTGCGAGACGATCTTCGCGAGCCGGCTTTTCTCCGCGCCCATGAACGGCAGGAGACGCTCCATGTAGCGCCTCGCGGGGCAGCGTCCGCTGCGGTAGGTGAGGTTCTTCGCGTAAGCCTCCGCCGCCGTGAAGCCGGGGACCTCCCCCGGGACGTGCACGCCGATCGACGCAATGGTCGCGCCAGGGCGCGCCAGGTCGAAGGCCAGACGCGCGGCCGCATAGCTCCCGGCGACCTCCATCACCGCGTCGACCCCTCGTCCGTCGGTCCCGGAAAGAATGGCGGCGACAGGTTCGGCGGTGCGCGGGTCGATCGGCTCGGCGCCGAACGAGGCGCACAATGCGAGCCGCTCGGGAATCATGTCGATGGCCCAGATGCGCGCGGCCCCCCGCGCCTGCGCGGCGAGCACCGCCATCATCCCCACGGGGCCGCATCCGATGACGACGCACCGAGCGCCTTGCCGCACGCCGGCGAGATCGGCGCAGAAGGCCCCGGTCGGGACGATGTCCCCCAGCAGGGCTCCCTGCTCGAAGGTGATCTCATCGGGGAGACGCACCAGCGTCGCGTCGGCGAACGGGACGCGCGCCCGTTCGGCCTGGAGACCCGGCAGACCCGTCCCCTCCTGAACCCATCCGAACAGCTCCCCTTTCCCGCACCGGCTCGTCAGTCCTTCGTGGCAGAGAGCGCAGTCACCGCAGCAGGTCGAGAATGGGAGCGCGACGCGATCGCCGCTCTTGAAGCGCGTCACCGCGGATCCGATCTCCAGGATGGTGCCGGCCGCCTCGTGCCCCATCGGCGTCCCCGCGTCGAGCCCCGGCTCCCTGCCGCAGTAGACGTGCAGATCGGAGCCGCAGATCGCGGTCGCCTCCACTTTCAGGATGACATCCTGGGGATGCAGGATGCCGGGCTCGGGGACCTCTTCGTGACGGACGATTCGCTCGGCGTGGAACGTGAGAGCCTTCACGATCGCTTCTGCCTGACCCATGCGATGCCACGGAGGATCCGCTCCTCGGTGGTGGCGCCGAACCCCTTCATCGCCCGCAGACGTTGCTCCCGCGCCGCCGCCTCGAGTGTCTCGAGGCTGTCGATGCCCAGCTCGGCGTGCAGCCGCCGCACCCGTTTGGGGCCGAGGCGCGGGACCCGCAGCAGCTCGGGGAGACCCTTCGGGACCATCCCGAGCACCCGATCGCGCTCCAGGTTCGTCCCCGCAGTGAGGAGGTCGGAGATGATGGCGGACAGCCCCTTGCCAATTCCGGGGAGATCGGTGAGGGTGCGCTCGCGTACTGCGGCCTCGAGATCCCCGTCGTATTCCTCGAGGGTCTGGGCGCCGTTGCGGTAAGCCATGATCTGGAAGGGGTTGGCCTCCACGATCTCGAGGATGTCGGCCATCTCGACGAGCGCCCGGACGATCGCCGCCTTGTCCATGCCCATGCCCGCTCCACTTTGCGATGAATTTGCGGCGAGGGTATCAGATTGGCCACCACGCCGAACCATGCTCTCGGTGGCGCCCTTTTCTGGTACCCTTTGTTTCAGTTCCCAGGAGGGTCCAGCCATGGCATACCCCAGAAGACGGCGGAACCTCGCCGTACCGGCCGCAATGCTTTCCATGCTTCTCGTTCTCGCAGCTTCAACGGGCAGCGTCCCGCCCGCCGATGACGACGACTATCCCGTCGACCCGAAGCTTTTCCAGGAGATGAAGTTCCGCAACATCGGCCCGCATCGCGGGGGACGCGTCACCGCCGTGGCCGGAGTCCCCGGCGCGAGGGACACGTTCTACATGGGCTCCACCGGCGGGGGGGTCTGGAAGACCACCGACGGCGGCGTGACCTGGTCTCCGATGTCCGACAAGGACTTCAAGACCGCATCGATGGGTGCGATCGCGGTGGCTCCCTCCGACGTCAACGTCGTCTACGCGGGGACAGGCTCGGCCTGCGTGCGCGGCAACGTGTCCCCTGGCGACGGCATGTACCGCTCGACCGACGCGGGCGAAACCTGGAAACGCGCCGGTCTCGAAGACGCGGGGCAGATCGGGCGCATCCGCGTGCATCCCCAGGATCCCGACACCGTCTGGGTCGCCGTGCTCGGACACGCGTTCGGTCCCAGCGCGCAGCGCGGCGTCTTCAAGTCGGCCAACGGCGGCGCATCCTGGAAGAAGGTTCTGAAGGTCAGCGATGACGTCGGCGCGGTGGATCTCGCCCTCGATCCCAAAAATCCCCGGATCCTCTTCGCCTCGACCTGGCGCGCCCGGCGCACGCCCTGGGAGATGGTGAGCGGCGGTGAGGGAACCGGGCTGTGGAAGAGCACGGATGGCGGCGACACCTGGACCGAGCTCAAGGATGGCCTCCCGGCGGGCCCGCTCGGCAGGATCGGCGTGGCCGTCTCCGGCGCCGACGGCAAGCGCGTCTGGGCCCTCGTGGAAGCGAAGGACGGCGGGCTCTACCGCTCTGACGACGGCGGCAAGACATTCAAGCTGATCAACTCCGACCGCAACATCCAGCAGCGGGCCTGGTACTACATGCACGTCTACGCGGACCCCGTCGACGCGGGGACTGTCTGGATCCTGAACGTGGGCCTGTGGCGATCCGACGACGGCGGCAAGACCTTCAACCTTGTGCGCGCGCCGCACGGCGACCATCACGACCTCTGGATCAACCCCGACGACCCCCGCGTCATGGTCAACGGCAACGACGGCGGGGCGAATGTCAGCTACAACGGCGGCAAGTCTTGGTCCACGCAGACCAACCAGCCCACCGCGGAGATGTACCGCGTGACCGTCGATCGCGAGTTCCCCTACCGCGTCTACGGCTGCCAGCAGGACAACACGTGCGTGTCGGTCCCGAGCCGGACACCGTCGAGCGGGATCACGCAGGCTCACTGGTACGTCATCGGCGGCTGCGAGAGCGGCCACGTCGCGGTGGATCCGCGCAATCCCCTCGTCACCTACAGCGGCTGCTACGGCGGCACCATCGGCCGCTACGATCACGCCACGGGGCAGGAACGCGAGATCATGGCCTGGCCGCAGCTTGCGGTGGGGCAGGCGCCTCGCGATCTCAAGTACCGCTTCCAGTGGAACGCCCCCATCCGCCTCTCGCCGCACGATCCGACGATCCTCTACCACACGTCCCAGCACGTGCACCGCTCCCTCGACGAAGGGCAGAGCTGGTCGATCATCAGCCCGGATCTGACGCGCAACGATCCCGCGCGCCAGGATTTCTCCGGCGGGCCCATCACCCGCGACAACACCGGCGTCGAGGTGTACGGGACGATCTTCGCCTTCGAGGAATCAGCGAAGGTGGCGGGGCTCCTCTGGGCCGGCAGCGACGACGGGTTGGTGCACCTGTCGCGCGATGCAGGCGAGACGTGGGAGAACATCACGCCGGCGAAGATGCCCGAGTGGGGGCAGGTCAACATGATCGACCTGTCCGCGCACGGCGGCTCGAGGGCCTTCATCGCGGTCACGCGCTACAAGCTGGACGACTTTCGCCCCTACATCTTCCGCACCGACAACCTCGGACAATCCTGGGAGCTGCTGACCGACGGAAGAAACGGCATCCCCGCGGATCATCCGGTGCGCGTCGTGCGCGAGGACCCCGATCGCAAGGGGGTGCTCTACGCCGGAACGGAGTTCGGGCTCTACGTCTCCTTCGACGACGGGGCACGCTGGCAACCCCTTCAGCTCAACCTCCCGATCACTCCGGTGACCGACCTGGCCGTCACGCGCCAGGACCTGGTGGTGGCCACGCAGGGACGCTCCTTCTGGATCCTCGACGACGTCACGCCGCTGCACGAGGTGAAGAGCGTCGCCGCAGGCAGCGTGCGTCTTTTCCGCCCGCGCGACACGGTACGCTTCGGCTCGGGGGGCGGCGGTGGGGGCGGCCGGGGCCCCGCCGGCGAGAATCCCCCCACGGGCGTCATCGTGCAGTACACGCTCCCCCCTCAGGCGGATTCCAAACCGGCCAAATCTGCCGGCGCATCGGAAACCGCCAAGGTCGCCGATGCGGCCGGCACGGACGCGGCCGCGTCGCCAAAGGCGCATGAGATTGTCCTGGAGATCCTCGACGCCGACGGCACGCTCCTGCGCCGGCTCTCCAGCCTGAAGGACGAGCCCTATGCTCCCGATCCCGAGGCGCGCTTCAGGCCGCCGGACTCCCAGAAGCCGCGCAAGCTCACGGCGAAGGAAGGGATGAACCGCTACATCTGGGACTTCCGGCTTCACGACGCCGAGATCGCGGAGGGCTCCGTGCTCTGGGGAAGCGTCGAGGGGCCGCAGGTGCCACCGGGCCGCTACAAGGCGGTCCTCAAGGTGGGAGAGGTCACGCAGTCGCACGAGTTCATGGTGAAGCGCGATCCCCGTCTTGCGCTGCAGGATGAGGATCTGGTGCAGCAGTACCGGCTCAGCGTGGAGATCCGGGACAGCATCTCTCAGAGTCATCGCGCCCTCAAGCAGATCCGCGACATCCGCGAGCAGGTGGACGACCTGGTCAGGAGAGTCGATCTGACCGGAAAGGGTGACGGGCTCAAAGGTATATCCGACCCGATGAAAAAGAAGCTGACGACCATCGAGGAGGCCCTTCACCAGACGAAGGCCACCTCCGGTCAGGACGTCCTCAACTTCACGCCGATGCTCGATAACCAGCTCGTCGCCCTCCTTGGCGTGGTGGAGAGCGCCGACGCGCGGCCCACCGACGCCGCACGCAAGCGCTACGAGGAGCTGCGCGCCGAGCTGAACGGACATCTGGCGCAATTGTCCGGCGTGATCCGCACCGAACTCGCGGCCTTCAACGAGACGATCCGCGGCCGCGACGTCGCACCGGTCATCGTGACGCCCCTGGTGGACTCCGCCAGCGCCGTGCGGACGGCCAGCGACGCTGCCGATCCGGAGCGCAAGTGACCCGTTCGCACGCCAACAGCGCGCTCGTCACGGCCATCTGCCTGGTCGCGTTGTGTGCGCCACCGGGAGACGCTGCGATGGCGCAGACGTCCGATCTCCCTGAGGAGGCCCTCCCCCGCGCCCAGGCGCTCATCCGCGATCGCAACTACACGATCGGATCCACGCCCCACTTCAGGGTCCATTCGGACGATCCGAGGCTCGACACGAAGAAGACCGCCGAGCTGCTCGAATCGTTCCGCCAGTACTTCGAGGCGGATTGGGCGGCATTCCCCGGACGAAAGACCGACGACGCTCCGGCGCAGTTCTTCCTCTTCTACTCGCGCTTCAAGTACAGCCAGCTGGGCGGCCCCCAGTTCCGCGAGACGGGGGTGTCGGCCCCCGGGCACTACAACACGCAGGCCGACATCGTCGCGATCCACACCGACACCGTGGACGTTGGGAACCTCCCCGACCTGCTCATCCACGAGACCACGCACCAGCTCACGCACATCACGCTGTTGGGCCCCGGCACCTACGGCTCCCCCTGGCTGATGGAGGGGCTGGCCGAGTACTACGGCAACATGAAGCGCAGTCCGAAGGAGGGATTCCAGCCAGAACGATTCGGCGACAAGGGCGTAGCCCTGTTCCGCGATGGTCCCAAGTCCGGCCCGCAGATCAGGAGCGACGAGCTGAGACAATACAAGAAGGAGCTTTCCAAGGGGATCGCTGCTCCGGTCGAAGTGCTGGTGAACATGCGGGATCCCGGGCAGTTCCTTTCCGATGGGCTGTTGCAGCGCTACACCGCATCGTGGATGCTGGTGCATTTCCTGATGCAGGGTGAGGGGGGACGCCATCGGGAGGGCTTCGCCCGCTACATCGCGCAGGAAGCCGCGGGAGTATCGGGCGCTACGGCGCTCTACGAGGCGCTGGGCATCGATGCCGCGGCGCTCCAGACCGCGTTCGAGGACCATGTCAAACATCTCTAAGGGCCCGGCGAGACGCGCCCTGCAACCCCCCGGCCGGGGCGCCCGTATTGAACTGCACGCCGCGGCAGCGGCGCGGCGCACGCCGGCAACAGTCGGTGAGGCCCCCTATCCATGGAGAGACTCATGCCCAGATTCAGGTTCGTCCTTCTCAACGCCCTGGTCCTCGCGCTCGCAGCGCCGGTCCTCCTGATGGCCCCGCCGCACGCCGAAGCGGCCTCACCCTCGCCTGCGGCCGCGGCCGAGTCCGCGAAGCTCCAGCAGCTCCTCGAGGACTCCTTCGAGGAGAACCTGGAGCTGAATCCGATCCAGGCCACGGCGATCGGCGACGCGCGCTACAACGACCTTCTCCCCAACTTCCTGTCCAAGGAGGACATCGCAAGACAGGAGCGCTACGCCAGACGCTGGCTCGAGCAGATGAAGAAGCTGGATCGGTCGCTTCTGGCGGGGCAGGACCGGCTCTCCTACGACATCTTCGTGCGCAACCAGGAGCTGTCCCTGGAGGGGGCCCGCTTCCCCGGCGAGCTGATCCCCATCGATCAGATGTCGAGTCTGCACTCGTTCTTCGCGCAGATGGGCTCCGGGCAGAGCATCCAGCCCTTCCAGACCGAGAAGAACTATCGCGACTGGCTGTCGCGCGCAACGGCCGGCGCCGCCATCTTCGATCAGGCGATCGTCAACATGCGCGAAGGAGTGCGCCGCGGCATCACCAATCCCAGGATCCTGATGGAGAAGGTCCTCCCGCAGCTCGAGGCGCACTTCGTGGATGACCCGACCAAGAGCGTTTTCTATCAGCCCATCGTCAACATGCCCGAGTCGTTTTCGCCGGCCCTGCGCCAGGAACTGACGACCGCCTACACGAAGATGATCACGGAGACCGTCGTCCCCTCCTTCCGGCGCCTGCACGATTTCATCCGCGACGAGTACCTGCCGAAGTGCCGCGAGACGATCGCGTTCTCCGCGCTTCCCGACGGTGAAGCCTGGTACGCCTTCCAGGTGAAGACGCAGACCACCACCGACATGACCCCCGACGAGATCCACCAGTTCGGACTCTCCGAGGTGGAGAGGATCACGGGCGAGATGAGCGACGTCATGAAGCAGGTGAAGTTCGAGGGAGATCTCCAGGAGTTCTTCCGGTTCCTCGAGACCGACCCACGCTTCTACTACACGACCAAGGAGGAGCTGCTCCAAGGATTCCGCGATCTCCAGAAGAAGATCAACCCGAAGCTGACGAAGGCCTTCGACGTCTTCCCCAAGGCCGACTACGAGGTGGTCGAGGTGCCCGAATTCATGGCCGCCTCCTCGGCAGGGGCCTTCTACCAGCCCGGCACGCCTGACGGCTCGCGCCCGGGGCGCTTCTTCGTCAACACCTACAACCTCAAGGCGCAGCCGAAGTACGGGATGGAGACCCTGTCGATCCACGAGGCGGCTCCCGGACACCACTTCCAGATCTCGATCGCGCAGGAGGTGAAGGAGCTCCCCCGTTTCCGCCGCTTCGGCGGCCAGAGCGCCTTCTTCGAAGGGTGGGCTCTCTACGCCGAGTCACTCGGGCGCGAGATCGGGCTCTTCGAGGATCCCTACCAGTACTTCGGGCGCCTGAACGACGAGATGCTGCGCGCGATGCGCCTCGTGGTGGACACGGGGATGCATCACAAGAGCTGGACGCGCGAGCAGTCGATCAAATACATGATGGACCACTCGTCGATGGCCGAGAGCGACGTGATCGCCGAGGTGGAGCGCTACATCGCCATCCCCGGTCAGGCTCTCTCCTACAAGGTCGGCCAGCGGGTCATCGCCGGGCTGCGCGCGCAGGCGCAGGCGGCCCTCGGCAGCAAGTTCGACCTCAAGGCGTTCCACCGCGCCATCCTCATCGACGGCTCGCTACCGATGGGCGTGCTCAAGACCAAGATGGACGAGTGGATCGCGGGTCAGAAGAACGTCGTGCGCGTGTCCGAGGCCGGGGGTTAGAGCCGCAGGGACGGCAGGCGCCTTCAACGGGAATGCCTCAGCGTGAGATCCGGATGGAGCCCTCGACGATGGCGAAGTAGAGGACCGTGTCGCCGACACGGATCCGATCCTCGTGACGGAGCGGGGACCAATCCTGGAGCCGCTTCCCGTTGATGAACGTGCCGTTCGTGCTCGCCAGGTCGCGGAGGAAGTAGGCGTCGGGCCCCAGCAGCGAGATCTCGACGTGCTTGCGGGAGATCTTGGCATCGTCAAGCGCGATGTCCGCTCCGTCGCGCCCGATCAGGTAGGTCCCACCGCGTGACAGGTCGAACGTGCGCCCCTTCTCGTTGCCCACCTCGATCCGGAGGAAGATGCCGCTGTCGGCCGGGATCAATCCTTCTTTCAATCGCGGCCTGGCAAGCCTCCTGTCGACGCGCGTTTCGCTGCTGTCCTTCTCTTCGCTATCGTTGCTCATGCGGCTCTCCGATTTCAGTCGGTCTCCAGGGAGACGCCGCCCCGGATGGAGCGTCCGGCATGCAGCTTCAACCGGCGGGTCTCGCCTGATGCGATGACGACAATCGCCCTGTCCCTGTATCTTTCGCTTCCCTCCGCCGCCACCTCGGCGACGATTTCATGCTCGCCCCCGCGGACACGGATCGTGGTTTCGAACTCCTCTTTTCCGTATTCGAAGAGCTCCTTGCCGAACATCCGGGCCCGCTTCCTTCCCGCGGCGAGCGTGCGCGAGTAGACGCGCTCGCCGTCCATGGTCAACGTCAGGACGGCATCCTCGAAGCGGTTCTCTCCCACCAGGACCAGGGTGGCAGTGTTTCCCGCGACGATGAGCCAGACGCCGATGCCCATGACCAGCGCCAGCGCTGCGGCGGCGGATTTCCGCCGATGCCGGCGCACGATGCCGCGGCCCACCGCGGCGAACGACGCAATCCGACCGAAGCGTCCGAGGGCGGGGACCTCCACCAGCGTCGCGTCGGGGGCGGGGGCGTCGGATCGACGGAAGCTCTGGCCGTTCCTGAGCGCCACGATCGCCTCGCCAAACGCCCTGCCGTCCTGGAAACGCCGATCGGGGTCTTTCGCGAGCGCCCGATCGAAAAACTCATCGATGCCCGGTGGAAGGTCCGCCCGCCGACGTGAGGCCGGCAACGGTGTCTCGTGGGCGATCGCGTACGCGAGGGCCGAGACATCGTCGCCGCAGAAGGGTCTCTCCCCGCAAAGCGCCTCGTAGAGGATGATCGCCAGGGAGAAAAGATCGCTCCGCCCGTCCACCGTGCTCCCCCGGATCTGCTCTGGTGACATGTACGCGGGCGAGCCGAGGGTGTCTCCTGATCGGGTCAGCTCCGAGGTCTCCAAGCGCGCGACGCCGAAGTCGGCAATCTTGACCGCTCCGTCTTCCGCACGCACGAGGATGTTGGCGGGCTTGATGTCGCGGTGAATCACCCCGGCGCGGTGCGCCGCGTCGAGTCCCGAGACGAGCGTCTCCGCCATCGCGAAGGCCCGCTCCGGATCGAGCGACCCGTCCGTCCGGAGCAGATCCTTGAGGCTTTGCCCTTCGACGTACTCCATCGCAATGAAGGGGGCCCCCAGGTCGGGATCGTCCCCGGCGTCGAAGATCGTGACGATGGCCGGGTGATTCAGGGCTCCCGCGGCCTGAGCCTCCCGCAGGAAGCGGCCGCGGAACGCCTGCTCCTCTTCAGCGGGCAGGCCAGAAGGAACCGCGTAGGTCTTGAGGGCGATCCGCCGGCGGACCTGCGGATCATGGGCGAGATAGACCACGCCCATGGAACCTCGTCCGATCTCCGTCTCGATCTCGTAGCGTCCGATGCGCCGCATCGCTGGCCCATGTGGTGTGCCGGGGGTTCGACCCGGGCAAACATCGCTCCGGCCGGCTCGCCGTGCAATCGAACCTGAAAACCGATAGTGGGCCGGGGGCCGCCGCCCTGGGGGGGGATTGCTCTCTGACCCTGCGGTCGGCGACGCGCGGTACTATGTCGCCGCGGTGAACCACCAGCGGACGGGACGAGCTGGAAGGACGTCGATGAACGGCGTGCTGCAGGGTAGGAACGCGGCGGCACTTCCCGCGTGCCCAGCCATCCTCCGCGAGACCGATCCGCCATGACGGTTGGCGATCCGTCTGATGTGGGTCGCTGGCAGCTCGCATATGCGTTCGCCCTCCTGCTCGTATTGATCTCCGGGGGCCGCTACGCGAGCCGACTTCGGCACCGGGATCAGTCCCACCTCGGTGGCGATCGGGGACCTCAACGGGGACGGGCGGCCGGACCTCGCAGTGGCGAACTTCTCCTCGGACTCCGTCTCGGTGCTGCTTGGGTACGGCGACGGCACGTTCGGGGCCGTCACCGACTACGGCACCGGGCGCTATCCCCTCGCGGTGGCGATCGGCGACCTCAACGTTGACGGGCGGCCGGACCTGGCGGTGACGAACCAGGGGAGCACGGTCTCGGTGCTGCTCAATCGCGGCGCACCACCTACGCCGATCGCAATGACCTTCACCTTCACCCCCAGCGTCCTCAACCTGGCCTCCCAGGGTCTCTGGGTGACGGGACTTCTCGAGCCGGTCTCACCCTTCGATGCCAGCGATATCGACATTGCGTCGATCCGGCTCAACGGCACGGTTTCGGTGGACCCGGCAGCTCCGACGACTCTCGGAGATCGCGACGGCAACGGCACCCTCGATCTGATGGTGAAATTCAACCTGGTGGCGGTGGCGCTGACCGTGTCCGAAGGCGACGATGTCACAGTCACGGTCACCGGAACGATGGATGACCAGTCCTTCTCCGGCACCGACCACATCCTCGTGCGCCGCGGCAACGGCGGGTCGACTCCCGTTGAACTCAGAGGAGAGTTCAGCCAGGTTCTTGACCGGTGAACTTCAACCGACTCTTCTCTGATATCCTGCGCATCTGATCTTGCGCGGGAGAAAAGATGATCGGCCAGAAACTCTCCCACTTTCGAGTCCTCGATCGGATCGGCGAAGGTGGCATGGGAGTCGTCTATCGCGCCCGGGACGAGAATCTCCAGCGCGTCGTGGCCCTCAAAGTCCTGCCTTCCGACCGACTCGCCGACCAGGAGCGTCGTCTCCGCTTCCTTCGTGAAGCACGGGCGGCCGCCTCCGTCACGCACCCGAGCATTGCCGTCGTGCACGAGGTCGAAGAATCCGACGGGGTCATCTTCATCGCGATGGAGTTCATCGAGGGCAGGACGCTTCGCGCCGTGATCAGCGGCCGGCCGATGCCACTGAGAGAATTGCTGCGCCTCGGTGTTGAGATCGCCGAAGGGCTCTCGGCGGCGCATCTCTCGCGCCTCGTCCATCGCGATCTCAAGCCAGACAACGTCATGATCACTCTCGACAGTCGGGTGAAGATCCTGGACTTCGGCCTTGCGAAGATGCTGGAGGAGCGCGCAGAACCTGCGCCCGGAGAGGCGAGCAGGCTCGCGACGATCTCGGATGAAATGACGCAGGCCGGCCGGGTGCTGGGCACGGCCGGCTACATGAGTCCCGAGCAGATCCGAGGCCAGAGCGTGGACACGCGGTCGGACCTGTTCGCGTTCGGAGTCGTGATGCATGAGATGGCGACGGGTGCCCCGCCGTTCCGGGGTGCGACATCGATGGACGTGATGTCGGCGATTCTGAACCAGGAGCCACGGCCGGTGTCCCAGGCCAACGCCGAGGTGCCCGCGGAGCTCGAGCGGATCATCGGCAAGTGCCTGGAGAAGGACGCCGACGAACGATATCAGGACACGCGCGATCTTGTCGTGGACTTGCGCAGGCTGAAGAAGGGCACCGACTCGGGAGCGGTGACCCGGCAGGCGACGGGGCAGGAGGCGGTCCGCAAGGAAACGAGACGGCGCCGCGCAGTGACCGGGGCTCTCCTGGCCGGGATTGCCCTGGCGCTCGTCGTCGCAGGGCTCGGGGCCTGGCGACTGCGGCTCGGCACGCCAAAGGCCGGTCCGCTGACCCAGCGCCTGATCCTCTCTGATGAGGAGGTGACAGGACAGCCCAGGGGGTCTTCCCTTTCTCCCGACGGCAGGCATCTCGCCTTCACGACCGGGGAAGGGCTGTTCATTCGCGAGCTGGGGAGCGGGGCGACACGAGGTCTCCCCCTGCCGGAGGGCAGAAGCGGCGCCTGGTTCACCAGGTGGTCGCCTGACGGCACCCACCTTTACGTCGGTCTGGGGAGCCAATCCCGCTCTTCGATCTGGATCGTGTCGGTCCTGACCGGGACAGTCCACAGTCTGGGCCAGGATGTGTCGGCCGGCCCCTGGCCATCTCCGGACGGAAAGCTCCTGGCGTTCGTCCCCCCTCGGGAGGGACATCCCAACGGCAATGAGCTGTGGGTCATGGACAGCCAGGGGAAATCACCCCGTCAGGTTGTCTCCCTGCACGGAGAGGGCACGATCATCAGGGCAGCCTGGGCGCCGAACAGCCAGTGGCTCGCCTTCATGCAACGGTCGCACGCCGAGTCCGAGGAGCAGCTCGTGATCGAGGTTTCGGATCCGATGGGGGGGCAGAGGGCGGTGCTGCTGTCAGACCTGAGGCTCAAAGCCGGTTATGGTCAAGTCAGTCACCTCTGCTGGCTCCCCGATGGCCGGTTGCTCTATTCACTGTCGGAACCGCCTCCGAACGCGAACGACATGAACCTGTGGGGCCTGCCGCTGGATCTTGCGACCGGCCGCGCCGAGGGAGAGCCCTCGCGGATCACGAATGGAGCGGGCGCCGCGCTCCTCGTGGCGATGGCCATCACCGATGGCACGCGTGTGCTTGCCTACAAATCGACCGCGCGGAAGGATGCGTTCGCCGGATCACTCTCGGTGGACGGTGCGCGCTTGAGCGACGTCCGGCGGCTGACCTTCAGAGGCGCGACCGACCGTGTCGAAGCCTGGAGCCATGACGGCCGGGTGATCTTGTGGTCCGAGCGGAATGGGACGCCCGATCTTTTCATCCAGGCGCTCGACAGCAGGGAGGCGACGGGCCTCGTGGTGGGACCCGAGGTGGTGTCAGGTGCTTCCATGAGCCCGGATGGGAACGCGGTCTTGTACGGGGTCCGCGACTCCGAGGCGCGTCCCACGGACGATTGGACACTCATGCGTCTCGATCTCACCGACAGCACCACCCGGACTCTCGGGAAGATCAAATCCAGCGGACGTCTCGGGTGTCCCTCCCGCGCCGGTGCTCCCTGCGTGCTCGGCGAGTTCGAGGGCAGGGAGATCGTCTTTTCCCTGTTTGATCCCGGTCTCGGAAAGGGCGATGAGTTCGCCCGGCTGCCGTTGCGGACCGGTGGTCCGAAATGGAAGCTGTCACCGGACGGCGAAAGGCTCGCGCTCGGCGAGTGGAATCCGTCCATGAAGCCCGTGATCCGGGACATTGCAGTGCCCGGTGGACAGGTTCGCGAGATCGTGTTCCAGGGGGTGACAGGTTACGACAGTTTCGCTTTCACGGCGGATGGGAAGGGTCTTTTCATCAGAGGCCGTCCGGCTGGTGGGAACAGTCGGTTCATGCGTGCCGACCTCGAGGGCCGCACCGTGGTTCTCGACCGTGACGACAATGAAGACGACTTGTCCGAGGACCCCGTGCCATCCCCCGACGGCCGCTATCTGGCCTTCACCGTCTCATCCTTGTCCTTGGACCTGTGGCTCATCGAAAACCTCTGAGCCCAGGCCGCTGGCGTCGTGGCCGCCAGCCCTCTGTCCGCTCGGTTCTCCGAGGGCGTTCATGGCCTCGACCGGCGCGTTCGCCGCGCCCCCCAAGGTCGGTCACCGGCCTGGAATTGCAATAACCTGATCCATGATGGAGACGCGAAGGGCATGACGACTGCACTGGAGCAACCATCACCACCGGGCAAGCCCGAGCGGGCCGGAAGGAAGGGGCTCGCGCGCCTCGGCCAGCGGGCGTTTTCGTTCCTCTTCCTCTCGGTTCTGCGCGCCGTCCTGTCGTGGTTCCTCGGCGTCTTCAAGCGGTCCGACGTCTACGTCGAGGCCATCTCGAGGGCGACATCGGACCCCGAGGTGCGGCGCCATCTCGGCGATCCCGTCCGGGAAGGATGGTGGGTGAGCGGCAGCCTCAGCGTCGCTGGGCCATCCGGTGCGGCGAGGCTCGCCACGACACTCCACGGCTCCATCGATGACGGTGCTCTCTGCGTCCGGGCCCGCAAGCATGACGGTCGCTGGCAGTTCGACGTGATGGAGGTCATCGTCCGTGGCACGAAGAGGCGTATCGACCTCCTGCGTGGGCGGGCGCTCGAGCAGCGTGCCCTGCGCGGCTCCACGATACCCCCCCGGCGCTGAAGGCCCTTCGGAGGAGCCGAACCGGATCCCCCGGTGGATCAGGGACGATCGTCAAAGACGCTCGTGTCAGGGTGGTAGAGCTTCCAGTCGAACCAGAAGTCCTTCAGACAGGTCACCCTCTCGAGGCGTCTTCCGGCAAGCGGTCCCTCCGTGGCGGCCCCTGAGAAGTCCCAGAGGCTCCCGGTGCCGGCGTCCACCATCATCGGGGGGTCGCTTCCGGCCATCAGGTAGAGCTCCAGCGAATCGTCTCCTGATCCGGGATCGAGGCGCCGGTCGAAGCAGCGCAGCGATCGGCCATCGGTGTGCATCACGATGATCACTGGCGTCTCCCCCACCCTGTCGGCGATGGGTCTGTCGGCGCCCAGCGCGTTGTAGGGATACGCTCTGGCTGCATCCCCCGAGACCACGCCCACGACGAGGTCGCGCGGCTGGAGTGCGTCGGCCGGGTCCACCGGCGTCACCGTCGGAGCCTTGGCGATCCTTTCCTCCCAGTTGTCCTTCGCGTAGCTTTCCTCCTTCGCCTCGTCGGGGAGCAGCACGAGAGCCTCGGGGTGCTCTCCGCGCCAGACCGCGAAGGTGACTTCATCCCAGGAGATGTGATCCAGCCTCTTCCCCTTGAGGGGTCCGAGGATCGCCTCGCCGCTGATCTGCTGCCACCACGTCCCGGTCTGCTCGTCCCGCATGATGAAGTTCTGGTTGTTGATCCCCGCGAGGCGGAACGTCAGCGTCCTGCCATCCACCGTTGATTTCCACACCAGACCGGTGTGGCAGAGCGTTCAATAGGTCGCGACGACCGGCTCACCGGCGACCACGTCATTGACGAGGTGATGGTAGGCCAGCGCCCTCACAGGATAAGCGCGCGCCTCTCCGTCGCGGGCGACCCCCAGCACCAGCTCGTCGTCGGCGACGTGGCTCGCCTCACCGGCGGCCACGAACTCAGGATGCCGCAGCGGGCCGAACATCCACTCGAAATGATTCTGCCTGGCGAGCCACGCGCACCCCGCCAGCACCAACATCGGGATCGCGGCGAGCGCGCGTCCCCGGCGCGACAGCAGGCGTTTCCAGAGTGCGACGCACAGCAGAACACCAAGGAGGAGTGCGGCCAGCGTGAATGGGCCGCTCCAGGAGCGCATGGAATAAGACAGGGCCAGCCCGCGCGCCGTCTGGGGCGAGAAGGGGCGGATGATGTAGACCGGCGTCCCCACCCATATGAGGCTGGCCAGAGTCGTCAGGCCGAGGACCGACATGAGGAAGCGCCTCATGCGCGGGGCCTCCCTGATTTCACGGTCCGACGCCGCGAGCCGCCCCTCAAGGGGTCCGGCCGACTCCCAGCGCGTCGGCGACGCGGTTGATGTAGTTGAACCACGACGCGATCAGCGTGATCTGGAGGATCGCCCGGTCGTCGAACCCATGCGCTCGCAGCCGCTCGTGATCGGCGGGGGCGATCGTCGTGGCATCGCGGGTGAGCTTGCCGACGTAGTCGAGCATCGTCCTCTCGGCAGGCGTGATCTCGGCGCGCTCGTAGTCGGTGGTGATGGCC